>ERZ773087.691-NODE-691-length-24205-cov-35.472422_pt1 | contig 24205 bp, 20 predicted proteins | sample MGYA00511375_ERZ773087 | MGnify/ENA primary metagenome ERZ773087 (study PRJEB29015, sample SAMEA2737995) | human oral metagenome | biome: human oral; feature: human-associated habitat; material: dental | place: China | collected 2063 ...
AACACGGCCGACACCACCGACTTGAAGAAAGTGCCAGGCATAGGCAGCTATTTTGCCCGACAAATAGTGAACTATCGCAATAGGCTTGGCGGTTTTTCTGGCATCGAACAGTTGGCCGAGATAGACGATTTTCCCATTGAGTCGCTCACTTACTTTGCCGTTTCTGCCGATGAATTGGCCAAAATTCATCGCCTAAACGTTAACAAACTAAGTCTGAACGAACTGAAAAGGCATCCATACATCAACTTTTATATGGCGCGGGCCATTGTGGATTTCCGCCGTTTGCATGGCGACTTGCAGAGCCTTGAACAACTAAAGCTGCTGAAAGACTTCTCGGAAGAGAAGGTGCGAAGACTACAACCCTACGTCACCTTTTAAACTTAATGCCGATGAAATGGGCGAAAACGTGTATGTTGGCAAGCGAAAGTGCAGGCGAATAGGCCATAGCCCATGCGCTTGCCACTGCTTTTCGCACGTCAACGCCTTACACGATGGGCAGCGAAATGCCCTTAATCTTTTGGTAAACGTCTAGCGCAAACAAGTCGGTCATGCCGCTAATATAGTCTATTACGGCTTGTATGCGTGTTTCAAGGTTAGGGCTGTTGATGTCGTATTGGCTGCTAAACCGCTGAATAAGTTGCCTAGAATAGTACCTTTGCGGTTCGGTGGCGGCCTCAACCAATGCCGTAAGCAAGGTTTCCATGATGTTATAACCGCTCAACTCCACATCAAGCACAGGCTTGCTGTTGTATATTTTCTGTCTCGAAACCATTTCGCAGCGACGGTAAGCCTCGCGTTCCAAAGGCGAGATATGGTCGATAAGGCAGCCGTCAAGCGCGCCTTCAAGCAACTTTTGCTCGTTGGCAACGAAGGCATCTACGCATTTTCGTTCCAACAAGCCTATCACGCAAGCCCGCATATACACCACCTTTTCGTGTACATCGGTAACGCCCTCTTCCTCAATTCGGTTCCTTATGCGTTGCTTTTCCTGCTCATCGAAGAATCCCAACAGCAGGTTTTCGGTCTCTTCAAACGAGAGGATTTTCAGCTTGTGCGAATCTTCGATGTCCATTACCTCATAGCAAATGTCGTCGGCAGCCTCTACCAGATACACCAATGGGTGGCGAGCGAACCGCAAAGGCTCGTTGGGTGTCGACAGACGGATAACGCCCAATTCATCGGCGATTTTGCAATAGGTGTCTGATTCCGTTGCAAAGAATCCAAATTTACACTTCTTTCCCGATGCGCAACTTTCGAAGGGGTACTTCACAATGCTGGATAGCATGGTGTAAGTCATCACGAAACCGCCCGCACGACGTCCGTTAAAGCGGTGTGTAAGTAGGCGGAAGGCATTGGCGTTGCCTTCAAAATGGATGAGGTCTGTCCAGAATTTGGGCGACAGTTTGTCTTTCAATGCCAGTCCAGCACCTTCTGAAAAGAACGTCTGTATGGCCTTTTCGCCGCTGTGTCCGAACGGAGGGTTACCCATATCGTGTGCCAAACAGGCTGCGCTTACGATGGTGCCGATTTCTTCGAACAGCGTGTTGGCCAATTCGGGATGCAGCCTTACCAGCGCGCGAGCCACATCGCTGCCCAGCGACATGCCCACCGAGGCCACTTCAAGGCTGTGTGTAAGGCGGTTGTGTACGAATACGCTGCCCGGCAGCGGGAACACTTGCGTCTTGTTTTGCAGTCGTCTGAAAGGAGCCGAGAAGATTAATCGGTCGTAATCGCGTTTAAATTCCGAACGGTCGTCGTGCCTTTCGGGGTGTTTGCCTTCTTGTCCAAGGCGCATGTTGGATATCAGTTGTTGCCAGTTCATTGTCGTTGTTCGTTATTTTGTATTTGCAAACTTACTCAAAAAAGTTCGTTTGCACACTATTCCCACACACATTTTATATTGTCTTATCCCGTGCTCGGCCTCCTATATATAATAAGGAGTGTTCCTATGTAAGTTCTGCCTTATGCCTATTCAGTGCACGCCCAACACGTTCTGTAGCCCAGGTTATGTCCGAATGTACGGATATCCATAGTTAAAACAGATGCGCCAGACTGCAATGCAAGGCATCGACAAACGTGATGCAGGCCATCCAGTTATCTAAGACTAACCTTTCCGTAGGCTCGCTGAAAAGTAATTGCGCGTTACTTTCCTAAATTTTTGTAGGCTTTATTTCCAAGTTGCTGGCAATTCTTTTACTTCAACTTTGTTTTAATCTTTCCTTCAATGCGCTTTTCTAGTCACATGAGTCATCAAATGCTTTAAAAGACTACGCAAAATCTATGCAGTGTGAGTTAAAATAAACAGAAGTGGTTACATAACGAAATGTAATTGTGATAAAAAGAAAAGAATGGTCGCAATCCTATTACTTTATAAACCAGTTATAACATAAAATAACGTAAAGAAATTTGTTTTGTTTGTAAAAACGTTTAACTTTGCAAAACAAAGCCGAATGCTGGCAACATTATTGAGCATCCTGTTATCCTTATTGGGGTTACGATGTCTTTTTGAGTTAGTGTTAGGGCAACAAGTAAAAATGAATGCCCACTGTACGGACAAAGGGTATGCCATGAAGAAATAATTTGGGGAATTAGAGGCGACAATTGCCGAAATGGAGAATTAGGAGATTTGTACGGCTCGTATTTATACATTTAATTAGGAAAGAACATGAAACACAAAACACATCGAACATATGTAGAAAGAGTAGGAGCTTCGTCCCAAATGGAGTTTCGCCCCATGAATGGATGCCTCCAACAGCGAACGATTATGCTAACGCGTTGCTGCATGTAGCGCGTTTGCCCAACTCTCAAAAGTTTCAAAACATCTAATAATCCAATAATAAACCATAGGAACATGAATACTTTTCGACTTTTATTTTTAACGTTGCTATTGATGGCACTGCCATTAAAAGGCTTCTCCTATACCACCGGACAGATTGTGGGGTTCGGCGGACTATACTATAAGGTGACCTCGGGAACCAAGAACACACTTGCCTTCATAGGGACCGACGGTAGCAAGACGAGCATGTTAAACTTGCCTGGCAGCGTTTCTGATGGTAAGGATGTTACGTTTACGGTTACCTCAGTGGAGTACTATCCTGGTTATAGTTGTCAGGAAATGACGGGTCTTGTACTCCCAGAAACCGTAACGAGCATTGATGGCTATGCCCTCTCGTGGGCAAAGTTGAAGACTATGTACATTTCTAAATCGGTGACAAATATTGCCGACAACGCTCTTTGCAACTTGGGCTTTGCCCCAAAATATACAGTGCATGGCGACAACAAGCATTTTGAAGCAGATGCCACAGGTACGCTATATTCAAAGGGAAAGGGAAAACTATACTCCGTGCCTTCCCAAATTCCCCTTAAATCAGGTGGTGTTTACGAAGTGGATTCTAAAGTTACGCATATATGTAGGGGGGCATTTCTCAATATTTCGGGACTAAACAAGGTTGTGTTACCTAAGGACCTGAAAACCATATCCAAGGGTTTCTTCACCATAGCGCCCACTTATTCACTCAAAGAATTCGCTGTTGCTTCTGGTGGTAGCACCACGTTTCACGTAAAGGACGGGGTGTTGTTTGATGGTAAAACGCTTGTGGTTTATCCTAGAGGCAAAACAACCCAGCACTACACGGTGCCAGACGACATAGAGAAGATTGACAACTACGCCATCTCAGACAACGGCAATCTGTTGAGCGTAAATTTGAATAAGGTCAACACATTGGCGAGTTCGGCTATCTACAATGCCGGGAAGCTCACCACAATAACCATCCCTAAAGGCATTAAGAAGTATGGGACCGTGCCTAACAAAGGCTTGGCACAGGGATGCTTTGAGTCGTGCCGTGAGTTGAAAAACTATGTTGTGGCTGCTGGCAACACCGACTTTGTTGTCGAAGACGGAGTTTTATATTCGGCAGATAAGCGGATTCTTTACTTCTATCCACCAAAGAGGCTCGGCAACACCTACACTATTGCCACGACGGTAACGACTATTGCTGAAAGGGCTTTCCAGGATGCGCAGTACATATCCTCCATTTTTATTCCCCAAAAAGTGAAATCTATTGGCACAGACGCATTCCGCTCGATGAATTCCCTCACGAAGGTGACTTTCGATAAAGAGTCGCAAGTTAATTACTTGGCTGGGTTGGCATTCAGAGGATGCCAAAAACTTAAAGAGGTTACACTGCCTAAGGGATTAACCTCGTTGGGTACGGTTTTCTACGAGTGCAGTAATCTCGAGGTTGTGAATGTCCCTGAAAACGCAAAGTTGACTAATATATGGGGTGGCGCATTCGCTACCAACAGAAAGTTGAGGGAATTTAATTTTAAAGGTGAAAGCCAACTCAAGACGATTGGCGACAATGTGTTTGCCGGACTTACAGAGCTTAAAGCCTTCAGTATACCCAGATCGGTAACAAAGATTGCAGCCAATGCCTTTATTGGATGCAAAAAGCTGGCGAAGGTGACGTTCCACGACGAGGCTGTGATACAGGAGATAGGGGAGGGAGCCTTTGCCGACTGTGGCATCACCAGCATTAATATCCCTAAGAATGTTAAGAAGATAGCACGCGAGGCTTTCCTAGGTTGCCAGGCACTTACCAAGATCAACATCACAAAGGCAACGACGGATATTAGTCCTGAGGCATTTAAGCAATGCACCCAGCTAACAGAGATAAACGTAGATAGAGACAATGCTAAATATACCAGCATCGATGGGTATCTGTTGTCGAAGAACAAAACGGAACTGATGATTTTCCCACCAGGTAAGGCAAACGATCGTTTTACGCTCTTGCCACCGTCCATCACCAAGATCGGCGATTTCGCTTTCTACGATTGCAAGAAGTTGAAGAACGTAACCATTCCCAACAAGGTAAAGTCCATTGGTAAACGAGCGTTTGGGCTTTGCGACAACCTCAACACCATCACTTTCCTTTGCGATGAGGTTATTGGCCCCGCATCCATCAGTCAAGGTGTTAACGATGCGGCATTCGATGCAGACAAAGGTCCCCAAAAGAAGATGGGCAAGATCGCGATTAATGTCCGCAAGAGCAAGTTCGGCGATTATCAAACCATCCCCTTCTATAAGAGGTTCGCAATGATAGCTCCCTCATTTACGATGGGCACAGAAGAGTATATCGCAGTTTCTGACAAGGCTGTGGCCTTGCTCAGCACCACCAACACCAATCATACCTTCGTGCTGCCTACGAAAATAAATTTTGGACCTAAGTATTATGACGTGAGTTATATTGGCGATTATGCTTTCGAGAATATCTCGCCCAACGTTAAAGAGGTGGTGGTAAGGCGAAACGTGGAGTATATTGGCGCAAAGGCTTTCGTCACTTCGGGAAACACTTTGCAAAGTGTGTTCTTCATAGAGTCTAGCCCTTCTAAGGAGATGCTCAGCACCACACGCTTTGAACTGGATGCAACCGAACAGAACTACAACGAGTTCGCTTCAGGCACTAAGATATATGTGAAGAAGTCGGCATACGGCTTGTATATGAACGCGTGGAAGAAAATGGTGTACAATGCTACTACGAAAAAAGAAGAGCCAAGTCAATACGACTTTACTTCACAAATTGATTATCGTATTAAAGATGTGACGATAAGTACGAAGTATGCTACATTTGCTCGCGAGTTCGATGTGGACTTTGGAGATTGCCTTTCTGAAAATGGTTCGCGCGTGGCTGCATTCGTGTCGGCATCGCAGATTAAGTTCGGTACTCCCGACTATGGCAATGCCATGTGGCGTATCAGAATGAAGAGTATCGACCTTAATGGCGGAGTGCAAAACTCGTATGGATACATACCTGCCCGCACGGGTGTGTTGTTAAAGGTTATTGGGAAGGAGAGCACCACCAACGCCAACTTCTATTATACCATTGGAGAGAAGGATGACGTACAGTACAGCATAACGGACAATGTAATGGTTGGGGTTACTGGGAAGAACATCAAATTGATGCCCAGCGCTTCAATGTCGCGCTACGTAATGCAAGGGGGAACGTTTAAGAGGGTTCATACGGTTATACCGAACTTCCCCGTACACAAGGCTTACCTTAACTTGAAAAAAGCCGCAGGTGCAAAGCTGATACTCCAATTCGATGACGAAGAGGTTACCGTTGAGGATGGAGAAACAACAGGTATTGATGGCGTGACAACGGATGAGGACGGAACGGACGATGGGTATTACAACCTTAACGGACAACGTGTAGACAATCCGCAGAAAGGTATTTACATCCATCGGGGCAAGAAGGTAATCATTAAATAAGGTCTATACCATGAAGAAGAGAACATACATAACACCGCTGTCCGAAAGTATAAATGTAGTTGCAGAACGGCTGATGGAGGTTGCCAGTCCGGGTGTTGGCGGCGGCTACGACCCTGGGAAACCCATTGATGGAAAAGGCTCGAATGATTTCGAGGAAGACGAAGACATGATTTTTGGGGAAAGTGACAACTCATCGCCAACTGGATTTTGGTAAAGGGGTGTTCTTAATGGCCACTTAAACATAAGTTTTTTATAGGATGTGATGATTAAATGGGGTTTCGAGCAGGGGAGTAATTGCACCTTCCCTGTTCGACTTCTCGTGTATATACGTTTCTTGCTGGAAAGAAAGGAGGGAAAATGGTTTTACTGTTTTATAAATGTAATCATTATGAGCCCATCAAATTATGCGCTTATAAGCTTATGAACCTATGCGCAGAAATGGTCTGATGTTGCTCTGCTTTCTTTTACAAAACGTGATTTGTTTCTCGCACATTCTAGCGAAAAAACGGCTTAAAAACGAACAAAAAATCGCTGCTTTCTGCTTCTCGTCTTTTATTTTCTGTGTAAATTTTCGAATATCAAAGGCGTTTAGCACCATTTTACCTTTCTAGTTTGGTTGCCTACCCGTAATTTTTCAAGCCCAATTATTCGCTTTTAGCCCCTAAAAACGCACTTTTTAATGGTTGTTTTGCCCTTTTGTGCCATGTTTCTAGTGGTTGTAAAAGGTTTATTTATACCAATTGCAGTGGATTTTTATGCTTTTCACCTTGCTTTTAGTAGCATTTTACACTGCATTTAGCAGCAAAACGCATTGCATTTAGCATCAAAACGCACTGCATTTTGCACCAAATTACACTGCGTTTTGCACCAAATGACACTGCGTTTTGCACCAAATCGCACTGCAATTAGCGGCATATTGCCCCATATTTAGCGGCAAACACCCCTAAATCTGGTGCAAATGGTGTTCTCTTGGGATAAACATTCATTTTACCTCACTCACAGGCTAGCCCCATTTTTGCACCAAAATAAACCTCCGCGAGAATTGAATTTTTCGGTCGAACGAGCGATTGGTTTACAAAAACAGCACTCATCGTATTAAAGTTTGTGCTGAAAATAAGACAAATTGGGCCGCTGGCGAGTTGACAAGTTGGCGAGTTGACAGGCGTGTTGGTTGGTGAGAATGTTAGTAATATTCAAACTGAATTGAATTTAGAAAACCTATGTGGACTTTCAATCCTGACTAAAACATCCCAAAGACAATGCGAAATTTTTAGCTTTTCTCCAACTACTGCGTTGTGGTAGTTGGCATATTTTAAGCTGCTATCTAAACTTTTTAAAGCCAACATGGGCTTTTGTACCCAGCTACTGCACCTTTCCCGAGCCATTTACTATCTATTATTTTCCGGCCCTGGTTAGACTTACGGGCTTTAACCGTAATCTTTCTATCAATTTTTTCGGAAGCATAGTGGGCAAAACCCCATGACGAAATAAGAGAAAACAGCACAGATAAAGCCTAAAATCAGCAGATGTACTTTTTACTTGTGTTAAATGTGGCCAGGAAAATAGCATCTTGTATTCTCATTATTGGGTTAATGTCTCATGGGTAGGTGGCCAAGTGCTAGTGCTTTATAAACTGTGAAAAATGCAGAGGAAGCGCGGATGGGGCGGCCTTACCTTGTATGTGTAGGGCGCGCAAGAAGTAAAACAGGGGGGTGGTTGACGAAAGGGTTTAAGGCATGGGCTGATAACGACAAGCCGTTGTGCCCCGGCATACCTTTCAGCTTATTTACATCGTAAATAGTGATAGTTCCTGTTAATATACAAACTCGCTACTCAACAAGTATAGCCTATTAAATGGCTCTTGTTGAGTAGCGAGTGTTTCAATGTAGCAATTGCAAAGGCACTGGCGCGGTTATCTCCCCAGCCAAGCTTCGGGGTTTAGCTTTGCCGTTTCCTTGCGCAATTGGAATTGCAGGATATTATCGGCACCCACAGTTCCAAGTGTTTGGCGAGTGCTTACGCGTTGTCCGCGCGTTACGCTGGCCGAACGGAGATTGGCGTACACCGAGATGTAGGCACCATGACGCACCATTACAACCATCGAACCGCCGTAACCGAACACGGCACTCACCTCGCCATCGTAGATGCTGCGTGCTTGACAGCCGTTGCCACCAAGGATGTTGATACCCTTGTTGTCGAGTTTTACGTTTTTAAGTCCCTCAACATTGTATTGTCCGAAGTGACTAACGATGCGATAGCTGCCTGTGATGGGCATGGGCAGGCGGCCTTTGTTGGCCTCGAAACCGCCACTCACCATGCGGTCTACCGTGCTGAGCTTGCGTGTCTCTTCCACTTCCTTCTTACTGTCGGCAATAGCTTTCTCGCTTCTGGCTCTTTCGGCTTCGGCTTTGCGTTCGGCTGCCAGGCGTGCAGCCTCGGCTTCGCGTGCCGCTTGTTGTGCTCGTGCCTGCTTCTCGGCCGACTCGCGCGCCGCTTGGTCGGCTCTTGCCTTACGTTCGGCAGCCTCTCTGGCCTCCTTTTCGGCACGTGCCCGTTTGTCTGCAGTTTCTTTTTCAGCCTTAGCGCGGCGTTCTTCGGCCTCTCGTGCAGCCCTTTCGGCCTCAACGCGGCGTGCCCTTTCTGCCTCCTCGGCCACCTTAGCCTCGGCCCTGAGTCGCTCTTCGCGCGCCTTTGCTTCGGCAATGCGGCGTTGGTTTTCGCGTGCTGCCGCTTCGGCCGCAGCCTTCTTTCTTGCCAACTCTTCGGCTTTACGTTTAGCAGCTTCGGCAGCTTCGGCCTTACGTTTGGCCTCTTCAATGGCTCTTTGCCTAGCTTTTTCAACTTCGATGGCAATGAGCCTGTCTATCTCAGCGTTTAAGGCGGCATCTTTCTTTTGCTGTTCGGCAATCACGGCCTGAATGGTCTTTTGTTGCCGTTGTAGTCCGTCTACGGCTTTCTGTTGCTCACCTTGTTTGGTTTGCAGTGCGGCATGTTCTTGACGTCCCTTATATAATAAGGTACTCTTTTGGCCTTTCACCTCTTCCAATTGGATGTGTTTCTCGGTTACTTGTTGCTGTTTGGCCTTAACCAATTCGCCTTGTGCCTTTTGATACGAGGCATATTCGCGCACGAAACGCATGCGGCGATACACTTGTGCCAAGTTTTTGGCCGAGAAAACAAACATCATCTTCTCTTGCACAGAACGATGGCGCGCCATGTAACGCACCGAGCGGATGTACTTCGCCTTGCGGTCGGCCAGTTGTTGTTCGAGTGTGGCCAGCTGCGAGTTCAGTATGCCGATGTTCCCTTCAATGTGCTTGATATCTTTTTGTATGCCGTCGATGTTCTTTTGGCGTTCGCCAATCTCGCTGTTGATAACCATCAACTCTTGCAACTTCTTCTTTACGTCGGCTTGATTGGCTTTAAGGGCGGCCTCTTGTTGTTGAATTTTTTTCTTTATAGCCTCCCTTTGCCCTTGCAAGCCCTTGATAACCCTGTTGGTTTCAGCCTGCGTGTTCTTGCCGCGCGCGGCGTTTCCGCGTTTGTTCGCTGCGTTTGCACCCTTCTTGGGTGCCGGCTTGACAGTTTTCTTAGCAGGAACATTTGTTATCTTGGCGTTCTTCTTGGCAGGCTGTGCGGCTTTGTCTTTGGCCTGCGTTCGCTTTTGTGTGGTGGCAGTAGGGCGCGACTTCTTAGCGGTACGCTTTTTCTGCGCACCGAGTGGGAAGGCCACCATGAGGGCAAGGAGGATGGTTAGAACGTGTTTCATTTACATGTTGAGTATTTTGTTGAAGACATCTTGTGCCTTTACGCGCTTATACTTAGGCGACACCGTTGTTTGTGCCTCCCATTTCTCGTCGGTCTTCACTTCGTTCATCTTGATGCTCACTTGCAAAGTTTGTCCGCCCTTCACGGCAGCAGAACTCATACTGAACACTTGCGATGCGGGGAACATCTTTACACCAACTCCTTTGAAGTCGCCATACTTCCATGTAAGTCTAGAAGTTCCGCGTGTGGCGTCTTGATGGGTGATGTCCGTTTGTCGTAAGCGTCCGTTGTCGGCATCGGCAAGCCACGCATAGTTGAAGTTGCCCGTGGAATAGGTTATGGGGTTGCTGCTGCCACCGCCGAAAGTAACGCTGAACTGGTTGAGGTCGCTTTCGGTGATGCGTGGGCGGTCGGGCAATAGCAGTTCGTTCCAGAACAAGGCCTGCAAGCTATAAAAGTTTAGTCCGTTCTTTCGCAAGAAATCCATTTGGTTGTAGTCGGCCTTGATGTATTCTTTATGAATGCGGTCGATAACCAATACGTAGTCGGGCGTGAACTCTATGCGCCCCACTTCGGTGCCAAGCAGTGGCACAAATGCTTGCAGGCGTATCACTTCGTCTTTTCTCATGCGCAGTTGTCCAGGCACGGTGACGTCTTTCCCCGCGCCTTGCACGTTGAGCGATATGCTTCCAACGATGTTTTTGGCGTACACTTGGTTGCCGTTAACACGGCGCATAAAGGCCAATTGGTTGTTGGCCAGCACTTCGCGGTCGCGTGCAGCCTTGTGTGTGGGCGTTGAACTGTCGGACACCACAGCCGACTTTGTTTTGCAAGAGGTCCATATCAGTGGTGTAAGTACCACTGCGAGAGCAAGACTTAGTGTTCTCGCTGCCGCTTTCAAACCTGTTATGTGTTGCATCCCATTGGGGGTGCATGCCGTTGTTGTTTTTTTGTTCTTTATCATAACTGTATGTTTTTTGGTGGTAAATAGCGTATATGTATTCTCAAAGCGTGGAAGACTTTTAAAGGTGGAGGGGATTTTAAAGGTGAAAAAGTGAAAAGGTGAAAGGGTAAAAAGATGGCTGTGCCCGTTGTGTTTGTTGGCTTTGGCTTGCTAATTTATCTAGTTGAACTAGGTTTTCTAGTTGTTCTTGGTTTTCTAGTTATTCCAGTTATTATAGGTTTTCTAGTTGTTCTTGTTGTTCTAGACTTCTAGTTATTCTAGTTGTTCTAGTCTTTCTAGACTCCTGTTTTTCTAGATTTTCTAGCCTAACTGGTTGAATTAGCTTGCCAAACAACGCCCGGAAAAGGGCATCGCTTAACTCTTTAACATCTTTCCTCCCTCACTCCATGTTACTTTTCATCATGTGGTTTAACTCCTTAATTCCCTAAATACCTTCTTCTGTTCACTCAGAAAGGTTTCTTAAGCTTTATCTTCCTGTTGATAACCGCCTTGTCGGCACCCAGTTCCAAAGCCTTCTTCCAATACTCGATGGCCTTGTCCGTGTTGCCGTTCATGGCGTGAATGTCGCCAGCATGTTCCACCACCACCTTGCTTTTAAGGCTGTTAGAGTCGTTTTTGAGTGCCTGGTCGATGTAAACCTGCGCCTCAGAATACCGCTTTTTTAGGAAAAGCAGCCACGCATAGGTGTCGAGATAGGTGCCGTTGTTGGGTTCTTCTTTAACCGTTCGGTGGCTCATGGCCTCGGCTTTGTCTAGCTCAATGCCCTTTTCGCCTAGATAATAGGCGTAGTTGTTAAGGCATCCCAAGTTGTTTGGCTTCCATTGCAGACAGCTATCGTACGAGGCGAAAGCCTCTTTTGCCAGTCCTTTTTGATAGAGTATTTCTCCCATCAGTTCGTAAAAGTCCGACACGATGTCCTTATTGCTGTTGGTGTTAATCTGCGTTACGCCCCTTCTGAAAGCGTCCAGGGCCTCGTCTTTCTTGTCTTTCTGATAGTAGGCGATGCCTTCGAAGTAGTAAAACGCCATTTCTTCGGGGTTGTAGGCTTGTGCCGACTTGCTCAAAGCCAACACCTCGTCCCAGTTTTGCTTTCTCCAAAGGTTCTCGATAAGCTGCAATCGTGCCCCGGCGTTGTCGGGCGCGATGGCGATAACCCGCTTCAGGGCGTTAACAATCAGGCTGTCGGGCATCTTCTTGACCGACATGTAGGCTGCTTTTAGTTCGGCCATGCCCGCATCGTTGGGGTTAGCCGCCGTTATTCGGTCGAAAAGAGCCAGCACCTTTGTGCTGTCGCCGCCTGCGCGTTCGTTCTCTTGCACCACCTGTCGCATGATGGAGAGTTTCGTTTCGTCGTCTGTCTTCGAGCTGATTAGCATCTTGTCGCGCAGCTGTGTGGCCTTCGCCTCATCGTTTTTGGCGCGATAATAGTCGTAGAGCGATGCCTGTGCAAAGCTATTGTCGGGGTCGTCGGCCAGCACATCTGTAAAAATCTTATGCGCGGCGGCCTCCTTTTGGTTCTGCATAAGCCAGTTTCCCAGCATCAGCCGATAGTTTACGTCATTGGGATGGTCGTCGCTTAGCTGTTTCAAGGCCTTGTATGCCGCGTTCTTATTGTCCAGCATTTCGTAGGCGCGCACCTTCGAGAGGGTTGTTTCTTCGCTAACGCCGTTCACTTGTTCCAGTCGTTCGAGCGACCTTAGCACCCCAGCAAAGTCTTTTTTCTTATTATAAAGCTGCATGAGGATGTTCAGTGCCTCATCGTTATCGCGCTCGCCGCTGTTGGTGGTGAGCCTTTCGTAAGTCTCGATGGCCTTGTCGAAGTTGCCGCTACTGATGTAAAATTGCCCCAACCGCTCGGTAAAGGTGGCGTTGTCGGGGCGTAGCGATGCCGCCTTTTGCAGGCAGGCCAATGCCAACGAGTCGTTTTTTATCTGCACATAGTAGGGTGCTTGCATGAAATAAACCTCTGCTGCGTTGGGATTGATGCTAAGACAGTGGTTCATCAGGGCAAGTGCCGAGGCGTAGTTGCCAGTGTTTTCTTGTTTCACGGCTTCGAGAAAGAAGTAGTCGAAGCGGCGTTGGTCGTTATAAGACAAGGTCTTGGTGGGCGCAACTTTGGCGGGTTGCACCTTTTTCTTAGCCCATAGCGTGGGTGTTGCCAGGGTGAAAGCCGTGGCGAAAGTAGCTGTCGCAACGGCGATGTGTATCAGATTTCGTTTCATCAGTTGTGTTATTTCAGTCCAGTATGTCCGTATCCGCCTGCTCCCCTTTTGGTTTCGTCGAGCGTTTCAGTGAGTTCGAAACTCACTTGTTCGTGCTTGGCAACAATCATTTGTGCAATTCGTTCGCCGTCTTTCACGATGAAAGGTTCGTTAGAGAAGTTAACCAACAGCACCATTATTTCGCCGCGGTAGTCGGCATCCACTGTGCCAGGAGTGTTAAGCACGGTGATGCCGTGTTTCAGTGCAAGTCCGCTGCGTGGCCTTATCTGCGCCTCGTAGCCTTCGGGCAGGGCGATGTGCAAGCCCGTTGGCACCAGTTGACGTTGCATGGGCAGCAAGGTGATGTCTTCGTCGATGTTGGCTCGCAGGTCCATTCCTGCACTAAGAGCCGTGGCGTATGTGGGTAGCGGTTGGCGTCCGCGGTTGATTATCTTTACTTTCAGCATCTCTTTTCGTTTTATTGCGCATGGCGCAGCATCTGCAAAAATACGCAATTATCTTGATATAAGGACAAAACGCTTATTTAAAAATACACAAAAACGGACATTTGGTGGTGAAATTGGCGAACAACGAGCGGAATAACCAAGTTGTGTTTGTGTGTTGTTAGGCTCGCTAATGGTTAAATTTGTGGTCACTACCAGCGAGAATGATAAGGCTAAGCATGCCCGAACACCTATAAATAGTAGGTGTGAGTGTGCCAAAAATGGGGAAAGCGTTTCGTTAAAGGCAACTTTTTGTTAACTTTGCAAGACGGATGTAGCCAACATCTCTACGTTCAACATTAATGCAATGATACAAGAACTAACAATAAAAAACTTCTTGTCGTTTAAAGATGCAACCACGTTTAGCTTTGAAGCAACAGACGACAAGGCCCTCGAAGACAATCAGGTGGTACAGATTGGCGATACGCGGCTGTTGCGCTTCGCCTTAGTTTATGGCGCAAACGCCAGTGGAAAATCTAATCTGTTGGCCGCATTCGAGTTTTTACACAATTTTTGGTTTAGTGGAAAACGTGCGAAAGGTGAAGCTGTCGGTGCACAACCTTTTAAGCTCGACCAGACAACCCCTAATGAACCCTCCTCCTTTGAACTTGTATTCTTTGTAGGGGATGTGAAGTGCAAGTACGAAGTTGTGTTGGACAACAAGTTAGTTTATAGCGAACGCCTGTCGTATTACAAAACCATCCAACCTACATTACTGCTTAACCGCACCTTAGACAATGGTGTTTCGGTTGTTAAATTGCATACAGACCTTAAAGTATCAAAGGCTGCATTGGAGGAGTTGTCTCTGAAATGCTTGCCCAACATGTCGTTTTTTGCTGCAAAAGAAATGGTCAATGTGGCGATACCTTTTGTGGATGATGTGCTTGATTGGATGGAGATCGTTGACTTGATGTGTGTTGTTAGACCAGAAACAGATGTGTTTTCATTAGCCGCTAAATCTGTATCAGACGACAATCAGCTAAAAGATTTCCTTTTAGGGTTTATGCAGCATTCAGATTTTAACATTACAGAGATTGTTGTGGAACGTGAAAAAGGACCTTTATCAGATGAAATGTTCAAAAAACTTTTGCATGACAAAAAACTCTCGGATGGTGCAAAACAAATGTTATTTGATGGTTGGACACCAAGTCGAATTAATGTTAATTTTAAGCATGAAGTTATTACAGCGCGTGGAAAAGAAACGTTCTTTTTGCCTAGTAACGTACAAAGTGCTGGTACAAGACGAGGTTTTGGTATAGAGACTGAAATATACCATGCTTGCGTACTAGAATCTTTACTTATGATAGACGAGATAGAATCGTCGCTGCATCCTGAGCTTGTAGAGTTTATCCTCACCCGATTCTTGCAGGCGGAAGGGCGTAGTCAGCTGCTAATCACTACACACTACGACCCTCTTTTAGATGAAGTGGATGACATGTTTAGAAAGGACATGGTTTGGTTTACAGAGAAAGGGGAGGATGGTGCTACCAAACTTTATTCGCTTACTGACTTTAAGGGGCTGAACAAAATTAGTTCTTTCCGCAAGTTTTACCGCAATGGTCGCTTTGGGGCATTGCCTAACATTGGATAAGTATGGCAAGGAAACAAGCGCAAAAGCAATTAAAAGACCCTACGCCCATTATTGTGGGCGCGGGGATTACTGAGCAATGGTATTTTAAACATCTGCAAACGTTGCGAAAGTATAGGCTAAAAGTGAGGCCGCGTTACTTCGGACGAGAAAATGCGTTTGAACTTGACAAGCGTGTAGACATCATATTAAAAGACGAGGGCTTTGCCATTGTGGTGTTTGATGCCGACGTTTCGCTACGCAACGACAAGGAACGCCAAATGGTGGAGCGCATGAAGAACAAGTATGCCAACAACAAAGGCGTGCTGTTCTGCGACAGCTTACCTTCCATTGAGTATTGGTTTTTACTGCATTATAAGGAGGCGGGTAGGCTCTTTAAAACGAGTAACGAGGTTGTTGAAGAAATAAAGGAATACAATTCGCAATTCGACAAGAGCGAAAAGTTCTTAAAGAATGATAGCTGGGTAAGACAATTATGTGAAGGAGAACGTTTGAAGCAAGCCATAGAAAGGTGTAAACAACAAGAAGATAAGGTTAATAGGGGTGAGAGCGTGTCGTATTCAAAGGTGTATAAAGCAATAGAGCTGTTGGAGAAAAACCGCTAAACGGAAATTTTGTACACATACACATTCGAATGAAGTGGGGGCTGATGCCGTGCCACTGTACCGCAAGTGGGGGCGCAACGGGGGGTGGCAGTGCCCTTTTTCGTAAGTGGGGGTGGGGCCAAAGGGTTGTTTGCCTGGTGTGAAACGGGGTGTTGCATGCGGCATTAGCCGAAATAACGTTGTGGATTTTGTGCTTTATCGGATGTCAATCTGATTTATCCAGACTTGGCTTCTGTCTTGGGTTGCATCGAAGTTCTTCAACATCAAGCTCGCATCATATCCAATGCGCTTGTCGAAACGCAACTTCCCGTTTACAAATATGCGCACTTTCTTGTTCGTGTCTACCATTTCAGGAGCGATGTTTACCGTGAAAGATTTGATGCAAGACGTTTCTATATGGAAGACATTATTTGCATACTTGGCCAATATCTTGCCCGACTTACGTGGAAAATCGAAGGCCATCTTGTCGACGGTTTTGGTTATAAGACTGTCTTTTTCGTTATATTCTAGCCATTGGCTGATTTTGAAGTTCTTTTCTTTGTGCCATGCCTTCCTGCTTGCCAATGTGTCCAGTTTCATGTTTGTAAGCCAATCAATGTTTCCATATCGGTTATCGTCAAACTCCCATGATATTTCTTTGGGGAAGGGGTTTCTTTGTCGCTGAAGAAGGTCGGCAAACAAAATCTTGTATGCCGGTTCAGATTCGTCGAACTCTGGAAACCAATGTGGAAAACCATTGTAACGATATTCCTTATAGTCGGCATTGATGCTGTTCATCAATTTGGTAAAGTCGTCATTGGCATTTGGCGGATAATAGTAATCCTTATCTGTTGAGAAGTTGATGAACGAACGGTTTTTGATGTTCTCGACAAAGGTTCCGCCCGTGAAAACCTTTGGTTGCGTGTTGAAACCATAGAAGCCCGCAAAAGGCGTTGGCTGTTTCATCAGATACGAGAAAGAGCCTGTGGCCCCATTTGAGTGTCCTGTAATAAACACCTTGTTGTCGTCTACGTTGATTGCCTTTTTAACAAGCGTAAGTATCTTAGGCACCATAAAGAACCCTTTATCGGAGGTCATCCAGTTGAATTCTTTGCTACCTTGTGGAAAGACAAGTATCACATCGTTCAGCTCGGCATACTTGGTGTAGTATCTGTTCCAGTCGTACAGCACCCACGCGGCCAGCAGATAGTCGGTTAGGAGGTTGTTCCTTACTGCCCCATGTAGGAAGAACAGCAGGGGATAACGCTTGGCAGGGTTGTAGTTTGGTGGCAGATGAACGAGGAATGCCGTTCGTGCCGTGTCGTTTATCACCAACGTAAGGGAATAGTTTTGGTGCTGCTTGGGCAGGTATCCTGCCTTTTTCTTCATCTCGCTGTACAGTGCGTTGCCGTCTTTCGTTTTGTTCAATGGCGCTTTGTCCACAGCGTAAAACTCTTTCTCCTGGGCTTTTAGGTTGTCGTAAAAAGTTTGTTTGGCTTTCACGGCTTTGTTTTTCAAGTCACTCCACCTAGGGTCAGAAAGCAGGTTCGCATACTCGTCTTGGGCATACTCGCCAATTATAAGTCTCCAATTGGTAGACAGTGGGAGTTTTGAAGACACTTGAAATAGGCGGTTTAGATAATTAAATGCCTTGTCTTTCTCGTTCAGGTAGCCGGCAAGTACAGACGCCTTGTATAGCCCCATCTCTTCGATGCTGTCGGGGAAAAGCGAAAAGGCGTGTTCGTACATGGCCAGCGATTTCTTGTAAGTTGCGCTGTCTGCCGACTGCCACATGGTTTCCAACGCCGCTTGCGTTAGGCCAGCGTAGGTTTCTTGCCCATGTAGCGGCATGCAGATAAACGCATATAGCAGAAAAAGATGCTTTACTATTTGTTGTTTCATGTTGAGTTGTTGCTCTTTTGTTTGGCACTAATCGTCGCAGATGTTCGTTCGGGAGAGCCTTTTAAGTCAATAACGCCATGAGAACTGTTTTATTGTAGAAGTTGTTTCGACTTTTGATGTTTCTATAAATTGATGGGTGCTGATTGTCTTTATGCCGTAAAACCAATACGGGCATTCCTCTGATGTGCGAAACGCCTGTCTAAGATACGATAAAATCCGAAAATCCTGCTGAATTTGTCTGCGGTTAAACGTGGGTATGTGTCAAAAAGGCAACCTTTGGCGGGAGTACCGTCAATACCTTTTTTACGAGTTATCGTGAAACAGAATTGCATTTGGAAAATTGTTGTTTGCAGCGTGCAAGACGTGCGTTGTAGGGAATGAACAATCCCTTACGCGGAAGAAAAGGGGAGCTTTGTTTGCTGATGATGCGGCTGTGGCTTTTCAAATCTCATTCTGTTTGACTATAAAAGCACCTTTACTGTGGCACATCATGAGGGAAAAGCAAGGAGGAGTTCTTTATGTTCCTTATGTTCTTATGTCAAAATGGACGTATTTATGCCAAAACGCGAAAAGAACGACTAATTCGTTCGCTTGTCCACTCGTCTACTGGTTCACCCATCAACTTGTTAACTTGTTCGTCCGTCCAGCCGCTAATACACCAGCCGATGTAAACTATTCGGTAAGAAATTTAACATTATGAGTGCCCTTTCTGCTCACCAACGTCCGCCTTGCCGCAAAAAATCGATTCTCGCGGAGGTTGGTTTTGATGAAGAAAGGGGGTAATCCATGAATGCAACAAAATGAATTTTTATTTAAAGAAACCGCCGCTTGCACTAGATTTTGTGCCATTTGCAGCTAAATGTAGTGCGTTTTGGTGCTAAATGCAGTGTGTTTTGGTGCTAAATGCAGTGCGTTTTGGTGCTAAATGCAAGGTAAAATGGTGCTAAACGCAGTGTAAAATGCCGTTAAACGGCAGACAAAAAGCATAAAATGCACTGCAATTGTATAAACAAAACCTTTTATAACCATGAAACGCATCACTAAAAAGGGCAAAATAGCTGCTAAAAAGTGGGTTTTTAGGGTCTAAAAGTGGGTATTTGGAGTTAAAAAAATACGGGATGGCAACCAATCTAGAAAGGCAAAATGGTGCAAAATGCACGTTCTGTTCTTAAAAACAGACAAAATAAAAGACGTGAAAAGCTATAAAAAGGGGCTTTTTACCTACTTTGCAACTTGTTTTTTCGCTAGAACGGAGTAAAAATTTGAGCGACATTGTAAAATAAAAGAAAAGAATTTAAGCTTTTGAGTTGAGGAGCTTATGAGTTTGTAAGTTGATGAGCATGCGAGCATGGTGGGAACAACAGCCACAGCACAGGAAAACAATGATGGTGACGGCCTGACACCTGACCGTCCGCTTTCTTCGAGTGAAAAGTTCCTTGCAGCTGACAATTTCGGTATAGGAGTATTACTTTCACGTTATCTAGGGCGTGAGAAACATACCTTTGTTATGGCAGAGTATGAACAGCAGAATATGCCGTACCGAAGTTATAACGTAAAACTCAAGGATGCACTCTTGCAGGTGGGTTATATGCACCCGATATTCTCCGACAGAGGTAAGAACATATTTCTCTATAGTGGCATATCCGCCTTGGGTGGAAATGATAATGGTTAGGTGTCAAAGACTAACGATCGCTATCCGCTGACAATGAATGTGCTCCGCTTGTACTACACCTCACTGTCATCCGACCGCCAGACGATTGATGTACATGTGGAGGATAGTTTCGGTAAGGTTCAGCAGCTTACCTTTAATTTCAACAACGAGCGTAAAGAGGGCAAGGACAAGCCCGCATCTTCACGCCATTAAGAACGTAATTGATGCGAACGATAAATTCTTTCATTTTACTTTGTGCATTCTGCCTGTTTTGTCAGCCTAACCTTGCCCAACGCTGTGTGCGGTTGGCAGACTTGCCCCTTTCGAGCGTGCGGTTGTCGTTGTGACGAGTTGTTGGACGACAGCGAAAAAATACTTTGAGGGTATGCACGTCTGGAAGGATTATCCATACATTGGATATGGACATCAGCTGCAACCAAACGAGCACTTTACGGCAGATATGACAGAACGGCAGGCGGACTCGCTGCTCCGTGCCGACCTTTGGAAATGCTTTGAACACTTCAAAGGGTATGGCAAGGATGCACTGCTGCTAACCTTGCTTGCCTACAATGTGGGTGTGGGGCGACTGCTTGGTTATGGCAAGCATCCTAAAAGCCGACTATTGCGAAAAATTGAGGCTGGAAACATTAATTTTTATTAGGAGTATGTCTCGTTCTGCAGGTATGAGGGAAAAGTTTTGCGTGGATTAGTTAGGCGAAGACAAGTGGAGTTTGCGCTGTTTTATATTCCCTGACTTTTATGACATAGATTTATTTATTCGTAAATTACAAATAAGTAAACATAAATTAGTAACTTTGCAAAAAAAAATGAAACGCCAATTGCCATACGAAATAAGCTACACTCTTTTAAAACGATGTAGGAGTATTGAGACAGTTTTATTGTGGATAACATTAGTCATCCCAATTATTCTTGTTATCATTCCGTATATTGTTGTGAATGGGAGAAACTGTACAGATTTATTTAATATTTTAAGTTACATATCTATTATATCATATGCATTGTTGTATATAATTGTAGAAATTATAATGCAACCAATGGTAGCAAGTTCAAGAAGGAAAGGATTTATAGATAATTCTCTTGGCAGTCATTTTCTAAATAAACCCGTTACAAATTATTATGATAATGATACCATTGATTTAGGACCGTATAAGATGTTAGTTAATTGCTTTGAGAATTGTTTTTTTACCTATAGACTTGTGAAAGCTACGCTATTAAAGAAAGTTCTTTTCAGTGTTTTACTGTTTCTTTTTTTTTGTTTCTTTGCATTTTATGGAGTTAGAAATTATAGATTCGCAATGCCTTTCTTACAATTATTCCTTTCAACTTCTTTTCTTATCGAAGTAGTATATCATATTGTATTTTATTTTAGATTGTTATCTCTATATGAAAGATTCAGAGACTCTTTTTCAAGAACAAGAGTAACAAAGAATGAAATTATTCAAGATGCTTTCTTTATGGTTCTTGAATACGAAACAACCTTAGCATATAACAAATCTGAGATTAGCGATGCTGTTTATAAAAGGATGAAGCTACAATTAACAAAAGAATGGGAGGACATGAAAGTCCGATATAACATAAATTAGACAATGAAAAGATATACAACGGAGAGCGTATTAAGAGGACATCCAGATAAAGTCTGTGATCAAATTAGCGATGCAATTTTGGACGTGTGCTTGGCAAAGAATAAGTACGCACATACTGCTATCGAATGTCTTGGAACAGGAAATGAAATTGTAGTTAGTGGCGAAATAGATGGTGTTGAGAGTATAGAACTTTCCTCTATAATAAATTCATTATATCAATCTATAGGGTATAACAATAAGATAAACGTTCGTAATCTGCTTAGATGCCAATCTGCTCAACTAAAAAAAGGCCTTCTGTTAGGTGGAGCTGGCGACCAAGGGGTTATGTATGGTTATGCAATTAATAACAAGTATAACTTTCTTCCTTATGGTGTCTATTTATCAAATTCTATAGCTAGAAACATTGATAATTTTAGAATAAATACAGATTACTTACTACCAGATGGAAAAGTACAAGTCACTATGACTGAAAATAGTATTGAGACCATAATTATAAATGTACAAAATACAGGAACAGTTGAACACGCCTTTTTGGTACAAGAAATAATAGGGAATGTTCTTTCTCCTCTTGTAGATTGTCAGAAAGTTAACATAAAGATTAATAAAAAATCAAAATTCCTTAGTGGTGGAATTGAAAACGATACAGGTGTAACAGGTCGTAAAATAATAGCAGATACTTATGGTGGGCTTATTTGTCATGGAGGAGGTGCTTTCTCTGGGAAAGATCCAACTAAGATGGATAGGAGTGCTTCATATATGGCACGATATGTTGCAAAAAACATTGTTGCAAATGGATTTGCAGATGAATGTAAGATAGCTCTTGCATACGCCTTTGGGGAAGAATATCCTGCAATGGTTCAAGTAGAAACAGAAAAGGGATATGCAGATAAAAAACTTATTGATTTTATAAATAAACAATTTGATTTCAGGCCAGAAGCCATAATTGAAAGACTTGGATTAAGAGAATGCTTATATTTGCCGACTGCTGTATATAGTCATTTTTCAAATCCTACATTTCCTTGGGAAATAATAGAATCTTTATAAGGATTAAGGTGAATTTTGAAAGATAATTCTGCAACTTTCTTTTGCTTCTTTGCTTTGGTCGCCTGTTTGTTCAAAGACAAAGAAAAGAAGCCACGCAAATTTTCTGTTTGCGTGGCTTTTAGTTTTATTCAAGGTGCTATATCTACACTTTTGTTATTCTGCCTATCTTTTTATTCGGATGTCTGTCAAACGCCCACGAGTTGTTGAGAGCATTGCTCGAAAAATTTATCTCCTCATCGGGCAAAGTGCTGTGAATACTTCCCCCATAACCAAGTCGCAATTTTGCAGGACTTTCTGCCGTGCTTCCTCCTTGTTCTCCACAACCACATCAAACACTCCTTTAAAGACGTATTGCATCCTAACTCTGTAAACTTTCTTCTTCATAATCTTAAAATTCAACCTTTAAGAATCTGTACTCCTTAGCCTCTCCATTGGATAATTTGCGGTGTTTGAGCCAAAAGTGATGCACACCATAGCCATAGGCAAAGAACTTATCAAGCTCCGTTTCTTCAGCTATTTTGTTGATAGCCGACCTTAATTCCTCTTTGTTGTCGGATAGTGTTATCGCATTTCTCGAGCAAAGCTTTCAACAACACGTAACAACCCTAATATGAGCAAGTGGAATGAAAGTCGGTTTCCAATTCTTTTGGTTCACCCGATACGGGTATTCAAGTCTTATATGGGCGGTTTCGAACAGGTCAAGCTGAACGTCAGCTCCTATATATCCTTTGTCCCCGTAGATGCAGCAGTCATGATAAGACAATTTCACATCCTTCATGTAGTCGAGGTCAGGTATGCTTGCCTTGGACAGGTCATATGAGCGGGCAACACCTGTTAACCTACAGAGGGCTTGCAGTTTATATCCGAAATAATATGTGTTTTGTGAAGCGCAGTAACCGAAGTCCGGAGCTTGTGAAAAGTCCCCAGTACGTCCCATCTTGCAACGTGTCCCTCTTGCCACCCGACACACCGCTATTTTAAATGGCAACTAGGGATTGGCGCATATATATGGTAGTGGCACGATGGGGTTTTGGGAGATATTTCTCCATAGCGGCCGAATAAAATCGGCAAAACATTTGGTGTTTATCGAAAAAACAACTACCTTTGCACCGCATTTGAGACAATGCCCCATTAGCAATAAGCAGGGAAAGGCCGATATGGCTCAGTTGGTAGAGCAATTCATTCGTAATGAATAGGTCCCCGGTTCGAGTCCGGGTATCGGCTCAAATGCGGTAATAGCTCAGTTGGTAGAGCACTAGCTTCCCAAGCTGGGGGTCGCGAGTTCGAGCCTCGTTTACCGCTCTAGGCACACAGCCCAACATATTCAGGATTATTTTGATAGCAACATATATAAGGTGGAAGAAACGTTGAGGCGTTTCTTTTTCTGTTTATAACGTTTCTTGCAGCCGTATTCGGTGCGCTTGAAATATTTTCTTACGTGTGGCAACATTTCCTTTACAACGCTTTCTACTTCTCAAAAAAAGAATTAAATTTGCAGTATAATTCCGCGAGGAGTTATAAAAAGTTTTCTTATTAATTAATTTTTGTAATCACTATGCAAAAAAGATTGTTTTTTCTGTTCGCCATTGTGATGTTCCTCACATCCCCCCTCATGGCACAGGTTACAACATCGGGTATCAACGGAAAGGTTGTTGCCGGTGGTGAAGAGGTTATTGGGGCCACTGTGGTGGCTGTACACAACCCCTCAGGAACTCGCTACAACGGCATAACCAACGAGAAAGGCCGCTACTCCATACAGGGTATGCGCGTAGGAGGCCCCTACACCATCACCATCTCGTACGTGGGATACAAAGACGAAGTGGTCGAGAACATTCATTTGGCTCTCGGCGAAGCAAGCGTATTAAACGCCGACTTGAAAGAAGACGCCAAGTTACTGGGCGAAGTAACTGTTACAGGCAAGGCCGGCGTTGGTACAACAGGTGCTTCGACGCAATTCTCGAAGACACAAATAGACAACACGCCCACCGTTAACCGCAACATTTACGATGTGGCAACGCTGTCGCCACTGGTGAATGCCAACAAGAAAGGCGGTATCACCATTGCAGGAGCGAACAACCGCTATAACTCGTTCCAAATAGACGGTATGGTGAGCAACGATGTGTTCGGC
>ERZ773087.693-NODE-693-length-24190-cov-23.946343_pt1 | contig 24190 bp, 19 predicted proteins | sample MGYA00511375_ERZ773087 | MGnify/ENA primary metagenome ERZ773087 (study PRJEB29015, sample SAMEA2737995) | human oral metagenome | biome: human oral; feature: human-associated habitat; material: dental | place: China | collected 2063 ...
TTTGTATATAAATTGCTAATAGAATTGGCAAACAAGCTCCGTTGCTCTATGCACCGACGGTGCCTCCGTTACTACTATAGCTTTGTATTTAATAATCCTCCGTTCTCTCCGTTCCTCCGTGTGACATTACTTCAAACTCTAAACATAAGTGGCAAACCTTATCACTCCAAAATCCTGAAGACCCTAATTAGTTGTCTTCCACTTCATCCTGAAATGAAAGACAACGAACAACGATATTACATGGTTATCCTATTTCCTTAATAAACAAGAAAAGCCTTAGCGTTGTCTTAAAGATTTAATTTATAACCTACAGACACCTCAAACACGCTGCTACGAGAAGAATGGCCTTCCTTGTAAATATTAAAGACTCCCACATGATATAATGCTCCTAACACAACGTTTTCATACTCATAGCTTACGCCAACTGGTATAGAAAGACCAAACTTATGCATACCATTCTTTATATCGATAGTAAACTCATCTTCGTGGAAGTTAGACTTCCTACCCTCCTTGTCCACATCAAACGACTGTTGTATTTCATGACTTCTTGCACCAAGTAACCAAGTTGGCTCTACACCTGCCTTTACTGAGAATCCTGGTAACAAATAACTATGGATTAGAATCGGCATAGCAACATAATTCATTCGCAAATTACGATTATATACTACAGAGTTCTTCTCTTTATCGTCTTTAAACTTACAACCTGCTTGAACAAAAGATAAACCAGCTGAAACGCCAACAACATCTGATGCTTGATACATCACATCTGCTCCGCCAATAAAGCCTAACGACGCATAGGGTTTAACCTCAACAACCTCATTGTCAGCAACTTCATAAATACCAGACCCACCTAACAAAGAAGAAATTGACACTCCAACATGCGGTATCACTGACCATGTACCTAATTTATTCTGTGCCATTGATACCAAAGTTGATGTAACTAATACGATTAGAATAGCTATTCGTTTCATAGGTTTTGCAATTTATTTTGTTAAAACTATATATGTTAAACGTATTTTGCATGATTTTATTGCAAAGCACATACGATTTATAAATATTTTATACGGAAACACAACAGCAGTCTCACCGTATTAAGAGCTGCGAAAATTGTTTACATTATTTCTTTAAATATTCATCTAAAAAGGTAAAAAACAGCCTTTTTAAGCATCTTTGTAACTTAATACAAATAAGATAGTTACAAAACCACATTGTAAAATGTGCTTAATTGGACTTCTAAAGGGCGTTAATAAGACCTCAAAAGGGCACCTTTTAGAAGCTAATTGGGCGTCTTTAAGAGCCTTAAAGAGCATCTTTAAATTTTCAAACATGAGTTTTTTATTACAAAACAGAAAATGATCACCTTTGAACTTAGCCTACTTATATGCATAAAATAAAGACATTAAATGCCTATATGGCGGTTGAAGGAAAAACATAACGTAATTATTTTAAAACTTTCAAGCATATCTCCCCTACCTTCCCTTCCATAGTAATATGCTCACAAGTTTCACCTTTTATCTCTAAATAAAGCATAATTTCCTTTGTCGTTACCTTATTTTGCAGTATCTTTGCAACAACTTTGGTGTATTATACCTTATTAAAGAAATGGCAAAAAAAAGAAACAAAGCCCGCAGTCGTCATAGTCTGCAGGTTGTCACACTATGTATCAGTACAGCTATGGTACTGATGCTGATTGGTATAGTTGTACTTACAGGTTTTACCAGTCGCAATCTTAGTTCTTATGTAAAGGAGAATCTGACTATCACAATGATTCTCCAACCCGATATGAATACGGAAGAGAGTACTGCTCTCTGCGAGCGTATTCGCACCTTGCATTATATCAATAGCTTGAACTTTATCAGTAAAGAGCAGGCGTTGAAGGATGGAACTAAAGAATTAGGTGCCAACCCTGCCGAATTTGCAGGTGAGAATCCGTTTACGGGTGAGATAGAAGTACAGTTGAAGGCTAACTATGCTAACAATGACTCTATCCGCAATATTGTTCAGCAATTGCGTACCTATCGTGGTGTGAGTGACATCACTTATCCACAAAGTTTGGTAGAAAGTGTAAACCAAACATTGGGTAAGATTAGTTTGGTGTTATTGGTTATTGCTGTATTGCTCACCATCATCTCATTCTCTCTGATTAACAATACTATCCGATTGAGTATCTATGCACATCGTTTCTCAATCCACACGATGAAACTTGTTGGTGGTTCATGGAGTTTTATCCGTGCGCCATTCTTGCGCCGTGCAGTATTAGAAGGATTAGTTTCAGCCCTTTTGGCTATTGCAGTCTTGGGTATAGGAATATGTCTCCTCTATGAAAAGGAACCAGAGATTACGAAATTATTGTCATGGGATGCATTGATTATCACAGCAATCGTAATGTTAGCTTTTGGTGTGATTATTGCAACCTTCTGCGCATGGTTGTCAGTAAACAAGTTCTTGCGCATGAAGGCAGGTGACTTATATAAGATTTAAAAGGAACAGTAAAAAAGAGGAAAAGATAAGAGAGTAAAAAGCTTCTTAATAGTTGGAAAAGAGAAAAACTCATTATTCCAACTAATCTTTTTAACTTCTCAATCTCAGCCCCTTGAACTCTTCAAAAATAGAATATGGACAAAAGAAATTTAGCTTTTGGTAAGACCAACTTTATTTTGTTGGCTATAGGTGTAGCCGTTGTTATTCTCGGCTTTATCCTTATGAGTGGTGGAGCATCTACTGAAACCGTATTTGATCCAGACATCTTCAGCGCCCGTCGCATCAAGGTAGCGCCTATTGTTACCTTCATTGGTTTTATCTCTATCATTGGTGCAATTCTCTATCAGCCGAAAGAAACTAAAGAAGTGGAGGAATAATGACACTTTTACAAACGATTATTATCTCCATTGTCGAAGGACTGACGGAGTTCCTTCCTGTGTCATCTACGGGTCACATGATTATTACACAAAATCTTTTAGGTGTACCATCAGGTGACGAGTTTGTACATGCCTTTACCTTCATCATCCAGTTTGGTGCTATTCTCTCTGTCGTATGCTTATACTGGAAACGCTTTTTCCAGATTGACCATACACCTGTACCTGTTGATGAAACTTGTACTTTCAAGAAGATTATTCATCCAATCCGCTTCTACTGGTTATTGTTCATTGGTGTCCTACCAGCTGTTATCATTGGCTTAGCAGCTAAGAAAAGTGGTTTACTTGACTGGCTGCTCGACTCAGTTTGGGTTGTAGCAATAATGCTCGTTGTGGGTGGTATCTTCATGCTTTATTGTGATAAATTGTTCAATAAGGGAAAAGAAGAGAATCAAGTAACAGAAAAGCGTGCCTTTAGCATTGGTCTTTTCCAGTGCCTATCGGTTATCCCTGGCACAAGCCGATCTATGGCTACTATCGTTGGCGGTATGGCAAACGGATTGACACGTAAGCGTGCAGCAGAGTTCTCATTCTTCCTTGCAGTACCTACTATGGCTGGTGCAACACTGCTCGACCTACTTGATTTATTAAAAGGTGACAGCACATGGGCGTCTGCTCATAACCTTATAATGCTCGCTGTAGGCTGTGTTGTATCATTCATTGTTGCGCTATTGGCAATGAAATGGTTCGTTAACTTCCTTGCAAAATATGGTTTCAAGTGGTTCGGTTGGTATCGTATCATCGTTGGTGTTATCATTATTATAATGCTGCTCTGTGATATTCCACTGAATATGGTTGACTAATCTTATATACTTATTGTCCTAATGAACTTCAAAGAAGGAGTAATCATCCCTATCGACAAGCCCTACGGAATCACCAGTTTCAAGGCATTAGCGCACGTACGCTACCTTTGTACACAGGCGAATGACGGAAAAGTAAAGATTGGTCATGCAGGTACTTTAGACCCTTTGGCTACAGGAGTACTCATCCTTGCTACGGGTAAGATGACAAAACAGATTGAAACCTTGCAGACACATACAAAGGAATATACGGCTACTCTTCAGTTGGGAGCAACCACACCGAGCTACGATATGGAGCATGAGGTGAATGAATCATTCCCAACAGAACACATAACAAGAGAACTGATAGACGCTACACTTCCTCAGTTTGTGGGTGATATCGAGCAGATTCCACCAACTTACAGTGCTGTAAAGGTGGATGGTAAGCGTGCTTTCGACTATCGTAGAAAAGGTAAGGATGTTACGTTAAAACCTAAGAACATTCGCATTGATGAGATAGAAGTATTAGACTTCGATGCAGAGAAGATGCAATTATCAATTCGTGTGGTCTGCGGTAAAGGTACTTATATCCGTGCATTGGCACGCGACCTTGGACGAGCAGTGAATAGCGGAGCCTATCTTACAGCATTGCGCCGCACACGTGTTGGAGACGTAAGAGTGGAAGACTGCGTCAATTATGACCAGTTTGAAGCATGGCTTCAGCAACAAACAATAGAAAAATAATAAACTCCCCAATAAATAAATATGAAGCTTTCACAGTTTAAATTCAACCTACCAAAAGAGCAGGTAGCCTTATATCCACATTCTTCTGAACGTGTACTGACTCGTACTGACGGCAGTACACAGACCTTTACTGTTACACGTCGTGACGAAGGTAGACTGATGGTGTTACACCGTAAGTCAGGAAAGATTGACATGTTTAAGGGTGAGATTAATGGTGAACCTAAGGAAGAAGACTACATCCGCTTCAAAGATGTGTTCAATTACTTCGATGAGGGCGATGCTTTTATCTTCAATGACACTAAGGTTTTCCCAGCTCGTCTGTATGGAACAAAGGAGAAGACTGATGCTAAGATTGAGGTATTCCTCCTTCGTGAGTTGAATCAGGAGATGCGTCTTTGGGACGTATTGGTTGAGCCTGCACGTAAGATTCGTATCGGAAACAAACTTTTCTTTGATGAATCTGGTACGATGGTGGCTGAGGTTATTGACAATACGACTTCTCGTGGTCGCACACTTCGTTTCCTTTACGATTGTCCTCACGATGAATTTAAGCGTGAGTTGTTTGCATTGGGTGAAGCTCCATTACCACGTTATATCATTGATAATCGTCCAAAGGAGGATGGAGAAGAGTTTGCACACGCAACAGCTGACGACATGGAACACTTCCAGTCAGTCTTTGCAAAGAACGAAGGCGCAGTCTCTGCACCAGGTACAAACATCCACTTCTCTGAACACATGATGAAGATGATGGATATTAAGGGAATCAAGAAAGCATTCATCACCTTACATTGTGGCTTAGGTAACTTCCATGACATTGAAGTAGAAGACCTTACAAAGCACAAGATGGATTCTGAAGAGATGCACATCAATGCTGATGCTTGCCGTATTGCCAATGGTGCTAAACAGGCAGGACATCGCCTGTGCGCTGTCGGTGCAAGTGTTGTTAAGGCTACAGAGACAGCCGTTGGTACAGATGGTATGTTGAAAGAGTACGATGGTTGGACCAATGAATTTATCTTCCCTCCATACAACTTTGGCTTTGCTGACTCAATGTTGGTTAATTTCTATCACCCATATTCAACCTTATTGATGGAAACAGCAGCCTTCGGAGGTTATGATCTTGTGATGGAAGCATATGACAAAGCGGTAAAGAATGGTTATATGTTTGGTTGCTTCGGTGACTCATTGTTGATTCTCAACGATTAATATGCACATAGTTTATTTATCCCTCGGCACAAATCTTGGCAATAGAAAGGCTATTATGCACGAGGCGATAGCATTGATAGAAAAAAAGATTGGCACAGTTTTGCGCCAATCTTCTTTTCATGAAACGGAACCTTGGGGGTTTGAGAGTCCTAATCTCTTCCTCAATGCCTGTGTATGTGTCTCCACATCGCTTGCTCCCCGACAGTTATTAGAGACTACTCAAGCTATAGAAATAGAGATGGGACGAGTAAAAAAGTCTATCAATGCACAATATACAGACCGCATCATAGATATTGACATCCTGCTTTACGACAAGCTAAATATCAATGAACCAGACCTTATCATTCCCCACCCTCTTATGGAAGAACGCGACTTTGTTATGCTTCCTTTAAAGGAGATATGGGAGGATTAGACTGTCTCAAGTCATAAAACAAACTAAATCTATTTGTTTTAAGTGTTCTCAAACTTATACAACCCTGACATAAAATATAACAAACCAATATTATTGACTAATAAGATAAACAAATGAAAAGAACTTTATTATTAGTACTAACTGCGTTTTCTAACATTCTACTTGCTAACGCAGAACCCATCACCAAAGCACGTGCTTTGAGTATTGCAACTAAATACATCAACAACCCAAAACTATCGAACGATACTCCCAAAACCCGCTCATCAAAAGCTAATGAGCAACCAGCCTATTACATCTTTACTAATCCAAACGACAAGAAATTCGTTATTATCTCTGGAGAAAGTAAACTCAACGAGGTCGTGGGTTATGGAGATAAGATGACAGAAAACCCCAACGACCAGCCTCCATACTTCAAACTGTTCTTAAAGGAATATGAACGTGTTGTAAAAGAAGTGCGTTCTAAAGCTACAGCTACAACCCCACAGCGTCCTATCAAACGAAAGGTAGAACCCTTGCTTACTTGCAAATGGAGCCAGTATGACCCTTTCAATAAGTACACCCCACTAAGTAATGGTCAGCATACACCTACTGGTTGTGTTGCAACAGCCACAGCACAGGTGATGTTCTACAACAAATGGCCTAAGAACCGACCACAAGATTATATAGCATCAACAGGTGATGATGCTAAGAAAAGCGCTACTTATTGGTGGGATGAGATGAAGAACACGACTAATGAGATGAGAACGGAACAATCTCGACAAGCCGTTGGCGTATTGATGTATGATATTGGTAAGGCTGTCCATATGAGATACTACATTAAAGGAAGCGACTCAAATTTACAGCGTGCCTGCAATGCACTACGTGACAAGTTCGACTATACCGTACGTTATCTTGACAAAAACTTCCTTCCTGCCAATGAGTTCATCAATGAGGTGATGCAAGAAATCTCAGATGGATATCCAGTCTTAGTAGTAGGTGGACCTCATGCCTTTGTTTATGATGGCTATGATGAGCAGGGGCTCATTCACACCAACTGGGGCTGGGGAGGTGAAAACGACGGATACTTCGACATCAACATAGTTACCCTTAATGTTTCAGGCTTTGCCCTCAATAGTGGAACATTCTGGGATGACATCTCAGTTGTCTTTGCCCATCCTAATGACGGCAAGGCTGTTCCTTTTAAGGATATAGAACGCGGATTAGATGCAAGAACCACCACATCGCTCACTATTGACAAGACAGAAGCAGACCGTTCTGAAAGTTTCAGTGCAAAGATTGAGAGGTTAGGCTCATATAGTTCAGTTAAAGGTGAACTTGGCGTATTCTCAGGAAAGGTAGCACTTGCCCTTTATAATGATAAGAACGAACGAGTAAAAATCTTTGATTCAACTGCTGGCGACCAAACATGGGCATCCATCTTTACTTCCATGTCATTTGATGTTGCTGATATTAACTTTAAGGGTATTGCTGACGGAAACTACCGTTTGGTACCAGTATTCTCTGAGATGCTCGATACCAAGACAAAGGAACATGGTGACTGGAAGCCAATCAATCACGCCAATGAGATAGAAGTAAAACTCACTCCAAATACAGTACAGCTCAATACAAATAACCCAAAGGATGTAGTTGTTATTGAAAAGGCTCCAAGCCTACTTGCACCTTACTATGAGGGTTCTGGATTTAAGGGTGCATACAGCTTCACGATGTATAACCCTGGACGTGAAGAGGTGCGTGGTGAGCTTGTGATGACACTTACAAATCAAGAGACAAAGAAAGAATATAATGGTTATCTACTTACTCCAAACGTTGTTGCACAACGTCTTGGACGAACTACCTTTGTCATTAATATGCTTCCACTATATTACAACAAACCAAGTTTAGGGAATCTTCCAAGAGGCAAATATGACGTCAAACTATCAATAAAAGCCAATAGAAAAGGAACCGAAGTAGAGATACCTATTGACATGAAAGAGCCATTCGAGATCGAAGTATTACCTTATGTCAATAATGGAAATGTCGAATTAACTTTCCTCGACTACTATGCGGATGGTGAATACGCCAATTACAGCACCTTCCAACTTAATAAGATAAAGAATATCAGTCTGCAAGTACATTCTAAAGTATCTGGCTATCAGATCAGAAATGGTTATCGTGGACCTATCCATTATCGTCTACTCGATTTGACAAGTAACAAGTGGATTGAATTGGGAACAGTCCCTAATGTTTATCTCCCTTGTGATGCAGACAACAATGCAGCCCAAACACGTATCACATTCTCTGCTTCACTGTTAGAACCTAACCATTCATACGAAATACATTTAGAGCTTGAGCGAGGCGGACAACGACAAGATACATGGAACTCACTTGTACTACGCAATGTCTTCAACACCATCAATGAGTTAAATCCTACAGGAATCAATTCGATTAATTACAACAAAAATACCGCAAAAAATATCTTTACACTACAAGGTATTCGTCTATCAAAGACTTGGGAAGAACTCCCTGCAGGCATCTATATCATTGATGGTAAAAAAGTGATTAAGAAATAGGAAAAGAGACTATCTGTATAACAAATACGGATAATATTGAGTTTTCAAACTCCAACAAAAAGATTAAAAGCCAAGTCGGTCATTGTGTATTATCTCATAATATGCAATGATCGATTTTCTGTTAAGGCAAATCATACCATAATTACCGACCTCTTTGTAAATATTTTTCACCGCTTCGATTTTTTTTAAGGCTTAATTGGACTCGAATTAACGCCCTTTTAGCTTCTAAAAGGTGCCCTTTTGAAGTCTTATTAACGCCCTTTTGCAAGCCTATTAAGCACCTTTTGCGAACCATTCCTGTAACATCCTCAATATAAAAGAGTTACAAAGGTGCATAAAAAGACTGTTTTTTACTATTATGCTACTATGCCATCGGGAGGTAATGTAAAGAAAATTCAAGTCTCCTAAAATCTATTAGAAAACCCTCTTACACGGACGTACTAATACTTAGAATATTGAGATAAAATAGAAAAAGAAACAATACTATCTCTTAAGAACAAATAGAATAGTAGCAGGAGACAAAGAAAAAAGGTAAGAAAGTAAAGCATGGATAAACCAACTTTAACTTTCTTACCTTTTATTTTTTTGCTTTCAGAAATCTTACTTACGGAGACCCAAAGCCTTGATGATAGCACGGTAGCGCTCGATATCGCGATCGTAGAGGTAATCGAGCAATGCACGACGCTTACCAACGAGCTGTGTCAATGAACGAGTTGTAACGTAGTCCTTGCGATTCTTCTTTACATGCTCGGTCAAGTGCTTGATACGATAAGAGAAAAGAGCAATCTGGCTCTCAGCTGAACCTGTATCAGTTGTGCTCTGTGCCTTACCATACTGTGCGAAGATTTCTGCCTTCTTTGTCTTGTCTAAATACATAATTTTGTTTTGATTAATGTGATTTGCAATTACATCTTTCCGTCGTTAGCCGCCTTAATCACAACGGGTTACGACATCAAATGCATCGGACGTTCCGAAAATGCTGTGCAAAGTTACAACTTTTTATTGGAACCACAAACGTTTTCCATTTTTTATTCGTAATTTTGCAGCATAAATTTAGCGTAAGCTTTTTAAGGTATTTAAATGCAAGATATTCGTAACATCGCAGTTATTGCGCACGTAGACCACGGTAAGACAACCTTGGTTGACAAGATGATGCTCGCTGGAAAACTTTTCCGTGACGGACAAGACAACAGCGGAGAAGTTCTCGACTCTAATGACTTGGAGCGCGAACGAGGGATAACAATTCTGAGTAAGAATGTAAGTATTAATTGGAAAGGAGTAAAAATCAACATCCTCGACACGCCGGGTCACTCTGACTTCGGTGGTGAGGTTGAGCGTGTATTGAACATGGCAGACGGCTGTTTGTTGCTCGTAGACGCTTTTGAAGGTCCTATGCCACAGACACGTTTTGTGCTACAAAAGGCTCTTCAGCTTGGTTTGAAACCAGTTGTTGTTATTAACAAGGTAGACAAACCTAACTGTCGTCCTGAAGAAGTATATGAGATGGTATTCGATCTCATGTGCGACCTTAACGCTACAGAAGATCAGTTGAACTTCCCTGTTGTCTATGGTTCAGCTAAGAATGGCTGGATGAGTGAGGATTGGAAGAAGCCAACAGATAATATTGAATATCTGCTCGACCTCATTATTGAGGCAATCCCTGCTCCTAAGCAGATTGAAGGAACACCACAGATGCTGATTACATCTTTGGACTATTCAAGCTACACCGGACGTATCGCCGTTGGTCGTGTACACCGTGGAACATTGAAGGATGGACAGAATATTACAATCTGTCACCGCGACGGAACACAGGAACGCACTAAGATTAAAGAGCTTCATACCTTCGAGGGTATGGGACATAAGAAGACTGATGCTGTAGATTCAGGCGACATTTGTGCCGTAATTGGTTTGGAGAAGTTTGAGATTGGTGATACTATTGCTGATTTTGAGAATCCAGAACCACTGCCACCAATCGCTGTTGATGAACCAACTATGAGTATGCTCTTCACCATCAACGACTCTCCTTTCTTCGGAAAAGAAGGTAAGTTCTGTACCTCTCGTCACATTAGCGATCGTCTGAATAAGGAACTTGAGAAGAACCTTGCACTTCGTGTGCGTCCGATGGAGGACTCTATGGATAAGTGGATTGTTAGTGGCCGTGGTGTACTTCACCTCTCTGTCCTCATTGAGACAATGCGTCGCGAGGGCTATGAGTTGCAGGTTGGTCAGCCACAGGTTATCTATAAGGAGATTGATGGTCAGAAGTGTGAGCCTATTGAGGAGTTGACAATTAACGTACCAACAGATTTCTCAAGTAAGATGATTGATATGGTGACTCGTCGTAAGGGTGACCTTCTCGGTATGGATGCTGAGGGTGAGCGTGTGAACATCACCTTTGAAATACCATCACGTGGTATCATTGGTTTGCGTACCAACGTCTTAACAGCCAGCCAGGGTGAAGCTATCATGGCACACCGCTTCAAAGATTATCAGCCATTTAAGGGCGAAATCGTACGTCGTACAAATGGTTCAATGATTGCATTGGAAGCTGGTACTGCCTACGCATACGCTATCGATAAGTTGCAGGATCGTGGTAAGTTCTTTATCGATTCTGGTGAGGAAGTTTATGGCGGGCAGGTTGTTGGCGAGCATGTTCATGACAATGACCTCGTTATCAACGTTACGAAGGCAAAGCAGTTGACCAACGTCCGTGCATCTGGTTCTGACGAGAAGGCACGCGTTATCCCTAAGACCGAGATGAGCCTTGAGGAATGTCTTGAGTACATCAAGGGCAACGAGTATGTTGAGGTAACTCCAAAGAACATTCGTATGCGTAAGATTACGCTCGATCATAATGATCGTAAGCGTGAGAGTAAAGAATAGACATCTTACTAATAATAAGTTAGAAAGACGGCTGTCCACAACGGATAGCCGTCTTTTTTCTTTAACCTAAGTCAATTAAACAAACCTTTTTCCTGAATGCCCAACACGTAATTCAACTCCTCTTTACCTAAAGATAAATTCATAGAAACATCGATTACACGCCTTATCCATCTCTAAATAAATGAAAGTAGTGTACGTCCAATAAGGATAGAAGCAAATTAAAATAACAAGAAACATCAAGACTTTCAGCGAAAATATGTATCTTTGCTTTATCAAAGATTAGGAGTTGAACAAACGTCAGAGTAGACATAACAATCAACCTAATTATTTTGCACGAACAATATATTCAACAAAAACATATTCAATGAGCACGATTATCTATCCATCCCCTATATTTGGACCAGTTCACAGCCGTCGTTTAGGTATTTCCTTAGGTATTAACTTGATGCCAGCAGACGGTAAGATATGCACATTCGACTGCATATATTGCGAATGTGGCTTCAACAAAGACCACCGCACAAAGACACCCCACCCTACTCGTGAACATGTTGCGGAAGCTTTGGAAACCAAGTTAAAGGAGATGCAACAAGAGAATATTCACCCTGATGTATTGACTTTTGCAGGTAATGGCGAGCCTACCTCCCACCCACACTTTGATGAAATCATTGACGACACAATCCGTCTACGTAACAAATATTGCCCACAAGCAAAGATTTCTGTCCTCAGTAACTCTACGTTCATCCATCGTCCGAAGATTCATGAAGCGCTGGCAAAGGTCGACAACAACATTCTGAAACTCGATACTATCAATGCTGAATATATCAATAAGGTAGACCGCCCTACGCAGCCTTCCTATGATGTAAACCGAATCATTGCAGATATCAAGTCTTTCAACGGACAAGCAATTATCCAGACAATGTTTATGAAGGGGACTACTGAAGGCGGATATGATGTTGACAACACAACTGAAGCCTTTGTTGCACCGTGGCTTGAGACAATCAAAGAGATTGCTCCACGTGAGGTAATGATTTACACTATCGATCGTGAAACACCCGACCTACACCTACAAAAGGCTACACACGAAGAATTAGATGCTATCCGTGATCGTGTCATTGCATTGGGAATCCCTTGCACAGCATCGTATTAACATTTCTATATTCTTAATATTTCCATCAAAGAGAAACTCATATTTATAGAAAAACTACCCAATACGAAAATATTAATCAATCATAATGGACGCACTTTTGATGCGTCCATTTCATTTTGACGAATGTATAAACCTTCCGCCTTTTAAGTTCAGTTGAGAGTTGCTTGCATTACCAGAAGCCTACAGAGCCTACTGAAATGTCATAACTTTTCTTAGTCTTACAATCTCAATACATGCTCTTTTGGCTTCTAAAAGATGCCTAACTGACCTGCAAGAGGTGCCCTCTTGAGGTCTAACTAACGCCCTTTTGAAGTCCAATTAAGCACCTTTTACTTTACAACTTTATAACTAATTGATTCTCTGTTGATTGCAAACTTGATTTTTACACGTCTTTTTACCTTTGTTTTTAGATGTTTTATTCGAATTTATGTCATGATTTTTCAAAACCTCGTCTACAAAAATTAAAGCACAAATCAGGCACCAGTCTAACCCAAATCAATAAATGAATAAAATAAAAAAGGAGAGTCAACCTCACGGCTGGCTCTCCCATCATCAAAAATTTATAGGTATGAAAATTATAATTTACTGATGATTCCTTCTTCTGTACCTCGCACGAATTCAAGGATATTACGGATAGCAGGTGAATCTGGCACCTGCTGTTCAATCTGAATACATGCATCAAAAACTGATGTCTGACCATGGAACAACAAACGATAAGCATTCGCAATATGCTTAATTACCTTATCATCAAGCCCCGCAGTCTTACTTACAGTTGTATTTACACCATTAAAACCAATAGGTGAGCCACCAGCTATAATATAAGGAGGGACGTCCTTAGAGAAGGTCGTACCAGCTTGTACCACAGCATATTCACCAACACGAGTATTGGCTTTCTCAACAACATTAGATGAGATAAGAGCACCGGTACCAATGTTACAATCACCAGCCACCTTTGCGCCATAACCAAAGACACAACGGTCACCAACAACAGTGTCATGACTGATATGTGCACCTTCCATCAAGAAGTTGTTTGAACCAAGAACTGTCTTGCAACCACGATGTGTAGCACGATTGATGACAACATTCTCTCGAATAATATTATTATCACCTATAATCAGTTCGCTCTTCTCGCCCACGAACTCAAAGTCCTGTGGCAAGGCAGCAAGTACTGAACCTTGTTGAATCTTGTTTCCGTTACCCATACGAGTACCATTCAAGATACTCACAAAGGGAAAGATAATACAGTTATCACCAATGACAACATCATCCTCTATGTATACGAATGGGAATATCTTGCAGCCGTCTCCAATCTTTGCCTTTGGAGATATATCAGCTTTTGGACTAATTTCGCTACTCATAATCTTAAATATTTAATTTTTCAGTATCTACCAACAACCATTTGATGTATCACATCAGTAATCGTGGTAATCATAATTATGAATTGTGAATTATGAATTATGAATTAACACAGTAATCATAATTATGAATCATGAATTATGAATTCTGAATTACTTCGCACCTCCACCTAAGGCTTTGTACAGATTGACTATTGATTGAAGCTTTGTAAACTGCTCCTGTACCTGTGAGATTTCAGCATTGAGCAGACTCTGCTGTGCAGTGATAACCTCAAGATAAGTGCTTGAACTCTGAGTATAAAGCATCTGTGTATGCTCAACATTCGTCTTCAAGACATCAATCTGCTGCTTACGCAACTGCTCTTTTTCATTAGCAGCATTGTATGCTACAAGCGCATTACTCACCTCAGAACCTGCTTTAAGAATACTGTTCTGCCATGTATTGTATGCCTGCTTATATTTATCTTCAGCAACACGCAATCCTGCTGTCAGCTGGCCACGCATAAAGATAGGTTGTGTAAGACTTCCTACAACACTTAAAAGAAGTTTTCCAGGATTTACCATACCACCACCATTCGTCCATGCGCCAGTAGGAGAGATGGTCAATGCTGGATAGAAACGGCTGCGAGCTGTCTGAACATTATAGAAGCACTGTGCCAAAGCCATTTCGTTAGCGTGAACATCCGCACGATTGCTCAACAACTGTACACCAATTCCACCTGCGAAGTTAGCTGGCAGACTCTGATTATCAAGACTACCACGTGCTATGGTCTGAGCAGGCTCACCAAGGAGTAAGCTAAGCGTATTCTCTGCCTCACGAATCTGACGACGGATATCTGCAGCCTGTGTCTGAACACTATAGAAAGCAGCCTCAGCACTCTGTACACTCGTTGAACGAGCACGACCAAACTCCATCTGCAGTTTCATCACATCCCAAGTATTCTTGGTCAGACCTAACATATCATCGACAATCTGCTTTTGACGGTCGAGCATTAAGAGGGTATAATAAAGATTAGCGACACTGCTAATAAGCGTAGTCTGCGCATAAACCTTATAGTCTTGTGCCTGAATCATCGTCATCTGAGCAGCCTTCTTTGAAGAACGCAACTTACCAAAGAGGTCTATTTCCCAACTTGCTGAGACAGGAAGTGAGTAAGACTGTGTAGATGATGTATGTGTACCGAAATGAGAAATAGTTCCTGTCGGTGCAAAGACGACTGATGGCAAGAAAGACAACTTAGCCGCCTTAAGCTGCTGCTCAGCAATATCAACATTCAATGCAGCATTGAGTAAGTCAGGATTATTATTAAGTGCCTTCTCAATAAGAGTCTGCAGATGTGGGTCAGTAAAGACACTGCGCCATGGCAGATTACCAAAGTCGTTAGCACCCTCAAGCACAGCCTTATCATCAACAGGGTCGCGCACAATGCCGTTCGTCTTAACATCTGGACGTTCGTAATTGCCATAGAGACTCTTACAGCCTGTCAGTGACAGGGCTGCAAGGGCTATGATGATTATATTTAATTTCTTCATTGTTATTCCTTTATTAGTGTCTACTCTTCAATCTTATAATCCGTTGCAGGTCCCTTTGAGAACTGCTCAAGTTCCTTGATTACATCACGGCTTGCCTCATCCTCAAAAACGAGAGGCTTAACACGCTCCTGCAAGTACTGGAAGAAGGCGAACAGAGCTGGTACAACGAATACCTGACAAAGTGTACCGATAAGCATACCACCGACAGCAGCAGCACCCAACGTCTGGTTACCATTACGACCTACACCACTTGCAAACATCAATGGTAACAAACCGATAATCATTGCAAGAGAGGTCATAAGGATAGGACGCAGACGAGCACCAGCACCTAAGATTGCTGCATACTTAATAGCCATACCTGTACGACGACGCTCAAGGGCGAACTCTACAATAAGAATAGCATTCTTCGCCAACAGACCAATCAACATAATCAGCGAAATCTGCATATAGATATCATTGTTATGTCCGAAGATTAACGTAAAGATAAATGCACCAGACAAACCGATAGGAATAGAAAGAATTACAGCCAAAGGAAGGATGTAGCTCTCATACTGAGCACTCAAAATCAAGTAAACGAATACGATACAAAGAACAAAAATCATTGCGGTAGAGTTAGATGCCTCCTTCTCTGAACGAGTCAGACCAGAGAACTCATAACCATAACCCTGTGGCAATACTTGTTTTGCAACCTCCTCTGCAGCCTGAATAGCCTGACCAGAAGAGTAACCATCAGCTGGTGTAGCATTGATTGCAATAGAGGTAAAGAGGTTAAAACGAGTGATATTTGATGGACCATAGACACGCTTCAATGTACAGAACTCGCTTACAGGTGCCATTCCACCAGCTGTTCTTACATAGATATTGGTCAGTCCATCCTCATTCATACGACTCTCAACCGTACCTTGAATCATAACACGGAAGAGTTTACCATAAGCGTTGAAGTTTGAAGCATACATACCACCATAATATCCCTGCAATACTGAGAGAATTGCAGCTGGTGATGTACCTGCCTGTTTTGCCTTTGCCACATCAACATCTACCATATACTGTGGATAGTTAGGGTTGTAGGTGGTAAGTGCACGACTAAACTCTGGACGCTTGTTCAAGGCAGCCAAATAGTCCTGTGCTACCTTATAGAACTTATTAAGGTCGCCACCTGTCTTATCCTGCAACACGAAAGACACACCATTTGTGAGTCCATAACCAGGAATCATTGGTGATCCAAAAGCAATAATCTGTGCACCCTTGATACTTGCTGTCTGCTTGTAAATCATACCCAAAATCATGTTAGACGATGTCGGATCGATAAACAGACCAGCTATACCTGCGCCATCGAAGACAGACTTAATGCGGTCTATCATTCCATACTTACGCTCGGCAAATGGTTTTAACTTGATAATAAAGGTTGATTGGTTAGAGCCCTGTCCTGCCATGAAGTTGTAACCAACAATTTGCTCACGACGCTCAATATATGGGTTGCTTGCCAACATTTTGTCAATCTGGTCAGTCACCTTCTGGGTTTCAACCTGTGATGTACCCGGTGGCAAACTAATCATTGCAAACAATGTACCTGTATCCTCATTTGGAACAAGACCTGTCTGTGTGAATTTCATTGTAACGACAAGTGCAACAATACCTAATATAACCGCAAGACTGGAAATCCAACGATGGTTGATAATCTTCTCAACAATCTTCTGATACTTTGTGTTTATCTTGTCATACTGCGTATTGAAAGCCATGTGGAAACGGTCAACACGTGACAACTTCTTATGACCCTCATCCTTACTATGTGGTTTCAAGAAGATAGCACAAAGCGCTGGAGAAAGTGTCAAGGCGTTCAAAGCAGAGATAATGATAGACACAGCCATCGTTACACCGAACTCACGATAGAATGTGCCAGAGGTTCCACCAATAAAAGATACAGGAACAAACACGGCTGACATCACCAAAGTAATAGAGATAATAGCACCAGAGATCTCGTTCATCGCATCAATAGCTGCTGTCATAGCGCTCTTATAACCTAAGTCGAGCTTTGCATGTACAGCCTCAACGACCACAATGGCATCATCAACTACAATCGCAATCGCCAACAGCAATGCCGAAAGGGTTAGCAAGTTGATAGAGAAACCAAATACCCAAAGGAAGAAGAAGGTACCTATCAATGCCACTGGTACTGCAATCATTGGAATTAACGTTGAACGAATATCCTGCAAGAAGATATACACAACGAAAAATACCAATAAAAGAGTTATAAACAATGTAAAGACTACCTCTTCGATTGAAGCAAAGAGGAACTCGGTAACATCCTGTTCGATAGTAACCTTCATACCCGGCGGCATCTGCTTCTGAGCATCAGCCAAGGCTGTCTTCACGTCATCTGCAATCTGTGTAGCATTTGAACCAGCAACCTGATTAACCATACCGATAACGGCAGGACGGCTGTTGTTCTTCATCATAACTGAATACTGCAGACCACCTAACTCAACCTTTGCTACATCGCGCAAGTGAACTGTTTGACCATTGGTATTGCTTGAAATAATGATATTGCCATACTCCTCTGGAGTCTTTAGACGTCCCTTATAACGCATGGTATACTCAAACTTCTGATTGCTCTGCTCACCAAATGAACCCGGTGCAGCTTCAATATTCTGCTCTGCCAAAGCCATAGATACATCTGATGGAACCAACTTATGCTGCTTCATCTTATCTGGATACAGCCAGATACGCATTGAGTAGGTCTTCATACCCGGTGTCTGTACGTCACCAACACCATTGATACGCTTCAACATCGGTACAATATTGATGTTGTTATAGTTCGTCAAGAACTCGTCATCATATCGTCCGTCATCTGTTGTCAATGAATACATAACAACATTTGAACTCTGACGTTTTGACACCGTCACACCCACACGTGTTACCTCAGCAGGCAACAATGCCTGTGCCTGTGACACACGGTTCTGCACGTTGACAGCTGCCATATTAGGATCAGCCCCTTGCTTGAAGTAAACCGTAATCATTGCCATACCAGCATTGGTTGCTGTTGACTCCATATAGGTCATGTTCTCAACACCATTGATACTCTCCTCCAACGGTGTGATAACTGAATTCAATACAGTCTGAGCATCTGCTCCCTGATAAAATGTCGAAATCGAAATCGTAGGAGGGGCAATATTCGGATATTGCTCAATAGGCAGTGATATCAATCCAATTATACCCAAGAGTACAAAGAATATTGATATAACCGTTGACAATACCGGTCGTTTGATAAAATTCGTAAATGTCATAATACCTAATTGTTTATTTAGGGTTTGTAAATATCGAATGAGCTAAGCAATTCATCATCACCCATCATTCAACACCTATCACCTACTTATCTTCTCCCTTCATAGCTTTGAGAAAGCCTGATGCTGAACCTTGGTTCTCGCCCAACTTCTCTGCTTTCTCAATGGCTTTATCATACTCTGCTGGAGTAAGTGCTGTTATCTTTGCGCCATCCTCAAGACTTGAGAGACCCTTGCTAACAATACGGTCACCCATCTTAAGACCACTTGTCACAATGTAGTTAATTCCATCATTCTGTGGGTCAACAGTTATCTCGGTATAATGTACCTTACTATCAGCATCAACCTTATATACAAAGATCTTATCTTGAACCTGTACAGTAGCTTCCTGTGGTACCAACAAAGCACGGTTGTTATTCTTTGCAATAACAATCTGACCACTACCACCACTCTTCAACAAATGCTCTGGGTTAGGGAAACGAGCAATAACACTCACTGTACCAGTTGTTGCATCTATAATACCACTGGTTTTAACAACTACACCTTCATGGTTATAAGTTGTACCATCAGCTAACATCAAACTTACACTTGGGAAAGACTTGATAGCGTTGTTCAAACCATTATTAGTACGGCTAAGCTTTAATACATCAGACTCTGTCATTGAAAAGTAAACTTCTATAGAAGAAGTGTTGCTGACTGTGGTAACAGGCTGTGCAGAAGAAGCACTAACCAAAGCACCTTCCTTATAGGGAAGACTACCAACATAGCCTGATGCAGGACTCTTCACATAGCAGAAACCGAGGTTATCTTTAGCTGTTGAGAGCATTGCCTGAGCCTGACGAACAGCTGCATGTGCCTGTGTCACTGCTGCATTAGCAGATGCAACACCACTCTGTGCTTGGCTAACAGCAGCCTGGGCTGTCTCGTATGCATTCTTTGCAGCCTCCAACTCATAATCACCAATCACCTTATTATTATAAAGGTTCTTACTGTTACTATAAGTCAAACGTGAAGTTGCAGCCTGCGCATTGGCTGAATTAAGACTTGCATTAGCTTGTACGACACGAGCCTGAGCACCTGCAACACCACTCTGTGCTGATGCAACCTGAGCCTCTGCCTGACGTACAGCAGCCTGATAAGTAGAATTATCTACTACAAAAAGTACCTGCCCCACACGTACATATTCGCCTTCATGTACATACAGCTTTGTAATAAAGCCACTTACCTTCGGACGTACCTCAACATCCTGCACGCCCTTGATGGTAGCTGGAAATGTTGTTTTCAACTGTGCATTAGCTGCACCAATCGTTACTACAGGATACTCATTGTTTGTTGGAAGACTTTGTCTACCTCCTCCACCACAACTGGTAAGTAACACTGCAACTGCTGCTATAGCAGACAATAAGATACTTCTTTTCTTCATACCTATTAATATATATTCTTTATTATTATCTCTATTCAACCAAAAAAACTAAGGTTTAACCTATATCTCAGAAGTTTGTTTATTACTAAAGCAAAGTACGCTAAAAACTACAACATCGTTGCATAGTTTTTAGCGTACAAATGTACATATTATTATTTAAATAAACTCCGTACATAGCTTCTTTTTTAACAATAATTACCTATACCAACCCTAATTCATTTGCCTTTTCCCTTAATAAAGCTAAAAGCGGTTCACGTTCATTAGGAACTTTATTATCGAGCACAGCATCCTTTAGTGTTTTTTTCAAAACTCCGACTTCCCTACTCGGCTTCAAATTAAACATCTCCATAATCTCGTTTCCGTCAACACAAGGCTGCAAAAGACGCTTATAATCACGATCTTTCAAGTCCTTTAGTTTCTCACGAACAATACGGAAGTTATCCAAGAAGCGTTGTTTTCGAACAGCATTCTTACTTGTTATATCTGCCTCACAGAGTGTCATCAAGTCATCTATGTCGTCACCTGCATCATTCATCAATCGACGTACAGCAGAATCAGTTACCTCCTCATCAGCAATAGCAATCGGACGCATGTGTAAGTCAACTTGTTTCTGCACATACTTCATCTTACTATCCATTGGGAGCTTCAGACGACGGAAGATAGTTGGAACCATCTTTGCACCGACGAAGTTATGATTATGAAAGGTCCAACCTACTGTTGCATCCCAACGTTTACACTTAGCCTTACCGACATCATGCAACAATGCCGACCAACGCAACCAAAGATTATCCGTATGCTTACAAATATTATCTAACACCTCTAAGGTGTGATAGAAGTTATTCTTATGTGCACGTCCATTTCTTGTGTCTACAACATCAAGTGCAACAAGCTCTGGCAGAATGAGCTGTAAGAGTCCACAACGATACAACTCTATAAAGCCTTTACTTGGAGTTGCCGTCATCATTATCTTATTCAACTCTTCCTCAATACGCTCTCCACTAATAATCTTGATTCGTTCTGCATTACGCTCCAAAGCCTCGAAGGTCTCGTCTTCTATGAAGAAATTAAGCTGTGTAGCAAAACGAACACAACGCATCATACGCAATGGATCATCTGAGAAAGTTACATCAGGATCAAGTGGTGTACGGATAATACCATCCCAAAGGTCATCAATGCCTCCAAATGGGTCTACCAATTCTCCGAAACGTGCTTTATTCAAGCATACTGCCATCGCATTAATCGTAAAGTCACGACGGTTCTGATCATCTTCTAATGTGCCGTCTTCAACTATTGGCTTCCTACTGTCGTGGCTATAACTTTCCTTTCGCGCACCAACAAATTCCACCTCTATATTCTTGTACTTTACCTGTGCAGTTCCAAAATTACGGAAAACAGACAAATGAGCCTTCTTACCCAAGATGGCTTTCAATTCACTTGCAACCTGAATACCACTCCCAACAACAACGACATCAATGTCATTTGACGGACGTTCCAAAAACAAATCACGAACGTAACCACCTACAACATAGCATTCTAAGCCAAGTTTATCGGCTGCTGTTGAAATATGATGAAATATATCTTTGTCTATAAGCTGTGCCAATTCGGCATCTGAAAGATCTCGCATACAATAATGTTATCTTTATATATAAGAATCATGCAAAGATACATAAATTACTTCAGTCTTACAAATGGGTGCAAGCTAAAAAATGAAAACAAAAACAATATGCCATTCAAAGTATCTATCAACACTTGAAAAGAGAAGCAACCTTAAATACCACGTCTGATACTGATAAAAAAAAACTGTTTTACATGAACTTGCCAACTCTTCCTACTTCTTTTTATAAAAATAAACAATAGACCCAACAAACCTTGATTCAACAAGGCTTCCTGTCAACACACAAAGAATGAAACCTATTGCGTTTGCTATTTAAATCTATACAACTGTTTACTGTTTGAATCGCCTGTTAAACTCCTCCTTTGGCATCTTATACTTCAAATAGTTAATAACATTGTTCCGATAGAATTTATCCATAAAGACAGAATCAGTATCCTTGCCACTAAACCATATCGGTTCACTAACACCTACTGCTTTCAGCACGGGTACTGGATTTTCCTTTGTACCATACGCAGGATTATTCATATCGTCACGATTGACTGTAAGGTAAAGTTCTTTCTCTACATAACTTCCATTAACATCCTTGAATGCTATAATATTCATATACTTTTTATACTCCTTACAATAGAAAGATGTGTAATCAGCACTTGGGTTATAAAAAAAATTACTTGAATTATAAGTTGTATCAAATACTTCACTAAGAGGATACTTTTCTCTATCAACATTATGTAAATAAAGCTTAGAATCCGCATTAGGCATGGATACTTTTATAATATAGCTATTATCTTTATATTGGTTATAGAAAATAGCTGCATTATTATTATATTTCTCTTTATAATAAAATTTATCTATTAGATTTGATACCATCGGTACTACAAAAGCAGAACCTATAAGACTTCCTAACAGCACCCAAGGGATAAAACTTATAAATTTCATTTTAGACATCACTTCCTATTTTTAGTCTTAAATCTCCTTTCAAACTCCTCCTTTGACATCTTATACTTTAAGTAGTTAATGACATTGTTCCGATAGAACTTATCCATAAAGACTGAATCAGTATCCTTTCCACTAAACCATATCGGTTCACTCACACCGACTGCTTTCAGTACGGGTACAGGATTGTCTTTTGTACCATACTCGGGGTTATTCATATCGTCACGGTTGACTGTAAGGTAAAGTTCTTTCTCTCCATAACTCCCATTGACATTCATGAATGCTATAATATTCATATATTTTTTACACTCCTTACAATAGAATGAAGTGTAATCAGCACTTGGGTTATTGAAAAAATTACGAGAGTCATAAGTTGTATCAAATACTTCACAAAGAGGATACTTTTCTCTATCAACATTATGTAAATAAAGTTTAGAACCCGCATTAGGCATAGATACTTTTATAATATAGCTATTGTCTTTATATTGGTTATAGAATATAGCTGCATTATTATTATTATATTTCTCTTTATAATAAAATTTATCTATTAGATTTGATACCATCGGTACTACAAAAGCAGAACCTATAAGACTTCCTAACAGCACCCAAGGGATAAAACTTATAAATTTCATTTTAGACATCACTTCCTATTTTTAGTCTTAAATCTCCTTTCAAACTCCTCCTTTGGCATCTTATACTTTAAGTAGTTAATAACATTGTTCCGATAGAATTTATCCATAAAGACAGAGTCAGTATCCTTTCCACTAAACCATATCGGCTCACTCACACCAACTGCTTTCAGTACGGGTACAGGATTGTCTTTTGTCCCATACTCGGGGTTATTCATATCGTCACGATTGACAGTAAGGTAAAGTTCCTTCTCTACATAACTCCCATTGACATCCACAAATGCAATAATATTCATATACTTTTTATACTCCTTACAATAGAAAGAAGTGTAATCAGCACTTGGGTTATTAAAATAATTACGGGAATCATTGGTTGTATCAAACCTTTCATATAGAGGATACTTTTCTCTATCAACATTATGTAAATATAGTTTAGAATCCGCATTAGGCATAGATACTTTTATAATATAGCTATTATCTTTATATTGCTTATAGAACATAACTGTATTTTTATTATACTTTTCTTTATAATAAAATTTATCTATTAAATTTGACACCATAGGCACTATGAAAACTGTCCCAATAAGACTACCAATAAAGACCCAAGGGAAAAAAACTGCATATTTCAATAATTTCATTATTATAATGTATTTGCTATAACAGTAATATTTTTCTTATTATCTCTACGACTCTTTATAATTTCTTTTACTATATCCTCGTACATTTTATTCTCTTCTTTATTATCCCCCCATTCTATCTGATTACTAACTATCGAACTCAGAATAC
>ERZ773087.697-NODE-697-length-24121-cov-82.343389_pt1 | contig 24121 bp, 19 predicted proteins | sample MGYA00511375_ERZ773087 | MGnify/ENA primary metagenome ERZ773087 (study PRJEB29015, sample SAMEA2737995) | human oral metagenome | biome: human oral; feature: human-associated habitat; material: dental | place: China | collected 2063 ...
AGACACCGCCCTCTCACGGCGGGTTCATGGGTTCGAATCCCATAGGCGTCACCATTTGTCTATTCGGGAGCTGCGTTGCAGCTCCTTTTGTGTATGTGGGGGGACATGTATGCTTTTCCTGTCCATGCTCGTTCTTGGCGGCATCATTGGATTCGTCGGCGCGGGCGGAGGCGGCGTTGTCATCACCCTGCTCGTCGTGGGATTCGGCGTCCCGATTCATCAGGCGCTCGCTGTTGCCCTCGGCTCGATGGCGTTCACGACGCTCTCGGGCGCAGTCAGTCATTACCGTGAGGGCGAAGTCGTCCCGCGCACAGGATTTGTGATCGGTGCGGGCGGGCTCGTCGGCGCGCTCATCGGCGCCGTGATTTCAAATCATATCGAATCCGGCAACCTCAGCCTCTTCACAGGGCTGATGCTTGAGTCGAGCGCGCTGCTTCTCTATTTGCGCATCTATCAAGCGGAGTGGCTCGAACGGCACATTCATGTGCGCGAAGAACTCCTCATGGGGCGTCCGCTTTATATCTACGGGTCTTTGACGGGACTTATTTGCGGCATTCTCGCGGGCGCGTTCGGTATCGGCTCGGCGGCGTATATTCAGATCGCGCTCATGGTCGTGTTTGGCGTGCCGCTCCTGCAGGCGATCGGGACGACCATGATGATCATCGTGCCGATCTCCATCAGCGGCGGCATCGGCTACCTCCTCTACGGACAGTTCGAACTTCTGATCTTCCTTCAGACACTTGTGGCACTTTCCATCGGCTCATATTTTGGGGCAAAGCTGACACACCTTACTCCGCGTGCCGTCCTGAGGTTCTTTATCGTTGCGCTCCCCGCGGTGGGCGGCTTGATTATGGTTTTGTTTCGGTAGACTGCGGCAGGTTGTGCCGCGTAATTTATACAAAGGAGAATTTACATGAAAAAATTTGTTGCGGCAGTTCTGCTCGCAGCGGCGGCGGTCACAGCATTTGGGTGCGGACAAAGCTCCGCTGCCACAGGCAGCGACGGCGGGCAGACTGCATTTCGCCGCGTCACGGGGGACGAGGCACAGAAAATGATGGAGAGCGAGACGGGCTATCTGATCGTGGATGTAAGAACCCCGCAGGAATACGCCGAAGGGCATATCCCGCACGCGATCAACATCCCCCTCGATACCATCGGAACGAATCCCCCCGCCGCGCTCCCCGACAAGTCGCAGACGATCTTCGTCTACTGCCGCAGCGGCGCGCGCAGCATGACCGCGTCGAATAAGCTTGCGCAGATGGGGTATACGAATATCGTTGAGATGGGGGGGATTAAGGATTGGCACGGCGAAGTCGTAAAGTAAGGCGTGACAGCCGATCTTGGCGCACGGCGGTGTCATATCGTCGAATGCTTCGCTAGGAGTAGCTTTTTACTACGCCGTCGCTCGCATTCTCCTCATTCCTAGCCGTGCATCCAAGCTTGACTGTCACTTACTGTACGGCTTTATGTGCGGGATTTTCGCGCCTAGCGTCGTTATTCGTCGAATCCTGCGGAGGGCGTAGCTCTTAACTACGACTTCGCTTGTATTTTTCTTGTTCCTTGTTCTGCATTCAAACTTCCGCGTCACTTAGTGTTGCCTATAGAAGGGGCGTGACGCGGGATTTTGACGCACGGTATTCTAATTGTAAAATCAAACACGGAGATGTTGTCATGTACAACATCTCCGTGTTTGATTTAGGCCTGCAATACAGGAATATGTTCCTGCCGTGAGGCGGTTAGTGTGTTGTTTCTGCGTCGAGTTTGGGCTTCCACAGGAAGAGGATCAGGACGATAATGCCCGCACCCAGCAGCATATCCAGCACATACCACAGCTTTCCGTCCACAACGCCCGTAATGGCGACAATACCTCCGAATGCGACGATGGACGTTATGCCGTGCATCATGCCGACGGCACCGGCAATGGAAGTTCCGATCGCACAGGCGATCCATGTCCGTCGAAAATCCTTTCCGGCGAAGGGGATCGCTCCTTCCGTAATGCCGGCAGAGGAAAGAAAGAGCGCGGATATGCCGAGCTGTCTGTCGGCGGCATCGAAGCGGCTGCGCAGGAGGAATGAGGCGAGCCCCATGCCAAGCGGGGGAATCGCGCAGCACATACGGAAGACACCGTTCGGCCCGAGGATTCCTTCCGCCATGAGCGCCAGTGTAAAGGCTGTGGCTGCCTTGCTGCACGCACCGCCAAAGTCGGCCGCTGCGAGCAGACCGATGCCAAGCCCTAGTGCCATCGCACTCGTTCCGTTCAGCTGATACATGCACTGAATCATGAACTGGACGAATGCATTCAGCGGAATGGTTAGGATATAGATGTAAAACAGACCGAGGATCAGCGTCGTAAAGAGCGGCACGAGGAATGTCGGCATCATCGGCTGCAGAAGTGCCGGTACGGGCAGCTTTTTCGTCCATCGGACGAGATAACCGACAAGGAACCCCAGGATCAGGGCGCCGAGAAAGCCGGTCGCAATGTGAGACTCACCCATTGGCGTATTGGCGGCATGGCCGAGAATAAAGCCCGGGGCAATGGCTGCTTTGCTGCCAATGGCATAGGCGATATATGCGCACAGCACGGGAACCATCATGGAAAAGCCGGCCATCCCAAGGTCATATACGTTTTGCCAGAACGGGCTGCTGGGAACAATGCGCCCGTCTTCGACATGTCCCGTAATCAGTGTGAAGGAGAACAGCATACCGCCCGCAATAATGACGGGGAGGAAATAGGAAATACCCGTGTTGAAATAGCGAAAGAGTTCCGCACCAAGGTTCGTGTGCTGCTTTTCTGCCGTCGCTATATTTTCGGCGCGATCGATGAGCCCCGCCGTATTTTTGATCGCTTCCGAAGGGCTGACGTCCAGAATCTTCCCCGCATCGCGCTTCGCGTCGAAGCGCTCGCTCATCTCGACGCTGACTGCCACGGCAAGGATGACGACGTCCGCCGCGTCGATTTCTGCCTGTGTGAGTTCGTTGCCGATGCCCATGCCGCCCTGCGTTTCGACCTTGCAGTCGATCCCGCGCTTTTTGCATTCCTGTTCGATGGCCTCCTGTGCCATATAGGTATGGGCAATGCCGGCCGTGCAGGCGGATACCGCTACGATTTTCATTTTAGTTCCTCCTCAATTTCCTGCAGAATTTGATAGAGTTCTTTCGTCGAAGATGCTTCTTCCAGCCGATGCCGAAATGATGCGTGCATCAGCTTTTTGCTGAGTGCCGCCAGGATCTTCAAATGAAGATTGGTGCCGGTGCCTCCGGCAGCCTCCGGAACACCGATGAGGAAGACCATCCGAGCGTCTTCGCCGGGTTCCGTCCCCCAAGGGACAGGAGCTTTCAAGCGCGCAAAGACAACAAACGGTGTCGCTACAGCGTTTGACTTGGCGTGCGGTATGGCTACGCCGTCGATCGTGTAGGTGGCAAACGACGCCTCTCTGTCGCTGACAGCCTGCTCGTAGAGATCCGCGTCCGGCACGCAGTCGTTCTCTATGTGCGTTAAATGTCGGATGACCTCCTCTTTTGTCGCAAGCGGCTGCGTGAGCAAAATAATTCGTTTCTCGTCAAACAAAGCATATCACTCCTTTCCTGACTACATTCCGGTATCCTGCCGACGGATCTTATAGAAATCAGTATACCATTGAATGCGGAAACATCCAGTCTCTAAACTGCGGCATATTATGCCGCAGACGAGATCGCTGCGTATGTGGCGGAGGAATGGCGGAAGGGTCTACGGGTTTACAGCGGCGGATTTTCGGCTATAATGAGGTGGGGGAGGGACGCGTCTGCGCGGCGCGGCAGCTATGACAAGACAGGAGGATACGCTTATGGATCGATGGCTGCAGCTCATCCTTCTCATGCCCGAGAATGAGCGCATCACTTATAAGGAACTTGCCGAGGCTCTTGGTGTCTCCACGCGGACGATCTACGATGACATTCTGCAGCTGAACCGGATGATGCTCCCGCATGGCGCACAGCTTGAGGCAAGACCTTATCACGGGGTGAAACTGGCGGTGACGGATCGCACCCGGTTCCTCAGCTTTTTGGATGCACTGGAAGCGGACGGCACGCTTCGGGGTGAGACCGCAGAGTCCCGTATCAACAAGATTATCCGGATCCTTCTTCAGAACGATGCGGGTGTCAAAAGTGATGATCTTTGCGATATGCTGCACGTCAGCCGCTCGACACTCAAGAAAGATCTCCGCATGATCCGCCCGATCCTGAGCCATTATGATCTGCAGCTCTTGCATCAACCGTATGCGGGGCTGCATATCGCCGGAACGGAAAAGAATATCCGCCGGTGCATGGCGAAGCTTGGTCGGAATATGATTGCAAACGACGGGGAATTTTTGAGCGAGAATATTCAAAAGCTGGCGATATTGCTGCAGGATATTTTCCGCCGGCATGCATATCGCATGGCGGCGTATTCGTTCCAGAGCTTTGTTCTGCATATGTACGTTTCAATTTGCAGGATCCGACTCGGACGGGAGGTCGCGCGGGAACTCCTGCGCCATGAACCTGCTGACCCACAGGTATGCGGACTTGCAAAGGATGTGAGCTCCGTACTGGCGGAGGCATACGGTATACGGTTTACCCGGAGCGAATATCAGTACATCCTGCTGCATTTGGAATGCAAGAAGATCATTTCATGGAAGCAGGTCTCGCTCGCTGCGTCCGAAAGCTACGAGCTGGTCAGGCAGATGCTGCAGTCCGTGGAAAATGTATTCTGCTATAATTTTTCTCATGACTTTGAGCTGATCGCCGGTCTCTACACGCATTTGATCCCTATGCGTACGCGTCTTCTCTATGATATGCCGCTCGACAACCCCATGATGCAGGAGATCCGTGAAACCGAACCGCTCGCATACGAGATGGCAAACGTCGCCTGCGGCGTACTGCAAAGAAAGTACGAGAAGGAGATACCGGCTGACGAGACGGGGTACATTGCGCTCTATTTCCATGTGGCGTTGGAACGCAGCAGGGCGCAGCGCAGAAAAAATGTCCTGATCGTCTGCGGAACAGGAAAAAGTGCGGCGGCATTGTTGGCCTATAAAATCAAAGATGCCTACGGAAAACACCTCAATGTGGTCGGCATGTACGAGTCGGCAGATTTCATCGATAGAGATCTGGAGACTGCCGATTATATTCTCTCTACAACCCCCATCAAAAAAGAGCTTCCCATCCCTGTCATTGAGCTGGGGCACGGCTTCCCGTGGAATAAGGATCAGGATATCCGGGAACACCTGAAGCGGGAGCAGCAAAAAACGCTTCTGGGCTATTTTTCTCAAGCGCTGTTTCTGCCCCACATGTCAGCCGGTGGAAAAGAGGATGCGCTGCGGCAGATGTGCCGAAAGGCTGCCGCACACGAAACCATTCCCGAAGACTTCTATGAGCATGTGCTGCAAAGAGAGCGCATCGGTGGAACCGCACTCGGCAACGGCGTGGCAACCCCGCATCCGGATCGGCCGCTTGGAGAGCGGAGCCTGGTGGTTATCGGCATATTGGATACACCTATTCCATGGGATCAAGAGGATGTGCAGATCATTTTCCTGCTCTCTATGAAGGTCGGAGGTGATCGTAATCTGCCGCTTTTTTATAAGATGATCAGCCGGTTTTTGACCAACAAGACAATCGTGCGTCGTCTGATCAAACAGCAGACGTTTGAGAATATGATCGCCATTTTCTCCGCACTCTCGGATGACGCATGTGTGCTGGACTGAACGTCTTATGTATTTCTGCACAAGAAAAGAGCCCCCACGGCGATGCATTTGCATCGCCGCGGGGGCTCTGTCGTATGACGATCAGAACGACGCGACGGGATCGAGCGCCTTCACTTCGCCTGAGGCTTCCATGGTGATGGACTGTCCTTCGCCGAGTCCCGTGAAGATGACGAGACACGCGTCGGATTTGGCGTTCTCTTTGATGTAATCGATGTCGAACGTCATGAGCTTATCTCCCTTTTTCACCTGCTGTCCGGATTCGACAAAGACTTCAAATCCCTTGCCGCCGAGCGCGACGGTATCGACGCCGATGTGGAGCAGGTACTCCGTGCCGTCCGCGCTCTTCATACCGATGGCGTGCTTCGTGTCAAAGACAAAGACGACTTCGCCGTCCGCAGGGGCGACGACCTCGCCGACGCTCGGATAGATGAAGTAGCCGTCGCCCATCATCTTGCCCGCGAAGGCTTCGTCGGGGGCTTCGGTGATGGGATGCACCGTCCCCGTGACGGGCGTGCAGAGCGTATGCCTGCCCGCATTTGCCGCGGGGGCGGCGGTTTTTTCTGCTGCGGGCGTCGCGCTCTCTACAGGCGCGGGCGCGGCATCCGGTTCCGGCTCGACCTCCGGGGCGGTCATCAGATAGGTCTCGAGGTTCGACTTGATGACGGCGACCTGCGGCCCGTAGATGACCTGTACGCCCGTGCCCTTGACGATGACGCCGACGGCGCCCGTCGCCTTGAGCAGTTTTTCATTGACGAGTGAGGCGTCGGCGACTGAGCAGCGCAGGCGCGTCGCACAGCAGTCGACGGAGGTGATGTTGCGCTTGCTGCCGAGCCCGCGCGCAATCGCCGCACTCTTTTCGTCCGCCGTGGGCGCGTCGCCCGATGCCGCACTGCCGCCCTCGCGTGCCTTGTAGTCCGCCTTCGTGAAGAGCCTTGTCTCCTCGTCGTCGTCCTCACGTCCGGGGGTCTTGAAGTTGAAATGCGTGATCATCCAACGGAAGATGAAATAGTAGAGGAAGAAGTAGACGATGCCGACGGGGATGACGTACATCCAGCTCGTCTTGTCTTCGCCCTGCAATATGCCGAAGATGAAAAAGTCGAGCAGCCCGCCGGAGAATGTGAGTCCGACCGCGATGTTCAGCATGTGCGCGATCATGTACGCAGCGCCTGCGAGCGCGACCTGCACGGCAAAGAGGGCGGGTGCGACGAAGAGGAAGGAGAACTCGATCGGCTCGGTGATGCCCGTGAGCATACAGGTGAGTGCTGCCGAGAGCAGGAGACCGCCCGCGACTTTTTTCTTTTCGGGGCGCGCCGTATGGTACATGGCGAGCGCCGCGCCCGGCAGACCGAAGATCATGAAGATGAACTCGCCCGAGAAGTAGCGCGTCGCATCGGCGCTGAAATGAACGACATTCGGGGAGGCGAGCTGCGCGAAGAAGATGTTCTGACCACCCTGGATGAGTTGTCCGTCGATCATCATGGAGCCGCCGACACCCGTCTGCCAGAAGGGGAGGTAGAAGACGTGGTGCAGACCGAACGGAATGAGCGCGCGCTTGATGATGCCGAAGATGAGCGTACCGATGTAGCCCGTCCCCGTAACGAGACCGCCGAGGGCGAAGATGCCCTGCTGTGCGAGCGGCCAGATGAAGTACATGGCGATGCCGACAAAGAGGAAGACCACCGTCGAGATGATCGGCACGAAGCGCGATCCGCCGAAGAAGGAGAGCGCATTCGGCAGGACGATCTTGTGGTACTTATTGTGCAGCCACGCGACGCCGATGCCGACGATGATGCCGCCGAAGACGCCCATCTGGAACGACATGATGCCGCAGGACGCCGCGATCGTGCCCTCGAGCACATGCGGCGCGATGCTCCCGTCCGGCAGAATCTGCCCGCCGAGCTTCAGCATAGCGTTGCACGCGGAGTGCATGACGAAGAATGCGATCATCGCGGAGAGCGCGGCAACCTCCTTTTCCGCCTTTGCCATGCCGATGGCGACGCCGACGGCGAAGATGATCGGCAGATTTCCGAAGATGGTGCTGCCCGCGCTCGCCATGATGGTGAGCAGGGAGTGCAGCGCCGTACCGCTTCCGAGGATGCCGCCGAGACCGTACGTCTCTATCGTCGTGGGGTTGGTGAACGACGCGCCGATGCCGAGCAGGATGCCTGCGATCGGCAGAATAGCGACGGGCAGCATGAAGCTGCGGCCAACCCGCTGGAGCACACTGAAAATCTCATCTTTCATATTTGTGACCCCTTTCCACCGCGCCGCAGTCTGCACATTCCCCCAAAGACGCTGTGAAAAAAGGCAGCCGCAAAGAGTACCGATACGATGCTCTCCTCTCTGCGCTGCCTTTTCATCTGCGGACACGGAAAATCCTATTGAACTGTTGCGTCTTGATTATAGCCGAGAGAGGACTGATGTGTAAAGGAAAAAATCACATTCGCCCCGCAATCCTATGCCTGTGCGTCTTGTTTTAGTTCCGCGAGGAAACGTGCAACGGCATCCTGCCACGGCGGGAGGCGCCGGAACCCTGCGGCGTCGAGACTCTTTTTCGAGAGCCGCGAGTTCTTCGGGCGCGCCGCCTTGGTCGGGTAGGCGCGGCTCGGCACGGAGGTGACGGCGACGTCTTTGCCGGCGGCGCGGAAGATCTCGCGCGCAAACTCCGCCCACGAGCAAAATCCTTCGTTCGTCGCATGGTAGACGCCGTACCGGTCGGAGACAATCATGTCGGCGAGCAGCGGCGCGAGATCACGCGTATAGGTCGGCGAGCCGATTTGATCGCTGACGATGGAGAGGCTTTTGTGCGTATCCGCGAGGGAGAGCATTGTTTTGACAAAATTCTTGCCATGCGTGCCGAACACCCACGAGATGCGGACGATAAAATAGTCCGTGAGATGTGCGGCGACCGCCTCCTCACCCGCGAGTTTCGACGCGCCGTAGACATTTTTCGGCCCCTTCGGATCGTCCGTCTCATAGGGCATATCCCCCGTGCCGGGAAACACATAGTCCGTGCTGATGTAGAGCAGCCTGCATCCGTATTCCGCCGCAAGTTTCGCGACGATCTCTGTTCCCGCCGCATTGACGAGGCGGCAGAGATCCGGTTCGTCCTCCGCCGCGTCGACTGCCGTGTATGCCGCCGCGTGGAGGATGAAGTCCGGCTCGAACTCCTCGAGGACGGCGCGCATCGCCCGCTCGTCCGAGAGTGGGAACATGTGCGAGGAGACACCGTAGACTTCGTGACCACGCGCCTTGAACTCTGTTACGCAGTCGCTTCCGAGCTGTCCCGTTGCTCCGGTAATGAGGATTTTCATAGCGTACCGCCTTTCTTGTCATTGCTTTGATTTCCCTCTGAGCAAAGATGCACGTCGTTAGCTTGCAGACGAAATACTATTGATAGAACAAATACGTAAAAAGTTGTCGACGCGTTCAAATGTAATGTTCAAATCCTGCGGAAAATGCGCGATGAGCGTTTGATCACTCCATTCATATTTCGTATTGTTCCATGTCAGAAATCCCTCTGTAAAAATCTTATGGTCGATGTGGAATTGTTGAATACATCGCGTTGTGATGGATACGAAATTTTGAACGTCGACGGGAGCGAATATGCGATCGGAAACTCCTGAAAATGCGACGAAAATTGCTCCGCCGTCATGTGATCCCCTGTAATAACAATAGTTGTCGGCGATGCCGCAAGTGACGATCGATAGGTTATGTCCGCTGAACGTATCGTTCAATCTAAATTCCGCGGTTGTCATAGCCTCTAATCTCCAGCGTTCGCCGACTTCTTTTGTGTGATCGGCAAGCCGGAGAATTTCTTCGGAAAAGCCGTTGATATTCTCCCAGCCCCATAGCCATGTGTTGCTTTCCGTGGACTCGCTTCCAATAAATTGAAGCGGATATTTTTGGGCACCGAAGCGGATGCTGCCCTCCTCGAAATCGACGTTCCAGTCTTGTCCCTTGACCACCTGATCGCTGCAGGCCGTCTGTACGGCCATCATTTTACCAAGGCAGGCCGAGAAAACATGGAACCAATTTCCCGTATCGACGGCGAGGCGTTCGATCCAAAGGCTCCGGTTGCCGTCACTGCTAAAAAATCCCATCGGGATCCCTCCTTCTCTGTGCAATCAAAGAATGCTTTCGTTTATTGCTATGATTTTATTTTCCAGTCGGAGGCAAGGTGCAGCCTTAGATTCTCCTCGTAACCTAAATCCCCGTTCAGCCCGAAGGCTTCAAACACGGCGTTTTTATCGGCATGGTGTCGGGGATCGCTGAGATCATGCTGTCTTCCCTCGTAGAAAGGTAAATTACTCCTTGCCGCTATACAGGCTTCGAATTGATAGAGATCCGGTGAAAAGCTAATCTCTTCCGCTCTATATTGATCCAATGCGTCCGACCACGGTTGATCAAAAAGCGCTTGATATTTCGCTAACGGCATTTCCCGATAGATCCATCCGTATGGCAGGTAGGCGATATCAGGATCGTCAGCGCTGATGCTTGGGCATGTTGAAATCATTGCGTCCTCAAAATCCGAACCAATCGTCTTCAATCGGGGTGAGCCCCAAATACTTCCGATCTTCATTTGTTAATATGAACGCTCTGCTGTCGTGCACGATTTTCTCCTTTTACAGACGTGCTGATTTGATAATATCTGTTATTTTATATTATACCATTTTTGAGCCGGTTTTGATATGTGAAGATAAGCTGTAATTTACACATAAAAACGGCGGTCGGCAGCTTTTTGGGCTGCTGACCACCGTTTTTATTGCTCTTCGGGTGTTGTGGTTGGGATCCGAAGGATGATCGTCGTGCCTTGATCGACGGCACTTTTCAGCGCGATCTCGATGCCGTGTTGATCGGCGATCCAACGCGCAATCGAGAGACCGAGCCCCGAGCCGCCCGTCTCCTTCGTACGCGAGGAATCGACGCGATAGAACCGATCGAAGATGTGCGGCTGATGTTCGGGGGCGATGCCGATACCGTCGTCGGAGAGCTGCACGGTGACGCTTTTGCCGTCCTCCGAGCGTATCGATTCCGCACTGATGTGACCGCCGGGAGGGGTATATTTGACGCTGTTCTCGAGGAAGATGCGCAGGAGCTGACGCAGGAGAACGGGGTCTGCCCGGACGATTGCAGGATCGTTCCTGCCAAGCGAGACCTCGTGCGTGGTCGTGACCGTGTGCATCTTCTCCATGGTGTCCGCGAGCAGCTCTTCCAGATCCACGTCCTCCATATTGACGGCAAGACGCCGTTGATCGGCGCGCGCGAGGAAGAGCAGTTTCTCGATGAGCTGCTGCATATTATCCGCCTCGGAGCGGATGGAGGTCAGGCTCTCCTCGAGGATCGCCTTGTCCTCACGCCCCCAACGGGAGAGGATGTCCGAGTAGCCGAGGATGACCGTCAGCGGCGTGCGCAGTTCGTGCGAGGCGTCCGAGACGAAACGCTGCTGCTGCGTGAATCCTTCCTGCAGGCGGTCGAGCATGCGGTTGAACGTGCGCGCGAGTTCGGAGAGCTCGTCGCGTGCGCGCGGTACGTCGAGACGCCTGCCGAGACGTTCCACCTCAATGCTGCGCGCCGTCCATGTAATCTCTCGTATGGGTTTTAGGATACGATTGCTGAGGAAGTGCCCTGCGATCAGTGCCAGCACAAAACAGATAGCGACCGTGTAGAAAATCAGCCGCTGCAGGGAGTAAAAAAAGTCCTTTTCCGTCGTGATGGTGCGGAAAAAGTGAATCCGATAGGGAACCCCCGCATAGGTCACGTCGCGCATCGCGTGGTAGACCGTACCGTTGCGAAACGAGGAGACCTCCATCTCAGGATTTGCCCAAAACGGCGCTGCGATGCGCCCCGCCTCAATCGTCTCAATCGAGGGGAAATGTGCGTCCGTATCGAGCACAACGCGGCCGTCTGCGTCTGTGATGCGGACAATGACACCGGGGATGACGGGGCCCTCGAACCAGAATTTCACATCGGAGGCATGACCGTTCTCAATGTTGTCCATCACATGGCGGATACTGCGGTCAAGATCCACCTCTGCCTGCCGGTAAAAATAGACGTACGCGCCAACCCCCAATATCGCCGTTGAGAGAATGAGGACGAAAAAGAGGATTGCCGCGTACAGCAGAGTGATCTTCGTTGAGATGCGTATGTAGAAGTAGCGGTCGATCCAGCGGGCAAGTTTTGCCTTAGTCGCGTACCACATAGCCGACGCCCCGCACCGTGTAGATATACTTCTGGTGGAAGCGGTCGTCCAGCTTTGCACGGAGATAGCGAATGTAGACGTCGACCACATTCGTCTCACCCGTGTAATCGAATCCCCAGACCTCCTGCAGGATCTGATCGCGCGTCAGCACTGTGCGCTTGTTGCGCAGGAGATACTCGAGAAGATCGTATTCGCGTTTTGTGAGGGCGACAATCTCGCCGTCCACCTGCACCTCGTAGCGCGAGAGGAACATGACGAGGTTCTTCACCGTCAGGCGGTCGCTCGGATCGCCCTCGGCAAGATCGCGGCGGCGCAGCGCGTTGTTCAAACGTGCGATGAGCTCGGGCACCGCGAACGGCTTCGTCATGTAATCGTCCGCACCGATGTCGAGGCCCTCGACGCGATCCTCCACGGCATCGCGCGCCGTCAGCATGATGATAGGAACGTTCGAGATTTCACGCACGCGGCGGCAGATCTCGATGCCGTCCATGCCGGGCAGCATCACATCGAGCAGAACGATGTCGAATTTTTCCTGAATGATGCGCTCGTAGGCACGAGTGCCGTTGCTCTCCGTCTCTGCTTCGAAGCCTTCATGCTCCAGCTCCATCTGCAGGAAACGTGCAATGCGAGCCTCGTCCTCAACGATGAGGACACGGGTCTTTTCATCCATTGGTGCACCACCTAATCTGTTTTTTTATGATTTGATGCCCCTACTATAAGGGAAGAAAGTAAAAATTAAAAGATGAAAACGGGGGATTTAATTGAAAAATAATATCCATTTCTATATCTTACCTAGGTCTAAGAGGTTTTGACGCCTCTTTTGTAGAGGTTAAAGAAAACAGACAATATTGATAAAATTAGCAGAGAAAAATTTACGTGGTATCGAATGATTATGAATAAGTTTAATTTTTACTTAGTTAGAACGTCGGGCGCAGAACTCGGGCTGAAGTAAATAGATTCGGAACCCCTTTTGCAGATGTCCGCTCTCGCGGGAAGCTGCCTTTTATTTGGCGCTTGCACGGCGCCGGCAGGCGCATAACAACTGCCGGGAGCCGTAGTTTTCGCTTGACAAGGGGCGGCGTGTCCGCTATAACACAGAGGAGACTATAGAGAATCGAGGGATCTATGTGGCAGAAACGGGAACGCTCTACCTCTGCGCGACGCCCATCGGCAACCTCGGCGATATGACGTACCGTGCGGTGGAGACGCTGCGCGCGGCAGATCTCGTCGCGGCAGAGGACACACGGCATACGCGTACGCTGCTCGCACACTACGATATTCATGTGAGGGTGACGAGCTATCACGAGCATAACAAGGCGGAAAAAGGGACGCTCCTCATCGAGGAGCTGAAGGCGGGCAAAACGATCGTCTGCGTCAGCGATGCGGGACTGCCCGGCATCGCCGACCCCGGTGCCGATCTCGCGCGGCGTGCCATTGCGGAGGAGATCGCGGTGACGCCGCTGCCGGGGGCGAACGCCGCGATCTCGGCGCTCATCTGCGCGGGACTTCCACTCGAGGGATTCACCTTCGTTGGTTTTCTCCCGCGGCGGGCAAAGCATCGCAAGGAAATCCTCGCGCGCGTACGCACCTATCCGGAGACGCTCGTCTTTTACGAGGCGCCGCACCGTCTGCGCGAGACACTTACGCTGCTCGCCGCGGGCCTCGGTGCGGAGCGCCGGGCGTGCGCCGCGCGCGAGCTGACGAAGAAGTTCGAGGAGTTCAGGCGGGCCACGCTCGGGGAACTCGCCGCCTACTACGGCGAGAATGAACCGCGCGGCGAATTCGTCCTCGTCGTCGCGGGCGCGGATGATGCCGCGGTTAAAGAGCGCGACGATGCGGCGGAGAGCCTTCACGAACGCTATGCCGCCCACTGCGCCGCGGGCCTCGATAGGAAAGAAGCCATGCGCCGCACGGCGCGCGATCTCGGTATCTCTCGCAGGGAGGTGTACCGCGCACTGCTCGGACAGGAAGAGTGAGGACTCCGCGGGAGCGTTTCCTTTTTACCTGCGGTCGGGAGTTCAAAGTGGAGGCGCAGAGATGTTCTCCGCTTAACACAGATATTGGCGGGTGTTACTGTAAAACATGAGGTGTCACATGAATTTTCTGCAAAGAATCCGTCAACTTTCGCCGTTTAGAATTATCGTTTTGAGTTTTCTGATCCTCATTCTTTGCGGTACGGCGTTGTTGATGCTCCCGCTCTCGACGGCAGACGGCGGCGGGGCGGCGTTTACGGACGCGCTGTTCACCGCCGTCTCGGCCTCTTGTGTGACGGGGCTTACGACTCAAAATACGGCGACCTATTGGTCCGCCTTTGGCCAAACCGTTATATTGCTGCTTATTCAGATCGGCGGATTCGGCGTCGTTACAGTTGCGGTCGCCATTGCTGCCGCATCGGGCCGTAAGATCGGCCTGATGCAGCGCAACCTTTCACGAGAAGCCGTTTCCGCATCGCAGCTTCAAGGCATCGTACCGCTGCTTTACTTTATCCTGAAATTTACATTTCTCATTGAAGGCATCGGCGCCCTTTTATTGGCGCCCGCCTTCTGTGCGAAAGAGGGGCTTTGGAAGGGGCTGTGGTTCGCCGTATTCCACTCTATTTCCTCCTTTTGTAATGCGGGGTTCGATCTTTTTGGAAACTCGCTGATCGATTTTGCAGGTGATCCGGTCGTAAATCTTACCGTCATGTTCCTCATCGTTTTCGGCGGCCTCGGTTTCATCACATGGGCGGATATTCGTGTGCATCGATTTCGCTTTCGTGCCTATAGCCTGCAAAGTAAGATCATTTTTTTGATGACGGCGATCCTTGTTTTTGTGCCGGCAGTTCTCTTCCTCTGCCTAGAGATCGAGCCGACTTCTGAAAACACGCACGTTTGGATGTCTTTTTTCCAGTCGGTGACGGCGCGCACGGCAGGTTACAACACCGTCGATATTGAGACCTTCAGCGAGGGAGGGCGCGCCGTGCTTATCGTCCTCATGCTCATCGGTGGTGCGCCCGGTTCGACGGCCGGAGGATGCAAGATGACGACGGCCTTCGTGCTGCTTGCCGTCATGATGTCCTCGTTCCGCTTGAAAAGAGATATCACTTGCTTTTCGAGACGTCTTTCCGCGGAGACGGTGCATCATGCCGTCACAGTATTTATGATGTATCTGCTGCTCTTTTTTGCGGGCAGTCTGCTCATCAGCTTCATCGACGGATTGCATCTCCTTGACTGCGCGTTTGAGACGGCGTCCGCCATCGGTACGGTTGGCCTTTCTATCGGCGTAACCGAAAAACTCAGTCTCGTGTCGCAATACGTCATGATTCTCTTGATGTTTTTTGGGCGCATCGGCGGGTTGACCCTGATTTTTGCCGCAAATACATACGGGCCGCGGCGCCTCTTCCGCATGCCGGAAGAGAAACTTTCGATTGGATGAGGAGGGATATACAGATGAAATCAATTTTACTCATCGGTTTGGGCCGATTCGGCGGGAATATCGCGGAAAAACTCCATGAAATGAATCACGATGTCATTGCTGTCGATAAGGACGAGGAGAAAGTGGAAGCTGTTTTGCCCATCGTTACGAATGCCATGACGGCGGACAGCACCAATCCGGCATTTTTGAAATCTTTGGGTATACCGACCTTCGATCTCTGCATCGTCACGATAGGAGACGATTTTCAGAGTTCTTTGGAAACGACGTCTTTGCTCAAAGAGTTTGGCGCGCGTTATGTGATCTCCCGTGCTTCGCGCGGCATCCATGAGAAGTTCTTGCGCAGAAATGGCGCCGATGAGACTGTTTACCCGGAGCGTCAGCTTGCCCTCTGGACGGCGATGCGTTACGGGTCGCATCATCTTCTGGATTATTTTGAGCTCAGCGACGACTATGCCGTTTATGAAATCCCAACGCCGGGGGATTGGATCGGTGCGACGATCGGCGCACTCGATATCCGCAGAAAACATCGGCTCAATATTCTCGGTGTCAAGAAATGCGGCAAGCTTTGCATGGACATTACGGCGGAGACGCTTTTAGAAGAGGGGACGACCATCCTGGTTGTCGGCAGACAGGATGCCGTTCAACAGCTTTTCAAAATCTGAGCGCTTCATGCGGCAAATGCCAGAATAGAATCGCTGAACGCCGAGATCACGGCGTTTTCGGCACGCTCTCACAAAGAGGCGGAGGACCTGTCTTATGTCGAAAAGGAGCAATATGTTGAGGAGATGACAAAGATGCAGGTGATGCTTGCACAGTTAGAACAGGAGAAGAGCGCGCAGGATCAGTACACGGCGGAATTAGAGGAATTGCTCCAAGGCCAGGATGCCAAAACGGAGCAGGAGCGTGCCGCACTTCTAGGAGTGAGGTGTCGGTGATCGGCAAGCGGCATCTGTGATGGCGGTACAATGAGGAATACCTGCGGTTACTGTTTTGTCAAAATCTCTTTCGCCATCGCCGCGCCGCCGGAAAATGCTGCCGATAACTCTTCCGGCAAACGATCGCTGCGATAAGCCGCTTTGTCAGGCTCGTTGAAAACCTCTGCGCGATACAAAGAATAATCGCTGAACTGGTATGTATTGAAGGCATTATAGATTTTAGGCCGGGTGAAGATATGGCCGATTCTGTTTTCCATATTGCGTAGATAGGTGTCATAGCCCAGCTTGTTTTTCGTCTCGTTTGTGACGTTCATCGTATAAATCATGTCGGTCGGCATTTTCTTCGGCGCCAAGCTGCGGGAATCCTTTTCGTAGGAATGGTACTGAAAGAGCAATCGCTCCAAGAAGGATTTTAATTGGCCGGTCATTTCACCAAAATAAATGGGCGTTGCAAATACCAATCCGTCCGCTGCGGCAGTTTTTTCAAAAATCGGCTTCAGATCGTCGTTGATAACACAATGACCGTAAGAGGGACTGTTGTCGCGTTTGCATCCGAAACAACTCAGGCAGCCTTTATAGTTCAAGGCGTACAAATGAACGATCTCGATACTCGCACCGGGAATCACCGACTGCACACCTGCGCGGTACGCCTCAATCATTTTCATTGTGTTCCCTTTTTTTCGGGGACTTCCGTTAAATATGAGTATGTTCATGGAAGAGACCTCCTTTCGGTGAGGAAATATGCTTCACACTTATACAGCCTATCATTATTGTCAAGCCGTATGACCCTGTTTTGCCGCGCTGCACAGGTTGTCACAGCGGCGCGTCTGTGATAGTATTAGGAAGAAAACAGAGCGAAACGAGGAATTATAATGAGTGAAAAGACGCCGTTTTATATCACTACCCCCATTTACTACCCGAGCGCAAAGCTCCACATCGGTCACGCGTACTGCACGACCGTTGCGGATACGATCGCGCGGTTCAAGCGGCTCGCGGGCTATGATGTGTTCTTCCTGACCGGCTCTGATGAGCATGGTCAGAAGATTCAGCAGGCGGCGGAGAAGGAGGGCGTCACGCCGCAGGCGTATGTCGACCGTATCGTCGCAGGCTTTCAAGAACTGTGGCAGCTGCTCGGCATCTCTTACGACGATTTCATCCGCACGTCGGAGGAGCGCCATCATGAGCTCGTGCAGAATATTTTTCAGCAGATATACGATCAGGGAGACATTTACAAGGGCGAGTACAAAGGGCTCTACTGCACGCCGTGCGAGAGCTACTGGACGGAGCTGCAGCTCGACGAGAACGGCAACTGCCCCGACTGCCACCGCCCCGTGCAGGAAGTCTCCGAGGAGGCGTACTTCTTCCGCATGAGCAAGTACGCGGATCGCGTGCTTGCGTATATCAAGGAGCATCCGGACTTCATTCAGCCCGTCTCGCGGCGCAACGAGATGATCAGCTTCATCGAGCAGGGACTCGAGGATCTGTGCGTCTCGCGCACGTCGTTCGACTGGGGGATTCCCGTGCCGTTCGATCCGAAGCACGTTGTCTATGTGTGGTTCGACGCGCTCACGAACTATTTGACGCCGATCGGCTATATGCACGATAAAGAAACATTCCATAAATACTGGCCGTGCGACGTGCATTTGGTCGGCAAGGAGATCGTACGGTTCCATACGATTATATGGGGCTGTATGCTCATGGCACTAGGTCTCGCGCTGCCGAAAAAGGTCTACGGGCACGGATGGCTCATCGTCGACGGGGCGAAGATGTCGAAATCCGTTGGCAACGTCGTCGACCCGATCGCGCTTATCGAGGAGTTCGGTGCGGATGCGATCCGGTACTTCCTTCTGCGTGAAATCACACTCGGGCAGGACGGCAATATCTCGCGCGACGCGCTCATCAACCGTATCAACTCCGATCTGGCGAACGACCTGGGCAATTTGCTCCATCGAACGCTCTCCATGGCGAAAAAATATCGCGGCGGCGTGATTGTGAAAGGTACGGGAGAGACGGCGTTCGACGCGTCGCTGGAGGAGATGGCGGCGGAGACGGTCAAAATGTATACCGCGCAGATGGAAGCGATGGAGCTGTCCCCGGCGATTCGCACCGTGTGGGTGTTCATCTCGCGTACGAACAAATACATCGACGAGACCGCGCCGTGGACACTCGCCAAGGATGAGACGAAGGCGGGGCAGCTTGACTCTGTGCTCTATCACCTCGTGGAGGCACTCCACATCACGAGCATCCTCATTGCACCGTTCATGCCCGTGACCGCGCGGCGCATCCATGCGCAGCTCGGCTTTGCCGATGATTTTGACGCGGTGCAGCTCGCGGACATCGCGCATTGGGGGCGCGTTGCGGACGGTCACACGGTCGGCACGGCGGAGCAGCTCTTCCCGCGGATCGAAATCGTATGAGCGCCGCATTCATCGACACGCATGCGCATCTCTATGATGGGAAGTTCGCGGATGATCTGTCGGAGACAATCGTCCGCGCGGCGGCGGCGGGCGTGACGCGCATCGTCAGCATGGGGGACTCCATGGAAGCGTCCGCGCAGGTCGTGGCGGATGCCGAGACACATCCCGCACTCTACGCCGCTGTCGGCATTCACCCCGAGAACGCCGCTCCGTTGACGGATGAGATGCGCGACCGTCTCCTCGCGTGGGCGCGGCATCCGAAGGTCGTCGCCATCGGCGAGATTGGCCTCGACTACTATTGGGAAAAGGATGCCGACCGTCGCCTTACCCAGCGCGAACTCTTCGCCGCACAGCTGCATCTGGCGCGCAAGGCGGGTCTTCCCGTCTGCATCCATGACCGCGAGGCACACGGTGATACGCTGCGGATTCTAGAGGAGGAGGGGCAAGGGCTGACGGGCGTCCTGCACTGTTACTCCGGCAGTCTCGAGATGGCGCGGGAACTCTGGAAGATGGGCTTTTACATCGGCATTGACGGCCCGCTCACCTATAAGAACGCGGCAAAGCTGCCCGACATCGTGCGCGAAGCACCGCGCGACCGCCTCCTCATCGAGACGGACAGCCCTTACCTCGCACCCGTTCCACTGCGCGGCAAGCGCAACGAGCCCGCCTACGTCGTTCATGTGGCGGCAAAGATCGCAGAAGTGCGCGGCGAGAGTATCGAGGAGGTCGCGCGTTACACGACGGAAAACGCCCTGCGGCTTTATCCGAAACTGAACAACTAAATATTGTTTTATCCGATTTATAAGTCCTGCGTCGCTGCAAAAACGGTGGTGCGGGGCTTTTGTATTGGGAAGAAAATCCTAGATTGTGGAGAGTAAGAACAGAAAATCGCTATCAATTCGTATCCACGTCCCATTCTTCATGAAAAATTCAGCTTAAAGTGGGAAAATGCTTTCAAACAAAGGGGGCATTCTATGCGTTTGAAATCAGTAGGGAATTTCATTCAAACTAAGAAAAACACGATGCTCTGTGCCATGCTCGGCGGCATGATGCTGCTCTCGAGCGGATTCACGATGAACGGCTTTCCGAATAACATGCACCGCGTCAGCGTGCATGTTGACGGGCAGACCCTCACCGATATGACGGTACAGACGAAACCCAAGGATATTTTTGCCAAACTCGGCGTAAAACTCGGTGAGAAGGACACCTACGAGGTGTTTCGAAGCGAGGACCGGCGCCGCACCGAAATCGAAGTGCGCCGTGCGGTGCCTGTGACAATTTCGTTTTGGGGTGATACGCAGGAGGTCATGACGAGCAGCCGCACGGTCGGCGACGTCATGGCGGAGTACGGCTATAATATGAACGAGATCGACGCGGCACCGGGTGTGGATGCCCCTGTCACGGAACATCTTGCGATTATGCTGACGGAAAAGCCGGAGGCAGCCGAAGCCCGCCGCGCACGTGAACGCGAGGCAGAGCGTGTCAGCCGCGGCATCCCGCGCTACCGTGCGGCATATACCATGCATGCCTCGGCATACCTGCCGAGCGACGGCGGCGGTAGCGGCATCACGGCCAGCGGCATCCCGGCGCGGCGCGGTGTCGTCGCGGTCGATCCGAACGTGATCCCGCTCGGATCGCGCCTCTACATCCCGGGCTACGGCGAGGCGATCGCCGCGGATACGGGCGGCGCCATCGTCGGACAAAAAATTGATCTCTGCATGGAGAGCTACGACGAAGCAATCCAATTTGGACGGCGCAACGTCGAGGTCTACGTACTCGAATAATAAAATTTTCGCGCGACACAAAAATCGCGCGATTTTTTATTGACAAGAGCGTTCATCAGTGCTACTATACTATCGTACGATAAAAACTTCATATGGATTGGATCAGGTGTAGGGAGATGCGTCGCATATATGCGGACATCAACCGAACTTAATAGGGAATCCGGTATAAGCCGGAGCGGTCACGCCACTGTAACAGCGAGTGAACCTGCAAGGTAGATGGGACACATCTACAGTCACTGGGGATATAACATCCTTGGGAAGGCGCAGGCGAGCGATGAACTGAAGCCAGGAGAACTGCCTGATTGACAATCACCGTTTGACCTACGAGTGATGGGGATGGGGATTACGAATCGTTCGCTTCAAAACGAAAATCCGGCGCAGCCAAGAGATCGGATTAGATGAGAACTGAGTGACGATATCGGAAGCCCGTCCTGCACAACGTGTGGGGCGGGCTTTTCGCTTGCCATACGGTGCGTGAGCATGTCCCGAGGAGATCGGTGTGCATGGGAAGATGAGCTTCCGTGCATAGCGATTTCCCCGGGATGAAGGGGCGGTATACACCCCTTGGGGAAACATTGCTCATCTTTTCAGTTCTCATTTATCTCCGTTATGGAGGTCACTCCGAGGGTGGAAGCTCGGGGTGTTTTTTTTATAAAAAACTGCCTCACCGCAGTTTTTAAGAGAAGTTTGAGTTCATCAGCTTCCCTTATCATACAAAGGAGGACGTACTATGCCGGAAGAAAAAGAGCGCTCAAGCGACGAAGAACTTCAGCAGCTTCTGAAGAAATCGGCTGAGGTCGAGGATTTCCCCGACGTTCCGCTCGATGAATTCACTCCGCCGACCGACGAGGAGTGGAAAGCTGCGTGCGAAGCTCTGCTCAAGGGAGCTCCGTTCGAAAAGGTGATGTTCACGAAAACCTACGAGGGCATCACATTCGACCCTATGTACACGAAGAAGCACACGGAGGAAATCCTGCCCAAGAGCGTTATGCCGGGGATGGGCGATTTCCTGCGCGGTGTGGACGCAGCGGGGTACATCGGAAAGCCTTGGGGAATCGCGCAGGGCTGCGATGAGACGCTGCCCAAGGAGAACAACGAGCTGCTCCGTCATGAGAACGACAAGGGCTCGACCATCTACCACATCGTCCTCGACAGCGCATCCCGCAAGGGCATCGACGCGCGCGAGGCGGAGCATGTCGGCGACCTTGGTGTGAGTGTCACGACGGTCGACGATATGCACACGTTGCTCGAGGGACTCGATCTCGGGAAGTTCCCGCTCTATGTCTATGCAGGCGCAGCGGTGCTCCCGATCCTCTCGCTCGTCGCGGCGGCACGCCGTGCGGCCGGTGAGGACATGTCGGGTGTGCGCGGCGTGGTCGGCGCGGATCCCATCGGCGAACTCGCCGCACGGGGCAAGATCGGCGCATCGCTCAGCGCGCAGTATGACGCGATGGCGGCAGCCGCAAAATGGGCGGTGAAGAACGCGCCGCATCTCAGAACCGTATTCGTACGCAGCGATGTTTACAGCAACGGCGGCGCGAACGACGTGCAGGAGATCGCCTCCTCGCTCGCAACGGCGGCAGCATATATCCGCGCCCTCTGCGAGCGCGGACTTACGGTCGATGAGGCGGCTTCGCAGATCATGTTCGGCTTCTCCATGGGCGCGAACTTCTTCCTCCAGATCGCGAAACTGCGCGCGGTGCGTCCGATTTGGGCGCAGATCGTGAAGGCATTCGGCGGCAATGCAGAGTCGCAGAAGATGCGCATCCATGCGCGTCCCGCGCTCTTCTTCAAGACGATTTACGATCCGTACGTCAACATGCTCCGCAATACGACGGAGATCTTCTCGGGCGTTGTCGGCGGTATCGACTCCTTTGAGAGCGCGCCGTTCGACGAGCCGATCCGCAAGGGCGACGAGTTCTCCCGCCGCATTGCGCGCAACATCCAGATCATGCTCCAGGAGGAGTTCGGGATGCTCCAGCCGATCGATCCCGCAGGCGGATCGTGGGCGGTCGAGTCGCTGACGCGGCAGATGAAAGAGCGTATCTGGGCAGAGTTCCAGACGATTGAGGGCAAGGGCGGCATCGTCGAGGCCTTAAAGAGCGGCTATGTGCAGGAAGAGGTCGCGAAGATCCTCGCCGACCGCTTCAAGAAGGCGGACGTGCGCAAGGATCGCATCGTCGGCAACAACATGTACCCGAACATGACGGAGACCTTGCTCGACCGACGCGAAGAGGATACCCCTGCGCTCAAGAAGCAGCGCACGGCGGATATCGAGGCATATCTCTCCGATATCGACACCGCGCACCGCGACGAGAAACTCGCCGCGCTGAAGGCGGATCTCACGGTCGAGAACGGCGCCGCTGCCGCAGGTGCCGGCGCGACCATCGCGGAGCTCATGGCGGCGGTCATCGCAGGCAAGCCCGCGTCCGAAGAGGTCACCGCCATCACGGCACATCGCTGGAGCGAGCGGTTCGAGGCGCTGCGCAAACGCACCGAGGACTACAAGGCGGAGAAGAACGACAACGTCAAGATCTTCCTCGCGAACATGGGACCCATCCCGCAGCACAAGGCGCGCGCGGACTTCACCACGGGCTTCCTGCAGGTCGGCGCATTCGAAGTGCTCGGCAACGACGGGTTCAAGACGGTCGAAGAGGCGGCGGAAGCTGCAGGCAAGAGCGGCGCGGACGCGGTCGTCATCTGCTCGACGGATGCGACCTATCCCGAGATCGTTCCCACGCTCGCACCGAAGCTCCACGAAGTACTCCCGAACGCACGCGTATTCCTCGCGGGCGCTGCACCGAAGGATCTCCTCGAGACCTACAACAACGCGGGCATTGACGAGTACATCTCCGTGAAGGCAAACTGCTATGAGACGCTTGAGCGCCTCCAGAAGAAGAAAGGGATGATTGCCTAATGGCCGGATTTACGAATCCCGATTTTACAGGCATGAGCCTCGGCGAAAGCCCCTCCGCAGATTCCAAGGAGTGGCGCGCCCTCTTTGAGGGATCGACCGGACGCAGCTTCGACGCGCTCACGCACAAGACGATGGAGCGCGTGCCTGTAAAACCGTATTACGATCACGATGAATACGCGCATATGAGTCACCTCGACTTTGCAAGCGGCATTCCGCCGTGCCTGCGCGGACCCTACTCCACGATGTATGTGTTCCGTCCGTGGACGGTGCGTCAGTACGCGGGCTTCTCCACGGCTGAGGAGTCCAACGCGTTCTATCGCCGCAACCTCGCCGCAGGTCAGAAAGGTCTTTCCATCGCGTTCGACCTCCCGACCCACCGCGGCTACGATGCGGACAACCCGCGCGTTGTCGGCGACGTCGGCAAGGCGGGCGTTTCGGTCTGCTCCATGCTGGATATGAACATCCTGTTCTCGGGCATCCCGCTCGACCAGATGTCCGTCTCCATGACGATGAACGGCGCGGTTCTGCCCGTTCTCGCATTCTTCATCGTCTCGGGTGAAGAGCAGGGCGTTGACAAGAAGATCATGGCGGGAACGATTCAGAACGACATTCTGAAAGAGTTCATGGTTCGCAACACCTACATCTACCCGCCCGATATGTCGATGCGCATCATCGGTGATATCTTCGAGTACACGACGAAGTACATGCCGAAGTTCAACAGCATCTCCATCTCCG
>ERZ773087.700-NODE-700-length-24037-cov-16.162580_pt1 | contig 24037 bp, 28 predicted proteins | sample MGYA00511375_ERZ773087 | MGnify/ENA primary metagenome ERZ773087 (study PRJEB29015, sample SAMEA2737995) | human oral metagenome | biome: human oral; feature: human-associated habitat; material: dental | place: China | collected 2063 ...
TTAGAGGAGATAAAGAAGACAGAAAAGGAAATGTAAAGACAGATTTAACTTTTGGGCTTGATAACACAAGAGTTGGAGTAACTGCAAATGTAGGGTATGACACTAAAGGAGAAAACCTAAGAGGTGGGCTAGGGCTAAGAGTTATATTCTAATAAAATTTATCATTAAAATAAGGTTAATATAGTAGGAATTCTATCCTATTATATTAACCTTTTTACTTATAAAAAGAAGTTGCTACAAATTAATTGTAACAACTTTCTATAGTATTATTAATTACTAATTACAGGAGCTTTTGGAGTATATCCACCAGCTTTATTAAATACCTTTCTAATAAACTTAGTTATAGGATATTCAAAATTACTGTCATCTTTTTGTTTTTTAGTATAAAGTTTTTCTAATTCTTCCTTATAAGCTTCCACATCTTTAGGATCAGGATCTTTTATAGCAACTTTTCTAAGATTAGGATATTCTTTATCAAGAACACTATTCCATTGTTCAACTTGATCTTTAAATAATGATAAAATAAAGTCTCCATTTTCAGAAATTTTAACTTCTTTAACAACATCTCCCATTTCTAATTTTCTAATTTTTTGGAAATCTCCTTCTGATCTAACTTCACCAAAAACTGTATGTACTCCATTTAACCAATCAGCTGGAGCAAATGTAAAGAAGAATTGAGAACCACCAGTATTAGGTCCAGCATTTGCCATAGCTAACATTCCTGGTTGATAGAAATCTAACCATTCAACAAATTCATCTGGTATAGTATACCCTGGTCCACCCATTCCAGTTCCAGTAGGGTCTCCACCTTGTACTATAAAGTTATCAACAGAACGAGTAAATTTTGTATTATCATAAAATCCTCTTTTTGCAAGGTTAATAAAGTTAGCAACTGTTAAAGGAGCTGCTTCTGGGTATAAGAAGAAAGTTATTTCTCCTTGTGTTGTAACAAAAGTGACAGTTACATTATTATATTTTGTAGGACTTTTAAAAACACTTGTAAAAGATTTCATTGTAGATTTTAGCGAGCTACAACTTACTAAAAATATAAGTGATAAAGCTAAAATACTGAATAATTTAAATATTTTTTTCATCAAAACCTCCTAAATTTTATTTAGCTACTTTATTATTATACTATATTTTTAGAAAAAAAACTATTTTATGAAATTTTTTTGTAATTTCTTTGTTGATAATGTTAGCAAAATTGAGATAACAATCAATATCACAGAGAGAGCATTTACAACAGGAGATACTCCTAATCTTATCATAGAATAAATTCTAAGTGGTAAAGTTGAAGAACCTGGACCTGAAACAAAGAATGTTATTACAAAGTCATCAAAAGATAATGTTAAAGCCATTAAAAATGCTGAAATTATAGCTGGTAATAACATAGGAATAATAACTTTTGTTAAAGTTTGTCTATTTGTTGCCCCTAAATCATAGGCTGCCTCAACAATAGAGTAATCAAATTCATCAAGTCTTGAAAGAACTATAAATAAGACATAGGGAATATTAAATGTTGTGTGTGCAATAAAAATTGTTGTAATCCCTAACTTAAATTTTAATGTAGCAAACATAATAAGAAGTGAAACTCCAATTATTATATCTGGTACTACAAGAGGTAAAACACTTAGATTTTTTAAATACTTTTTACCCTTGAAGTCAAACCATTTCAAAGCAATAGCACCAAAAGTCCCTATAACTGTTGAAACAAAAGATGAAATAAGAGCAATAAAGATACTATAATAAAATGCTTTCCAGATATTGCTAGAATGTTTGAATAGTTCTTTATACCATCTTAAAGAAAAACCATTCCAAACCATTCCTTTACCATTATTAAAAGAATAAATAACCAATACTATCAATGGTAAATAAAAAAATATCATAGTGAAAATAAAAATTATTAAAGATGTTTTTCTTCTATTCAGCTTATTAGACATTATTTTCACCTACTTTGTTTTCTTTTTCTTCATATTTTGAAAATAGCCATACAACTATACTTGTTAAAACTATTAAAGCACCTGAGATTGTTGAAGCCAAAGGCCAGTTTCTAGTAACAGTTAAATGTTGAGCAATAACATTTCCAAGCATAAGTGAGTTTGTTCCTCCAACTAACTTAGGAACTGCATAAGAACCTAATGCTGGAATTAATGTAAAAATAGTTGAAGTTATTATTCCAGCCTTTATATTAGGAATAAAAACTTTTCTAAAAGCTTGAAAATTTGTTGCACCTAAATCTCTTGCTGCATCTAAAAGAGAAAAATCAAATTTTTCAACAACTGCATATAAAGGCAAAATTGCAAAAGGTAAACTTGTATATACAGAGATTATTACAACAGCAGGAACATTGTATAGCATTTTTATAGGCTCATTAATTATATGAAGTTTCATAAGAAAATGATTAATAAAACCATTATTCCCTAAAAGTGCTATCCAAGAATATATTCTTACTAAAAAATTTGTCCAAAAAGGTATTATTATTAAGAACAAAAGTTCTTGTTTATGTCTTGACCTAGCTATATAGTATGAAATAGGAATAGCAAGTAAGACAGTAAAAATAGTTATTAATATAGAAATATATATAGTGTTTACAAGTATTGTTAAAAATACTTTATCAACAAATATATTAAAAGTTTCAAATGAAAGTTTAAATTCTACTCCACCATAAGTTCCTCTTTTTAAAAAAGAATATGACAGAATAATTAAAATAGGAATAAGAAAAAATACTGTTAACCAAATATTTATTGGTAAAGAATAACTTAAACCTAACTTACTATTTTTTTTCACTTTCCACCTCCACTAGATAACCATCATAGGCATCCCAAGTGATGTAAGCATCTTCATCCCACCATATAGCTTTCTCATCATTATCATCAAAGAAAGCAGCATGTTGCATAAAGATTTTAAATTTTAAATTTTCATTATTTTTTAAATGTACATAGTATTTACTTTGGAAACCAGAATAAATATATTCATCAACATAAACAGCTACACTATTTACAAAATTCTTAGTATTTTTAATTTCATTTTTTGAAAGTCTTATTTTTTCAGGTCTTAAAGAGATAGTGACCTTATCCCCTATTTTAACCTTTTTATCCAGTTCAATAATTATTTCTCCTATACCTTCCAAATTTATTTTAGCTAATTCTTCATTTATTATCTCAGTAACTTTTCCACTGAAAAAATTATTTTCTCCTAAGAAATCTGCAACAAAAGTATCAGCAGGAGCTTCATAGACTTCAGCAGGAGTACCTACTTGTAAAACTTTTCCTGCATTCATAACAGCTATTCTATCTGAGATAGAAAGGGCTTCTTGTTGGTCATGAGTAATAAATATAAAAGTTATTCCAACTTCATCATGAATTAAATCAAGCTCTATTAAAAGATTTTGTCTTAACTTTGCATCAAGAGCTGATAGAGGTTCATCTAGCAATAGAACTCCTGGTTTATTGATTAAGGCTCTTGCTATTGAAACTCTTTGTTGTTGTCCTCCTGATAATTGGCTAACTTTTTTAGAACTATGCTCTTCTAATCCAACAAGTTTTAGATATTTATTAACTTCTTCATTTATTGTTTTTTCATCAATTTTTTTTAGTCTTAAAGGAAATGCTACATTTTCAAAAACGTTCAAATGTGGAAAAAGAGCATATTTTTGAAATATAGTATTTACATTTCTAAGATTTGGTGGTAAGTCAACTATATTTTCATCACCAAGATATATAGCTCCACTGTCTGGTGAAATAAAACCAGCTATCATTCTTAAAAGTGTGGTTTTACCACAACCTGATGGACCTATTATAGAAAAAAATTCTCCCTGTTCTATCTTTAAATTAATGTCTTTTAAGATTTGAACTCCATCAAAACTTTTATTTACATTAACTATATTTATATCTTTTTTTTCCAATTTTTCTTTTACCTCCCCAATTCTTAAATTAGCATATTTTTATTATTCTATCATTAAATCTTAACATTTTCAATCATTCATTATAGTCTAATAAAAATAGGTTAGTTATAATTTTAAATTTTTCTTGAAAGGATAGCTAAATAACTTTTAAATGAAACTACTGCGACGTCCTATAATGTTGAAAGAGCCTTTTATGAGCTCGAGAAACATTATAGGCTGGCAAGTAGTTGACATATATTAATAGAAATTTTTATAATTCTATTTCAAGAAAAATTATACTGTAACAAACTATTTTTATAGCTAATCATTTTCTTCTTCAATTAAATAATTCATTTGTTGCCAATCATAATATTCTATTAATTTATAAGGAATAGTATTATTTTTATATGCAATAGCAATAATTTCATCAGCCTCAACTTTATATACCACATGGTGTTCTTCAAAATCATCTAAAAGCATTTCTTGATATTCTTTATATTTTCCAGATTCTTTTAATTCATCTATAATTTTTTTTATTTCTTCTTGTGTTAATCTTTCCATAATTCTCACCTCATTTAATATTTATATCTATCTTATATAGTATAGGATAAATAGATTAATTGCAAATAAAAAATAAATATATTTATTGGTTTAATTTTTTATAATTAAAGATAATATTTTTACCATAATTTTTATTGACAAAGCAGAAAAAAAACTGTACTCTTATAGTATAGATATAAATTAAAAATTATATATAAATATGAAAGGATTGATGATATGATAAGCAAAACTGTTGAAATAGTAAATGAAACTGGGTTACATACAAGACCAGGAAATGAGTTTGTAAGTTTGGCAAAGACATTCTCTTCACAAATAAGTGTAGAAAATGAAGCAGGAGTAAAAGTAAATGGTACTTCATTATTAAAATTACTTTCATTAGGAATCAAAAAGGGAAGTAAAATAACTGTATATGCTGATGGTGAAGATGAAAATGAAGCAGTTGATAAATTATCATCTCTTCTTGAAAACTTAAAAGACTAATTTTTTGTGAGAGGGAGGAGGAAAACTTCTCTCTTTTATTATATAAAAATAAAATTGGAGTGGGATATGAAACAAGATATTTTAATAAAGGGAATTCCAGCTTCACCTGGGATAGCAATAGGAAAAGCATTTCTATATAAAGAAAATAAATTAGAGATAGTTGAGAAATCTACTTTATCTAAAGAAGAAGAAATTGAAAGATTGGTAAAAGGTAGAGAAATTGCTAAGAGTCAATTAGAAGAAATTAAAGAAAATACTTTAAAAAAATTAGGAAAAGATAAGGCTGATATTTTTGAAGGACATATCACTTTATTAGAAGATGAAGAATTATTTTCCGAAATTGATTCCAAAATTTCACAAAAAAAATGTACTGCTGAATTTGCTTTAAATGAAGCTATTGATGAATATGCAACTATGCTTGCAAATTTAGAGGATGCATATTTTAAAGAAAGAGCAGGAGATTTAAGAGATATTGGAAAAAGATGGCTATATGGTGTTATGAATATACAAGTAGCTGATCTTTCTAAATTAGAGCCAGAAACAATTATTGTAGCAAAAGAATTAAATCCTTCTGATACTGCACAAATAAATTTAGATAATGTTTTAGCTTTTGTAACAGAAATTGGTGGAAAAACTGCACACTCATCTATTATGGCAAGATCATTAGAGCTACCAGCTGTTGTTGGAGTAGGAGCAGTTTTAAATGAGCTAGAAAATAATGAAACTTTAATAGTTGATGCTATAAAAGGTGAAGTAACTGTTTCACCCAATACAGAAACTTTAGAGTTATATAAAGAAAAAAGAGAAAAATTTTTAAAAGAAAAGGAAGAATTAAAAGCCTTAAAAGATAAAGAAGCTATTTCAAAAGATGGGATAAAAGTTGATGTTTGGGGAAATATAGGCTCTCCTAATGATGTAAAAGGGATTATTTCAAATGGTGGTTTTGGAATAGGACTTTATAGAACAGAATTTTTATTTATGGAAAAAGAATCTTTTCCAACTGAAGATGAGCAATTTGAAGCATATAAAATAGTTGCAGAGGAATTAAAAGGTTATCCTGTAACTATAAGAACTATGGATATAGGTGGAGATAAATCACTTCCATATATGGAACTTCCAAAAGAAGAAAACCCATTTTTAGGTTGGAGAGCAATAAGAGTTTGTTTAGATAGAGAAGAAATTTTAAGAACTCAGTTTAAAGCACTTTTAAGAGCTTCAAAATATGGGCAAATAAAAATAATGCTTCCAATGATAATGGATATTGCAGAGATAAGAAAAGCAAAAGCCATTTTTGAAGAATGTAAAAAAGAATTACAAGAGAAAGGAATAGAGTTTGATAAAAATATTATGCTAGGAATAATGGTAGAAACTCCTGCTGTTGCATTTAGAGCAAAATATTTTGCAAAAGAATGTGATTTCTTCTCAATAGGAACAAATGATTTAACTCAATATACTTTAGCAGTTGATAGAGGAAATGAAAAAATTGCAAATCTATATGACACATATAACCCAAGTGTCTTACAAGCTATAAAAATGTTAATTGATGGTGCACATGAGGGAGGAATAAAAATTTCAATGTGTGGGGAGTTTGCAGGAGATGAAAATGCTGTAGCACTTCTATTTGGAATGGGCTTAGATGCTTTTTCAATGTCAGGAATCTCAATTCCAAGAGTAAAAAGAATTATAATGAAATTAGATAAAAAAGAGTGCCAAAATTTAGTTGAAAGAGTTTTATCTCTATCAACAGCTTCAGAAATTAAAGAAGAAGTTAAAAAATTTATGGAAAAAATATAGAAAACAATATTTTTAATATATATATTATATAATGATTATTCAAATTTTAAATATGTAAAAAGACAATTTCTCTGTATTAAAAGCGAAAAAAGTTTTGTACTTAAACGCTTATTTTAGAAAATATACAAAAGAATAAAAAATAAAATATGTATACCAATATAATTAATTTTGAAAAAAAGTCTTGATTTTTATTAAAAAATGATGTATTATAACGAAAGAAAATCAAGGAGGGATCAACAATGAAAAAATTTGCAATGTTAGCACTAGCTATGAGTTTATTCTTAGTAGCTTGTGGAGAAAAAAAAGAAGAAGAAAAACCAGCTGAACAACCTGCTGCAGAAGCAACTGCACCTGCAACAACTGAAGCACCAGCAACTGAAGCTGCTGCAGAAGCTAAAACATTCTCACTTAAAACTGAAGATGGAAAGGAATTTACATTAGTAGTTGCTGCTGATGGAGCTACTGCAACTTTAACTGATGCAGAAGGAAAAGCAACTGAATTAAAGAATGCTGAAACTGCATCTGGAGAAAGATATGCAGATGATGCTGGAAATGAAGTTGCTATGAAAGGTACAGAAGGAATCTTAACTTTAGGAGATCTTAAAGAAGTACCAGTAACTGTTGAAGCAAAATAGTTTTAAAAAGTAATTAAAAAAGGAAAGCAGGATTTTTTCCTGCTTTTTTCTTTTAAAAAATATTGATAACTGGCACCTCATAAGGATGTACTTTTTTTATTAAATAGTAAGTTAAATCAGCAAATTCTTTTTTTACTCTAAATTTCATTAATTTTTCTTTTTCAACACTTTCTTTTCCAACTTCTCCAATGAATGCCTTAGCACCTTCAAGAGTTGTCCAATGCCCTTCAACATCTATTAAAGCATAGACATCAGTATAAGATCCTTCTTTTAATAAATTATATCTTGATAAAGCTTTAACAATATCTTTGACATAGTTTTCAGGAACAAAAACTTCAAAACAAGTAAAATCATCTTCCTTAAATTTTAAATCAGAAGAAATTAAATTATCATTTTCATAATCTAATGTTAGATAGAAAAAAGAAGTATCTTTATTAAGTAAATCTAAAAATATTTTATCTCCTTCCCAAAGATTAAGATTATAGATTTCAGATTTATCTATCCATTTTAAATCTCCCTCAGAACATTCTTGGACTTCTCCTACAAAATTTTTTGAAGTGTATAAATACATATAAAGTGGTTCATCATCATTGAAATTAAAAATTACTATTCCTCTATGAATATAGTCTATAAGAGTTAAGCCAGTTTCTTCTTTGACTTCTCTAAATAGGCATTGCTCAGGTGTTTCATTCTTTTCTAATTTTCCACCAACACCCAACCACTTATTTTTATTTATATCATTTTCTTTTTTAGTTCTATGTAACATAAGATATTTATTATCTTTTTCTAAATAACATAAGGTTGTAATCATAAAAACTCCTATTTTTCTATACCTTTTCTTGCCATAACACCTTTTTGGAAGTAATGTTTAACCTCTTTCATTTCAGTTACTAAATCTGCCATTTCAATAAGTTCATCTGGAGCATTTCTTCCTGTTAAAACAAGTTCTGTTGTTTCAGGTTTATTTTTAATTAAAAATTTTATCTCATCAACAGATATTAGATCATATCTTAATGTACCTAAGATTTCATCTGCAATAACTATATCATATTCCCCACTTAAAAGAGCATTTTTCAAACTTTCATAACCTTCTCTCATAAGTTTTTTATCTTTATCAGTTACATATTCCTTACTTCTTATAAAAACTCCTCTGCCATATCTTTCATGGGTAACAGTTTCAAATCTTTTTAATGTATGAAGTTCCCCATAATCTCTACCTTTTAAAAATTGACAGAAAAATATTTTAAAGTTACTACCAACTGCTCTTGTTATAAGTCCTAAGGCAGCAGTGGTTTTTCCTTTTCCATTTCCAGTATATATTTGAGTATATCCTTTTTGCATAAATTCTCCTTTTAATTTAATTCTCTTGTAACATTATTAATCCATTTTTTACTTTTATATCTCCAAATAATAAGTGGTTGCTTAATAATTTCATCTGACATGATAAGAATATAGACTAGTTTTGGAGATAAATTTAAGTAGAAGGCTGCAATAGCTGAAATTAACACAGAACCAAACCAGAGAGGCAAAACATCTGCAACCAGTGCAAATTTTGTATCTCCTCCAGCTCTAAAAACTCCAACAATTAAAACTGCTGAAATACTTTGTAAAGGTATATAGTAAAATAAAATATTTAAAGTAAGATTTAAATAATCTTCTACTTCTCCATTCAAAGCAAATTTCTTTATAATAAAAGGTTTTGCAATAAAAAGTAGAGCAACAGTAAATAAACAAGAAAGAAAAGAATATAATAAAAGTTTTTTTGCATAGATTTCTGCTATACTAAAATCTTTTTTACCAATTTCTTTTCCAACCATAATTGCAGCAGTATTTGCAAGTCCAAAAGCAAAAACCATTGCTAACTGTCTAACAACAGAAGTTATTGAGTTAGCAGCAACGATAGAATTTCCTAATCTACCTAAGATAGCAATTCCAGCAGCTGTTCCACCTGCCCATAGAAGTTCATTCATCATAGTAGGAGCAGAGTATTTTATAAAATCCTTTTTTAAAATAGGGTCTAAACTTTTTATATATTTCCATTTTATTGAAACAAAATGATGATTTTTAGAGTTATAATAAAATACTATTCCAAGTTCAACAAGTCTTGCAACAAGAGTTCCTATTGCAGCTCCTTTTACTCCCATTTTAGCAAAACCAAAGCTTCCAAAAATTAAAAGATAATTGATTATAAAGTTAGTAACAAAGGAAGTTGCATAAGCAACTGTTGATACTCCAACTCTCTCAACACTTCTCATAGTAACCAAATAAACAATAGAAATAGAAGTTGTTAAATATGAAAAACTAACTATTTTTAAATATTTAATCCCTTCTAGGATAGTAGTTTCATCATTAGTAAATATTCTCATAGCACTTCTTGAAAAGAAAAATGCAAATATAAAGAAAAATAAACTTAAACCAAAAGCTATTTTTATACCAATAGCTAAAATCTTTTCTATAGTCTTAGTGTCTTTCTTACCCCAATACTGTGCAGTTAAAACTGTTGCACCAGAGCCTATACCAAAAAATAATAAAATTAAAATAAATTGTATTTGACTTGCAAGTGAAGAAGCAGATAATGCAACCTCACTATATCTTCCAAGCATAATAACATCAGTACTTGATATGGCAACATTTATTAAATTTTGTATTGCCATAGGAAGTAAAAAAGCAAATACTGTTTTTCTAAAAGATGATTTATCTAACATTTTTCTTTCTCCAATAAGACTACACAATAAGATTTAACTCCAGTTTCATTACCAGTGAAACCTAATTTTTCTTCTGTCTTAGCCTTTACATTTATAAGTTCAGAATCAATTTCTAAAATTTTTGCAATATTATCTCTAATACTATCTATATATGGTCTTAATTTAGGTTTTTGTATAACTATAATAGAGTCTAAATTTACTATCTTATAGTTCTTTTCTTTCATAATGTTATTTATTTTTTTTAATAAGATAGCACTATCAATATCTTTTAAATTTTCATCATTATCTGGGAAATGTAATCCTATATCTCCCAAACCTAATGCTCCAATTATTGCATCAGTTATTGCATGTAAAAGTACATCTCCATCAGAATGTCCTAAAACACCTTTTGTATGAGGAACTTCTACACCACCTAGCATTAATTTTCTACCTTCAACTAATTTATGAACATCATAGCCATTACCTATTCTTAACATTATTTTTTCTCCTCTTTCAGATATTTATCAAATTTCTTTTCAGTATTAAGATATTTTAAATAAACTTTTATAGAAGTTTTATCTATTGTTTTAAAAAGTTCATCAAATTTTTTCTTTGTTTCTTTATTATACCAATCGATAAAGAATGTGTTTATTTCACCAGATTTTAACTTTATGAAATCTTCTGGTAAATCATAGTCATTATTTATAATTTCTTGTTTTGCAGAAGGAGTGCAAAAAATTCCTATTTCTTCTCCTTCATCATGCCATGAAGCCGCTTCATCAACAACTTGCCCTACATAAACAGTATCTTTGTTATAGCATTCTCCATAAGAAATCGCTCCTCTTATTACTAAATTATTTTTTAAGCACTCTTCTATCAATTTCTTAGAAATTTCTTTAATTATTTCAAAATCATTAGAAGAAATTATAAAAGTATCAGAAATTAAATTCACATTATATTGAAAATTTTTTTTATCTTTTAAGTTATCTTTAATAGCAATTAGTTTATTTACAATCTTTATTTTTTCATCAGAATCTTTATTTTTCCATATTTTTTTCCAACCTAGAATATCTGCAAATATGAGGTATCCTTCTTCTTTTTGAGGTGAGTTATTTATAGAAGTTTCAATTGGTTCTATATCTTCAATAGAGTTTTCGATTTCTTTTATAGAATTCTTGATGTCTGTTTTTGAAATATTTTTATACTTTATCTTAAAAAGTTTAAGCTTTTCTTTAGCTTCTTTAAAATTACCATTTAAATATAAAGATTTAATTTCATTAAAATCAGAAACAGAATATGGTTCAATATTATCTTCTTTATTTGTTTTTTCTGAGCTTTGATTATTTTCAATAGTATCAATAACTTTGTTATCCTGTTGAGTACTTTTATTTTTTTTAAGATTTATAATAGCATTATTATTAGGATCTAATTTAATAGCTTTTTTATTATCTTCTAGATTTTTAAAAGCAACACCTCTATTATTATAATAAGAAGCATTATTGGGATTTAGTTCAATAGCTTTATCATAACTTTCAATAGCTTTCTTAAAATCCTCAACAGCTTCCTGCAATCTTTCTAGGCTTTTAAAGGCATTTCCTCTATTATGATAAGCAATACCTCTGTTATAATAATTAGAAGTATCATTCGGATTCTTTTCAATTTTTTTTGAGTATTCCTCAATCTTCTTAGTATACTCCTCAATTTTTTTTAATAACTCTTCCTTCTCTTTTTCATCCATAAAACTCCCCTCCCAAAATTTTAAATATTACTATATATACTGTTATAAGTTTCAATCAATTCCTTTTCACTAACAGTAGAAGTACCAATCTTTCCAACAACTATTCCCCCAGCAGCATTAGCAATTTTTGCAGCTTCTTCCCAAGTTGCTCCAGCAGCCTTTGCCAAAGTGAAAACTGAAATAACCGTATCCCCCGCACCAGTTACATCATAGACTTCTTTTGCATAAGTAGGAATATTATGGATTTCTTTATCATATAAAGTCATTCCTTCTTCACTTCTTGTTACTAAAACAGTATCTAAACTATATTTTTCTTTTAATTTTTCCCCAACTATATCAATATTTTCTACTTCATTAGCTTCAACTGCTAAATAAGCCTCTTTTTTGTTTGGAGTAATAGAAGATGCTCCAACAAAATTAGAAATATTTTTTGGTTTAGGGTCAACAGTAACAATTACATTATTTTCTCTACATAAGTTTATAATTTTTTGTGAAAGAGATTTTGTTAAAAGTCCCTTATTATAATCAGATAAAATAACTGCATTCAATTCTTTTATATGCTTTTTAAGATTTTCTATTATTATATTTTCTTCATCTTCATTGATATAAAATTCTTCTTCCCAATCAAGTCTTAAAAGTTGTTGATGTCCTGCAATAACTCTTTTCTTTACAATAGTAGGTCTATTTTCAACTTTTAAAATTAAATTACAATCAACATTTTTAGGAAAAGCATTGATAAGTTTTTCTGCATTTTTATCTTTTCCTACAAGTCCACCACAGTAAACATTGGCTCCTAAGGCAGCAAGGTTATTAATAACATTGGCAGCACCTCCTAGGACAAATTTTTCTTCTGTAACTTTAACAACAGGAACTGGTGCTTCAGGAGAAATTCTATCCACTTTTCCCATAATATATTCATCTAACATTAAATCTCCAATAACAGCAATTTTAATATTTTTGAAATTTTCTATTAATTTACTTATCATAATAAAATCTCCCTTACATTATTCATTTTGTATTCACTTTTTTATTATAGCATAAAATATAAAACTTAAAATATTAGTAAAATAAAAAAAATTGTGATAAAATTGAAAAAAACATTTTTTGGGGGTAGTTATGAAAAAAATAATATTGTTTTTATTTTTAATATTAGGGACAATATCATTTTCAGCATTGGAATTAGATACAAATAAGATACAAAAAAAGAATCTTCAAATAACTGTTCAAGATGAAGTAGTAGTGACACTTGAAAAGTCAGAAAAAGATTATGAAGAAAGTATTTTTTATATATTAGGAAAAGAAAATGAAACTGCAAAAGATATAAGTCAAGCTACTGTAAAAACAGCTTTAAAAAGCCAAAAAGTTATATCTACTTATGAAACAGAAAAGGCATATGTTGTTAAGTTTAAAGAAATAGAAAGTGGAATAATTTCTTATAGTATTGTAGATAAACAAATAACAACAAAAGGTTGGTATGTAGGAATAATCTTTGTTCCAAAAAAAGAGTTAAGTGAAAATGAATTAAATAAAACATTTAGTAATTTTAGTAATTTATTGGATGAAGCAAGAAACTTTATAAAATAATAAAAATTGGAGGGAATTAATGAAAAAAATTTTATTAGGTTTATTTTTAATATTGGGAGTAGTATCATTTGCTATACCAAACTATGTAAATACAGAAAAAATAAAGAATTCTGGTTATGAAGTGACAGATGAAGGTGATTTTGGATTTAGAATAGCTAGACAAAAAAATAATGGTGATGCAACAGTTATCCTATATTATTTAGATTATCCAGAAGTTAGTTCTGCAAAACAACTAAGTGAAATGAGTGTGAAAACAGCACCAGAAGAATTTAAGTTTTTAGACTCTACTGAAAATAAAAGAGCTTATATCAATAAGTTTGTAAGCCCAGAAGATAAAGGTGTTTATAGTTTTGTAGGAAAAAAATCTAAAATAAAAAATTGCTATATAGTAATTATGCATTCTACTAATAAACAACTTTCAAATAGTGAATTAACAAAAGCGGTTGATACTTTATTAGATGAAGCAGAAAACTTTTTAAAATAATAAAAGTTGGAGGGAATTAATGAAAAAAATTTTATTAGTTTTATTTTTAATATTCAGAGTAGTATCATTTGCAGCACCAGAATATGTAGATGTAAAGGGTATGGAAAAAAGTGGTTATATAATATCGGGAAATAAAAAAGACTCACTTTTAGCTTTTAAACTAACACAAAAAGATAGGATAGCAGTAACCTTATATTTTGCAAATGATGAAAAAGCTGACTATATAAGAAATACATTTAAAAGATCAGCTCCAAGTGCTATGGAATTCTTAGATGAAAGTGAAAATAATAGAGCATATATTCAAAGATTTAAAGATAAAAATGAAGGTCTTTATTTGTATAATATTGTGGCAAAAAACCAAAAAGTAAATGGATGTTATGTTACAATCTTTTTTTCAGAAGAAAAGGAATTATCAGAAGAGAATTTGAATGAAAAAATTGACAATTTATTAAATGAAGTAGAAAGCTTTTTAAATTAATAAAAGTAAGATGGAGGAGAGTTATGAAGAAAATTTTATTTGGTTTATTTTTAATCTTAGGGGTAGTGTCATTTGCAGCACCTAAATATGTAGATAAGGCAAAATTACAAAAGAATTCTTATCAAATTATACAAGATGAAGCAGATGTTTTTTTATTTGGAAAATCAACAGAAGATGTTGGATTAACAGTTGGAATTTATAATATACAAGAAAGTAATGATATGGCAAAAAAAATTAGTGAAGAAGTTAAGACAGGTGCACCAGCTGAACAAAAATTTGTATCTTCAAGAGAAAATAATAGAGCTTATGTAAATAAGTTTAAAGCAAATGATGGTAGTTATACATATAGTATTGTAGCTAAAAAAACAAAAATAAAAAATTGTTATATTTCAATTTTATACATAACTGCTAAAGATTTTAAAGATGTTGAATTAGATAAAGTAGTTGATAAAACTTTAAATGAAGTAGAAAGTTATTTAAAATAATATAAGGTGGAGGAGAATTATGAAAAAAATTTTATTAGGATTATTTTTAATTTTAGGAGCAATATCATTTGCAGCACCAAGTCGTATAAACACAGCTAAAATTCAACAAGATGGAAATACAGTAATACTTGATGATAGTGATGCTTTTGCATTTGGAAAACTTATAGATCAAAGTTCAGTGTTAGCTGTAACATACTATGTTGGGAATAAAGATGTGAAAATTCTTAGTGAACAAATAAAAAATGAGCAACTAGTTGATGGTATAGATTATGTTGGTAGTGGAGAAAGTGAAGCTGGATATGTTCATAAATTATATGCACCAAAAGAAGGTGTATATTTCTATGTAGTTATAGCAAAAAGACAAAAGATTCAGAACTATATTATTACAGCAATATTACAAACACCAGAAGAATATAGCTCAAAGAGTGATTTAAAGGGAGTAATTAGTTTAGCAATTGAAGAAGGAGAAAAATATTTAAAATAACAAAAAGTGGAGGAATAGAGTAAATGAAAAAAATAATATTAGGACTATTTTTAATGTTTGGAGTAGTATCATTTGCAGCACCAAAATATGTAAATACAAGCAAGTTAGAAAATGCTGGCTATGAAATTACAGCAGATGATGCTGATTTATTTTCATTTGGTAAAGCTACACAGGAAGCAGGAATATCAGTTGCATTTTATCCAGTAACAGATGCAAATATGACAGCAAAGTATGTAAGTGAAGGTGTAAAAGCATCAGCACCTGATGAAGTAAAATTTATATCTTCTATTGAAAATAAAAGAGCTTATGTTCTAAAGTTTAGAGATGGAGAAATATATACGTATAATTTTGTACCTAAAAAACAAAAATCAAAAGATTGCCATATTTCAGTTTTATATATGACAGATAAAGATTTATCAGGAGCAAACTTAGATAAAGCAATAAATAGTTCAATAAATGAGGCAGAAAGTTTTTTAAAATAGTAAATTAATATTTTAGGGAGGAAAGGGGTAATTATGAAAAAAATAATTTTAAGTCTATTTTTAGTATTAGTAGCTTCTTCTTATGCAGTACCAAATTTTGTAAATTCTAAAAGAGCAGAAGAAAGAGGATATAAGGTTGTACAAGATACAGAAGGGACATTATCAATTCAAAAAGTTGATGATGAAAGTGCAACAACTATATCTTATTGGTATGGAATAAAAGATCCAGATGTAGCAGAATTAAATAAAGTTTTAAAAGAAGATGCAACAAGAGATTTACAAAGTAAAGGTTCTTTAAAAATGGGAAAAGCTTATGTAGAAAAGTATACTGATGGAGAAAATTTTATGTATACTCTTGTATTTAAAAATGCAAAACCAGCAGATGTTTTAACATCAGTTGCATATTATACAAAAAAAGAGATTCCTAAAAATGAGTTAAATAAGTATGTAGATAAGTTACTTGCAGAATCTGAAAAATATATCAAATAAAAGTAAAAGGACTGTTACAAATGAATGTAGCAGTCCTTTTTATTATTATAAGGTTGGTATGATAACATCTTAAAAAACTTTTATAAATTTATTTTGTTTTGCAAATTAAATTTATTTATGTATCTATTATATAATAAAAAAAATATTTTTGCAAGAGAATTTAAAAAAATGTATAAAAAAAGCTACAAAGCTAAAATTAATACTTTGTAGCTAAAAATTTTTAATCTTTAATACCAGCAAGTGCTATACCAAGAGGAGTTATGTATACAGGCATATATGGTTTATAAATATTTAAGCCTAGTTCTTTTTTAAAAATACTTTCACTTTCATCAAAGCTACAAGCACCACCTACTAAATATACATCTTTGACCTTATAATCTTTTATATATTTCTTTACAATAGAAGCCATTTTTTGTAAAACAGGAGTAATTTGTACAAAAACTTCTTTTTCTTTCTTCTTATCAGTTTTTATATCTTCAGCTGTTTCAAAATCTACACCATAGCTTCCAGCTAAAACTAAAGTCATATGTGTCCCTCCAGTAGGTTCATCTGCAACAAAAACAACCTTTCCTTTTTCTAAAATACTAATTCCAGTTGTTCCTCCTCCTAAATCTACAACAACTCCATCTGTAATTCCTAAAACATAAGAGGCAGCTGTAGGTTCATCTACAACTTTTAACACATCTATTCCAGCTGATTCAATTACATTTACTATTGCTTTAACACTTCCTTGTTCAACACCAGGAGGAATAGCAGTATAACCTTCTGTAATTTGTATTCCTAATTTTTCTTCTAAATCTTCTTTTAATTTTCTAACTATTCCTATTGCTCCCATAAAGTCAACAACAATACCATCTCTTACAACTCTTGAACGCTGAGTAGCACCAGCAACAGGTTTACCATCTTTATCTAAAATGGTTATTACTATATTAGCAGTACCTAAGTCAACACCAACATAAAATTTGCTTTTATCAAAATTTGTTTTTGGTTTTTTAATTGTTTTTTCAAAATCTTTGATATATTTATTTACCTTATCTAAATTCATGATTATTTTCTCCTTTATTTTTATATTAAAAAAATACTATCTTAATAAGCAAAATTTGTCAATAATATTTTTAATTTAAAAAAAATAAAAAAATTTTTAGCGATTTACTAAAAAATACTATAAATTAGATAGATTTTTTGCTATAATATAAAATAAACTTAGAATCTATGAATAAGGGGAATAGATGAAATCAGTAAAAGTACATATAAAAAACAAAAAAGGATTACATGCAAGACCTTCATCTCTATTTGTACAATTAGTGACAAAGTATGATTCTGATATTACTGTTAAATCAGAAGATGAAACTGTAAATGGAAAAAGTATTATGGGACTTATGCTCTTAGCAGCAGAAGAAGGTAGAGAATTAGAATTAATAGCAGATGGGCCAGACGAAGATGCTATGCTTGAGGAACTAGTTGATTTAATAGAAGTAAAAAAATTCAATGAGGAGTAAAATATATGGAAATTATTAGGGCAAAACATATGGGTTTTTGCTTTGGAGTTTTAGAAGCCATAAATGTTTGTAACTCTTTGGTTGAAGAAAAAGGAAGAAAATATATTCTAGGTATGCTTGTTCATAATAAACAAGTTGTAGAAGATATGCAGAGAAAAGGTTTTAAGCTTGTAACAGAAGATGAATTACTTGAAGACATGGATGAATTAAAAGAAGGAGATATAGTGGTCATAAGGGCACATGGAACTTCTAAAAGTATTCATGAAAAGTTAAAAGAAAGAAAAGTTAAGGTTTTTGATGCTACTTGCATATTTGTGAATAAAATAAGACAAGAGATAGAAATAGCAAATGAAAATGGTTACAGTATCTTGTTTATGGGTGATAAAAATCATCCTGAAGTAAAAGGAATTATTTCTTTTGCTGATGATATTCAAATATTTGAAAGTTTTGAAGAAGCAAAAAAATTAAAAATTGATATAGACAAGACTTATCTATTGTCAACACAGACAACTTTAAATAAGAAAAAATTTGAAGAAATTAAAAAATATTTTAAAGAAAACTATAAAAATGTAGTAATTTTTGATAAAATATGTGGTGCAACAGCTGTTAGACAAAAAGCAGTTGAAGATTTAGCAACAAAAGTAGAAGTGATGATAATAGTTGGAGATACAAAGAGCTCAAATACAAAAAAATTATACGAAATATCTAAAAAATTAAATGATAATAGTTACCTTGTTGAAAATGAGGAGCAGTTGGATTTAACTATTTTTAGGGATAAAAAAGTAGTAGGGATTACTGCTGGAGCATCAACACCAGAAGAAACAATAATGAATATAGAAAAAAAAATAAGGGGGATATATAAAATGTCTAATGTAAATGAAAACCAAAACGAATTCTTAGAAATGTTAGAAGGATTCCTACCAAATCAAGAGAAAAGAGTTGAAGGAGTTATAGAATCTATGGATCAAAACTTCTCATATCTTGATGTTCCTGGTGAAAGAACAGCAGTTAGAGTAAGAACAGATGAATTAAAAGATTATAAAGTTGGCGACACTGTTGAAGTTTTAATAACAGGATTATCAGAAGAAGATGATGACCAAGAATACATAACTGCTTCAAGAAGAAAAATTGAAGTGGAAAAGAATTGGGAAAAAATTGAAGATTCTTTTAAAAACAAAACTATCTTAGAAGCAAAAGTTACAAAGAAAATAAAAGGTGGATACTTAGTAGAAGCATTCCTATATGCTGGTTTCTTACCTAATTCGCTTTCAGAAATTTCTGATAATGAAGAAAAAGTAAATGGAAAGAAAATACAAGTTATAGTAAAAGATATTAAAGTGGATGCAAAAGATAAAAAGAATAAAAAAATCACTTATTCAGTAAAAGATATTAAAACAGCCGAACAAGAAAAAGAATTTGCTGGTTTAACAGTTGGACAAACTGTTGACTGTGTTGTTACAGAAGTTTTAGACTTTGGTTTAGCAGTTGACATCAATGCTTTGAAAGGTTTTATACATATTTCAGAAGTATCTTGGAAAAGATTAGATAAATTATCTGATGTATATAAAGTTGGAGATCATATAAAAGCAGTAGTTGTTTCATTAGATGAAGCAAAAAGAAATGTTAAATTATCAATTAAAAAATTAGAAGAAGATCCTTGGGCAACAGTTGCTAATGAATTCAAAGTAGATGATGAAGTTGAAGGAACTGTTACAAAAGTTTTACCTTATGGTGCTTTTGTTGAAATTAAGCCTGGTGTAGAAGGACTTGTACATATTTCTGATTTTAGCTGGACTAAAAAGAAAGTTAATGTTGCTGAATATGTAAAAGAAGGAGAAAAAGTAAAAGTTAGAATAACTGACTTACATCCAGAAGATAGAAAATTAAAATTAGGAATAAAACAATTAGTAGCTAACCCTTGGGAAACTGCTGAAAAAGACTTTGCTGTTGGTACAGTAATTAAAGGAAAAGTTGTTGAAGTAAAACCATTTGGAATATTTGTTGAAATAGCAGACGGAATAGATGCTTTTGTTCATAGCTCAGATTATAGCTGGGTTGGGGAAGAAACTCCTAAATTTGAAATTGGAAATGAAGTTGAATTAAAAATAACTGAACTTGATTTAAATGATAAAAAGATTAAAGGAAGTTTAAAAGCTTTAAGAAAAAGTCCTTGGGAACATGCAATGGAAGAATACAAAGTTGGAACAACTGTTGAAAAGAAAATAAAAACTGTTGCAGACTTTGGATTATTTATTGAATTAACAAAAGGAATTGATGGATTTATTCCTACTCAATTTGCTTCTAAAGAATTTATTAAAAATATAAGAGATAAATTCAATGAAGGAGATATTGTTAAGGCTCAAGTTGTTGAAGTAAATAAAGATACACAAAAAATAAAATTATCTATTAAGAAAATAGAAATTGAAGAAGAAAAAAGAGAAGAAAGAGAACAAATTGAAAAATATTCTACTTCATCTTCAGAAGAATAATAAGTTATAAACAATATAAGGAGGAACTATTGTTCCTCCATATTTTTAATAAAAAGTAGGAGGAATAATGAGTACTGCATTTACAGGTTTTGTATTATTGAATGAAGCTAAATTTGATAGAGAAAAATTTTTAGAAGATTTAAAAGAAGATTGGAATATTACATTAGATTTAGGTAAAGAAGACGAAAGCAAAGAAAAAGATATGTTAGTTGGAGATATTGATGGTATAATGGTAGCTGTTGCTTTAATGCCTGCTCCTATTCCTAATAATGAAGCAGTAGATAATGCAAAAACAAATTATAGATGGAAAGATGCAGTTAAAGTTGCGGAAGAACATAAGGCACATATACTTGTTTCTCTTTTAGGAGAACCTAATTTAGTTGATGGTGCAAAGTTATATACAAAGATTATATCAGCACTTACAAAACAAGATAACTGTACTGGAATTAATGTATTGGGAACAGTTTTAAATCCTGATATGTATAGAGACTTTACAAAATATTATGAAGAAAATGATATGTTCCCAGTTGAGAATATGATATTTATTGGACTATATGCTTCAGAAGGTGAAAAGATAAATGCTTACACTTATGGAATGGAAGGATTTGGAAAAAAAGAAATGGAAATACTTGATAGTTCACAAAGTCCAGAAGATGTTTACTATTTTTTACAAGGTGTAGCAGACTATGTTATAACTTCTGATGTAATACTACAAGATGGTGAAACAATAGGTTTTTCAGCAGAACAAAAAATTCCTATATCTCAATCAAAAGGGATAGCTGTTAATGGTGTTACATTAAAATTAGCATATTAATAGAAAAAAATTTTAAAATTTTGAAAAAAATATTGCCTAAATCAAAAAAATGTGGTATATTAATAAAGTATCAGTGATGGTCGCATAGCTCAGTTGGGAGAGCACCTGCCTTACAAGCAGGGGGTCATAGGTTCAAGTCCTATTGTGACCACCATAAAAGGAAATGGGGGTGTAGCTCAGTTGGTTAGAGCGCCTGCCTGTCACGCAGGAGGTCGCGAGTTCGAGCCTCGTCACTCCCGCCATGTAAAATTCAACTAGCTTAAGGCTAGTTTTTTTGTTTTTTATAAAAAATATAAGAAATTGTGATATAATATAAAATAGAGAAAAATTTTTTAAGGTGAATGGAAAATGTATAATGAAATTGATTTACATAACCTCGATTTCAAATTAGCTTTAAATATATTTAAAAGAAAATATAATGAAGCCTTAAAAAGAAAAGATAAGAGGGAAATTTTAATAATTCATGGTTATGGAGCTAATAAATTAGGGCATATTCCTATTTTGGCAACAAACCTAAGAGTTTTTTTATCTAAAAATAAAGATAAGTTAAGTTACAGACTTTCAATTAATCCTGGTGTAACTTATGTAACTCCAATATCTAAATTGGATTAGAAAAGAGGAATAATGTATATAAAATTGAAGGATAAGAGTTTATCTAAAAGAGTTGAAGAATTTTTAGAAAAAAATGATATCAAGTATTTTACTTCATTAGATGGAAAAAATTTAAAGTATGCTATACTATATATACCAAATAATTTTAAAGAGGAAAATTTTAAAGAAATTGATGATTTGATTGAAATTGTAAAAATTAAAAGTTCATATAAATTTGTAAGTAGAGAATTCAAAAACTCTGATACAATAATAGATATAAAAGGGCATTTAATAGGTGGAAAAAACTTTATGTTTATGGCAGGTCCTTGTTCAGTTGAAAATAAAGAAATGCTTTCAAATATAGCAAAAGAAGTAAAAAAAGGTGGAGCAATTGCTTTAAGAGGTGGAGCATATAAACCTAGAACTTCTCCTTATGATTTTCAAGGTTTAGGAGAGGTAGCATTAAAATATTTAAGAGAAATAGCTGATGAAAATAATATGTTAGTTGTAACAGAAGCTATGGATATTGAAAATTTAGATCTAATTTGTACATACTCAGATATTATACAAATTGGAGCCAGAAATATGCAAAACTTTAGTTTACTAAAAAAATTAGGAAAAATAAACAAACCTGTATTATTAAAAAGAGGTTTAAGTGCAACTATTAATGAGTTTTTATTATCAGCAGAATATATAATTGCCCATGGAAATAGAGAAGTAATTCTTTGTGAAAGAGGGATTAGAACTTTTGAAACTATGACAAGAAATACCTTAGATATAAATGCTATTGCTATGATAAGAGAATTATCACATCTTCCTATTATAGTGGATGCAAGTCATGGAACAGGAAAAAGAAGTCTAGTTGAGCCTATTACCTTAGCAGGAATTTTTGCAGGAGCTAATGGGGCTATGGTAGAAGTACATGAAAATCCAGAATGTGCTTTATCTGATGGACCTCAATCACTTGACTTTAAATTATTTGAGAAATTAGCAAAAAATATTAAAAAATCCTTAGTATTTAGAAAGGAATTAGAATAATGAACTACATAGATAAAGATATAAAAGATTTTGATGATTATATAGAATTTACAACTTTTAATAAATTCAATGTTAAAATATTATTTACAAAGAAACATTATGGAAGTGTTCCAGAAAAAAGTAGAGAAGAAGTTGCAGAAGATTTTTCATTAAAAGATAAAATAATGGTTTCATCTCATCAAACTCATAGTGATAATGTTGTTTTAGTAGAGGAAAATACAGATGTAACATATTTTGAGAATACAGATGGGATACTGACATCTAATAAAAATGTAGCGATACTTACAAAATATGCAGATTGTTTACCTATATTTATCTATGATGAAGAAAGTAAAATATTTGGAGCTGTACATTCTGGTTGGAAGGGAACATACCAAGAAATTGTGAAAAGAGCTATTGAAAAGATTAATCCTAAAAGTTTATCAACAATAAATATTTTATTTGGTATAGGAATATCTTGTGAAAATTATAAGGTTGGTGTAGAATTTTATGAGCAGTTTAGGAATAAATTTCCAAAAGAAATTGTTGAAAAAACATTTTCTATAAAAGATGGTAATTTTTATTTTAATAACCAACTTTTCAATTACTATTTACTTAAAGATTATGGTGTGAAAGAAGATAAAATATTTTTGAATAATAGATGTACATTTAAAGAAAATTTCCATTCTTTTAGAAGAGATAAAGAACTTTCTGGAAGAAATGGAGCGATTATGTTTATGGAGGTTTAGTATTATGACAAAGAAATTTTTGGCAGTATCTTTTTTATCATTGATGTTGGTTGCTTGTGGTGGAGGGAATAGTTCTGGTAATTCAGGTTCAGGAGCCTTAGAATTAAGTCAAAGAGATAAAGAATTAGCAAATGGAAATCCTAATGTTGCAGCAGAAATATTAGTTCAAAAGGCAATTTTACAAGAATCTAAGAATGAAAAGTTAACAGAAGAAGAACAATATAATCTTGATTTAGCAAAACAAGAAGTTGAAGTAAGTTTTTATTTACAAAAGAAATTTGATAAAGAATTTAGTACTGTTTCAAATGTTAGTGATGAAGAGGCAAAAAAATATTATGATGAACATAAATCAGAAATTGGAAATACACCTTTTGAAACTATAAAAGCAGCAATAGTAAATGAAATTATTTATCAAAAACAAACTGAAATTGTTCATAAATACTATGATGATTTAGCTGAAAAATATAAGATAAATGATATTTTAAATAAGGAATATCCACAAGAAGCAACAAATACCGATAATACAAAAACAGAAGAAAAAAAATAAGTTATTAATATGCAGTAAAAATAAGTGAGTTACATTCCAGATTTTAGGATAAAAATTAAATAGAATGAGC
>ERZ773087.701-NODE-701-length-24035-cov-24.588365_pt1 | contig 24035 bp, 15 predicted proteins | sample MGYA00511375_ERZ773087 | MGnify/ENA primary metagenome ERZ773087 (study PRJEB29015, sample SAMEA2737995) | human oral metagenome | biome: human oral; feature: human-associated habitat; material: dental | place: China | collected 2063 ...
CCTGTTGGCTTTTGGGTAAAAGCTTCGCAAACTGCGAAAATTTAACGGACTATTGTTGTTACATATCTCCACTTACTCTGTTACCCTATCTTTACGTACCTTACTACTGTATAATTACTTACTTTGTTACCATGTCTTTTATTATTATGTCTTTTGCATTTTGTCAACAATACTACTGTAGTAATCATAATTATGAATTATGAATTCTGAATTAATATTAGTTTTTGGTGGACATGAAAAAAGCTTAGAAAACTTATTACTAAGTATTTCTAAGCTTTGAAGTTGCGGGTGCAGGACTCGAACATGCGACCTCCAGGTTATGAGCCTGGCGAGCTACCAACTGCTCCAACCCGCGATGTTAATTAAGAACAATTCATCTATGAACCGAGGTGCATTCCTGAATTGCGAGTGCAAAGGTAGTGGTTTATTACGAAACCGCCAAAGAATTATACATTATTTAACAAACTATCCACTCTGCTTTTGCGGCATCTAAACTCTCTTTACTACCATTACCGTAGGTAACTCCGCAGGTGTGTGTACCTGCATTTCTGCCCATGAGAATGTCGAATTCGGTATCACCAACGACGAGGGTTTCGTGTGCTTCGATGTTAAAATGACGCAAAGTCTTAAGCACTGATTCAGCTGCTGGTTTCTTCTCGGCAACATCGTCGGCAGCAATCAGATAAGTGATATACTTCGAGAGGTCTAATTCGTCCATCAGTTTTGCAAGCGTTCTATGGCTACGACTACTTGCAATAGACATCAGAATGCCTTGCGAAGAAAGTCTTTCCAACGTTTCAACAACACCTGGAAAGGTTTTTACAACACCCGGAACATTCTTCTCATTGAATATTTCGCTATACACCTTAGCACACTCCTCAGCCTGTTCATCGCTCATTGGAATGATAGACGAAAAACATTCCTTCAATGGTAAACCAATCGTTCGGGCGCATTCCTCACGACTTTTCATCGGTAAATTCAGGCGTTCTATCGTTGCAAGCATCGTGTCGGTAATGAGCTTTTGAGAATCGCCAAGCGTTCCATCGAAGTCGAAGATGATGAGACGAATACCAGAAAGTATCTCTGGATTGGAGAAAAGGTCAGGACAGTAGCGATGCGTTCTGTTGCTATCATTCTTCATAATCTTATCATTCAGCTGTTTCTTTCGCTTAAGATAGCCCTTCACGCGTTTGTAGCCTTCCTTTCCAAGGATAGCGATACCGCCATATTGAAAGCTCTTTGCCAGTCCGAAAAAGACAGTAAACAGTATGCCTTTCGTTGCCGTTGACACTGGGAAAAACACTTGAACGAATGAAAGAATATAAAAGGGAATACACATCAGGAGTACGATAACACCTGTGCGAAAAGACAATTTTTGAAGATAACTTTTAATAGACATAACTGCACGTAGCCTTATTTCAGAACGCAAATTTAGTTAAAAACTTCCTATTATCCATTATTCTGTACACAATTAAATAATAAAAAGAACTTTTACTTATAAATTCTAACGTTGTGCTTTCGCACATTCCAACAATTATTAGTAAATTTGCAGCGCAAAAATATTATATTCACTTCCCATATTTATGGCAGAAAAGATAAGAATCAAAGACATTGCAGAACGTGCAGGTGTAAGTGTTGGAACAGTTGATAGAGTATTGCATAAACGCCCGAATGTATCGGAATCCGCACTGAAACGAGTGGAAAAGGTGCTGAAGGAGATGAATTATCAGCCGAATGTCTATGCAAGTGCACTGGCTTATAACAAGAGTTACACGTTTTATTGTTTGATTCCAAAGCACAGCAGTGAGGCTTACTGGGAAGAGATTGAGATTGGTGCCATGAAGGCGGTAGAGGCACGTAGAGACTTTTATATCGACTTGGAAATCATGTATTATAGTCGATTGGACCCTCACTCTTTTATCGAGACCTACCAGAAATGTCTTAGGCAGAATCCGGATGGCGTTATCCTTGTCCCTACGACATTAGAGGTGACACGCCTGTTCACCGACGAACTGCACGATCGCAACATCCCTTTCATTCTGCTCGACTCTTATATGCCATCGCTGCAACCGCTGTCATTCTACGGACAGGACTCTATCCAGAGTGGTCGGTTTGCTGCTCGAATGCTGATGCTCATTGCTCAAAAGGAGGAAAGCATCATGCTCATGAAGCAGACGAAGGACGGAAAGATGGCAAGTCGTCAGCAAGAGAATCGCGAGGTGGGCTTCCGTCATTATATGGAAGAGAACTTCCCTAATATTAAGATTTTAGAGGTAAACCTCCCATTAGACGAGGAGCGGAAGCGTTATGACCATATCTTAGAAAAGTTCTTCAGCGAGCATCCAGAGGTACACCACTGTATCACACTGAACTCTAAAGCGCATATCGTGGGTAAATTCCTACTGAAGACGCATCGCCATAACGTTCAGATTATGGGCTATGACGTGGTACATAAAAATGCTGACTGCCTGCGAGAAGGGAGTATATCGTTCCTCATCGCACAGCATGCCTACCAACAAGGCTACTTCAGTGTTGACTCCCTCTTCCGTGCTATCGTGTTGAAAAAGAAGGTTGAACCAGTCAACTATATGCCTATCGACTTGCTTATGCGAGAGAATATAGACTTCTATCATAGGTCGTGGGGGTAAAAGGGGGAGCCCCACCCCGACCCTCCCCGAAGGGGGAGGGAGGCAAAACTGCTAAGGGTTAGGTGGTGAAGAAGCCCCACCTTAGTCCTCTTTCGAAGGGGAGGGAGGCAAGACTGCTATAAAATAAGATGAAAGAAAGGTAGTAAAAGGGGGATAAAATTAAATAAAAGATGGCATTGATAAAAATCGTGATGATGCTCAACACATGACGTGCAGAGGGTGAACACATAATGTGCGGAGGCTTAGCACAAGACGTGCGGAGGCTTAAAATAAAATATGGTAAGTGTGAACAGGGAATATATCATAGGTTAATAGAAGTCATTAACACCTAACATTCAATATCTAACATTTAACATCCAATGTTCATCATTTATCATTCAACATCTGCACAATTCATCAACACCCAACATTTAACACTCAACACCCAACACAACACATGACAGAAAACAAAAAAGGACTCCTCGCATTGAGTCCGCTACTTGTGTTCATCGTACTATATCTGGTCACTTCAATCATATCGGGTGACTTCTATAAGGTACCGATTACCGTGGCTTTCATGGCTTCGAGTATCTTTGCTATTGCCATATCAGGAGGCTATCCACTCGCAAAACGAATTGAGATATACAGCAAGGGAGCCAGCACAGACAACATGATGATGATGCTGTGGATATTCGTACTTGCTGGAGCATTCGCCAACTCGGCTAAGGACATGGGCAGTATTGACGCTACGGTCAACCTAACCCTCTCCGTCCTACCAGATAACATGCTGCTGCCAGGACTCTTCCTCGCTGCTTGCTTCATCTCTATGAGTATCGGAACGAGCGTCGGAACTATCGTTGCACTCACCCCTATCGCAGCAGGTATTGCCTCTTCTACGGGGAGTTCGCTCCCTTTTGTCGTCGCAACCGTCGTCGGTGGTTCGTTCTTTGGCGACAACCTTTCGTTCATTAGCGATACAACCGTTGTGGCAACGAGAACACAGGAGTGCAAGATGGCAGATAAGTTTAGGGTAAACTTCTTCATTGTTGCCCCTGCAGCAGTCTTGATTCTGCTTGTTTATATCTTCTTGGGAAGAGACATACATACCACAGGACAAGTTGCTAACGTTGACATCTACAGAGTAATTCCTTACATGGCAGTACTGATTTGTGCGCTCTTTGGTATGAACGTGATGGCTGTATTGACCATTGGAATCGTCCTCACAGGTGCTATCGGCATCATTGATAGCAGCTACGATGTCTATGGTTGGTTTGGAAGTATGGGCGCAGGAATCAAAGGAATGGGCGAACTGATTATCATCACGATGATGGCAGGTGGTATGTTAGAGATTATCCGTGAGAATGGTGGTATCGACTATCTCATCAAGATGATCACCCGACACGTCAACAGTAAGCGCGGAGCAGAGCTAACAATAGCTTTCCTCGTAAGTTTGGTGGATATCTGTACAGCCAATAATACGGTGGCAATCCTTACCGTGGGCGGTATTGCAAAGCAGATAGGCGACCGCTATGGCGTAGACAAACGTAAGGCAGCTAGCATCCTCGACACCTTCTCATGTTGTGCGCAGGGCTTGATTCCTTATGGTGCACAGATATTAATGGCAGCAGGTTTGGCAAAGATTAACCCTGTGAGCATCGTCCCATTCTTGTATTATCCAATGTTATTGGGCATCACAGCCTTCCTTTCTATCCTCTTCCATTATCCCCGTCGTTATTCATAACATATCATCATCACCCAATATTCACCACTCCATAAACATATCATCAACACCCAACACTCATCACCTAACACCCAATCACCATGCAACCAATAGAATCATCTGGAATGGACATCATCCAACGTAACTTCTTTCGAATCCTTTGTTCGGGCGCATTCGGCACACAGTCGAACCTCGAACCGATGTCGCCTTTCAAATGGCGAAGACTCATACAGATGGTTGAAGCACAACAAGTGATGCCTATCTTCATCAATGGTATCGCAAGACATGCTATGGATGAAGGACTCAACCTGCCAGAGAGTATCATTGCGGACATCAAAGCAAAGCAGGAAGAACGCAAGACATTGGCTGCAAGGATACCCAAGACGGTTAGACTTAGCAATACATTATTAAACCGAAGACTAAAGAATCTTATCTATAACGAACTGCATAGTATCGACACTTCGATTGAGGCTATTGATATGCTGAAGCTGATTGTCAACAACTCTGAGACGATGTTTACACGTGGTATGAACTTAGGTGGAATCATTACGATGGGCGAATACCTAAGAACTCGGGGTAATAAGGTAGACTTCGTGAAACTCGAGAACTGGTTGAATACCCTGCAGTTGAGTGCTATGGCAGAGCTACAGGGTAATGTTCTTATCTCCGTCTTTGGCTTTGAAGAAGACGAAATACCCTTCGTTAGCAAGAGTGACCCAAATGCCTATCGACTCACACTACGCAGTATTTCAGACTTAGCGAAGGACACTGCGCACGAATGGCACTTCAAACAAAACGCCGTAGGATTTGTACAAAACAACAGTTCCGTACTCCGTCGCAACGTCCGTCGCAGTCTTCGTTATGTCAGCTATGCACCCATTGAGACAACCAGCAACTTCTTTAGCAACTTTGTCAGAAGCCTTTCTGAGATTGAAGAGTAAGCTTAGACCTGAAATTTATTAGGACTCTTCTGAAACATGGAGTAATGTTATTTTAGAAAAATGCTGTCTAAATATTTTGCAATTACAAGTAAATTATATATATTTGCAGAATATCTAACATTGATATATAATATCTACAAGCATAGAAATGCGACTGAGAAACCGAGATTATAACTTAAAAGATTTAGGGAGTTTTCCCATGACCTCAAGTTTATGCTGGTATCTAAAAGTTCAATGATAAATCTAAAAGTGAAAAATAAAATATAATTATAAATCTAAAAGAATATGGCAAACAACCTACCCTCTATCCCAAAACAAATAACTATTTGTCTTGAAGAGAGCAAATATGCTCATGGTTTCAATCAAGAGAATAATATCCATTCTTTTAATTTTAATCGTGTATTAAGCTTAATAGATAATCAAGTTAGCAAGAAAGGTGGACAAAAGTCTATCTATAGTGTGGATCACCAATACAATACTATTTCAATCTTTGGTAATAGAGGTACTGGTAAAACAACTTTTATTCTCAGCATATTACAGCAAATAGAAAAAACTTATGAAAAAGCTAAGATACTAAAGATTATTGACCCAACTCAAATGGAAGAAAAGGAACATGTATTCTTAGTTATCTTGTCATTGATTGATACAGAAGTTCGAAGCAAAATAGAGACTCACAAAAGAAATTATAATAGTGGCGTCTGTTGCTATGAAAGGGAATGGAATAATAAGTTAAGCTCTTTAGCTAAGGGTTTACCAACACTTGAGGGACTAAATAATAAGCAATACGAGAATTGGGATGATGACTCATACATTGTTGAGCGTGGATTAAAGAATGTAAAGGCGGCATACGATTTGGAGAAAAACTTCCATGAGTTGACAGAACTTGCCTTAAAGATTCTTCAGAAAGAGTTCTTCGTTTTAGCTTTTGATGATATTGATGTTGATATGTCGAAAGGATGGCCAGTGCTTGAAACAATACGTAAGTATCTTACAACACCTATGTTTGTCGTACTTCTTAGTGGAAATCCTACGCTCTATTCATATAATGTCCGTTTACACCAATGGAATCAATTAAAAAATTTGAAAGAGCATGAAGATCACGATTATAAAAGTCAAGTAAATCAGTTGGAAGGACAATACCTCTTAAAGGTGCTTAAACCAGAAAATAGAATCCAATTGAGGACATTACTCGACTACAAGCACATATATCAAACATCATATATGATAAAGGAGGAAGACAAAGAAATAGTAGATATATATTCTGATATGCTGCAACACTTAGGTATTCATAAGAACTCTACTCAACAGTTATTTATCGATTATTTATTAGGTTTATCTATTCGTAGTCAGGTAAGCATACTCTCAGATTATAATGAGCCTGATATAATGAGTCAGATTAATGTATATGTCTCACGTATGATGGCAGCTGATATTGATGTAGACCTTGCTGTTAAAAATCCTATTCTTACAACCATTTCGATTGTAGAATATTTGAAAAAATCAAATGGTTTCTCCCATTCCTATTTGCTTATTCCTAACACTCTCAATCATGATATGAATGGTGTTTTTATGGGGTTGACTACTGTTTTTGCTAACCAAGTTAAACAGAGCCCATGGATTATATTCGACTATATGTTAAGAGTTGGTTATACCAGACATCTCTATTTGCAATTAAGCACAACTGCCTTTAATCAAATATTGTCGCATACTGGCATCATGCAAGATATGTCAATAAAGAATATAGTGCTTTTAATGGCTGCAGTTGGAAAGGCAAATAATCTAAAGTTACCAGAATTAATACTATTAGAAGGACTTAGCTCCAAGGCAAAAAAAGGACCAGAGGAAAAAGAGAATGCGATTGATAACATTCTCAAAGGTGATAATATTAATATGACACAAAAGGTGTTAGCTTTGTTACCATTATTTTCTTTGGGAAAAGGACAACGTCAAAATACTGAATTGTATTATTCCGTACTTCCATTGTTGTCGACAATATGTATGATTATTCGTTTGGGAAAAGATGTATCATCTATCAAGGGCTTGCTTAGTGATTTAAGTTTGCATCGCACTTATCCTATGTCGTCAGCAGACCAAGTTGTTTCTGACGACCCTGAAAGTAATATTACATCAAATGAAGAGTTATCAGAAAGTCTTGGTATAGACATTGAGGATGAGATATTAGATGATTTAATAATAGAATTAATCCTGTGGAGAAAAGACTTTATCAAAGATAATGAAAATAGTCCAACTCTTATACTACCTCCTTATCTATTAGGTCGTATTATGACCCGCTTTACTTCTGCGGTGATAAATGTTCCTAATAAAAAGAATTTAGCAGAACTATTCCAACAGCATTTGATTGTTTTCTTAAACTCCGTTTTGATAGAAGAAGCCAAAGAAAAGTTTGGTGACAAAATAAATGTCAATAATAACAATCCAGTAGGCTCTCCCAAGTTATTCTATAATAACTTGGGAAAAGTAACAATTAAAAATGAAGATGAGAATTCCTATTTAGATTCACTTAATCTTATACGTTGTTTATTATCTTGCCCTCTAATTTGTGTTTTCTTTAATACAGAAGTTTCTTCCAAAATTAAGGAGTATTTCGATGCCTTTGGATTTGACAACATAACTTTATTCGATATTTTGAGTCGTGCTGAAATTAAAACAAAAGAGAATGACGTAAATGGTAAAATTGATATCACAAAAGAAAATATCAAAGAATCCCTGGAACGTATTATAGAAGAAAAAGGAGAAGAATTCTTTATAAAACATATTTATAATGTAAATAACATCACTGCTTATAAGATATTAAAGAATTTGCCTTTCGTGAAGAGTATTGGTCAAGGCTGTACAAAGAGATTAAAAGACCTATATAAGAAAGAATACATTGATAAACAATAAGATGATTAGCTCCATCTGAAACATGAAAAGTAATTCACACATATCATACCTTTTAATCGACCGCCTTTCCCTTTCCTCTTATCAGGAAGGGGAAGAGGTCTCATTGAGAGATGTTAAGCGCAGACTTATGATAATAGCACGGGAAGACAATCATGTGATACCGCACCATTATCTGAGGCTTGTGTCTGATAGTTCGTTTAGAGGAATAAATACAAAAAGTCAACTCTTTACACAGGGATTAATCCAACTTGCAAATGACTTCTTAGAAGAGAGGAACAATCGCATATATGTCAAGATAGATAAGTTTAATGCTTGGCAAGAACAAATAGCGTATATACCTCCCATGCTATTGATATGTGCTTTTATTTTTAAGAATCTCGTTTCAACTATTAATGATATAGGGTCACACTCTTTTTACAATCAGGTTATTGCGCCGAACCTGGGAAATACGAGTTTGATACCGCCATACATACCCCAATTAGAAGAATTGAAGAAGGAGAGTCATGGATTAAATGATTTGCATATTCATCTAAATGGTACGGTGGAGACGGATACTCTTTGGCTTGATTTCTTACACTATCCTGATAGCTTCTATCGTGAGATGTTAGAAAGTTCAAACGGAAATGAACTTGCCAAAGAACAATATGAGCAGTTTGATAATTGGACAAAACCCAGGAGACTCAAAACGTTAATAGAAAAAGCCATCGTACTTAGAAAGAAACTCTTTTCTAAGGTTAACAAAGTTGTGCAACTGAGAGAATCTTTTACAAGACAATCAGAGGCGTGTCTTTATATTGCAGTGCTACACTATCTATCAATGAATCCTGAAAACAAACAAGGCGCAGCATATTTTCATCATTATTTGCTCATACTGGGTCTTGTCAATCAGATGTCGGTTCAACAACCTCAATGCTTTGGCTTTGATCAGTTCCAACAATATACATCAAATGGATTAAGAGAGTATAGCGAGCAAGAATATATAGAGCGTTTCTTTCAGTTGGCTGGAAATCAGTGTGATAATATTAAGAATTTAGAAGGACGATTCTCACCTAAAGATTCAATAGAAAAGAATAATCAATTAATTGATAAAATTCGAAGAGGATGGTTACATCTAAATAATAGGCAAGATTGTGATAAGTCGAATATAAGGCTCACAGCCCATTTTATAAAGCGGGCAGATAAAGGAAAGGATGACATTCGATTTAAAGCACTAAGACTAAAGAATAGAAAAATATGTGAGGCACTAATATCATTACGTAATAGTGGTAGTAAGAATGGGAGAGCTATTGTCGGAATAGATGCAGCAGCAAGCGAATTTGATACGCCGCCTGAGGTGTTTGCCCCAGTGTTTAAGCGGTTGCGTGAGAACGGATTCCAATATTTTACATTTCATGCTGGTGAAGACTTCTACCATCTACTTGGTGGATTACGCGCTATCTATGAAGCAATTACCTTCTTGGATTTACAGCGAGGTGATAGAATCGGACATGCAACGGCAGCTGGTGTTGACCCAGGAATATGGGAGCACAATGTAGGGTGTGAAGTTGTAGTGCCAATAGGTGCATATATGGATGATCTGCTCTTTGTATATTATCTAATTAGCAATAATGAATGTAAGGCTTTAGAATCATTAATGCCACGGTTATATATGCGTATAATGGAACTGTCAAGAGAGATTTTCCCTAATGATGAGTTTCAAGTTTATGATCTTATATATTCGTGGAAGAAAAGGCAAGAAGATATATTAGAATTGGCAGATAGTGGGGAGCTAAATAATATTAAGGCTTTGAAGAGATACCATCAAAAAGAGTATGTTGAAAAATACAAAAAGGAGATAAAGGTAAAAATCTTCGAGATACTTGATGAGAATGCTCTGAGAGAAGTACAATTAGCTATCTTAAAGATAATGCACCATAAAGAAATAGCCATTGAAACTCTCCCTACGAGTAATATCTTCATAGGTTATCACAATAGCTTTAATACTTATCATCTTGTAAATTGGATTAGATGGGAGAAGGAAGGGAAGCCAATTCCTCCAATAGTCTTAGGTACAGATGATGCTGGGATATTTGCTACAAACATTTATAATGAATATTGCCACATATATACCCTGTTAGTCTACGAGTATGATTTCTGTATAAATGAAGCTTTTGAGATAATAAGGAAGATAAATCGAGATGCAAATTATTATACTTTCAATAATGATAGTCTGTATGCTGCGAATAAATAAGAATACCGAATATAGTATAGATTCTGAGAAAAGGTGAAGTTATTTAAAACATAGCCCTTTCGAAATTTAGAGTGATAAAGGCGCTCTAACAAGTGAGGGAATACAGCAAATCTTACATAAATAGTTTTGTTTTAATTTGCTGTCACTTTTAACATTTCACGTATACTCTTTGTAAATCAAAGAGTTAGGTGTGCTATAAAAATGACAGGAGTGACAGTAAAATTATTCTTTAAGGTTATCTTGACACACGGAAGCATAACCTATAGGAGTAGTCTATTATTTTGGAAAAATCTTTTTCGTTCTACTTTTATAACCAGTATTGATAGAGAACAAATGAACTTTACAAACTGGTATGAGTAGTTTTTCTACACTTTTTACCCACAACAAGTATTTAATCACTTTTTTTTCGTATCTTTGTCCATGGATAGTTGAAATCCAGAATATAAAAACCTAAATACAAAAATCATATTAATCGAGATGAAGAAAATCTTACTTTCAGTGGCATTGATGATGGCTACATTCTCACTTCATGCCACAGATGCGAACTACCAGGTAGTTCCTCTCCCACAGAGTATTACTGCTGAGAAAGGTACGCCATTCGTTTTGGATGCTAACACCGTTATTAATGTTGCAAGCAACGATGAGGCTATGCGCCGTAATGGTGAATTCTTGAAGCAATATATCCAAGAGGCAACTGGTATTGCGCTCAATGGTATGAACAAGAAAGGAAGTACTATTACCTTGAAAATCAATGCAAAGGTTGAGAATGAGGAGGGTTATGTTATCACCGTAAAGGGTAAGAATATTACCGTTGAGGGCAAGACTCCACGTGGTGTTTTCTATGGTGTACAGACACTTCGCAAATCATTACCATTGGAGAAGGCAGAGAACGTAACCTTCCCAGCAGCTCGTATCGTTGACTATCCACGCTTCGAATATCGTGGTACGATGCTCGATTGCGCTCGTCACTATTTCAAGATGAGCTTCATCAAGGAGTTTATCGATATGTTGGCACTTCACAATGTCAATACCTTCCACTGGCACCTCACTGAGGATCAGGGCTGGCGTGCACAGATTGACCGCTATCCAAAGCTCACTGAGGTTGGTTCAAAGCGTGCGCAGACAGTTATTGGTCGTATGACAGGACTCTTTGATGAGACCCCATACGGTGGTTACTATACAAAGGATGAGATGCGTGAAGTTGTGAAGTATGCAGCTGATCGTTATATCACTGTTATCCCAGAGATTGACATGCCTGGTCATATGCTCGGTGCATTGGCAGCTTACCCAGAGCTTGGTTGTACCGGTGGTCCTTACAAAGTGGCTGAGCAATGGGGCGTATTCCCAGACATTCTCTGCGCTGGTAACCCTAAGACTTACGAGTTTGTGAACAATGTCTTAGACGAAATCGTTGATATTTTCCCATCTAAGTATATCCATATTGGAGGCGACGAGGCCCCACGTATTCGTTGGCAACACTGTCCACGTTGTCAGGCTGAAATCAAACGTCTTGGCTTGAAGGGCTCTAACGGCTTCCCTGCAGAGGCTCAGTTACAGGCTCACTTCATGAATCAAGTGGCAAAACACTTGGAGTCTAAGGGTCGTAACATCATCGGTTGGGACGAGATTCTTGAGGGTGATGTAGACAAGGGTACAACTGTCATGAGCTGGCGTGGTGTGAACGGTGGTATTGAGGCAGCTAAGCGTGGTTTGGATGCCATCATGACTCCAGTGAACTACTACTATCTCGACTACTATCAGAGAAAGGATAACACGATGACCCTCATCGGTGGTTTCCTCCCAGTTGAGACAACTTACGGCTACAACCCAGTGCCAGACGATGCTGCACCAGAGCTGAAGAAGCACGTGAAGGGTGTTCAGGCAAACCTCTGGACAGAGTATATTATCGGTCGCGACCTCGCTTTCTTCCAGCTCCTCCCACGTGTTGCAGCTATGGCAGAGACTGGTTGGACAGAGAACGATAAGAAGGACTTTGCTTCTTTCAAGGAGCGTGAGACACGCCTTAACGAGCTTTACAAGCACTTCGGTTGGAAGACTTGTCAAGACCTCTACAAGGAGAAGAAGTAATCTCAAAGCGTATTAGCACCGTCTAATACCAGCTAAAATATATTCAGCTGATAAGGTGTGAGGGCTATCCTCGCAGCTTATTAGCTGTTTTTTGTTTTATCAGTAGAAGGACTTATAGAGAAATAAAAGTAAGATAAATAATCTTTCACTTTCGTTAATCTATGTCTTTTTATGTATATTTACTTAACAACTAAATTGTAGAATATGAAGAAAATCTTACTCAGTGCAGTTTTATGCTTAACTTGTGCTTTATAAATTAACACACAGACGTTTAACGAAGAAATATTAATCCCGTGTGTATTGACAAACTTAACTTCTCGCTGATTTAAAAATTCTTATATGCATATTTCCGTCCCCAAAGAATCATAACAACAATTAGAGCACTGATTTTCTTTGCAGATATAGACTGCAACTTGGTCATGTTCCCAGATAGTAATCAAGTTTATTATCACTTATATTAAATGTTAAATATCTGTTATATAATGTTTTTTAATTTGTTGTAATGAGATTCTTTTCTATCTTTGTTATCATATAAGAAAACAGATTGCAAATCATCCTCTTCTCTATAAGGAGAAAACTGGTTATCAGTTGCACAGAGGATATTTCAAGAAGTTGTTGTTCTTTTTCTCTTTGTATTCCCATGCTGGGCTAATAACATAGAGACTCTCATTTATTATTTTTCTAACAACCTAAAATTATTTAATCATGAGTTCAATCAGAAAAACATAGGAACTGGACAGAAAGGAATATGACATTCTTTATCCGAGAGGTAGGTGGTAGGGCAACAAGTGCAAAAGACTCACCAGTCATAGTTGCAGTTTTCTGAAACTTGAAGAATTACAAGGTAGCATTACCCCCCATAAAAAAGGTGAAGTGAATATGAACTTTGGCGGTGTGGACAAGTCTATTGCAACAACCAAAGGTATTCTTGTAAATATCTATTAAGATTTTGATTATGACTTATTGGGAAGAATTAAAAAAGAAAATTAAAGGAAAACAATATGTTGAATATCAACGTATCAGATACAGAAATGAGCAAACCGTTGCTATGAAAATAAATGGTATGCTCATTAGTACTAATAGGTTGAAAACAGATTATACCGTAGAGAAAGTTTATAATACTCATCACAACATTATGCAAATTGCATTTAAAATAGATGATAATATTGCTTCTGTTTCTCCTGAACAGTATCAAGCAGGAATGAATATGGTTGTGGACCTTGAAAAAATTAAATGTCAGGCTGTTATAAATGTGGATATGGATACTGGTCACATAGGTGAGATTGTAAATCATGAAGAAATCGTCTTGGCATGGGAAGATTATAAAGACTACTTCAGAGATAAATATAAGTTTCTTAGGTCAAGAGAAACTCGTGACTCTGTAAATAAATTCCTTGAAACACAAGATAAATTGATTCTTGATCAAGAAATGATGAAAGCGGAAATGAAAAGTAAAATGTTTTATATGCTCATTTTCGACTACTATCTTGTAGGAAAACAAAAACAGAATGCCCCAGATATTATAACCTTTCCGTCTCAATTATTCAAAGGTATTTCATTTCCAATGACTATTACACCACGAACTTATAAAGATTCTTCTGATAAAATCATGTATGACAGAATAGGAAGTATAGATGAATATATCGCAACACTACCAGAAATTGTTAAGTTTTATAATGAACAATACAAGCCTACTATCCAATATAAGTTTAATCAGTATAGACCTATTTTCAATATAAGCGAGACAGTCAATGAAGAAAAACGATATATAGAAAAAGCAGAAGTGCGTTTGATAGAAGAGGTTGTAAACAATATAGACTTAACCATTCTTTGTAAATTAAGAAAAATAGAATAAGAACTATGCCTTTTAATATTGTATATCTGGGGACAAATATAGTCTGTACAAACATGACTTGCGGTTCCCCTCAAAAAATAGGGTGCGAAGAACAACCACGCTTTGAGCAATACCGAGCTACAGATCCTGCCCCTATCTTGACTTATAAAGATACCAAGATTTCCGCATGCTTTGAATGTAGAGTCCCAAAAAGTTTTGCAAAAGGAATTATGTACAACTTATTTGGGCTATTAGTAGGTGTAGCTGCCGTTGTAGCTGTTGTTGTAGCTGTTGCACTTGTCATTGGAACTGGTGGGCTTGCTGGAGTGGCAATGGGAGCTGTTGGATTTCTTGTTGGAGAGAGTTTGGGATTAGCAGCTATTATAGCTGCAGGTACTGCCGTGATAACTGGTATAGCTTATGGTTATAGTCAGAAGCATGACTGCGATGTAGTATCTGGAATGAGTTGGGATATATATCATCAGAGTATCCAAGTAAAAGGTGAATATACTATTGTTGATAGATCCTTACTTGAATGTCCACGAGGAGGTTTAATTGCAATTATAATGGATGATACTATAGCGCAAGAGACTGCTAGTATGCTAACATCCGCTAATAAAGAAATTATTTCAAAGAAAAGTGAAAGTGAGTTTTGGCAAGGAGTAGTTGGCGGAGCTACTGGTGGACTGAATCCTATTTCATTAGGGATATCCAGTGCTTTCCATTTTTTTGACTGGTACACAGCAAATTCTCATCATAAAGAGATGTATTCTAACCAAGCATATAGCGATAATATTATAACAGAAAATTCCAACGACATCCAATCAGGAGCAGGACTTGTTAAAGATGGGGTAACAACTTATAAAGATTTGAAATCTTCATATGAAACTGTGAAGAATATTTCTGAAGATATAATAGCACAGAAAAGAGGGTTAGAACGACTAACTCAGGTGGCTATAACAAAGGGAACAAAGGCTGCAACAAAACATGCAAAAAATCAACAAAAAGTTGTTGAAAAATTAATTTCAAAGGAAGCTGAAGAGGCTGGTAATGGGCTGAAGAAATTTGGGAAAAATATGGCTGGTTTAGCGCTTGGTGTTATAGGCGGAATTGTTGCCACGAAAATAGCTGATACGTATGATGAGGAATTAAAACTAAAAGAGAAAGATATGATGGAGAATTTTAGCTCAGCAATAGATAGAGAGAAGCAAACTGGTGGTATGGTATCATTTACGTTAGGTAAAGAATGAATAAGAAAAAGTTTCAGACTACACTATCGTCTTTCTCTATTGGTATATGGAGAGCTATTGGTTTTTTCATATTAGCTCCGTTAATCTATACCATATATAGTTATTTTGCAAATACAGGCAATACAGATAATTTGCAATATTTAAAGACATATATCAATGACTCAGAGATTGTTCAGATTGAACTACCATCTAATAGAGAGCAAATAGAAAGAAAGTATGTTACTAATTATCGGGATCAACATAATAATCTGATATATTATTTCACAGTATCATTTTATGATGCTAAAATAAAAAAATATATTGCGATATGCATGTTTGAAGGTATTGATTTTTTCAATCCAGAGAAACGTGGTGGAGACTTAGGTGCAGCCAGAATTAAATCGTATTTTAATCCAGGAAATATCTTCTTGGTACATGTAAATAAGACTCAGCTACATGATTCTAAATATGGGACAAAAGAGAATCCTGTTCCCGTGTTCTGGCACAAATTCATTTCTGGAACTGTTGAAAGGCAAATAAAGAAAGATAATACACCTTACGATCGCTCTACAAAGTCAATCCTTTATTTTGATGTTCAAGATAATCTTACAGCTGAAGAGTATCGCCTTTTCGTAACGGAGTACCTTATAAGAGTTCTTGATAGGGAGGAGTTGAAAAGGCTATATGAGCAATAATTAATCCACAATTATAGTTACCACTAAAGGACGTTCAAATCTCAAGCAGCAAAGGTTAGAAATATATTTGCAAAGTAAGCAAGGCGGAGACTGGGAATTGAGCTAAAAACAAGGAAATCTGATGCCTTTGTAAGTCTTTTGTAATCAATTAGTTGCGGGAGAGCCTTCCAGAAGGTACCTAATAGGACTTCAAAAGGGCGTTAGTAAGGGGCTTAAAGGGCACCTTTTGCAAGCCAAAAGGGCGTTAATTAGAAGCCAATTAACGCCCTTTTTATTTTTAAGATTTGAACTTTCTTTACAAAACAACGATTAACTAATGCGTGAAAAGACTAATAAGCTAACAAGTCACTTGCCGCAATAATCTCTGTTAGGAAGAGTAAGGATAATAACAAATTATTAGGCTTTGCGTTTTAATATCCCAGCCCTTCAATCAGTTTTCTGCCAAATTTATCCGTATTTTTCAATAAGATACTTGACAAAAGAAAGGCTATTGAAGTCGATAAATCCTGCATCTTGCTGGTTAAGCGTAGCTACCTGCGTCATCTCATCAGCGGTAAGACTGAAGTCGAAGATATCAAAATTCTGCTGCATACGCTCTACGTGTACACTCTTTGGAATGGCTACAATACCTCGCTGAGTAAGCCAACGGAGTGCCACCTGAGCAGCTGTTTTACCATATTTGGCACCTATAGCCGAGAGAATTTCGTTCTGCACAATACCGTCTACACCCTGTCCTCCAAGTGGTCCCCATGCCATCATCTTTGTATCGGTCTCATTCAAGACTGGCACAATATCATTCTGCTGTGCCATAACGTTACACTGCAACTGATTGATCATTGGCTTTACATCTACATAATGAACAAACTCGAAGAAGCGTCCTGCCTGAAAGTTAGACACACCGATAGCTCTCACCTTACCGCTGCGATAGGCTTTCTCCATAGCTCGCCATGTACCATAGATATCGCCATATTGCTGATGAATGAGCAGAAGGTCAATATAGTCTGTATCAAGTTTACGCAGACTCTCTTCAATGCTTGCAGCAGCTTTCTCCTCTCCTGCATTAGAAGGCCACACCTTAGTTACGAGGAAAAGCTCGTCACGTCTAAGTCCACTCTTGCGCCAAGCACGTCCGACACCCTCTTCATTACCATAAATCTGGGCGGTGTCAATAAGGCGATAGCCTACTTTCAGAGCCTCACTCACACTGCGTTCGCACTCGTCAGGACTTACCAAAAATACTCCATAGCCCAAAAGAGGCATCTCAACTCCGTTGCTTAATTTGATTGTTTCCATATTTCTCCTTGTTTATTTATTAATGAATTATTTGTTCTACTTATTATTTTATGTCGTTAGACGAACTCAAACTCGATCGTTAACAACCTGTAAAAAAGCATCTTACCCCATAAAAGGACTGTACCTTTGCTTCGACAACAAAACTTTTTATTATCGTTTGACAGTGCAAAATTACGCAAAAGAAATCAATGGTTTGTTTCACTTTTTCTACCTATTGTTTCACTTTTTACACAAAAAAGATTTGGAGTAGACCAAAATAGTGCTTATTTTTGCAATATGATGATATTAAAGGACTTCGACCTTGCTTATTCAACCGATATCTACATGATAGAGGATGAGCGGTTTTCTCACTGCATTTTTCATATTATCTGCATAAATGGGGAGGGTAGCTTCGTCTATAACGAGTCGTGTTTTCACATCAATAAGAATGACCTTATCGTTATAACTCGCCCTGACGAGGTAAAGAATATTGCCGTCACAAACGATTTCCGAATAGAGTGTTTCGCTGCTAATACTCACTTTCTTAGAAATTCACTTTCCCCAAACAATTACAGCATCAGAGGAAGTATGAGTCTCTATCAAGACCCTGTTATCCCCCTATCTGTCGAGAATACGGAGAAAATCATCGGTGATATTCGGCGACTTCGTGACAGACTCGGAGAGAAAGATGCTATCTTTTATCGTGAAATCATGGAAAGTCTGTGCCTTACGATGATATATGATATCTTTGAATTTCACACTATCTATTATCGTAATCATGAGCACGTAGATCATGCCAATTATGTGGTCAATGAGTTTCTAAGGATGCTTTCTACTGGGATTACACGTACACAGCGGGATGCTTCCTATTTTGCTGACCAGCTACATGTGTCTTTGAAGTATCTTTCACGTGTCGTCAAGCGTGCCACAGGAGAAACAATTACCTCCTATATCGACCGTGCCACCATCCCCATACTGCGTAAATATCTTGATGACGAAAGGCTCTCACTGACGCAAATCAGTGATATCATGAATTTTACTTCCCTTTCCTATTTCAGCCGATACTGCTCTAAACACTTAGGAATGACGCCAAGTAAATATAGAAGTTCTAAGGCATAATCCTCATTAGGACGATAATTCCTATCGCTTTATGACACAAGAAAAGCTGCATTAGAAGTCTAATACAGCTTTACTTTATTTTTATTTCATTCTTTATACTATCTTTCTATCGGATAATTGTATAATGACTTTCTCCCTCTTCTTAGAAGCAATGGCGTTTAAGGAACTCCTCATACTGGTTGCGATAGCCATTGAAGACGTTGATATCAACATCACCATGAATACCACGCACCTTACCATCAGGACTTAACTGCCAGTAAGCTAACTTGAAGTTGGGCTTATATTCGCCATAACGGGCTATCCATATGTGATAGTTGTCGCCTAAATCGGGTGCCAATGGCATGTAAGTATTGGCAAAAGTCTGACTGATATAAAGGATAGGGCGTTTACCTGTTCGCTTCTGCACAAGGCTCATCCACGCACGAATATTGCGGAACATCACCTCCGCTCCACCCATCGCAACAATCTGTGCATCGGTCGGCTCAACGTCTAAGACTGGTGGCAGGTCGCCCTTATTAAACTTACTACACTTGAGGAAATAGGCTGCTTGCGCTGCACCTGGTGACATAGTAGAAAAGAAATGATAGGTACCTGTTCGAATGCCATGCGCACGTGCTGCCTTATAATCAGCCTCGTAATAAGCGTTTAGCACCGTACAACCCTCCGTAGACTTTACGTAAGCGAAGGAAACAGGATAATCCACTTTCCCCTTGATAGTCTTCGTACTCAGCGTACCGAGGTCGGTAATGCGCAGTTTATCCCAATAAATGTGATACACCTTATTATTCTTCTCGTGCTGATGACGTGAGAGGTCGATACCGTAGATACGGTCGGGAGTATACGTAAGGCGTTCACCTTTGAACACATCCGCCTTCCATTCGCCCACTTGTAGATACTCGTGTGGTGCAACATAGATGCCAAATCCGTCACGTTTTCCGTCCTTCCAATGTCCGTCATAGAAGCTACCGTTATCGCCATAGAACTTTCCATAACCATTCGGAATGCCCTTCTGGCTCTCACCCTCATATCGTCCGCCAACAATACGAATGCCCTTTGCAAGGCTTCTGATAGTAGCTGCATGGGTCTTATAGTATGTGTTCAACGCGTCTATCGCCCCAGTTTTCTGCAAGCGAGTAATCAAGCGAATTGGTGTTCTATTACTTTCGGTTTGCAAGAGTACGCAATCATTCTTCTTATCTATTTCCAATCGGTTGCAAATAGTAGGTTTCGCCTTCTTAGAGGAAGTCTGAATAGCATAGCGATTTTGCTGTCGGATGCGCAGTTGGGCAGAAGAAGTAGACAGAGAATCCAACACCTTTATCATCCGACGAAGCGAATCCATCTGCTGCACCACTTCGGTATGATATTCCGCAATCTTGTTATAACCGTAATCCTGAACGCTGTGTACACGAAGATAATACCCCATCTCGTTGCGCTTCGTTTGCAATCCGTCTAACTCCGAATCCATTTGAGTCATCGTCTGACGAATAAGCCTTAGCACCCCTTTTCCTTTCAAGTTGACGATTGTTAAGGGTTTGTAATTCCATCGAATGAGAATACGTCCATGGCAAGAAGGCACTACGGGCAGTCGGTTCACCCAATAACCGCGTTGCGTCATGCAGCGTGTATGAATCGAATCCTTATTGATAGAGCCACCCACAAATGCCGAATCGACATAATCAGCAAAGTATGCAAGGGGCTTACCATCAGCCTCTAACGTGTAATACGCTTCCTGACGGATGGTCACAGCACTCTTATCCACCTCCTCTTGTGAAGGGGGCAGACAACGAAAGACAATATATATGAGTAGAAGGACAAGCAAAATGCCCCCTCCTACATACAGGGTTCGCCTTGAAGGGCGGTAGTTAAACATTAAAATAAATTTAAAATCTTTGCAAAGTTACTAATAATTATCTAACTTTGCAGCCAAGTTTATGAGAAAAACGACAGACATATTACTATCCCTTCTATTGTCAACGATGATAGTATGGATTGGTTCGGGCATCATGACAGTGGTGTGCGCACATACTGGCAATGTGTCTGTTGCTAAGATGGAGGATAAAGGTCATTGCAATGATAACGGTGTAAAAAATTGCATGAAGATCGAGGTAAAAAGCTTGTCGCCCACAGACATGGTGCACAATGACTTTTACCACATTCAACCAATACAGCTTTCTCTTCTCCCACAATTCGTAAGTGATTGTCAATTATTGCCTTTGCCTGTTTTAACAAAGGTCCCAGAGAGGATATTGTCGTTGCTCTGGCATAGTCCGCCACGCCAATATCTCCAATTACTTACGACACTTATTATTTGATTTTTGGTTGTTTTCTGTTCCTCATGAAATGGGCAACAGAAGGTTTATCGTACCTGTTACACAAGTGTGTTCGGGTAAAAAAGCGTATCAGTATGTTTCCCATTCTGATACCACACAGGCTTTATAAACTTTTAAAAACAACTGAATATCAAACAAAATGAATAAAATTATATATTTAGCAGGACTGACCTTGCTGTCTGTCCTACCTGCTACCGCACAGAATGCTGTAGTCGACTCGACCGCAACCCTTAAAGATCAGACGCTCTCTGACGTGACTGTCACCGCAAGAAGGGCATCAGTGAGATCGCTCTCTGGCGCCATCAACGGTAAAGATATCCTACGTGACGAACTCTTCAAGGCTGCTTGCTGTAATCTTGGAGAGAGTTTTGTCAACAACGCTTCAGTAGATGTAAACTACTCAGATGCGACGACTGGAGCCAAACAAATCAAACTCCTTGGTCTTAGTGGTACGTATGTTCAGATGCTGACAGAGAACCTTCCTAACTTCCGTGGTGCTGCTCTCCCTTACGGTTTGGGCTATGTTCCAGGCAGTTGGATGAAGAGTATGCAGGTAAGTAAGGGTAACACATCTGTCAAGAATGGCTACGAAGCGATGACAGGTCAGATTAATGTGGAATACGTTAAACCTGAAGATCCAACAGGTATGAGCGTCAACCTCTATGGCAGTACGATGGGAAAATTCGAGGCAAATGCGGATGGTAACATTCATATCAACGGCAATAAGAACCTCAGTACGGAAATCCTTGCCCACTATGAGAACAACTGGAGACATCATGATGGCAATGGAGACGGATTCCAAGATGACCCAAAAGTGAGACAATACAACCTGCAGAACCGTTGGTTTTGGAAGCAGGGCGATTATATCTTACATGCTGGTTTGTCGCTGTTGAAGGAAGACCGCATGAGTGGTCAGACTCCTCATGCTGCTGCAACGAATCCTTATCGCATTGATATCGGCACCGACCGCTACGAGGCTTATATGAAACATGCCTTTGTTCTCAATCAGGAACACGCCACAAACATCGCTTTGATGGGTAATGTATCTATGCACAAGCAGCAGGCGCAATATGGTATTAAGCAGTATGATGTCAACGAGAAGAATGCTTATGCATCACTTATGTTTGAGACAAACTTCACCGATGAGCACAATCTCTCTGCTGGTTTGAGTCTCAACCATGATTACTTGCATCAGACCCTGACACTCCCAGCAATGGCTGTACCTTCTGATTATGGTAATATCTTCCCGCTCACGCGTGGCATTGAGAGTGAGACAACACCGGGTGCATACGTTCAGTACACCTATAATCTGCATAGTCGAGTCATCGCTATGGCAGGATTGCGTGTCGACCATAGCAATGTTTACGGTACGTTCTTCACTCCTCGCTTCCACTTGAAATGGGTGCCAGCCGACTTCCTGACCCTCCGCCTCTCTGCAGGTAAGGGCTATCGCAGTCCGCACGCACTGGCTGAGAATAATTACCTCATGGCTTCGGGCCGCCGACTCATCATCGACAAGCTTGATCAAGAGGCTGCATGGAACTATGGTGCGAGTCTTAATTTCAACATTCCAATAGGAAATAAGATGCTGAAAATCAATACTGATTACTATTATACGCACTTCCTTTCACAGATGTTGATTGACTATGATAGTAATCCACAGGAGCTGCACATCACAAATCTCAATGGAAAGAGCTTCTCGCATACCTTCCAAGTCGATGCTTCTTATCCTTTGTTCAAGGGGCTTGAGCTGACAGCAGCCTACCGATATAACCTCGTCAAGGCGACATATGGAGGAAAACTGATGTGGAAACCACTGCAGAGTCGTTACAAAGGACTCTTGACACTCAGCTATAAAACACCTTTAGGACTCTGGCAGTTTGATGCTACTGCAGCCTTGAACGGAGGTGGTAGAATGCCAGAATCTTACACCTTAGCATCGGGCGAACGCTCATGGGCGGGCAGCTATAAAGCTTACGGACAGCTTAGCGGTCAGGTGACACGCTACTTCCGCCACTTATCGCTTTACATAGGTGGGGAAAACCTTACCAATTATAAGCAGAAGAACCCAATCATCGGTTATCAAAATCCGTGGGCTAACGGCTTCGAACCAACAATGGTCTATGGGCCTGTAGAGGGTGCAATGGCATACGTTGGTATCCGTCTGAACCTCGGTAAACGACAGTAAACATTGATTCATTCACAATAAAATAACATAAACGACAACACAGAGAGACGTCTTGAAACACGCTTTTGGACGTCTCCCACAAACAAAGAACAATTATGAAAAAAGCTATTTTCACAATGCTGATGCTCATGGTAGCCATGATTGCAACAGCCAAAGACATTAAGACAGTTATCTTCACTACTACTCCACAGATGCACTGCGCTAACTGTGAGGCGAAAGTAAAGAACAACCTCCGCTTTGCAAAGGGTGTGAAGGAGATTAAGACAAGTGTTGAAGAGCAGAAAGTTTATGTAACCTATGATGCCCAGAAGACCAATGAAGAGAATCTTCAGAAGGCTTTTGAGAAGTTTGGTTATAAGGCAGAAAAGACTACAAAGGAGGCAAAAATCCCTGTTCATGAGAATGAGGAGTGCGAAAATATGTAGTCGATAAAAGTAAACTCTATAAATGATTAATCGACCATTACATAGCTTTCATTAGCCTATGTGATGGTCGATTCTTGTTTAACCCATATCCTTTACAAAATAAAGAAATGGTATCATAGATTGATACGGAGGCTCCGCACATTTGGTGCTAAGCGTTCGCACATTTGGTGTTAAGCCTTAGCACGCCTGTAAAAGAGGGTAAGAATGTGAGAGGATAGGCATTATCTTCCCTTTTCCTATATGCTTATTTTATCAGATGTCTTTATTGGAAAGCTGCTTATTTCTTCTCCTTTGGCATCCTTCCTATTAACTGCAGCAATGAAGGAACAAAGATACAGAGCGAGAAGAACAGACCTCCGTACATCATGCGGTCGTTGCCGTGGAAGAAGTCGATGAGTTTTCCATCGTTCATCTGTGGCATGAGGTTGAA
>ERZ773087.708-NODE-708-length-23907-cov-38.006624_pt1 | contig 23907 bp, 15 predicted proteins | sample MGYA00511375_ERZ773087 | MGnify/ENA primary metagenome ERZ773087 (study PRJEB29015, sample SAMEA2737995) | human oral metagenome | biome: human oral; feature: human-associated habitat; material: dental | place: China | collected 2063 ...
GAACAATGTCGAGCTTGCTCGAACATTGTCATGGCGAGAAAACGCACTTTTCGAGGAATGAGAGAAGAACGTTTTCGTTAAGCCGAACGAACAATGTCGAGCTTGTTCGATCATTATCATGGTGAGAAAACGCACTTTTCGAGGAACGAGAGAAGAACGTTTTCGTTAAGCCGAACGAACGATGTCGAGCTTGCTCGAACATTGTCATGGCGGGAAAACGCACTTTTCGGGGAACGAGAGAAGAACGTTTTCGTTAAGCCGAACGAACAATGTCGAGCTTGCTCAAGCATTGTCATGGCGAGAAAACGCACTTTTCGAGGAACGAGAAAGAATTCAAAAACTCATCAGCCCACCAACTCATCAACTCAAAAACTTAAATACGTTGTCTTTATTTTACAACGGCACATTATTTTTCACTCCGTTCTAGCGAAAATTGGGGTTAAAAAGTAGGAAAAATACTACTATTTCTTGCTTTTCACTTCTCCCAATGTGTCTGCTTTTAAGAAAAAACCTGCATTTTGCACGCTTTTGCCTTTCCAGAATGGTTGCCAACTCATCATTTTTCAGGTCCAATTACCTGCTTTTAGACCCTAAAATCCCACTTTTTAACCACTATTTTGCCCTTTTCAGCCATATTTTTCATGGTTCTAAAAGGTTTTGTTCATACCATTGCGGTGCATTTTTATGCGTTTTGCCTTGCATTTAGCACCATTTTACCTTGCGTTTAGCACCAAAATGCGCTGCGTTTAGCACCAAAACGCACTGCATTTAGCACCAAAACACACTGCGTTTAGCACCAAAATGCGCTGTATTTAGTAGCAAAACACACTTCATTTTGCCGCAAAAAGCCCAAAAACGGGTGTTAATGGCGATGTCTTTAAATAAATATTCACTTTGACTGTATGCACAACCAGCCTCTTTTTGCATCAAAACAAACCTCCGCGAGAATCGATTTTTTGCGACAAGGTGAGCGATTGGTGGACAGAAAGGGTACTTATTGTGTTAAATTCATTACTGAAAACTAGACAAAATCAATTATGCTGCACACACACATATGGGTAATTCCACAGAAAGCACGTACGCTTACAACCAGCAACGCAGGCGGTTGCAGAGCAGGCCACGCACGGCCAACGAAGTCAGCATCATGCAAAGGCAGAGTCATGCAGCCATCTACAGCCGACTTTCAACTTGTAGAAAACACACGGAACGACTTCAGCCAAACCCCTTGTTGATGCACAACCACGTTTTGCCACATACAAATGGTGCAGCAATTAACCAACAGCGATTGGAGCTCGAAAACCATTTACTTTCAGCAATAAATGCGCAGCATTGCCATGTGCTTAAACCCAACAAACACACAAACAGCTTATGATGGCCTGCTTACGGGCGCATCAAACGCCGCCAAGATGCAGACTATCACAAGCTGTTTGCCCAATCAATTTGGTGTCTTTTATGGTTGCCAAGGCATGCGCAGCCTAAACCAAGCCCACCCGGCTAAGGGCAGGCAAGCCCAAAGCCACACAAGCGCGTAAGCTTTAAACGCACAAGCCCATTAACGCACGTTCTCATTAAACCAAATGAACAATGTCGAGAGCTTGCTCGAACATTGTCATGGCGAGAAAACGCACCTTTCGAGGAACGAGGGAAGAACGGTCTCGTTAAGCCAAATGAACAATGTCGAGAGCTTGCTCGAACATTGCCATGGCGACAAAACGCACTTTTGGGGGAACGAGAAAAGAGCGTTTGGCATGGCATCTCTACCAGTTGGTCATAATACAAGGTGTTGTTTGCCCACCCAAATTCCAAGTGCTGTGTGCGTGATGCTTGCAAAACTTCTCGTGGTTGTATGGATTGAAGCATCGCTATGGTGCTGTGTCAAATCGTAACCGTTTGTGTTTGTTGGCCTGACAGTTTGTAAGCTTATCGCCTGTTCCTGTCGTAATCATGTCGGTCGAAACTCCATCAATTCTTAATAAGGATAAGCCCAGGTCTGTACCCTCGTTCGGCATGAAACGATGACAAATAAAAGAAAAAACACTTTTTTTGTAAAATAAAGTTGCTTTTGTTTCGTTAGCTGTGATATAATAAGTACATTTGCAAAATAAACCTTCTAAACAAGAATATGTATGGCACAATTATCTGACAGACTTAATCGGCTATCGCCTTCGGCAACACTCGCTATGTCGCAAAAAAGTAGCGAAATGAAAGCTCTGGGTATCGACGTGATCAACCTGAGTGTGGGAGAGCCGGACTTTAATACACCCGACCACATCAAGGATGCGGCCAAAAAGGCTGTGGACGAGAACTATTCAAGATACTCGCCCGTACCTGGTTATCCCGAACTGAGAAAGGCTATAGTAACTAAGTTGCAGAAGGAGAACAATCTGGAATATGGTCTTAACGAGGTGATGGTGTCTAACGGGGCTAAACAATGCGTGTGCAACGCGGTGATGGCCTTGGTGAACAACGGCGATGAAGTGATTGTACCTGCACCATACTGGGTGAGCTATCCGCAGATGGTAAAGCTTGCCGGAGGTACACCCGTGTATGTGAACGCCGGTTTTGAACAGAACTTCAAGATGACGCCACAACAGTTGGAGGCCGCCATCACGCCTAAGACGAAGATGCTTATCTTGTGCTCGCCCAGCAACCCAACAGGTAGCGTATATTCTAAAGAGGAGTTGAAGGCTTTGGCAGAAGTGATACGTAGGCACGACGACCTATATGTGCTGGCCGACGAGATTTACGAACACATTAATTATGTGGGACGCCACGAAAGCATCGCCCAGTTCGACGGCATGAAAGAAAGGTGCATCATCGTTAATGGCGTTTCAAAGGCTTATGCCATGACGGGATGGCGCATTGGCTACATGGCCGCGCCCGAATGGATAATAAAAGGATGCAATAAGCTGCAAGGACAATATACTAGCGGCCCATGCTCGGTGAGCCAAAAGGCGGCTGAGGCTGCTTACACGCTCGACCAAGGTTGTGTGGAGGACATGCGCTTGGCTTTTGAACGGCGTAGAAACCTCGTTGTGAAACTGGCAAAGGAGATAGAGGGCCTGGAGGTGAATGTCCCCGAAGGCGCGTTCTACCTCTTCCCCAAGTGTAGCAGTTTCTTTGGTAAGCATACCGATGGCTATGTGATAAACAACGCTACCGACTTGGCCATGTATCTGCTGGAAGTGGGCCATGTGGCAACCGTTTCGGGCGACGCGTTCGGCGATCCGGAGTGTATTCGGCTTAGCTATGCCACAAGCGACGACAATCTTCGCGAGGCAATGAGGCGAATTAAAGAAACGTTAGCAAGACTTGTATAATATTGAGAATTGTGACAAAAAGCCGTTTTTTTCCTTTATAATGGTGCGTTTATGCTATTTAGCAGACTTGTTAGTAACTTTTCGTCGTTAAAACTTCTTAATTGTATTTCATTTTATACATTAATGAGTATCTTTGCGTGACCATTAAGGACAAAAGCCCAACAACAAATCAGCATTTGGACGAACGTCTATACTATAAGGAACAAAATAAACTTAAATATTTATTAACAACTAAAATTTAAAAAATTCAATTATGGCAACACAGAAAACAGCCAGCCCTGCTAAAAAGTCTCAGGGCTTTCAAGGAATTAGAGCAGCATTTTGGGTAATCGTTTGCTGCTTCATCATCGCTGCATGCTTCTTCAAGTTCTACTTGGGTAGCCCGGCTCACTTCCAAGGTGGAGATAACGAAGGACACCCACTCGACATTTGGGGAACGATATACAAGGGCGGTCTTGTGGTTCCTGTAATCCAGACTTTGTTGCTCACCGTGCTCGCACTCTCTGTTGAGCGTTGGTTGGCATTGCGCACCGCATTCGGAACGGGTTCGCTCACCAAGTTCGTAGCTAACATCAAAGCAGCCCTTAACGCCAAGGACTTCAACCGCGCACAACAACTTTGCGACAAGCAAAAGGGTTCGGTAGCCAACGTTGTTTCGGCTTCGCTCCACGCTTACAAGACAATGGAAACCGTTAGCGGCATTAAGCTTTCGCAAAAGATTGCTAAGATACAGCAAGCTCACGAAGAGGCTACGCAACTCGAAATGCCTACCTTGCAGATGAACCTTCCCATCTTGGCAACCCTCGTAACGCTGGGTACGCTTACCGGTCTTCTCGGTACGGTAACGGGTATGATCAAGTCGTTCCAGGCTCTGGCTGCCGGTGGCGGTGGAGACTCGCTGGCTCTGTCTGCTGGTATTTCTGAGGCTCTTATCAATACGGCCTTCGGTATTACCACTTCGTGGTTCGCTGTTATCTCTTACGGTTTCTTTACCAACAAGATCGATAAGCTGACCTACGCACTCGATGAGGTTGGTTATTCTATCGCTCAGACCTACGAAGCCAACCACGCAGACGAAGCTTAATTTTTTGCTAACCCTTTAAAATTTTATCACTATGGGTAAAGTAAAAATTAAGAAGAAATCCACTTGGATCGACATGACCCCGATGAGCGACGTCATGGTGCTCCTTCTAACGTTCTTCATGTTGACGTCTACTTTCGTCAAGAACGAACCCGTGAAGGTGGTTACCCCTGGCTCGGTGTCGGAGATTAAAGTGCCCGAGAAGAGTGTGCTGAATATCCTTGTCGATAAGACGGGCAAGATATTCATGAGTATGGACAACCAAAACGATACGCAGGCCGTACTCGAAGGCATGAGCGAGCTTTATGGAATGAAGTTCACACCGCAACAGGTGAACAAGTTCAAGAAAGACGCTATGTGGGGAGTTCCGATGAACTCTATCCAACAATATCTCTCGCAATCGGAAACCGAAATGGCTCAAACACTCAAGAACTATGGCATTCCTACCGACAGTATCGACGGTAAGGAAAGCGAGTTCCAACTTTGGGTGAAAGAGGCACGTAAGGTTAATCCCGACGTGAAGCTAGCTATTAAGGCCGACGAGAAAACGCCCTACGCCTTGGTGAAGAAGGTGATGTCCGAACTCCAAGACTTAAGCGAAAACCGTTACTATCTCATTACATCGTATAAAAAGGTGGAGGATTAAAGAATGGCAGAATTAGTTGAACAAGGAAAAGGCGGCGGAAAACAAAAGAAAAAAGACGTCCGCGTCGACTTCACCCCTATGGTGGACATGATGATGCTTCTTATCACGTTCTTCATGCTCTGTACCTCTTTGGCCAAACCGCAGACGATGGAATTGAGTATGCCTAGTAACGATAAGAATATCCAAGACGATGATAAGACCGTGACCAAAGCCTCGCAGACAATCACAATCTACGTGGCCGGTAACGATAAGATTTATCACGTGGATGGTTTGCCTAACTACAACGACCCCTCTACAATGAAGGAAACGACATGGGGGGCCAAGGGCATCCGTGACATATTGATCAACCATGAAACGGAAGACGGTACGGTGCCTGTAAGGAAAATCATGCTTGCCAAACAGCAACTGGATAAGAAGAAACTTGAAAACCCCAAGTTCACACAAGCCGAGTACGACAAGGAATTGTCTAAACTCAAAAGCGGTGAAGTGGATGGACAGAAAATACCAACGCTGACCATCATCATCAAAGCTACCGACAAGGCTTCTTATAAGAACTTGGTGGATGTTCTCGACGAAATGCAAATTTGCAGTATAGGTAAATACGTTATCGACAAAATCAATCCCCAAGACAGCGAACTGCTGAAAAAGAAGGGTATTGAATAAGCCGGTGGTATGTTAATTATTAATAAGAAAGGAGAAAACTATGTCAAAGATTGATTTGGTTGACGGCGACTGGGTAGACCTCGTGTTTGAAGGCAAAAACCAAGCGTATGGTGCGTATAAGCTCCGTAAGGGAACCACCAAGCGCAACATCCTCGCCATGATCTCTATCCTTGCTGCTGCAGTATTGGTGTTCTCGATTGTTGCCATCAAAAGCGTAATCGAGGCTAGCCGAGGAAAGGTTGACGCCACTCAGGTTACGGAGTTGTCTGCTCTCAACCAACCAAAGAAACAGGCTGAGGTGAAACAGAAACCCAAGGTTAATACCGAACCTGAGAAGGTTGTTGAGCGCGTGAAGAGTTCGGTGAAGTTCACCGCACCCGTAATTAAGCGAGACGACCAGGTGAAACCTGAGGATGAAATTAAAACACAAGAAGAAATCATGTCTACCAAGACAGCTATCGGTGCTCTCGACGTGAAGGGTAACGATGATGCTGCTGGAGAGGTTCTCAAAATCAAGGAAGCTGTGGCACAGCCCGAACCCAAACCCGAGATTGAAACGAAGATCTTCGAGGTGGTTGAGCAGATGCCTCAATTCCCTGGTGGCGATGCCGCATTGATGAAATTCTTGTCGGACAACGTGAAGTACCCTGTCGTAGCACAGGAGAACGGCGTACAAGGACGTGTTGTTATCTCGTTCGTTGTAGAGCGCGACGGCTCTATCACCGACGTGAAGGTGGCTCGTTCGGTAGACCCCTCTCTAGACCGCGAGGCAGCTCGCGTTGTTAAGAGCATGCCCAACTGGATTCCAGGTAAGCAGAATGGTTCGGCTGTACGTGTTAAGTACAACGTTCCAGTTTCATTCAGACTGCAATAGCATTTTATGAGAAAAAGCATAACATCTTACACAATTGTAGGATTAGCACTGTGTAGCCTTGTTCTTGCCGCTTGTGGAGAAAGCAAGCGAAAGAACGGCCGCACGGACACATATTCGTCAGGGGTGATTAGTTTCGCCTCTGACGAAAGTTTTAGTCCCATCATCGACGAGGAACGCGAGGTGTTCCACGCTGTCTATCCTCAAGCTACGGTCAATCCCATTTACACAACCGAGGGCGAGGGCATCACACTTTTGCTTAAAGACAGCGTCAGCCTCGTAATCACCAGTCGTGATTTCAAAAAGAAAGAGTACCAGAGCCTTTACGATAAGCAGTTCCGACCACAAACCATCAAGTTGGCTTACGACGGGTTGGCGCTCATCGTAAACAAGAACAATGTCGACACTTGCATATCTGTTAAGGACATCGCACGTGTGCTTCGCGGCGAGGCGAAGAATTGGAGCGACATCTTCCCCGGTTCAAAGCGGGGCACCATCACGGTGGTTTTCGACAATAAGCGGTCTAGCACCGTACACTTCGCCGAAGACTCCATACTTGGCGGAAAACCCATCACCAACCCCAATGTCGTTGCAACGAACAAAACGGCCGACGTGGTGGACTATGTTGAGAAGACCCCGAATGCCATCGGCATTATCGGCAGCAACTGGCTCAACGACAAACGAGATAGCACCAATCTCACTTTCAACAAGAATATTCGTGTAATGTCGGTAAGTAGAAAAGACAAAGGCACACCTGCCAACAGTTGGAAACCTTACCAATATTATATATATAACGGTAATTATCCATTGATACGAACCATCTACGCCCTTCTCAACGACCCTTATCATGGGCTACCTTGGGGATTCGCGCAGTTCATGGCATCGCCCAAAGGGCAGCTTATCATCCTTAAATCAGGTCTGTTGCCTGTGCAAGGTAACATAACCATAAGGGATGTTAATGTTAATCAATAGATAAAACAATTGGAGCCTTCTGTCGTCTAAGAAGGTATAGGCATGCTTGCGGCAGGTTGCGAACTTGCCGTAACGCATCCCTTACGTTGAACTTTCTCATGTTGCTCGCAACGTAGGCACAGGAGTAGAACAACGAACAACTGACAAATGCGCAAGCACTGACGCAAGCCATGCGCTAGCTGTCAGCTCAGAAAGTAACGAACGCAAACAGTAAAGCGTTTTGCAGAACACGCTAAGAGTATTATAAGAACGTAGGATTATGAAAACAGTTAAATATCTTTTACTAGGTGCGTTGGTGGTAGGTATCAGCGCGCCGCTCATGGCGCAAGACAATAAGTCTACCATCGACGCCATCTCTAAGGTAATTCTCGCCAACCCCGCTGCGGCAAAAGACCAAGTTAAAGAAGTGTTCAAAAAGAACAAGAAGAACGCCGAGGTGTTGGCAGGTATCGGACGCGCCTATTTCGAGGCTAAGGATACGGCAAATGCCAAGCAGTATGCCAACCTTGCCATCAAGGCCAACAAGAACTACGGTCAAGGATACATCCTCTTGGGCGACATCGAGGTGTTGAAGGATGATGGCGGTGCAGCTGCGGCATGGTATCAGCAAGCCATTTATTTCGACCCCAAGAACCCCGAAGGATATTTCAAGTATGCCAATATCTATCGTGGACGTAGTCCCGAAGAGGCAGTGGCAAAGCTTAACGACTTGCGTGCGCAACGTCCCGACGTGGCCGTTGATGCTTTAGCCGGCCGCATTCTCTATGCCTCTAACCGCATGGAGCAGAGCTTGCAGTATTACGATAAGGTAACCGACAAGAGCAAACTCGAAGATGTGGATATTACCAACTACGCTACCGAGGCGTGGATGCTGCAAAAGCGTGACAAGAGTTTGGAAATGGCGCTGTACGGACTTTCGCGCAACCCACGTAAGGCCGCCTGGAACCGTCTTGCTTTCTATAACCTTACCGACATGGAGCGCACCGCCGAGGCTTTGAAGTATGCCGATGCACTTTTCAACGCCTCTGACAGTTCTAAGTTCACGGGTTTCGACTACACCTATTATGGTACGGCTCTGAAGAACGACAAGCAATACGACAAGGCTATCGAGATGTTTAACAAGGCGATGGAAGAGAACAAGGGCAACGAGGAGTTGATAAACAGCAACCGCAAGGCTCTTTCTGACCTCTATCTGTCGAAAGAAGACTTTGATAAGGCCACCGCGTATTACGAGGAATACCTCAAACATGCCGCAAAGACTACGGCTAGCGACATGGCAGGATTGGCTACCATCTACATGAACTTGGCTGCAAAGCAGACGGGCGACCAACAGAAAGCTTCGTTTAAGAAGGCCGATGATGTTTATGCGCGTCTGGGAGAGAAGTTCCCTGCTAACATCGACTTCGCCAACTTTATGCGTGCTCGCATCAATTCCAATCTCGACCCCGAAACCAAAGAAGGTCTTGCCAAGCCTTTCTACGAGGCTATCGTAAACTCTTTGGCTAGCAAAACCGACCGCGACAAGGCCGACAATGCCCGCTTGACTGAGGCTTACCGTTATCTGGGTTATTATTACCTCGTGAAGAACGATAAGGCAACGGCTGACGGTTATTGGAAGAAGGTGTTGGAGATTGACCCTGAAAATGAAACGGCTAAGCAAGCTTTGGGTATTAAGTAAGCATCTTCCAGCAAAAGGACTGCAAACAGGCGGGTTCTTTATCACTGATGTGTGATATACGAATATAAGATTTGCGCAAAGGTGTCGCAAGTCTTCAATAAGCCTGTACCAAATATATGAGTAATAATTTGGGGTGTGTCATCTTCGTGTGGCGCACCCCTTTTTCTTCTTTATAAGTTAGGGAATTAAGGGGTTATGGAGTTAAGGGGTTATGGAGTTAAGGGGTTATGGAGTTAAGGAGTTATGGAGTTAAGGAGTTAAGCCAAATGTATAGTTGGCGTTAGGCTAATGACAGGTCAGACGAGTCGGACAAGTCTGACTTGTCCGACTTATCCCAAAGCTAGAATGAACTAGAAATCTAGAAACCGCTAGACACCTTTAAGGGGCGCAGCCATCTTTTCCCTTTTCCCCTTTCACCCTTTTAACGGGCGTTAGCCATCTTTTCACCCTTTCACCTTTTCACCCTTTCACCTTTTCACCTTTTCACCTTTTCACTTTTTCACTTTTTCCTCCAATCTTGTTTCTTCTTACATTTTTTTTGTAACTTTGTCATTGCTCCCTAAGCTGATAATGCATTAAGCCATAGCAAGTTTTGTGTTGAGACTCAACGTTATCTACCCACTAACATGTACGCCAATGAAACTAAAATGCAGCATATTAATACTTTCCTTGTTTGCTTGCGTGCTTTCTTACGCACAAGAAACGAACAAGACAACCGACAGCTTGTCTATCGACTCGCTGTATCGCGATCTGCCCGAAGTGATTGTGAAAGGCGAACGCCCCACCGTAAAGCTAGAAAGAGGCAAGCTGGTGTATAACATGCAGCTGCTGTTAGAGAAACTCCCTGCCGACAACGCCTACGATGCCATCACCAACATACCAGGCATCAGCACCGCCGACGGCAACCTGAGCTTGGCAGGTTCAAGCATAACACTCATTATCGACGGAAAGGCCACCACCCTAAGTCAAGCCCAAGCCATAAAGAAACTGAAAAACATGCCTGCCGCGCGACTCTCCAAAGCCGAAGTAATGCTCTCGGCTCCTGCACAATACCATGTTCGCGGGGCGGCAATCAACATCATAACTAACGACAACGGCGGCCAGCATCACACTTCGGGACAGCTGCAAGCCACGCTCAACCAGACGAGGTATGCACGAGGCTATGGGCAGGGTAACCTGTTGTATGCCAACGGCCGCTTTACGCTCGACCTGAATTATACCTTTACTGGCGGTAAAGGATATGCAGAGGCAGAACACTATGCCCAACATCCGCTGAACGGAACGCGCGTGGCCTACAACGACAAGACAAGCAACATCAGCAGCGGCACATCCCACGACATCGGCATTGAGCTTGGCTATCGCTTTGCCGAACGCCACAAGGTAGAAGTGGCTTACACCGCAGATGCCAACTTCATCAACAGCAATAACACGACAACGGGCAGCAGCGTGTCTGCGCAGAGCAGTGAAGGACACAATCTGCTGCACAACATCGGTCTGTATTACACCCTGCCTTTCGGATTGCAACTAAACGCAACCTACACCTATTATAGTTCGCCACGCAACCAATCTCTCAATGGACAATTGGGTGCGGATAGGCGAGTGGTGACTGCAAAGAGCGACCAAACCATCCGTAAATGGCTATTCACGGCCGACCAGGTGCACACCTTAGGTCGCGGATGGCAGTTAAATTATGGTCTTGAATGGCAAACCGCAAACAACAAAAGCTATCAAACCACGCTAAACGATGCTGGCATCGTGCTGCCCGAGGCCACCAGCGAGGTGAACATCGACGAGCAACGCTTTAATGGCTACATCGGATTTAGCAAGCAGTTTGGCAAAGGGCTCAGCCTAGAAACAACCCTAGCCATAGAGAACTATCATACGCCGCAATGGAACGATTGGCGCATTTTTCCAACCTTTAACGCCGCATGGCAAGTAAACAGCCACCACACGCTGAACCTGTCGTTCAACTCTAACGCCACTTACCCAAGCTATTGGAGCACGATGAGCCAGATTTACTACTCCTCTGCCTATTCCGAGATATGGGGAAACCCCTTGCTAAGGCCCTCCAAAAACTACGACACGTCGCTGTCTTGGCTTATCAAAGGGCGTTACACCCTTGTGGCATTTGCCAACATCTGTACCGACTATGCCGTGCAATTGCCTTATCAGCTAAGCAACCGCATGGCCGTGGTGATGCAGGTGGTTAACTTCAACCATCGCAACATCTTTGGTTTGCAGGCAATGGCCCGTTTTTCGGCAGGCTCGTGGTTCAATGGCAACGCTTATGTAACTGGCATGTTCATCAGCGATAAGAATAGCCACTTCTTCGATTTGCCTTTCAATCGCAGCCGTTTCAGCGTTCGCACGGGTGGCAACCTCTCGGCTTTGTTGAGCAAGAGGCCCAATGTGCGCTTTTCCGTTAGTCCCACGTTCCAGTCCCGCGCCATTCAAGGGGTGTACGACATCAATGGCATGTTCTCCTTAAATGCCTCCATGCGGTGGGCATCTGCAAATGGAAAATGGAATGCAGTGTTGTCGGGGTATAACCTAACCAATCGCCGAATGGTCACACATTCGGGCTATGGCAACCAAGATTTTGGCTTGCGGGTGGTGCAAGATTGGACAACCCTTGCGCTCAGCGTTATTTATAAGTTCGGCAACTACAAGGCCAAAACGAAGAAAGAAGTTGATACTTCCAGGATGAGAAAGTAAATATCCGCCCGTCCCCCATACACTCTTCCAAGGGATAACGCCCCCTACATCCCTGCTCCGTGCGAATAGAGTAGGGGTGGAGCAGTTCTTTAAGCAATTCTGTTCAAACAAAATTGCTTTTGGAAAATAGTTGTAAGAAGCGTCTAGGTCGTGCGTAGCATGGCATCAATAGACCCTTACGCAAAGTGGAAGTAACACTTTTTTATTTGCTTACGATGCTGCTATGGCTTTCCAAATCCATTTCTGCTTGATTATAAAGGTGAAAAGGCTTTTAAAATTGAAAGGGTGAAAAGGGGAAAAGGGAGAAAGATGGCTGTGCCCCTTAAAGGTGTCTAGTGGTTTCTAGATTTCTAGTTCATTCTAGCTATCGGATAAGTCGGATAAGTCAGACAAGTCAGACTTGTCCGACTCGTCTGATGTCCTATTAGCCTAACGCCACCTATACGTTGGGCTTAACTCCTTAACTTCATAACTCCTTTACTACTCACAAAAAACATTCGGCTTAACTCTATAACTCCATACCCCATTACTACTCACCCAAAAGCATTTGGCTTAACTCCTTAACTCCATAACTCCTTTACTACTCACAAAAAATATTTGGCTTAACTCCATAACTCCTTTAACTCCTAAAAGGTGAAAAGATGGCTGCGCCCTCCAACTTGTCAACTCGTAGACTTATTGAAGTAGTCTTGACTTTTAGTATTTCTACAAATTGAGCGGAGTTTATGTCTTTGTGCTGTAATGCCCAAATAAACATCCCGACCATGTACGAAGTACTGGACAAAGATACGATGAAATCCGAAATTCTGCGCCATTTGTCTGTGGCAAAACGTGGCTAACTCTCAAAAAGTGAACCGTCGGAAGTTATTCAGTGCGGTCTCCACAAGCAGAAAACCGCTTGTCAATGGGCGATTACTTCTGCCTTTCCATGATGCTGTTCTCGTTGTCCGTGAACAGCATGCCCTGCAACTGCTTGCTCTGGCTGTCGCAAGCGTACATGTTTTTCGTGCCGTTGTCCACTCGCGATTGTTTACTGCAAATTTGTTTTGTCTAGTTTCAGGTAAGGATTTTAACATTATGAGTGCCCTTTTCGTCCACCAATCGCTCACCTTGCCGCAAAAAATCGATTCTCGCGAAGGTTTGTTTTAATGCTAAAAAGGGGTAGCATGTGCATGCGGCAAAATGAATTTTTATTTAAACAAACTGCTATTTGCAGCTGGTTTGGTGCCATTTGGTGCTAATTGGAGTGCGTTTTGGTGCAAAACGGAGTGCGATTTGGTGCTAAACGCAAGGTGTTTTGGTGCAAAATGGAGTGCGTTTTGATGCTAAATGCAAGGCGTTTTGGTGCTAAACGCAAGGCAAAATGGTGCTAAACACAAGACGTTTTAGCATAAACATCCACAGCAATTGTATAAACAAAACCTCTTAGAGCCATGAAATACATGGCTGAAAGGGGCAAAATAGCCGTAAAAAGTGGGGTTTTAGGGGCTAAAAGTGCGTAATTGGGGGTAAGAAATAATGGGCTGGCAAGCAAAAAAGAAAGGCAAAATGGTGCAAAATGCAGGTTCTATGCTTAAAAATAGACAAGTCCCAAGGCTTGAAAGGGTAGAAATAGTGGCATTTTACCTACTTTTTAGCTAATATTTTCGCTAGAACGGGGTGAAAATTTGAGTGGAATTGTAAAATAAAAGATAATAATTTAAGTTTTTGAGTTGATGAGCTTTTGAGTTGATGAGCTTTTGAGTTGATGAGTTTTTGAGTTGATGAGTTTTTGAGTTGATGAGTTTTTGAGTTGATGAGATTTTGAGTTGATGAGATTTTGAGTTGATGAGATTTTGAGTTGATGAGTTGGTGAACTTTTGAATTGATGAGCTTGTGAGTTGGTTCGTTGGAAAGTTGATAAGTTTGTGAGTTGGTGTCTTCGGGAGTTGTTGAGCTTTTGAATTGTTGAGCTTTTAAGTTGATAAGCATTTGAGTTGATGAGGTTTTGAGCTTGTGAGTTGGTTAGTTTATGAGTTTATGTCTTCGGGAGTTGTTGAGCTTTTGAATTGTTGAGCTTTTGAGTTGTTGAGCTTTTGAGTTGATAAGCATTTGAGTTGATGAGGTTTTGGGTTTGTGAGTTTGTGAGTTGATGAGCTGGTGAGTTTGTGTCTTTGGGAGTTGTTGGACCTTAGTGAGTATATAAGCCAAAGAGTTGACTTGTGTTGCACTCCTCTCAATTTGTTGAAACATTAAAGTCAAGACCACTTCGTAATCCACCCTGCTAACATCAGCTGCCGCGTTGTGTCAAACTTGTTCTCGCTGCACTTAACAGGCGCATCACAACAAATTTTCTTCCGTTTTCACCAATGGTTTAAATCTTTTTTAGTATTTTTGCAATGCCGTCATTAACGACATCACCCATCCGCTTGCGGATTGTGGTGGCTAAGGCGGCACATACATAATGGAAAGACGTTTACCCACGTCTTGTCTTTGGCGTATATGAATCTCGCAAATTCGAACTTGCAGTCAGAGACGAGGCAACAAGTAGATGTCCGCAATGATGCAATTATCACGCCCTCTACACCAGAGAATGCCGTTGGCTTGTTGCCACGCGCATGGCCTTTGTTGTGTGGAGCGGCCATATATAGCGCATCGGCGTGGGGCTCTGCAGTTGCTCGTTCTACTGTAAGGGCAATGCGAGAGCCTATATGCGCGGGACGGGTGACGGTAGTCTCCGCGCTTTTTGTTATCGTATGTAGCTACCGCACGCAACAAACACTAAAGACTCGCCCCCATCATGGAGACACAAGGGCACACGCTTAATAACTATGAAACCGCTCATCTACACAGCAGCTTTGGCTGTTAGCTACACTGAAAGGCCAACATGCACCGGCTATGCCTGCAAACACCAGTCTGCACACACCGCAACGCACTTTGCTTGCCCTGCTTTTGCATGGGCACGTGCTCGCTGTATAGCCATAAGTGCCGCTTTTCCACGCTGCAAGTCTGCGTGGCCCAGCCTTGAACGGTTTGTTGGTTTAGCCCCCAAAGCACCTTTTCCCCACTCGGCAACTGCACGTGTTACGTACGCCCATACGTTATGTTCGCATTTTGTATGGTCTGCTCCCACATTCTCCGCTCGCAGCAAACGTCGCCACATCGGTTCTGCGTAACTTTGCATTCGTAACCCGCAGCGAACAGCCCTGCAAAGTCCAACGGCTCTAAGCCGCAGCTGTTCAACGCCACCCGACAACATTAAAAACTGAGTTCATAATGAACCGCCACGACAACACATCCACATAAGACCACTCCTTATTATATATATGTGTGTCGCAGCGTAATTAAAAAGAAAAGCATAAACAATACAAAATCAACCAAACATGGCAAAATTCCGCATTACTACTAAGCACTTGCGAACCACAAACGGCATTCGCATCGAGCCCGGCATGTCCGTGGAAGTAATAACCCCCACCATCGGCAACCCCGTTGTCAACAATGGCGGCACATCAGTTCAACAAGCTTTCCTCCGCATCTATGGCGTTGACATCAAAAAGGCAGGCTGCTTGAACATGGGAGAGTTGAGCGTAGAGCAAATTTAAATTAGAAGTAAATTATAGGACTATGGAAAAAATTAGCACCTTAATTGAAATTGCAGAATATCTAGGACTGGATAATATTACTGCAGAGTTGAACTCAATAGAGCTACGTTCTAAACAAGAGAACGCAAACCTTGTATTGCCCCTTGTGGGAGAATTTAGTTCAGGAAAGACTACACTTATAAATTCGCTTACTGATAGCAAAAAGCTAGAGACAGCAACAAGACCTACAACCGCCACTATTTATGAAGTGCATTTTGGCAGCGACAGTTGTGCAGCTAATGTTGTGAATGAGAAAGGAGAACTTATTAATGTGCCTAATATTGCAGAACTAAAAAATGAAGATTTGGCAGATGCAAAGGTTGTAACCGTATTTGACACCTCAACAAGAGTTCCATCTACAACTATTCTTGTTGATACTCCGGGTCTATCGTCACCAGATCCCAAGCATAAACAAACGTTAGTGAACTTTCTTCCTCTTGCCGATGCGATAATACTTGTGATAGACATCAATCAACAAGTAACTCGTTCCTTGACTGATTTCATCGAAACGATGAAACTTTCGCAAAGACGAATATATCTTATATTGACAAAAAGTGACACGAAGTCGAAAGACGACATAGAAGCAGCAAAGGTTTATATCAGTAAAAACTGTCAAGTGCCAGTTCAGCAAGTTGCAGTTGTTTCGGCAGCAACAAATTCTCTCGAAGAACTCTATGCTCTATTTGACAACATCCAGAAAGACAAGAAAGAAATATTAAAGCGCGTTGATGGACAACGAGTAAAGAATATTGTAAACACACTAACCGAGCAGGTAGAGGACTTAATGAATGCCTCTGCCACAGATAAGGATTTAGACGAGGCCATAAGGAGATGTCAATATGAACTTGATAAAATAAAGAGAAATATAGATAGGCTTGTAGAATCCACCTCGGAGGAAATAGAAGAGTATGAACGTACTGTAACACGGAGGTTTGAGGACACCATTTCTTCTAAACTGAGCACGCTTGTTACGGGTAAAAGCAATAATTTTGATGCAGAGGCTGTTTCAGCTATCAATACAACCGCCACGCTCCTTGTGAATGAGTATAAAAGTGGTATCCAGTCTTTGTTACGCGAAAAAGCTCGAAATGTTAGGGGTACAGATAATGAGATACCACTTAACTCTTTGGAAGAATTGGATATGGCAGATGTTCAAGTTCAGGGATTAAGCTATAATATAGATTTGAACACGATGGGACACGAATACGATGGAGCAATAAAAGTAGGAGTAATTGCAGCAGCAGCCGTTGGTGCTGTTGCCATTGCGGCATCAACAGTCGGAGCTGCTGGTGCAGCTGCTGCTGATTCTGCGATAGAGCTTGCTGACACCGCAGCCGATGTGGGAAGTATTATTACGACTACAAAGGCTGTTAGCAAGATAGAAAAAGCAGAAAGATTTGTAGCAAGTGCGGCAGAAAAATATGCTACGGTAGAAACGACAAACCAAAATGTTGGTCAACAAATGGGTCGCGACAAGGGTATGATAGACTCTCTTGTAGGATTCGCCACTGATAAGATGATGGGTAAACCACAAAGAGCACGTGCAATAAGAAACTATATAGACTCTTCTCTCGCGCCAGAGTTCAAATCTACACTCAACCAAAACTTGCAGCGGTTGGTAAGTTCGATTCGTGATGGCTTGCAGAACGAAGCCTCCATCCTTATTGGTCAAAAGACTGAGGCTCTTAATCAACTTAAAACAGAAAAAGAAGAGAAGAAAGAAGCATTTAATCAAAGGATAGAACAGCTTCGTGTGTATAAAACAAATCTTTTAACATTTTAATTATAATGGGAATGATAGAATTATTAGGTGGCATTGTAGTTGGTGGAGTAGCAGGAGTAGCATTAAAAGATAAAATCTTTGGTGAAAGTGCCTCTGCCGTTAATAAACAAAAGGAAATAAACACTCTTTATGCAGAGAATGAAAAGTTCAGTAGGCGTAACAAAGAGCTGGAACGTCAAGTTGAAGACCTACTTGCCGAGCTAAGCAAAGTACGTAGGCAAGCAAAAGACAACGATGATGACCAAAACGACCTAGAAGACGAGCTTGCACATGCAAAGAGGGAGTTGAAAAACATTCGTGCTCAGAATGACGAGTTGGCTCGTAAAATAAAAGAATATAAGACAACTTGTGAGGCACAAGAGGCTGAAATATCTCTTCTTAAAGATAAAATAGGGTAATTATGGAAGTATCAACTGTCATATATATAGTTGTTGCCTTCTTGTTAGGTGCTGTAATAGCTTATATCTTAATCAAGAAAGGTAAAAATGTGGAAACGGATAATAGCCGAATTGTAGAGTTGGCGAATGAGAATGAAGACCTCAAAGCAAAACTTCTATCTACTGAGACGTTATCAAAAGAAAAGGATTCCGCGGTTAAGAAACTTGATGAAGTGAAGGTTAAATACGAATCTTTACTTAATGAGGCTAATGATCAATGCAGTAAACTGGATGAGCAATTAAAGTTGGCCCTTGAAGGTAAGGTTGACGAGTCGATAGCTGAACAACTTATAGAAGTTGAAACGCTTAAGAAAAAGGTTAAGGACTTAGAAGAAGAAATTGAAGAAAATGAAGATGACTTAGCCGATTTAAAGAAGAAAATAAGGACAAAGGACGATGGCATTGCAGAATTGCAAGACCAGCTAGGGCAGGAGAGAAAGGGTGCAGCCGAACTTCGTACCGAAATGCTTTCTGTTAAACAATGCCTTGATGATAAGATAGAGGAACTGGGACAAAAAACAGGGTCGCTTGATTTCATTCAGCAAGTTTTGTCGGCTAAGGAATTTAGCACCGAGGACGTTAAAAAGTTAAATGCAGATGTAACCATCTTCGAGTCGTTTGTCAAGGGACAGTTTACCGATTTAAGCACTGTTCTATTTAGCAATGGCCATTTGTCTAGGGACGATATAGAAGACCAAACAGGACTTGAATGTATGAAACAATTCTTTCATAACAAATGCGACCAATGGGCATCGACAAAGCGTAAAAGCTGGCTTGATGGAAAAACCACCATTGCTTTTGTAGGTGAGTTCTCCGCTGGTAAAACGTCTATTGTAAACAGAATACTGTCACAAGACGATCCTAGTATCCCGCGATTACCCGTCAGTACAAAGGCAACAACAGCAATACCTACATATATTGCAGGTGGACAGACGGTTTCATATAGTTTTATTTCTGGTGATTCCAAGCGAAAGACTATTCTTGAAGAAACGTTCAAAAAGGTTTCAAAAGATGTTCTTGACCAAGTAAAGGGTGTTTCTTCTTTGATAAAGTATTTCGTGATGACCTACAAGAATCCAAACCTCGACGGACTTAGCATTCTTGATACTCCTGGCTTTAATTCTAATGATAGCGAAGATAGGGAGAGGACTATTGAGGTAATTAACGAATGCGACGCTCTGTTTTGGGTGTTCGATGTTAATGCTGGTACGATAAATAGAAGCTCTATTTCTACAATCAAGGAGAAACTGAACAAGCCACTTTATGTGGTTATTAATAAAGTTGACACCAAAGCCGCTTCTGAAGTACAGAAAGTAGAGGACTTGATTAGACAGACGTTAGCAGAAGAAGGACTCAAGGTGGAACAGTTTATCAGATTCTCTGCAAAAGAATCTCTGAACGTCATCATGGATCCTATTAAGAGTATAAATAAAGATGCAGAACGTGACACCTTTGTCACTATAGTGGGAGAAGAAATAGAAAGAATAAAGTCAACACTTAACGAGGAAGTTAAAAAATATAATAAGAATTACCATGAGGTTTGTCGAGAGATGGACGAAATAGATCGTGCATTGATCGATTGCCTGAAAGGACTTCGAAGCGATTGCGAAACTGCAGCAAGTATTCCGCGATGGGTAGAACACCTTTTTAGTAAAGACTGCTTTGAAATGTCAGCTAGCGAGGGAACTCTTCTTGTAAATTTATTGGAACAGATTGCAAATGAAAAAGTTAACGCTCTTGCACAAGGTTTCGACTCGCGGTCAGAGAAGTTTGCTGAAGTTCAAGAGGCTTGGAATAATCAGTCAAACGCGAAAAAGGCTTGGCAGGATGCCAACGAATGCTACGAACAATATAAGAAAATATCTAGAAACATCGCATAATTATGGAGCAAAATATATTTGAAGAACTTCAAAGTAAGAAACAGAAACTTATTGAACTAGCAAACAAGGCCGCAGAGTTTGGGTGGATTCCAGAAGCAGAAGTGGGGAATGGCAGCACTAAAAATGTTATTTCACTAGATGAAATTAAGAGAAAGCTAGAGAAAGATACACTCACCATTGGTGTTATCGGACAGATGAAGTGCGGTAAGTCAACATTTTTAAATTCATTTGTTTTCAAAGATAACATTCTTCCAGCTGCCACCACTCCTATGACCGCGGCATTATCTGTAATTACATACGGAGAGAAAGAACGCATTGTAGCCGAGTTTTACACGAAAGATGAATGGGCAGAGCAAAAGATGCAGGCTTCAAGAAATGAGGACGAAGCCGAAAACACACTCGATGCCTCTAAAATTAAGGTCGCAAAAGAACTAGTAGCTAAGGCTACAAGCTTAGGAGCATCGTTGGAAAATTATCTTGGACAAACGCAAGAAGACTGTTTTAGTAACCTTATAGAATATGTTGGTGCAGATGGAAAGTTTGTTTCCATAACAAAGTCTGTTACCATCTATTACCCCCACGAATATTTAAAAGGAGTAGAGGTGGTAGATACTCCGGGATTTAACGACCCGATTATGTCTCGTGAAGAAAGAACAAAAGAATTCTTGAAGAAAGCTGATGTGGTTATCATGATGCTTTATGCAGGCCGTCCTTTTGATGCCACAGACAGAGACATTATCTTTAAGAACGTTCGCCAATGTGGAATAGGAAAAGTTCTTGTTGGTATTAACAAGTATGATATTCCGTATTGTAGTGATACAAATCCCGAAGATGAAGAACAGATTAAGGAATATGTAAAGGCCGAACTAAGAAAAGCTTGCAGGGACTGTAAAGACAATACGCTTGTAGAGATATTAAATGAGGTAGAACCCATACCGCTCTCTGCGGAAATGGCGTTGTTGTCTGAATTGCCGATGAGCAAAATTAGCTCAACAGAGTCGCTTGACTTTGCCTATAAACGTCACTGCTCCAACTTTGGCATCAGTACGCAAAAAGAATTATACCAATGGAGTCATCTCGCCGACCTTGTGTCTGCGGTGAAGAATGTCGTGGACAACGAGAAAAGTAAAATTCTTTTTGTGAAGCCCTTAAATGCGATATTGGCCGCAGGAGATAGAATAAAGCAAGACAATGAAACGGAAATCAATCTTGTTAACAGCAGAATAGAACTGCTTAGGATGCCTGATGCGGACATTGATGAGCGAGAAGAAAATCTTTCAAAGGCCTATAAGCGACTGTCCAAGAAAACCAATTCGTTAGGTGAAGACATTGAATCTGAAATTCGGAACTTAGTACGCAAGGGGAAAAATGAATTGGAAGACATAGTTGATGCTTCATGCCAGCGTATGAAGGAGATCATTCACAATGAATGGAGTAGAATGAAAAGCTTTGATAGTGTAGAACCCAAACTCAATGCAGAAATACAAAGTTTGCTTACACGTAAATTAAAGAGAGCAGTAGAAAACATTGCAGAGGAAGGTAAGAGGAAAATTAATCGCTGTACAGAAGATTATTTTGCAGATGTAGAAGACCTCCTGATGCGTTATCTCCCAGACTTTGATTCACGCGCTTTTGTTAAATCGATAAGAAATAGTGTCCAAATGGACTTGGCTGATAACGATTTATTTGTCTTTGAGTCAGGTTGCGATGAAATGAACTATGGTTTTGGAGACGCAGTGTGGGATTTTCTTGATGGAGCTTCTTTTGGAGTTCTTGGCTTGGCGGGCAACCTTCTTAGTCATGGAAAACAGGTTGCTCAAGTAGAAGAAACTATAAACTCTATTAGCAGAGATTTTGATGCACAGCCATTTCTTGAGAGTGCATTCCAACGTAAGGATGCTGCTTTGGAGGCTGTTCGCACAGCTTTCTTCACAGAACTTCTCACTCCTTTGCAAGAGCAGATACAGGAAATTAAAGCAGAAAAGGGTAGTAAGGAACAACAATTGCAGGATGCTGAAACAAGAAGAAATGAATTGAACAGCCAAAAAGAGATAATTGCTAAGCAGCTTGCTAGTATTTTGGAGCTGAAACCAAGTATCGTTTAACAAAGCATAATATGGAAAATAACAATGAAATGGGACAAACACTTAGTGCTGTTTCAGCCCTAAAAGGCATTAAGTCTAAACAAAATGAAGCAGCAACATTTAGTTCTTTTGCTAGTTCTCTTGCAAGAGAAACAGTCTCTACTAGCTCGGGTGTTGCACTTCAAATAAAGAAAATGGTTGCAGATAAGCTAGGTGTTAGTTTAAGTGCTGTGACAAATAATGCTTCCTTCGCCAATGACCTTGGAGCAGATTCGCTCGACATAGTTGAGTTAATAATGGAACTAGAAAAGGAATTTGGCGTTTCTATTCCCGACGATGAAGCCGAGAAACTTCGCACGGTTGGTCAAGCCATTAAATATATAGAAACGATTAAAGGCCAATAAGCTTGATTATGATTAGGGCTAAAGATAAGGTCTAAATCGCTGTCAGAACACGAGTGGTGAACAGAGTAAGAGTTCACCACTCGTATTGTATTATAAGTAAAGTATTAATGTGTTCTTCCCCTCCATCCTCTCTGCCTGCATTGCGAGTTTGCAGCTGTTTAAGAGGGTGGAGGGGAACAACTAAGTTGGGGTTTCTTCCCAGTTCGCAACCTTGGTTATGCCATACTTCTCTAGTGTTTCGGGCTCGATGGGCAGGTAGATGTCTAGCTCGTCGAAGGCAAGGTATGCTTTGTTGTCCATAAGCAGTTGGCCAACGTTGTCGCCCATTTTGATTCTCTCAAAGCCTTCATGTGCATCTCGCGGGATGCGATAGAGAAAGTTGTCGAGTACCGATAGGATGTAGATGTAGTTTATAGAGACGGCGAAAAGACTGAAATAAAACGTGTACTCGGCCGAGGGATATTGGGCTGTAACTCCCTTGTTGTGCGTTATCCAATTGGCGTATTGCTCGTTCAAGGCTTCGTCTGTTACGCGCGTAAGGTTGATTTTTGCAGGCCATCCTTTACAAGGAAACTCACGATGCAGGTTTAATTCAGACGGATGTTTGTGCTCCAACTTCTCTACAAGGTAGTAGGTGTTTACTTCATCTGAGTAGGGCTGCCCCTGTATGTGTTTCCAAAACGCTAAGGGGTGCATGATGTTGGCAACAGGTTTGCCCTGTTCTCCCCATAAGAACCTGATGAGGAAACGCGTGTGGCGCATTGTTCCATCGGCTAATTTCTCCCAGTGGAACATAAAATGGCCTGTATTGTTGTCGGCCTCAACAAACTGCCAAAAGTGCGTATGCTCGTTGCGCCCCTTGCATTCGTTCCAAAAGCCATCAAGGTCTAGCACCACCGTCTGTTGCTTCACGTTGTCTGCCGTATCGTAAATCCCTTGCGGATGGGATAAGCCATTATAGATTTCCAACACTTCGCGGGTGTGGTAAATCAGCATCAACCTTGTTTTCTTCTTCTCCTGTCTGGCCTTAACCAGCGCGGGGAGTAAGGTAAAGACGGGCGTGTTGCTGGTAAAGCGTTCGAGCAACTGCATCACCGACTCGTATTTTTGACCCATGTCTGTTGCATCGCCGTCGCGCGAACCATATCCGGGGATGGCTTTTAGCAAGAAGGCGACGAGGAAAGGGGTGCTGATGCGTTCTGTTTGCACTTGCAAAAACGTTTGTGAGATGCGTGGGTTTAGGTTTGTTGGTGGTGCAGGTGCATAGCAAAATTGGAGTAGTTGGAAGGCTAGCTCTTCGGGATTGGCGCGTCGCGAGAAATGTTCCTCGTAGAAACGCCATGCCGTTTGATATTCGTTGAGCAGCATTTCGAGGTCTTCCACCTCGTCTGTATCAAGTCGAACTTGTTCTTTAAGGTCTCTAAAAGCTGCGCGCATACGTTGAACAGACTTGAAACTTCGTTTCACGCCGTTGTTGTGTAGCGAATGATTATCAAGCCAATCTTCCAGTTCGGCCATCGTATTAAACAGCAGTCGGGTGCTCGCTATGGTTGTGAGCCATTCTTCGTATGTGTTATTCGGGTTTGTACTCATGCGGCAAAGTTACAGATTTAGGGCATAACAAGCAACGCCTGTATGGCAAAGCGTGTTGCAAAACATGTGTTTTTGTTGGTGTTTCGTGCTAAGGTACGATTTAAAGGAGTTAAGGAGTTAAGGAGTTAAGCCAAATGTATAGGTGGCGTTAGGCTAATAG
>ERZ773087.709-NODE-709-length-23901-cov-10.585591_pt1 | contig 23901 bp, 15 predicted proteins | sample MGYA00511375_ERZ773087 | MGnify/ENA primary metagenome ERZ773087 (study PRJEB29015, sample SAMEA2737995) | human oral metagenome | biome: human oral; feature: human-associated habitat; material: dental | place: China | collected 2063 ...
TTACAATACCCCCAAAAGTTAGATCCTATAAGTCTAACTTTTGGGGGTCAGGTCAAACCGTTCTTTTGATGACAAAACATATTACAGAATAAAGCGCGATACATCGTGGTCGCCCGCAATGTCGGCGAGACAGCGATCCACATAGGCAGTATCGATGACAACATCCTTTTCCGTGAGATCGGGTGCCTCAAAGGACAGGTTCTCAAGGAGCTTTTCCAGGAGGGTATAGAGGCGGCGCGCCCCGATGTCCTCCGTCTGCTCGTTGACTGTCTCCGCGAGCTCGGCAATGCGTCCGATGGCATCTTCCCGGAACGTCAGAGATACGCCCTCAACGCCGAGCAATGCACGATACTGCTTGATGAGCGCGTTCTTCGGCTCCGTGAGGATGCGCTCAAAATCCTCCTTGACGAGCGACTTGAGCTCGACGCGGATTGGGAAGCGCCCCTGCAGCTCCGGAATGAGATCGGATGGCTTCGCCGTATGGAATGCCCCCGCCGCGATGAAGAGAATATGATCTGTCTTTACAGGGCCATACTTCGTCATGACCGTAGAACCCTCGACAATGGGTAGGATGTCACGCTGCACGCCCTCGCGCGAGATGTCCGCACCCGCGCTGCGCCCGTTGCTGACTGCGACCTTGTCGATCTCGTCGAGGAAGACAATGCCGCTGTACTCGGCGGTATGCACCGCCTCCTCGGCAACGACATCCATATCGATGAGCTTGTCCGCTTCCTCAGCTGTGAAGATCTTGCGCGCCTGATCGACTGTGACCTTGCGCTTGCGACGGTTCTTCGGAACGAGCTTGCCGATCATGGACTGCAGATTGTCGCTCATACTCTCCAGAGACGAGCCTGCAAACATGCTGCCCATCGGCCGCGCGGATTCCTCCACGTCGATCTCGATCACATCGTTCTCAAGTTCGCCCTTGTGCAGACGCTTGCGCACCCACTCGCGCCCCGCCTGATACTTCGGCGGCTCCTCCTGCTCCTGCTTTTCTTCCTGATCGGAGGAGAAAATGCTGCTGAGCGGATTCGTGGTCTTCTTCGCGGGCGGAACGAATACGTCGATCAGACGCTCCTCGGCGTTCTCCTTCGCCTTTTCCTGCACCTCGTCGATCTTCTGCTGGCGCACCATGCGCACGGAGGTCTCCACGAGATCGCGCACAATGGACTCGACATCGCGTCCCACATAGCCAACCTCCGTGAACTTCGTCGCTTCGACCTTGAGGAACGGGGCGCGGACAAGCCGCGCGAGACGGCGTGCAATCTCGGTCTTGCCAACACCGGTCGAGCCGATCATCAGGATGTTCTTCGGCACGACATCCTCGCGCATATCATCGTCCAGCTGCCGACTACGCCAGCGGTTGCGGAGTGCGATGGCAACGGAGCGCTTTGCCTCGTGCTGGCCGACGATGTATTTGTCGAGCTCGGCAACGATCTCGCGCGGCGTCTGTTCGTTGACCCCGATCTGACTCATGATTCCAGTACCTCCACCGTAATATTATGATTCGTATAGACGCAGATGTCCGCCGCAATCGACAGCGATTCCTGCGCAATCGCAGGTGCGTCCATCGTGCTGTGCGCAACGAGGGCGCGCGCGGCAGCGAGCGCAAAGAAGCCACCCGAGCCGATTGCCGTGCAGTCCCCATCCGGTTCTATGACCTCGCCGTTGCCGGAGATCATGAGGATGCTGTCCTTGTCCGCAACGAGCAGCAGCGCCTCAAGCTTGCGCAGCACCTTGTCCGTGCGCCAATCCTTCGCAAGCTCCACGGCGGCGCGCTGAAGATTGCCGCTGTAGGATTCGAGCTTGACCTCGAACTTCTCGAACAGGGTGAACGCATCCGCGACCGATCCCGCAAATCCCGCGAGAATCTTGCCGTGATAGAGGCGGCGCACCTTGCGCGCATTTGCCTTCATAATGGCACGCTCACCGAAGGTCACCTGTCCGTCACCCGCAATGGCAACCTTATTGTCTTTCTTGACGGCGACAATGGTTGTTGCATGAAATGTCATACTGTGTATAGTCCTTTCATATGCTCCGCATGAAATCTTGTGAGTTCATCCAAGGCGCGTTCTGCAAGCATAAGTTTTTTCTGCGGCTTGCGCGTGCGCCGAGGCAGATTCTCGAGGCGCGGAAGCAGCCCGAAGTTGATGTTCATCGGCTGAAAGTGATCGGGGTCGCAGGTCGTGATGTAGTGTGAAAGTGCGCCGTGACAGGTCGTCTGCGGAAACACAAGCGGCTCTGCATCCACCGCAAGCTGCGCGGCATTGAGCCCCGCCATAAGCCCTGATGCGGCGGACTCAACATACCCCTCCACGCCCGTCATCTGCCCCGCAAAGAAAAGGCGTTCATTGATGCGGAGTTGAAAGGTCGGGCGCAGATGGCGCGGCGCGTTGATGAAGCTGTTGCGGTGCATCACGCCGTAGCGCAGAAACTCAGCATTCGTCAGCCCCGGGATCATCTGAAAGACGCGGCGCTGCTCCGGCCATTTGAGCCGCGTCTGGAAGCCGACGATATTGTAGATCGTCCCCTCCGCATTGTCCTGCCGCAGCTGCACGACGGCATGAGGACGCACACCCGTCTCTGGATGCTCAAGCCCGACGGGCTTGAGCGGGCCGTAGAGGAGAGTATCCTTCCCGCGCGCTGCCATGACCTCGACGGGCATACAGCCCTCGAAGAAGATCTCCTTTTCAAAGTCATGCGCCTCTGCCGTCTCTGCCGTGGTGAGCGCCGTCCAGAACGCATCGTACTGCGCCTCGTCCATCGGGCAGTTGATGTACGCCGCCTCCCCCTTCCCATAGCGAGAAGCGCGGTATGCCGCCGTCATATCAATGCTCGTAAAGCTGACGAGCGGAGCGGCAGCATCGTAGAAATAGAGCGCATCGCCGCCGATCAGTCTGCCGATATCGTCGGCAAGTGCGCCGTCCGTGAGCGGCCCCGAGGCACAGATCACAACGGCGTCATCGGTTGACGGAATCTCCGTAATCTCCTCATGGTGAACGCTGATATTGGGATGCGCTTCGATGCGCCGCGTGACAAAATCGCTGAATGCCGTGCGGTCGACTGCGAGCGCACCACCAGCAGGGACGGCTGTCGCGTCCGCTGCCGCCATGATGAGGGAGTGCAGACGCCGCATCTCCTCCTTGAGGACGCCGACGGCGTTTTCAAGTCCCGCGCCGCGCAGGGAATTGCTGCAGACGAGCTCGGCAAAGCCGTCCGTCCTGTGTGCGGGCGATCTGCGCAGCGGGCGCATTTCATAGAGTTCGACCCGTGCGCCCGCCTCCGCTGCCTGCCATGCCGCCTCGCTTCCCGCGAGCCCTGCGCCTATGACGATGATCTTCTTCATGCGCGCGTTCCCTTGCGGCGCGCAGCCGTCTTCTTCACCGTCTTGCCCTTCGCCTCTGCCTCGAGTGCGCCATCCGCCTTCGCTGCCTGAGCCGCCGCGCGCTCCTTCTGGCGTGCGAGCTCCTTCTCGATCGGGCTGCCGACCCGCGAACTGCACGCCTCGTTGCTGCAATAGAGGATGCTGCGCCCCGTACGGTAGCGATGCTTCTGCATGAACGAGCCGCAGACCTTGCATTTCTCCTGCTGCGGTTCGTCCCACGTTGTATAGTCACAGTCCGGATAATGATCGCAGCCGAAGAACGCACGCCCGCGCCGACTCTTGCGCTCGACGATCTTACCGCCGCATTTCGGACACGCAACCCCCGTATCGCGCAGCAGCGGCTTGGCATTGCGGCAGTCCGGAAAGCCAGGACAGGCAAGGAACTTGCCGAAGCGCCCCTGCTTGACCACCATCATGCGGCCGCATTTGTCGCAGGGAATGTCCGTGACCTCGTCGGGAATCTCGACCTCACCGATGACATCCTCCGCCTGCTTCAGCGTTTCGTCGAACGGATCGTAGAATTTGCGGAGCAGATCGTTCTTGTCGAGCGTGCCGTCCGCAACCTCGTCCAGCTCTCCCTCGAGATTCGCCGTGAACTTCACGTCCACAATGTCCTTGAAGTATTCCTCGAGCATATCGGTGACGATGAAACCGAGCTCTGTCGGGCGGAACTGCTTCTCGCGACGCTCAACATAGCCGCGCTTCTGAATCGTCTCGATGATCGGCGCATAGGTGCTCGGACGCCCAATCCCCATCTCCTCAAGGGTCTTGACAATCGACGCGTCGTTGTAGCGCGGCGGCGGCTCGGTGAAATGCTGCTCGGGTTTCAGATCGGAGAGCGCAAGCGCATCGCCCGCCTCAAGCTCCGGCAGCAGGGTATCCTTTTCCTTCTTTGCAATCTCCGCGCCCACATAGACGGCGGTATAGCCCTTGAACTTCAGCTTCGAGCCATGTGCGCGCAACTGGTAGTCCCCCGCCGCAATCTGCGCTGCAATCGTATCGTAGACGGCGGCGGACATCTGACTCGCCGCGAAGCGCTGCCAGATGAGCGTGTAGAGGCGCAGCTGGTCGCGGTTCAGATACGGTTCGACATCCGCCGGCGTACGCACGATGCTCGTCGGGCGGATGCCCTCATGCGCGTCCTGCGCCTTCTTACCCATCGCATAGATATTCGGACGCTGGGGAACATAGCCCCTCCCGTACGTCTCACTGAGATAGCTGCGCGCCTCGTCCACAGCGAGGTTCGAGATGCGCGTCGAATCCGTTCTCATGTACGTGATGAGACCCGTTGCGCCCTGTCTGCCAAGTACAACGCCCTCATAGAGCTGCTGGGCAATCATCATCGTGCGCCCCGAGGTAAAGCCGAGCTTGCGCGCGGCATCTTGCTGCAGGGAGCTCGTCGTAAAGGGCGGCGCCGCCTTCTTGCGGCGCTCGCTGCGCTTGACCTCCTTCACGGCAAAGTCCTGCCGTGCCAGATCGTCCGTCAGTGCCTTCGTCTCCGCCTCACTGTGCAGCGCGAGCTTCTTTCCGCGCACATGCGTGACATCCGCCGTAAAGGCGTTTTTCCCCTTTTTCAGCTTTGCCTCGACCGTCCAATACTCCTCTGACTGGAACGCCTCGATCTCGCGCTCCCGATCACAGATCAGGCGCACGGTCACGGACTGCACGCGCCCGGCGGACAGTCCCTTGCGTACCTTGCGCCAGAGCAGCGGCGAGAGCTTATAGCCGACAATGCGGTCGAGCATACGGCGCGCCTGCTGCGCATCCACCTGCTCCATGTGAATCGGGCGCGGATGCTGCACCGCCTCCTCGATCGCGGGCTTTGTGATCTCGTGGAACACAATACGGCAGTCCTTCTCGGGGTCTACGCCGAGGATGAACGCCAGATGCCACGCGATTGCCTCGCCCTCGCGGTCAGGATCGCTTGCGAGATAGATCTTGTCCGCGTTCTTCGCCTCTTTTTTGAGCGCGCGGATGAGCTCCCCCTTGCCGCGCACATTGATGTACTTCGGTGCAAATTCATTCTCGACATCAATGCCGAACTGGCTCTTCGGCAGATCGCGCAGATGCCCCATCGACGCTCTCACGATGTAGTTCTTCCCAAGGTGACGCTCGATGGTCTTTGCCTTCGCGGGAGACTCGACGATCACAAGGATTTTTTTGGATGATTTCTTCCCCGACGCACTCGTGTTTTTCGTAGTTTTTGCGCCTTTCGATTTGGATGTTTTCGTTTTCGATGCAGATGTCAGCGTAGCCAATCCGTCAGTTCCTTTCAACGCGCCGGTAGGCGTGCATTTCATTCTCTGTAATAATTCCCTTGAGCTGCATTTGGAGGAGGAGCAGAGGAATATTCGCCGTGATATGCTCCGGCATGCTGTCCACGATCTCATCCATCGTGAGCGCGTGCTCGAAGGACAGTACCTGATAGATGCGAGCTTCCTCCGGTGTCAGTTGATCGCATGCGGGGCGGCGCGGCGGTTCTGCGAGGTGCATTTCCTCAAGGATCTCCTGCGGTGACTCCACGAGGCGCGCACCCGCGCGAATGAGGTTGTGGCAGCCGCTGCTCTGTGGGGAGTAGATACTGCCCGGAACCGCATACACATCCCGCCCCTCGCTCAGCGCCATCTCCGCCGTGATGAGCGAGCCGCTGCGCTTTGCCGCCTCGATGACGAGCGTCCCCTCGGAGAGCCCGCTGATGATGCGGTTGCGCGCGGGGAAAAATGCAGGCAGCGGCTGCGTCCCCGGCGCGTACTCGGAGATCACAGCACCGCCCGTCTCGATGATCTGCACGAGCAGACGGCGGTTCTCCGGTGGGTACGCAATATCCACGCCGCAGCCGAGTACAGCGACCGTCCTGCCGCCACGCAGCGCCCCGCGATGCGCGCGCGTATCGATGCCGCGCGCCGCTCCGCTCACAACGGTCACACCCGCCGCCGCAAGCCTCTCGGCAAACTCCATTGCCGCAGCCTCACCATAGGCGGTGAATTTACGCGCGCCGACGATCCCGATCCGCCGTGCGTCAGGTATCAGTGCACCACGATAGTAGAGGACGAGCGGCGGATCAAAGATCTCGCGCAGCACGACGGGATAGAGTTCGTCATCAATGGTGATAACGGACACATCCTGCCGCGCGCATTCCGCTTCGATCTGCGCGGGCAGATCGGGATGCTCCTGTATGTGCCGCGCGAGTGCCTCTGCCAGTGCATCGGACAGAATGCCCGTTGCACGCAGGTCTGCGGCAGACATCCCACAGATCTCCCGCGCCTCGGGCACAGCCGCACACAAACGGCGCATACGCACACTGCCGATCTGGCGGCACTGCAGCAGCGCCGCTAAATACCATCGATCCTCCATGACGGTACGCTCCCCATATTACATAAAATCATATCAGAATGCAACAGGCGGTAATAATTTCGTATTTAATGTAGAGATTTATCGAGGAAATAATTCATCACCGAAAACATAGTATAGCATGAGGAAAACAAGAAGGCAAAGAAATAGATCGGACATTGTTTTCTCCTATGAAAAAAGAGGGGCAGCGCCCCTCTCCTGATTCCGCATATCACATGATGCGTCGCGCTCCGATGTAGCACGCGCCCCAGTAGCCGCCGTACAGATTATCGATCGCAACGCCGCGGCTCGACGAAGCATTGATAAAGTTGCCGTTGCCGAGATAGATGCCGACATGCGACGGACCGTACTCATACGTCGAGAAGAATACGAGATCGCCGGGCACCATCTCCGACGAGGAGACAGGATAGCCGACATCATACTGTGCGTCCGCCGTGCGCGGGAGATAGATGCCCGCATTGGCAAATACGTAGCGCACAAAGCCGGAGCAGTCAAATCCTGCGGGCGTCGTGCCGCCAAAGGAGTACGGAACTCCAATGTACTGCATGGAGTCAGAGATCACGCGGCGAACGATGTAGTTCGAACCGCGGCTGACCTGTGGCATGGATTTTCCAAGAAGTGCCTGATATGTGGAAGGCCCTACCATCCCGTCGACATCAAGTCCCTGTGCTGCTTGAAATTCCTTCACTGCCTCTGCTGTTGCGGGGCCAAAGTCACCATCTGCAACAACATCATAACCAAAGCTGGACAACTGTCCCTGAATCTCGGCTACGTCAGTTCCCTGATCGCCGAGCTGGAATGACTCTGCACTCGCAACAGCTGCGGAGCAGAGAAGCATTGCGGATAATGCGAGAATCTTGATTTTCTTTCGCAAGCAAACACTTCCTTCCACCGATACCCAGGACAAACCTGAATACATTAAATGCGTCTTCGATAACATTGGCTGTGAGAAACCAATAAGCCGAGTTCTGTTCCGCCACACGGGCGGCGACAATCATTTATCTGGGACGCCCGTTGCCGAACGCCTCTAGCGACACTACCCGGAAGGTCGACGGGCCGCCTTAACCCTTCCCTATTTGGTCTTGCTCCATGTGGGGTTTACCCAAGCCAGCCGGTCACCCGACTGCTGGTGCGCTCTTACCGCACCTTTCCACCCTTACCGATCAGATCGGCGGTCTAAATTTCTATGGCACTGTCCCTGAGGTCACCCTCGCTGGACGTTATCCAGCACACTGCCCTATGGAGCTCGGACTTTCCTCGCCCATCGAGATGGACGCGATTGTCTCGGTTTCTCATACCAACGGGAAGATTATACCACATGTGGGGCTCAGGTGTCAAAAGTCCCCCTAGCCCTTGTGCGATATGGGAGGAGAGCCAACCTTACGAACAGAAAATCCCTTTTGCGTGAAATTCTTTCGAAAAAATATGTTTATTCCCATGCCTGTCCAATGAGATCCCGTATGCTCGACATCTGATTCTCATGCAGATAACGTCCCAGACCGTCGCAGATCTTCATTGTAATTGCAGGGTCGATAAAGTTCGCCGTCCCGACCGCCACGGCGGACGCGCCCGCGAGGAAGAACTCAACGGCATCCTGCCATGAGGAAATGCCGCCCATCCCGATGACGGGCACATGAACCACGTGCGCCACATCCCAGACCATGCGCACGGCGACGGGCTTCACGGCAGGTCCCGAGAGACCGCCCGTGCGGTTGCCGAGCACGGGACGCCGACGCACGATGTCGATCTGCATGCCGATGAGCGTGTTGATGAGCGAGATCACATCCGCGCCCGCCTCCTCGACGGCAAGCGCCATCTCCGTAATGCTCGTGACATTCGGCGAGAGCTTTGCAATAACGGGCTTTTCCGACGCTGCGGCAACAGCGCGCACGACTGCCGCCGCAGCGTGCGGGTCGGTGCCGAAGACAATGCCGCCCTCCTTGACATTCGGGCAGGAGATATTGATCTCGAGCGCCGCAACACCCGCGACGTTGAGCCGTGCGGCGAGCGCCGCATAGTCCTCGACCGAGCTGCCCGAGATGTTGACGATGACGTTCATCCCATAGGGCTGAATGCGCGGCAGAATCTCCGTCAGGAAGACATCGACGCCCGGATTTTCCAACCCGATACAGTTCAGCATGCCCTGCGGCGTCTCCGCAATGCGCACGCCGTCATTGCCGCGCCGTGGTGCGAGCGTTGTGCCCTTCACCATGACGCCGCCGAGGCGCGCGAGATCGACGAAGTCCGCGAACTCCTCACCAAAGCCGAACGTGCCCGACGCCGTGAGGACGGGCGTCCGCATGTCGATCCCAGCGATATTCGTACGCAGAAGTTCGTCATAGGGATAGCTCTGTGCATTATGAGGCATAGTACACCTCCCCCGCAGGAAAGACGGGGCCGTCCTTGCAGACCTTGCGCCGCCCGCTGCGCGTGTCCACAGCGCAGGAGAGGCAGGCGCCGAGACCGCACGCCATGCGCTTTTCGAGCGACACCTCGCAGGGAATGCCATGTTCCGCCGCAATCGCGGCAACGCGCTCCATCATCACGGGCGGGCCGCAGACGGCAACGCCGTCATAGTCCCCCCCCTGCAGCAGTTTTGGCAGGAGCGTCGTCACAAAGCCCTGCGTGCCATACGAACCGTCGTCTGTCGTGACAAAGCATTCACGCACATGGGGGCGGTAGATCTCCTCCCAGAAGACCTCCTCCTTTGTGCGCCCGCCCATCAGCACGGAAACGTTCGAATGCTCCGCTGCAAAGAAGAGGAGTGGCGTAAGCCCCATACCGCCGCCGACGAGAAGCGGATGCCGCAGCTCGGTCGTAAAACCGCGTCCCAGAGAGCCAAGGACAGAAACAGTGGCACCCGTCTCCGCATGCGCCAACGCCTCGGTACCGCTGCCCACCTGCCGATAGATGAGACGAATCCATCCATCTGTACGCGAGACCTCTGCAATGCCGAGCGGACGGCGCAGATATCCGCCGTCTGCCGGCACAGAGACCTGCACGAACTGCCCCGGTAGAGACGTTCGTGCGATCACGGGGGAATCGAGCGTCAGGATGTCGACGCCGGCAATCGGGGCTTCATGCGAAAGGATGCGTGCCTCTTCGATTACCTTAGGCAAGATCATCCCCTCCGCCGACATAGTCCTGTATTGCCAACGCATAGACGAGGCGGCGATTCCGCATGAACTCGAGTACGCGCAGCACCTCCCACGCCGTATCGAGCGATGTGAGACAGGCAATGCCGTGCTCCACCGTTGCGCGGCGGATCTTGAAGCCGTCGCGCGCGGAGTGTTTGCCCTGCGTCAGCGTATTGATGACCATATTAATCTTGCCACTCTTAATCATCTCGATGATGTCCGAGCTGCGCTCATGCACCTTGCCGACGACCTCGACATCGATTCCGAGAGAGGCAATCGCCTTTGCCGTGCCCTCCGTCGCCACAATGTCGAAGTTGAACTCGGAGAACGCCTTTGCAAGTTGCTTGAGCTCCTCCTTGTCCTTGTTCGCAACCGTGAAGAGCAGACAGCCCTTCGTCGGGATGTTCAGCCCCGAGCCGACGATTGCCTTGTAGAGGGCGCGCGCATAGTGGTAGTCTAGCCCCATGACCTCGCCCGTCGACTTCATCTCAGGGCCGAGGGAGATGTCGACATCCGTCATCTTTGCAAACGAGAAGACGGGCGCTTTGACAGCGACATAGGGACGCGGTGGAATCAGCCCCGAGTGGAAGCCGAGCTCCTTCAGCGTCGCCCCCATGGCAACCTGCGTCGCAACGCCGACCATGTTGACGTTCGTGATCTTCGAGAGGAACGGCACCGTGCGGCTCGAGCGCGGATTGACCTCGATGATGAAGACCTCATCGCGCGCAACAACGAACTGGATGTTGAGCAGGCCCTTCACATGGAGGGCAACGGCAAGCCGTTTCGTGTAGTCGATGATGGTATAGATCACGCGCGCGGGAAGCGTCTGCGGCGGATAGACCGCAATGCTGTCCCCCGAGTGGATGCCCGCACGCTCGATATGCTCCATGATGCCGGGGATAACGACATCCACGCCGTCCGAGATGGCGTCGACCTCGACCTCTGTGCCCTGCATATAGCGGTCGACGAGCACGGGGTGATCCGGCGTCACCTTGACCGCGCGGCTCATATAGTCGCGCAGCTCCTCCTCGTTGTAGACGATCTCCATTGCACGCCCGCCGAGGACGTACGAGGGGCGCACCATCACGGGGTAGCCGATGCGCGCCGCCCCCGCCACGGCATCCGCGAGATTCGTCACGCTGATCCCCTCGGGGCGCGAGATGCCCGTCTGCGTCAGTACCTCGTCAAAGCGCTCGCGATCCTCGGAGCGGTCAATGTCGTTGACGGACGTGCCATAGACGCGCAGCCCTGCGCGCTCAAGTTCCGCTGCGAGGTTGATCGCAGTCTGCCCGCCGAACTGGACAATGACGCCGTCCGGCTTCTCCTTGTCCACAATGTTCAGCACGTCCTCAACCGTCAGCGGCTCGAAGTAGAGGCGATCGGAGATGTCAAAGTCCGTGCTGACTGTCTCCGGATTGTTGTTAATGATGATTGCTTCAATCCCCATCTCGCGCAGCGCCCACACGGAGTGCACGGAGCAGTAGTCGAACTCGACGCCCTGCCCGATGCGGATCGGCCCTGAGCCGAGCACGATCACCTTCTTGCGGTTGGAGACGGCGACCTCGTCCTCACTGCCGCGGAACGTGGAGTAATAGTACGGCGTCATCGCCTCGAACTCCGCCGCGCAGGTATCGACCATCTTGTAGCACGGCAGTATATTGTGACTGCGGCGCATCGTGCGAATCTCATCGCGCGTCTTATGCGTCAGCTCGGCGATGGAGGTGTCGGCAAGCCCCACCCACTTCGCCGCTGCGAGCAGTTTCGGCGTGAGCGGCGATGCGGCAAGCTCGTTCTCCACATCCGTGATATGTTTGAGCTTATGGATGAACCACTTGTCCACCTTCGTGATGTCCGAGATCTCATCGACGCTGAGCTTCCCGCGACGCAGCGCCTCGGCAATGACGAAGATGCGCTCGTCGTTCACAGCGGAGAGCTGCTTTTCGATCCGCTCGTCATCCCAGTCCGCAAAGCGCTCCATATAGAGGCGGTTCACGCCGATCTCGAGTGAGCGCACCGCCTTGAGGATTGCACCCTCAAAGCTGCGGTCGATGGACATGACCTCGCCCGTTGCCTTCATCTGTGTGCCGAGCGTATGGTCAGCGTAGATAAATTTATCGAATGGCCAGCGCGGGAACTTCACAACGCAGTAGTCGATTGTCGGCTCAAAGCACGCCTTTGTCTTCTTCGTCACGGAGTTGACAATCTCGTCGAGCGTGTAGCCGATTGCAATCTTCGAGGACACCTTTGCAATCGGATAGCCCGTCGCCTTCGACGCGAGCGCCGAGGAGCGGCTGACGCGCGGATTGACCTCGATGACATAGTATCTGTTGCTCTTCGTATCTAGTGCATACTGCGCGTTGCAGCCGCCCTCGATGCCCAGCTCGCGGATGATGCGGAGGCTCGCGCTGCGCAGCATCTGATACTCGTGATCTGTAAGTGTCTGTGCGGGAGCAACAACAATGCTATCTCCCGTGTGGACGCCGACAGGATCGAAGTTCTCCATGCTGCAAACAGTGATGCAGTTGTCATTGCCGTCGCGGATGACCTCGAACTCGATTTCCTTCCATCCGGCAACGCTGCGCTCGATGAGCACCTGACCGATCATCGAGTAGTTCAGCCCCTTGATGACGGTTGCAATGAGCTCTTCCTCATTCTCCGCAATGCCGCCGCCCGTGCCGCCCATCGTATACGCAGGGCGTACGATGACAGGATATCCAATCTCGTTTGCAAATGCAACAGCCGCATGAACATCCTCTACAATCGTGCTCTCGGGGATCGGCTCACCGAGCTTTTCCATCGTCTCCTTGAAGCGCTCGCGATCCTCCGCCTTCTCAATCGCCTCGAGCGATGTGCCGAGGAGCTCCACGCCGTGCTGCGCCAGAATGCCCTTCTCGGCAAGCTGCACGGCGAGATTCAGCCCCGCCTGTCCGCCGAGCGTTGCAAGCAGTCCGTCTGGCTTCTCCTTGGAGATGATCTCCTCCAAGAAGTCCACCGTCAGCGGCTCAATGTAGACGCGGTCTGCGATATTCGTGTCCGTCATGATGGTCGCGGGATTGCTGTTGACAAGCACAACCTCCAGACCATCCTCCTTCAGCGCGCGGCACGCCTGTGAGCCGGCGTAGTCAAACTCCGCCGCCTGACCGATGATGATGGGGCCGGAGCCGATGACCATGACCTTCTTTAGATTTTCCTTGCGCGGCATACGTCACTCCCCCTTCATCAGATCCCAGAACTCATCAAAGAGATACATATTATCGTCAGGTCCCGGCGCAGCCTCGGGATGATACTGCACCGAGAAGATCGGCAGCCCTGTGTGGCGCAGCCCCTCAATCGTATCGTCGTTGACATTCGTATGCGTCACAACGAGCGGTGTCCCCGCGAGCGATGCGGGATCGACGGCATAGCCGTGGTTCTGCGCAGAGATGTGCACCTTACCCATCTTGAGATTCTTGACGGGCTGATTGCCGCCGCGATGCCCGAACTTCATCTTGTAGGTCTTTGCACCGAATGCGAGCGCAAGCAGCTGATGCCCGAGACAGATGCCGAAGATCGGCTTCTTCCCCGCGAGCTTGCGCACCTCCTCCACGATCTCCGGCACATCCGTCGGATCGCCGGGGCCGTTCGAGAGGAATACGCCATCGGGGTTCAGCGCAAGCACCTCCTCGGCGCTCGTATGCGCGGGCACAACCGTCACCTTTGCCCCAATGCGGTTGATGTTCTGCAAAATGCTGCGCTTGACGCCGAAATCCATTGCGACAATATGCGGCGCATCGGGCGTCTCCGTCTCAAGCGTATAGATCTCGGGCGTTGTTACGATCTCCACGACATTGCCCTCACCTTGCAGCGCCACGATCTCGGACTCCGGCATATTCTCGGGAACAATCACGCCCTTCATCGCCCCCGCAGAGCGGATATGACGTGTCACAGCCCTTGTATCGACGTGGTAAAGGCACGGAATATTGTTTTCCCGCAAAAATTCCGTCAGACTTTCCTCCGCCTGCCAGTTGTTCGGCGCGTCGCAGAGCTCCCCGATGACAAATCCGCGCACAAAGGAGCGGCGGGACTGCATGAATTTCTCAGCCGAGCCGTAGTTCCCGATGAGCGGATAGGTCATCGTGAGGATCTGCCCGCAGAAGGAGGGATCGGTCAGACTCTCCTGATATCCTGTCATCGTCGTGGTGAATACCACTTCACCAACTGTTCTTGTTTCGCTGTCGAGCAGTTCGCCCGTATAGACCGAACCGTCCTCCAGAATCAGTTTTCCTTTCATATGATAATGACCCCGTCCTTCATAACAATCTTCCCATCCACAACAGTCAGCACAGCCCTTCCCTTGAGCTCGCGCCCAGCAAATGGCGAGTGCCTGCCGCGCGTATAGAACGCCTTCGGATCGACCGTCCAAATGAGCTCCGGATCAATCACCGTGACATCTGCAGGCGCGCCCTCGGCGAGCGTCCCCGCATTCAGTTTGAACACGCGTGCGGGCGCGCAGGTCATGCGCTCGATCAGCGTCTCCATCGGAATCTTCCCCGTGTGCACGAGGTCGGTCAGCAGGACGCCGAGCGCCGTCTCAAGCCCCGGGAATCCGCTCGGTGCGTAGATGTACTCGCGATCCTTCTCCTCGGGTGCGTGCGGCGAATGATCCGTGACCACCATGTCGATTGTGCCATCGAGCAGCCCTGCGACCATCGCCTCGACATCCTTTGCCGTGCGCAGCGGCGGGTTGACCTTCGTCGAGCTGTCGCGCGGGTCGACGCACTCGTCCGTCATCGTGAGATGATGCGGCGTGACCTCCGTCGTCACGCGCACGCCGCGCGCCTTTGCCTCACGCACGAGCTGTACGGCGCGCCCCGAGCTGATATGCGCCACATGGACGTGCGCGCCCGCATACTCGGCGAGCATGATGTCGCGCGCGACGGCAATATCCTCCGCCACAATCGGACGCCCCTTGATGCCGAGCATCGCGCTCCTGTGCCCCTCGTTCATCGCGCCGTCCTCGACGAGGGAGGGATCTTCCTCGTGATTGATGATCGCCTTGTCAAACGGGACGAGATAGTCGTACGCACTGAGCAGCACCTTTGCCGACGGGTCGAAATGCCCGTCGTCGGAGAACGCCACCGCGCCCGCCTCGACCATGTCGCCGAGCTCCGCGAGCTCCTTGCCCTCCTGATTCTTCGTCACCGCACCGATGATCTCGATGTGGATGACGGCGACATCCTCTGCACGCTTCTTGAGGCTCGTGACAAGCGCCGCATCGTCCACTACAGGCCGCGTATTCGGCATCGTCGCAATCGTCGTATAGCCGCCCGCAGCACCCGCACGTGAGCCGGAGGCAAAGTCCTCCTTCGCCTCCTGCCCCGGCTCACGGAAATGCGTGTGCATATCGATGAATCCGGGCGAGACAATCTTGCCGGACGCGTCATACACCTCCGCGCCATCGGCGCTCAGATTCGCTCCAACCGCGCGAATCACACCGTCCTCGATGAGAACGTCACAGATTTCATTTCGCTTCGCGGCGGGATCGATCACCCGCCCGCCTTTCAGCAGCAATGCCCCCATCAGGCCTTCCCTCCCATCAGAATCAATGTGAAGAGCGCCATGCGGATGGCGACCCCATTTTTCACTTCCTCCTGAATGCGCGACTGCACACCGTAGGCGACGGACTCAGAGATTTCCCAGCCCTTGTTCATCGGCCCCGGGTGCAGCACGAGCGCGTCCTTGTTTGCCAGTGCAAGACGCTCGTCGTTCAGCCCGTAGATGCGCGCATACTCGCGTGTCGACGGGAACAACCCGCCCTTCATGCGCTCGAGCTGGATGCGCAGCACCTCGACCACATCCGCACCCTCGACGGCATCCTCGATGCGGTCGTGAATCGTAATGCCCTCCTCCTCGTAGAGGAAACGCGGCAGCAGCGGGCGCGGCCCAGCGATGTGCACGTCCATGCCCATCTTGCGCATGCCCTGAATGTCCGAACGTGCCACGCGGCTGTGCAGCACATCGCCGAGAATGGCGACCTTCAGCCCCGCGAGCCCCCCCTTGTTCTCCTCGATCGTATAGAGGTTCAGCAGCCCCTGCGACGGATGAGCGTGCGCGCCGTCCCCCGCATTGACGATCACGGGCGACACCCCATCGGCAGCGTATGCGGCAGCGCCCTCCGCCTTGTGGCGCATGACGATTGCATCCACGCCCATCGCTTCGATTGTATAGAGCGTATCGCGCAGACTCTCCCCCTTGACAATGCTCGACGCGCTCGCCGTGATATTCACGACATCCGCGCCGAGATACTTCCCCGCGAGCTCGAACGACGTGCGCGTGCGCGTGCTCGGCTCGTAGAACAGCGTGACGATCGCCTTTCCCCTGAGCGCCGGCACCTTCTTAATGTCACGGCCGACGATGTTCTTCATCTCGCGCGCCGTGTTCAGGATCAGACGAATCTCCTCCGCCGAAAAATCCTCGAGCGCCAGAACATCGCGTCCCTTGAGTGATAACTCCTGACTCATGTGCATCCCCTTTCAATAAAAAAGCTTTCCCATGCCCAAAGAAAGGCATAAGAAAGCTTTGCATTCTAAAATTGGATAGACTGACTGCACAGTATATTTCATTGAAAACTCCCTTAAGGCCTCACAGGACCTCTTAAAAGGTGGTCTATGCGGAAGGTTCGGCGTGCCGCCCCTTCACTTTATTTTCCCCATTATAGCGTTTTCGCGCCGAAAAATCAACCGTGCAGCTTCAGATTTTCTCCGTTGGACATATAGGACTTGTGCAGCAGCCCTATTCTATGTTTTGTTCGTCTTGCGCGCCCAAGGCGCCCCTTCCACCGCTCACGCGGTTCCCCTTCCCCGTCGCGACGGGGGAGGCTAATATGCCGTATCCCCAAGCCTTCCCTGGCACAGCGGGGGAGGTGGCACGCGCAGCGTGACGGAAGGGGCGCTTTGTGCGCTAACACCTCTGTTTCTTTTCACTACCACACTTTACCGACCATGAACCAGAGACGGTTCTTTGCCTTTGCCTCCTCGCTCGCGTTCCGCGCGAGGCCGATGCGCCGCGCCCAATCGAGCCGCAGGAAGTAGTCGCCGGGGCGGCTGTAGGATACGCCAACGCCCCAGCCGCTGAGTGTCGTGCCGCCATCCACGCCGTCATGCGCGTATACCACATGCCCCGTGTCATAGTAGGTGCTGAGGTCGAGATGCGGGATGCCCGTCCGATAGACCAGCTCCGCACTCGCAAGATAGCCGCTGTCGCCCGAGCCCTCGCCCTGCGGGTAGGCGCGCACGCCATTTGCCCCGCCGAGGTAGATCTCCTCGGAGCTGTCGAGGTTGTCCCCCGCCGCCTGGAACTGTGTCTTGAGGTTCAGATGGAAACGTCCGCCGAGTTCCTGCCGCATGCCGAGATTCAGCACGCCCTTGGTAAAGCTGCCCTCTGTCCCCGCACGCCGCATCTGCCGCTCTGCCATCGCCGAGTCGGACGCAATCGTGCCATGATAGGCGGTGAGGTCGTAGGTCAGACGCGTGCGCGGGCGGTTCATCTCGCCGCGTACGCCGAGATGGGCGGCGTTGCTGTGCTTTTCGAGGGTCATGCCGATGTTCTTGTACTCGTCCTCGAGTTTGCGGTAGTCCCATCCATAGGTGAGACTTAGGGTATCACGCGACGTGCGCAGGAGCGGCGATGTGCCAAAGAGGCTCACGGTGTCGGCGTGTCCTGCTGCGCCAAGGCGGCGAAATGCGCCCGAAAGCTCGTAGTCCATGCGGCTGACACCGAGACCGAGCATACTGCCATCCACGCCGACGGGGCAGGTATAGTTGATGCTGTAGTTCCGGAGGTCTTCGTTCGAGAGCGTCGCGGCAAGGCTCAGCCGATCGCCGCTGCGGGTGATGTTCGACAGGCTCGCCTGCACGCCGTAGCGGTAGCGTCCCGAGGACTTGCTGCCGTAGTTCTCGCTGTAGAGGACGAAGCTCTGCCGCTGTCCGTCCCGCACACGGATGGTGAGGTCGCTCGTACCGAAGTCTGCGCCGGGCGAGAGCAGTCCTGCCGCTTCGATGCCGCCGAGGGCGGCGATGTTATACAGAGCCTTTTCAAGCCGTCGTCCCTCGATGGGTGCGCCCGTATGGAGCGCGTGCGTGAGACGATGAAGCTGTCCGTCGTCGATGGCGGCACTGTTGTCAATCGAGATTTTCCCATAGCGTCCCGCGAGGATGCGGATCGTGAGTGCGCCGTCCGCATTCGTCTGCGGCGGGAGGTAGGCGGCAGCGGCGGGATAGCCGTGACTGCGTGCGTACCGAGTGAGCTCTGCGAGAAGCGCGTTGATGTCGGCTTCGGAGAGCGTGCGGCGAAGGTACGGTACCGTCCTTTCATCGAGCGCGGCAGCGGAGAGCTGCGTGCCGTCCTGCTCGACATCAATGCGCGAAAGGCGAAAGGCTGCCGCCGCACTGCCGCCGCCTACGGTCGGCAGGCTGCTTTCGAGGGCGTTTTCTTGTACCTTTTCGGGCAGATGCGCATCGGACTGCGGCAAATTCGTCGCTGCAAAGGCTGTGCTCGGCAGCAGAAGCACCGCCGCAAGAGGCACGGCAAGTCCAAAGCGCGCGTGTTTTTCTTTCATTTTCAACGGAAAGACTCCTTTTCACAAAGATTTAACGAAGCACGGGTATGCGCCATCAAAGACGCAACCCCTGAATTTCGAAGGCACGTTCCGCATCGAAGCGATAGATGCCGAGCGTTGCCGTGGGGATGGGACGCGGCAAGCCGAATACATAGACCTCCTGCCCGAAGCCCATATCAAAGCGCGGCGCAGCATCCTGTACGAGTGACGCGAGAAGTCCGCCCGGCAGATTTGCGGCGTGGATGGTGAAGACGTTCGCGTTGCCCGCCGCCTGCCCAATGCGGTAGTTGCCGAGCACGCCGTCGCTCGTGCTGCCGATGCGTCCCGTAACGCCATAGCTGCCCGGCGTATCGGTATTCGTCAGCGTTGTGCCAAATGTGATGCTGTCCGTACCGAATACGCGCTCGTCCTCGCCGTCGGCGAAGCCTTCCGCACGTCCCGTGAAGGATGGCAGCGGCTCACCCTGCACGATGCTGTGCGGTGCGGCGATCAGCGTGAGGGCGCGGTGCGTGATCGTGCCCGCCCCCTGCGCTGTACTCACGATGCTGTAGTTCCCCGCATCTGCACCCGCGAGGGCGACACCTGTGTAGTCAATGCGATTTGCCGCAGCGACGTTCTTGTCGTTGTAGGTCGCGCCCGCAGCGGTCGCTGCTACGCTGTCGCCCGCGACGACATTGCCGAGCGTCGCGTGGAACTGCGATGCGTCTGCGGCTCTCGTGCCGTCGTAGGTCTTTGTCTGCGCCGTGACTGTGCCGAGGGTCAACGCACGCCGCGTGATTGTGCCCGCGCCCTGCGCAGTATCGGCGATACTATAGTTCCCTGCGCCCGTGCCTGTCAGGGCGATGCCCGTATAGCTCACGGCGTTTGCCCGAGCGACGTTCTTGTCGTTGTACGCCGCGCCTGCGGCGGTCGCCGTGACGCTGTTTTCCTCACCCGCGACAACGTTATTCAGCGTCGCATGGAACTGCGATGCGTCTGCGGCGGTTGTACCGTCGTAGGTCTTTGTCTGCGCCCCGACTGCACTGGCGGTTAGCGTGCGCTTTGTGATCGACCCCGCACCCTGCGCCGTCGTCGCGGCGAGCGTGTAGTTCCCCGCGTCCGCTCCCGCGAGGGCGACACCTGTGTAGTCAATGCGATTTGCCGTCGCGACGTTCTTATCGTTGTACGATGCACCTGCGGCGGCGGCTGTGACATCGTCCCCCTCAACGGTATTGACGAGTGCCGCATGGAACTTCGACGCATCTGCGTCAGCCCTGCCGTCATAGGTCTTACTCTGCGCCGCGACTGTGCCAAGCGTCAGCGCACGCTGCGTGATTGTACCTGTGCCCGTGAGCGTGGGGCTATTCAGCACATAGTTCCCCGCGCCCGTGCCCGTGAGCGTCAGCCCGCCAAAGGTCACGGCTTTATCTCTGGCGGCATTCTTGTCGGCGTATTTTCCTGTGACGGCATTGAGTTCGATGTCCGTCCCCTCGCCCGTAATGAAGCCCGTGAGGGTGTAGTTCGTCCCCTTCGTGAGCGTCTGCGCGACGTTCGCATTCCCATCGTAGGTCTTATCAAAGCGTGCGCCATTCGCGAGCGCGAGATTCAGCTCCCTCGGCGTAATCCTGCCCGCATTCTCAAAGGTCTTGTTCGCTGCAAGCGTATAGTTCGCCGCGCCCGAACCCGTGAGTGCGAGGTTCCTAAACGTGACGTTCTGTTGCGCGCCCGCCGCCTGTGCATCCTTCGTCGCGTACGCGCCCTGTGCGGCGGATTCGTTCAGCGCGACAATGTTCGTGCCCTCGCCCTGGACCACGCCCGCAAGCCGATAGTTCGTACCGCGCACGAGGTTCTGCGTCACGGTCGCCGTGCCGTCGTATGTCTTGGTGAACTGCGTGCCCGCCGTCCCTTCGAGCGTCAGCGTCTTCCTTGCGATGTTGCCCGTTGCCGTGAGGGTGGTCGTAGAGAGGGAATAGTTGCCCGCGCCCGTGCCCGTGAGCGTCAGCCCGCTAAAGGTCACGGTTTTGCCCGTGCCCGCGTTCTTGTCCGCATACGTGCCCGTCACGGATGCAAGTGCAAGCCCTGCGCCCTCACCGTTTACGAAATTCGTGAGCGTATAGTTCCCGTCCTTCGTGAGCGTCTGCGTGACGTTCGCCGTGCCGTCGTACGTCTTATCAAATCGTGCGCCGCTCGCGAGTGCGAGATTCAGCTGCTTCGGCGTAATCCTGCCCGCCCCCTGCGCGGTACTCGCCGCGAGCGTGTAGTTCCCCGCGCCCGTACCTCCGAGTGCGACGCCTGTGTAGCTCACCGCATTTGCCGTCGCAACATCCTTGCTGTTGTACGTCGCACCCGTGGCGGTCGCCGTGACAAGGCTCTCCTCGCCGCTCACGACATTATTCAGCGTCGCATGGAACTTCGATATGTCTGCGGCAGTCGTGCCGTCGTAGGTCTTGCTCTGTGCCGCGACGCCGCTCATGGTCAGCACACGCGACTTGATGACCGCGCCGCCGATGAGGTCATAGCCGAACTGGTCACTGTAGGCATCGTATGTGCCGACATCCTTCCCCGTATGGACGAGGGTGATGTGCGGGTCTGTTGTCGCAAAGACATTGCCGTCGTAGACTTTCGCAAGGCGCTTCGTACCCTTCATCAGTGCCGTGAGGAGGGGCATCGTATGTCCGTTGTAGATGCGCCACGGCGTCCCCTTGCCGCCATCGGTGGCGACGACGGCGTTGCCGTGCTCATCCTTCCAGTCCGTATATGTCGCCGCCAGCTTCATATCCGCCTCGGCAGCGACCTTGACATCCGTCGTCACGTCAGCCCCATTGCTCGATGCGCCGACTGCCTGCCCTGCGCTGCCCGACTTCCATACGGCGTGGCGAATGCTGCTGCCGAGCGCCTGCCCCACAATGCCGCCGACCTTCTGATTCCCTGTGACCGTCCCCGTATTCCATGCATGCTGAAGGGTACTGTCATCTATCGCCCCCACAATGCCGCCGACCAGCTTACTCCCTGTGATAGTGCCCGTATTGCAGACATTCTGAATCTTAGCAGCCTCACGTGCATATCCCACAACACCGCCGGCGATCTGACCTGTCCCGCTGACTGCGCCCGCATTCCATGCATTCTGAATGCTGCCGCCCCACGCACATCCCACAATGCCGCCGACGATCTGATTTCCATTGACCCTGCCGGCGTATGAAACGTTCCGAATCACAGTGTCCTGTGCATATCCCACAATGCCGCCGACCGAGTCGTGCCCCTCCACATTGCCGTCCACAAGGGAGAGATTCTCAATGCGTGCCCCGACGGTGTAGCCAAACAGCCCTTGAGTATTCTCACTCGGACGTTTGATATACAGCCCCCGCAGCGTGTGTCCCGCGCCGTCGAATCGTCCCGTAAATTGCGTGCGATAATCTTCTCCAATCGGAAGGAAGCCCTCTATGCCATACACAGTACGATTCCATGTATTTGTGACACCTGCGTCGATGTTGCCGGCGAGGATGTATCTGCCGTCCCGTTTCGCATTGATATTCTGCAGGTCGTAGACATCATGCACGCGCATATAGTCATAGTCCGTATGCGCCGTGCCGCCGAGGTTCGCCACATCCCACCCGCGTGCGCTTGCAGATGCCTTGTGATGGTCGGCATTCGTGCTCGCGTAGTCGAAAACCTGATACGGCGTCGCTGCGCCGTTCACGTCGATGTTCTCCGTCGTTTTATGCCCGACATCGTAGCCGATATGCGGCGTCTCTGCGCTGCGGATCTTGACGTTCGCCCCCGTGAGTGCCGTACCGTCTGTGTTCTGTATGTCATCCGTATTGAGGACTTTGACATTCTTGCCCTCGATGTAGAGTTTGCTCGCCTTTACTGTGCCGAGGTTCAGCACGTCCCCCATCTGCGCGGTCGCGGAGAGGGGACTCGTGCCGTTTGTCTTGAATGTGCTCGTCGCCGCCGCAATGTCGGCAGGATCTGCCGTGGAGAGGTAGAGCGCACCCGTATTGACCTCAGAGCCTTTTGCAAAGAGGATGCCGTGCGGGTTGACAAGGTAGACGTTCCTGCCGCCCTCGATCGTGCCGTAGATGTTCGACGCGCCCTCGCCCGTGACGAGGTTCAGATAGTCCTTTGACTGTGCGCCGCCGTCGAAGCGCACCTTCTCGTTCTGCTCGATGGAGAAGTCCTCCCAGCGGAGGATATTGTGCTCGGTCTTGCCCACAATGTCCATGACCGCGCCGCTCGTGGAGATGTCTGCCTCGGTCTTGTTCGCCGCTGCGTTCGCGCCCTCGATGGGCAGAGCATACGCCGTCTGCGCGGCAAAGGGGGCAGCGAGTGCGCCCGCAACGAGGGCACAGAGGAGTTTGCGGCGCAGCTGCTTGTTCGATGCTGTTTTCATATTGCTTCGACCTTTCTTGTTTCAAAAAGTATACGATTAGAACTCGATGCGAACACCGAGATTCGCCTTCCATTTCTCACGAATGGCATCCGCGCCCGCCGTGCGGCTGAGCTCACCGTAGATGTCCGCTCTGCCGACGCGTCGTGTAAAGCCCAATCCATACTCAAAATAGCTGTCCCGTGCCGTGTAGCTGCGGTCAATGGAGGTCGATCCATACTGCGCCCGCATATGGAGATCGCCCTTGAACTCGCGCAGATAGCCGAGTTTCAGATAGACCGTGCCGTGCTCGTCCTCGCAGCCAATCTGTGTGCCAATGCGCCCGACGAGTGTGGTGATGGCCTCGTTTGCGATGTGAGCCCCCGGCAAAGAACCTGCACGCATCGTGTAGTCTGCCGCACCGATGCGTCCATAGTTCAGCTCGACCTGTGGTGTCCAGTAGAAATGCGGGGTGATAGCTATGCGGTGTCCGTATTCGACGGAGATGTTCCAGCCGTTCACGCCGTAGCCGCCCGTGTATGCCGTACCGTCAAAGACGGCGGTTGCATCGCTCGTCATACGTCCGTATTTCACGATCGCATCAAGATAATCGCCGCGTTTGCCCATGTAGCTGCCGTACACACCGAAAAAGTGTGCACGATGGCTGCCGTCGAGGTCGCTGTTCCGTGCCGTGCCGCTCGATGTTGAGGCTGCAACCCCCATGAAGAGCGTGCCTCCATGGAGCGAAGCAGCACGATCAATACCGACCTGCACGCCGCTGTAATGCCCCTCCGTAGGATAGCTGCCGAACTCCGTCCTGCCGCCGTAGCCGCGCACCCACGCGCCGGATGCTCCGCCCGCACGCAGTCCGCCCATGCGCCGATGCAGGTCGTTGTTCTCGCCGCGCCATGCACTGAGCTGGGCGAGTGCCATATCCATGAGAAGGTCGGCGGTGCGCAGCGCAGGACCTGGGGTTGGCGGCTGGGGCTGCGGCTGTGGCTGTGGCTGTGGTTGGGGTTGGGGTTGGGGCTGAGGTTGCGGCTGTGGCTGGGGTTGCGGCTGTGGCTGTGGCTGGGGTTGGGGTTGG
>ERZ773087.716-NODE-716-length-23779-cov-9.975257_pt1 | contig 23779 bp, 14 predicted proteins | sample MGYA00511375_ERZ773087 | MGnify/ENA primary metagenome ERZ773087 (study PRJEB29015, sample SAMEA2737995) | human oral metagenome | biome: human oral; feature: human-associated habitat; material: dental | place: China | collected 2063 ...
CGATGGTTTTCGTGGGCAGCAACGAGGGCTTCCTGCACGGCTTCAATGCCAATCCCGATCCTGTCAAGAATGGTGGTCGCGAGATCTTTGCCTTTGCCCCCTTTGCTTCACTCTCCGAGCTGGGGCGCTCCTCGAAGCCAGACTTCCAGGCCCGCTTCATGATGGACGGCCCGCTGATCGAGCGGGATGCCTTCTGGGGCAACCGCTGGCACAACGTGGTGGTGGCCACGACCGGGGCAGGGCCCAAGGCCGTGTTCGCGCTGGACGTGACCCAGACCGACTTCAATGGTCTGGACCAGGCCGTGCTGTGGGAGCTGAGTGACGTCAATCAGTCGGTCAAGGCCAATGCGGATGCCATCGGCCATGTGCTGCAGGAGCCCGAGGTGGGCGTTCTGGCCGATGGCCGCTGGGTGGTGGTGATCGGCAACGGTTATGAGAGTCGCTCGAAGCGGGCCCAGCTGATGGTGGTGGAACTGCAGACCGGGCAGGTGATTGCACGACTGGATACGGGCGTGGGCAGCGACAGTCAGCCCAACGGACTGGGAGGCGTGGCCCTGGTGCGTGATGGCAACCAGGTGATCACGGGCGCCTTTGCCGGTGACCTGCGGGGCAACGTCTGGAAGTTCGATCTGGCCAGCTCCCGCCCGTCGGACTGGAAGGTGTCGTATGGCAAGAAACCGATGTTCACCGCACATGACGGACGGGCCATCACCGCTGCGCCTGTCCTTGTCACCCATCCGCTGGGTGGCGTGATGGTGCTGGTGGGCACGGGCAAGCTCTTCGAGGTGGGTGACAATGAGATCCCGGCCGACTACGATCGGGACAGGGGGCCATTCGATTCACTCTATGGCCTGTGGGATACCGCACGGCTGAGCATCGATCGAAACGGAAACCGCACCTGGGCGGCCGATGACCGCAAGAACGCGGATGGCACCACCAGCAAGGGCAACGACGGCATTCCCATCAAGCTTGGCACCGTGGTCACTCGCAAGCTGAAGGTGATGCCGGGCCAGACGCTGGTGAAGATCCCGCTGGAAGATTCGGCCAACCGCAACCTGGACTGGATGCGGGACCGGGGCTGGCGCGTGACGCTGAAGGACATGATCGCAGTGGGGGGGCAGCGCAACATCGTGACCCCGCAGCTGATGTCCGGTCTGGTGCTGTTCGAGACGATGAGCCCCTGGGTGGATGAGGTCACGGCGGCCTGCAAGCCCCGGATCGACACGCCGGGATTTGCGCTGGCACTGGACCCGTTGTCCGGTCGCATGAGTTCCAAGTCGCTCATCGACACCAACAACGACAAGCTGGTCGATGGTGGCGATGCGCCGGTGGCGGGCTGGGTGATGGAGAACTGGACGGGGCGTTCGGTGGTCGTGACCCAGCCGCCGGCCAAGCCCTGTGGGGGCCTGGCCGACTGCAAGCCGCTGCCTGCCCAGCTGTGTCCGGAAGACTCTCTGGCCAACAGCCTTCAGAACGTGGGCGATGCCATCCAGGTGTGCGTGGGTCTGCCTGCGCCGACCCGTTGGTGGTGGCGCGAGATCTCGGTGCCCGACATTACCTACAACGCTGGTGCGAATCCCGGCCAAGCCCAGCCCACTGTGACAACCCACTGAGGCCGGGTAGCCGCACCGGCCTACCATCTGTCGATTCGCAGGCGGCGATGATCCCGCCTGCCTTGTCGGTGGTCACGCGTCGAATCATATTGCCGTTCTGATCGAGGAGAACCGTCCAGGGGCATTGGGCTCCTGGCGGGGGCCTCCGGGAAAGGACGACGATGATACGCATGACCGATCCCTGCTGCGGCAGGCCACATGCTGGAAGCAGGGACGCGCTCTCGCAGGCGGTCCGTGCCGCCTTGCTGCTGATGTCCTGCGCCCTGGCGCCACAGGCACACGCTGTCATCTCGCAGGAATCGCTGATCGTCAAGGAACTTCCGGTCGTCGAGCCGAACCTGATGTTCACACTGGACGATTCGGGGTCGATGTCCTTCAACTTCCTGCCCGATACCGACCTGGACGATCATCTGTTCGCTCTCCATCCGGCCGAGCCCAGGACCGGGTACACGCCCTGGCGCGTTCAGGGACTTCTGGGCACGGGCGACAATGACCTGCTGGCTGCGCGCAAGCGTTCGCCGCAGGTCAATACGCTGTACTACGATCCGGATGTGCGCTACGACCCCTGGGTGGACGGAACGGGGGTCCGGATGCCGAATGCAGACCCCCGGAAGGTGAAGTATCACCTCGGGCATTCGGAGGAGAAGATCGCTGCGCTCACCATGGACATCACGGGACTCCAGCCCGTCCATCAGCCCGGGATGGATAAGCCGTATGAGGGAACCTGCGTCAGGCCGCAGCTTGAGCCCAAGAAAGGGCAGGAGTGCAGTGTGGTGGACCGCAGCGTCACCATGATCGCACCGGCCACGTACTATCTGCTCAAGAACCCCGACAACAAGCCGCCCGTGAGGTGGACGCTGGGCGACTTCCAGTCGTCGAAGGACAGCGCCAGCAACTACCAGCGCGTCTCCATCATGGACCACAAGGAGTTCGTGCGGGCCAATACGCGTACTGACTGCAAGGTGACCAGTCCTGGCGCCAGCACCCGTACCTGCACGCAGGCGGAGGAATACCAGAACTTTGCGAACTGGTTCCAGTATCACCGCACACGGATGCACGTGGCCATTGCCGCCGTGGGCAACGCCTTTGCCACGGCACTGGGCAAGGACATTCGGGTGGGGTACGGACGCATCAACAAGAGCGCCAAAAGTGTCGTCGATGATGCACCCACCAGTATTGTCGAACGTGGGGTTCGCCGTTTCGAAGGTGAAGACCGGAGTGCCTTCTTTAAATGGCTGAGTCAGCGTACTGCCAAGGGCGGTACACCGCTGATGAGTGCCCTGGAGACGGTGAACAAGTACTTCGAGCGCAGAGACTACACGGGGCCCTGGGCAAAAACGCCTGGGAAGCAGACAGGTGAAGAGCATCTGGCGTGCCGGCGCTCCTATCACATCCTGATGACGGACGGCCAGTACACGTTCTACAACGATTCCCCATCGAACTATACGACCGAGTCCGACAACACGCCGGGCGAAGAGATCGTCGATGATCGGCCGGGCAGCAGTCAGGGCAAGGTCCATTCGACGTATCAGTACCAGCCCGTTCGCCCCTTCATGAGTGCTACTCGGGGTACGCTGGCCGACTATGCGATGGACGCCTGGAAACGTGACCTGCGTCCGGATCTGGACAATCTGGTCACGCCCTATGATGGAAACCCGTCGTTCTGGCAGAACGTCACCACCTACACGCTGGGATTCGGCGTGGAAGGGAACATTCCCTATCCGGACGGGTTGAAGGGCATCATGGACGGCACGCGGGAGTGGCCGAGCAGGGTCGAGCCTGAAAGCCCTTCGGCCGTCGATGACCTCTGGCACGCCGCCATCAATGGTCACGGCAAGTACGTCAACGTGCGAAACAGCAGCGGCTTCCTGACGGAAATGGCGGGTATCCTGGCAGACATCTCCAGCCGAACCGGCAGCACGTCGGGCGTGGCTGTCGCCTCGCGGGCGCTGCAGGCCAACAACCAGAAGTTCGTGCCGTCGTTCAAGACGAAGGACTGGACCGGTGACCTGACGGCCTATGCCGTGGATGCCGCCGGCAACCAGGGCGCGCGCCAATGGAGCGTGCTGGACTATTTGCCCAAGCCTGTCGACCGGCGCATGTACGTGGGTACCGGCGCCAGGTCGGGTGCGGCCTCTTCGGCGTTCTTCTGGGACACGATGAGCGCGGACGCGAAGAAGGCGCTGCGCGACGGCGCGCTCAAGGGGGAGGGTGACGGCAGCAAGCTGGTGATGTATCTGCGCGGGGACCGGACCGAGTCCGGCAAGGCATTCCGCGAGCAGCTGCAGAGCGCCGTCATCGGCCACATCATCAATTCCCAGCCGGTCTACATCGGTGCCCCTGTCGATCGGGGCTACCGCTACCTGCCGGCGACCTTCGGCAGCACCCCGTCGGGTGCAAAGAGCTACACCACCTATGTGGCGCAGAAGGTGGCGCGCAGTTGCAGCACGGCCCTGCAGGGGGGCGCTGCGAAGGTCTGCGGCCCCACGATGGTTTTCGTGGGCAGCAACGAGGGCTTCCTGCACGGCTTCAATGCCAATCCTGATCCGGCCAAGGACGGAGGTCGCGAGATCTTTGCCTTCGCGCCCTACGCATCGCTGTCGCAGCTGGGGGCCTCGTCCAGGTCCGGGTTCAAGGCCCGTTTCATGATGGACGGCCCGCTGATCGAGCGGGATGCCTACTGGGGCGGCAGGTGGCGAAATGTGGTGGTGGGTACCACCGGGGCAGGGCCGAAGGCGATGTTCGCCATGGATGTGACGAACACCGACTTCAACGGGCTGAAGGATTCCGTGTTGTGGGAGCTGAGCGACGCCAACCAAGCGGTGCAGGCCCATGGCGATGCCATCGGTCATGTGCTGCAGGAACCTGAGGTGGGCGTGCTGGCCGATGGGCGATGGGTGGTGGTGACGGGCAATGGCTACGAGAGCCGCTCCCGACGTGCCCAGCTGCTGGTGATCGAGCTGTCGACGGGCAATGTCCTTGCGCGGCTGGACACGGGCGTGGGCAGCAATGCCCAGCCCAACGGTCTGGGCGGCGTGACGCTGGTGCGCGATGGCAACCAGGTCATCACCGCGGCCTACGCAGGCGACCTGCGCGGCAACCTCTGGAAGTTCGATCTGGCCAGCAAGACGGTGTCGGACTGGAAGGTGTCCTACGGCCAGAAGCCGATGTTCACGACGGATGACGAGCGCCCGATCACGGCACCGCCGACCACCGTCACGCATCCGCTGGGCGGGGTGATGGTGCTGGTGGGCACCGGCAAGCTCTTCGAGGTGGGTGACAACAAGCGGCCCGATACCGCCCGAGGGCAGGCGCTTCCGGTCGAATCGATCTACGGGCTGTGGGACTACACCCGGCTGGTTTCCGATGAGAAGGGCCGGCGCGCCTGGGTGGATGGCCGCCAGAAAGACAAGGATGGCGTGCCCATTGCCCGTTCAACGGTGAAGACCCGCAAGCTGAATGTCATCGGAAGCCGTTATCTGGCGCAGACGCCTTTCGACGACAAGGCCAACGGGATCCTGGACTGGCGGAAGGACAGCGGCTGGCGAATTCGCCTGGTGGACATGATTGCGCTGGGCGGTCAGCGCAACATCATTGCGCCGCAGCTGATGTCCGGCCTGGCGCTTTTCGAGACCATGAGTCCCTTCGTGGATGAAGCGCAGGGGGCCTGCCTGGCCAATGTGAACACACCGGGCTTCTCGCTGGTGGTGGATCCGCTCTCGGGGCTGATGAGCCCCAAGTCACTGATCGATACCAACCGGGACCGCAAGATCAACGAGGCAGACCTTCAGGTGGCGGGCTGGAGCGTGGAAAACTGGACCGGACGGTCGGTGATTCTGGCAGAGAAGCCGCCCAAGCCCTGCGAGGACGCGGGTTGCAAGAGCCAGGCTCAGACAACGTCAGTCTGCCCGCCCGATTCGCTGGCCAGCAGCCTGCAGAACGTGGGTGATGGCAAGCCGGTCTGCGTGGGTGTGCCGTCGCCCACCCGCTGGTGGTGGCGCGAGCTGGCCATTCCGGACATTACCTACAACCCGGGGGCCTTGCCCACGGCGGCGGGCAAGTGATTCGGTCATGGCCCATAAGGAGACCCATGAAGATGAATGAGCAGGATGCTGTTTGGGGCGTTGCCCGGAAAGGGCATCGGATGCGGTCGGCTGCACGACTGACGCAGGGGATGAGGCTTGCCCTGGCGCTGATGGCGGGCACGACCGGCGTTCTGGCGCATGCGGAGATGGCCCAGCACTCGCTGATCATCGCCGATCCTCCGGCGGTCGAGCCCAACGTGATGTTCACGCTGGATGACTCGGGCTCGATGCTGTTCAATTACCTGCCGGATACGGAGATCAATTTCCAGCTGTACGCCATCCACCCGGGTGAGCCGGCCCAGGTGGGGACCTACGAGGTGAAGGGGGCGCTGCCTTCGGAGTATTACGCGCTGGCCGCGCGCCGCCGTTCGCCGGACGTGAACCTGCTTTACTACGATCCGCGGGTTCTGTACCTGCCATGGATGAAGGCCGATGGAACGCGTGAGCCCAAGGCCAGTCCCGAGGCTGCGTACTATTTTTACGGGCACAGCACGGTGACAGTGAATCTGCGTGGCACCTACCAGCTGCGGCCGAATGACCACAAGGTCTGCGTGCGGGCTGCCCGGGGGTGGAACGATCCCTGTAAACAGGATTACGGTATCAACGCCGTCAAACCAGCCACGTATTTCCTCTTTAAGGGCCGTGAAAGGCTCACGCGTGAGGGCATCACGCCTCGGGAGCGGGAGCAGCTGCTCAACGACGTCAGGAACTACACACGCGTTTCCATTTCGGAGGCGACCTCCTTCCAGATCGATTCCGACGATCGCACGGACTGCATGAAGGCGGCCAACGGTGTGCGGATCTGCACGCAGGAGCAGGAATACCAGAACTTTGCCAACTGGTACCAGTACCATCGCTTCCGTCACCTGCTGGCCGTGGGGGCGGTCAGCGAGGCCTTCGCACGCCAGGTGGGCAGCGACGTGCGCGTGGGCTATGGGCGCATCAACAAGGGCTCCACCTCCGTCGATGGCCGTGACACGGACGTGGTGGAGCGCGGCGTGCGCCGTTTCCAGGGCGCCGACAAGGACAGCTTCTTCAACTGGTTGCAGAGGGTAGTGCACCCTTCGGGCGGGACGCCATTGCTGGGGGCCTCGATCTCGGTGGGCGACTATTTTTCGCGTGACGACATGGATGGGCCCTGGGCGGATCAGGGGCCGGACGGGCGCAAGCGCATGCTGAGCTGCCGCCGCTCCTATCACATCCTGATGACGGACGGTCAGTACAACGACCTCAAGACGAGAAAGTTCGAGAACCACGCAGGCATTGAGAACGCTGATGGTGACAAGGGGCCAATCATTCCTGCGTCAGGTCGCAATGCACAGTACCAGTATCTCCCCAGCGATGCCAGGAACAAGCTCTATCCCAGCCCGGCCAGGAAGACGCTGGCAGACATCGCCATGTACTACTGGAACCGTGACCTGTTGCCGCGGCTGCCGAACAATGTGCCGGTCGATGGTGACAGTCCGTCCTTCTGGCAGAACGTGACGATGTACACGCTGGGCTTTGGCGTGGATGGCAGTCTGCCGGCAGGGACGCCGGAGATCCAGACGAGAACGCTGGAGCGGTTGGCCAGCAATGAGTTGAAATGGCCGGAAACGATCAACGACGATTCACCGGAGGTCATTGATGATCTCTGGCATGCGGCCGTCAATGGCCATGGCCGCTATGTGAACGTCAAGAACAGCACGGGCTTTCTGGCTTCGATGCGCAAGATCCTGGCCGAGATCGTCAATCGCAACGGTTCGACGGCCGGCGTGGCAGTGAACAGCCGCGCCCTGCAAGCCAACAACCAGAAGTTCGTGCCGTCCTTCATGACGCGCAGCCAGACGGGCAACCTGATGGCCTATGCGCTTGACAGCAAGGGCGAGCAGGGCGCACCGCAATGGAGTGCGATCGACAAGCTGCCGCACTGGAGCTGGCGTCGTGCCATCGTGGGCAACGGCAATACCTCGGGCGAGCGGGCCAGCAAGCTCTACTGGAGTTCTGACCGCCCCAACGATCTGCCTACGTCCATCAAGGCCATGCTGCTGGATACGCTGGGCATTGCACGCAATCAGCATGCCGGCAATGAGGCCGTGGCCCGCGGGCGCCAGCTGGTGGCCTACCTGCTGGGTGACGGCAATTATGAGACCACCCTGTTCAGGGCGCGTCGTGGCGTGCTGGGGCAGATCATCAACTCCACGCCGGTCTTCATCGGAGCGGCCACCAATCAGGGCTATGCCTCGCTGCCCGCCGAGCTGGGCGGCAAGCATTCCGGCAGCAGCACCTACCGGGCCTACCTGAAGGGTACCAAGGGTCGGCAGAACGACAAGGACAAGCTGGTGGTGGTGGGCGCCAATGACGGCTTCGTGCACGCCTTCCGGGCCAGTGACGGGGTGGAGCGCTTTGCCTATGCGCCCTACGTCGTGCTGCAGGAAATGGCTCGGCTGGCCGACAAGCGCCAGACCGGGCAGCGGCTGCTGATGGACGGACCGCTGGTGGAGGCCGATGCCCATCTGGGAGGCCGATGGCAGAACGTGGTGGTGGGCAGCACCGGCGCCGGTCCGAAGGCGGTGTTTGCACTGAACATGACGGGCACCGCGGATGCCGACCTGGCCCCGAAGGCACTGATGTGGGAGCTGGATGCCAGCCGGGATCGCGAGCTGGGCCATGTGCTGGCTGCGCCCGAGGTGGGCGTCCTGCGTGACGGCACCTGGGTGGCCGTCTTCGGCAATGGCTATGAAAGCGAATCGGGACGTGCCCAGCTCTTTGTGGTTGATCTGGCCACGGGGGAGGTGCTCAAGCGGCTGGATACCGGGGTGGGCTCGAAGACCGATCGCAACGGACTGGGCGGCGTGAAGCTGCAGCGTGACGGCAATCAGGTGATCACCGCCGCGCTGGCGGGCGACCTGAAGGGCAACATGTGGAAGTTCGATCTGGCCTCGGGCGATCGCAGCAAGTGGAAGGTGGCCTTTGATCGCCGGCCGCTGTTCAGGACCCAGGATGGGCGTCCGTTCACGGCCGCCCCGGTGCTGGTGCCACACCCGCGCGGTGGCACGATGGTGCTGGCCGGAACAGGCAAGCTCTTCGAGCCTGGCGACGAGCGCTCGCGGGCGCAGGAGTCGCTCTATGGTCTGTGGGATCAGTCGACGATGGTGCAGGACATGGAAGGCGAGGGGGCTAATCGGCGGCAGGTGGGCTGGAAGTGGCGCGAGGGGGATCCGGTCGAGGCCAGGTTCCTGGTGACGCGACGCCAGACCGTGTCGGCCGATGGGCGCCTGGCCTACGAGAGTGATCCCGGCAAGGCGCTGAACTGGGCGTTGCATCGGGGCTGGCAGATCCCGCTGGACATGATGCGCAACAAGGGGCTGCGCCTCATTGCGGCGCCGCAGATGGTCTCGGGCATGGCGCTGTTCGAGACCATGACGCCGGTGGTGGAGGTGGACTATGCCCGGAATCCCTGCGCCGAGCAGGTGAACGTGCCGGGCTTCAGCACCTTCGTCGAACCGATCACGGGGGGCATGGCCACCAAGCAGGTCATCGATACCAACCATGATGGAGCGATCGACAACCGCGACCGGATCGTGTCGAGCTGGAGCGTGGAGAACTGGACCGGTCGTTCGGTGGTTCTGAACGAGGAGCCTCCCAAGCCTTGCAGCACGGCGCCGTGCACGCAGCAGACGCAGCAGAACCTGTGTCCGGAAGGATCCCTGACCAGTGTGGCCATGACGGTGGAGAGCCGCCAGGTGCTGTGTGTGGATGTCCCGACGCCGACCCGCTGGTGGTGGCGCGAGCTGTCCGTGCCTGATATCACCTACAACGCAGGTGCCACGCCGACGGCGCCTGTTGGAGGGGCTACTCAGGGAACACTGGCCGGTGATGGTGCCCCGGGGGCCACGAAGGGGACTGCCCCCCGCTTCTGAGTCCGCGTATCGCCGCCGCGCAGCCCGCTTTCCGGAGCAGGGCTTGCGGGGTGGCGGTGCGTGCTGCCACCGCCTGTCACGAGCTGCATGGCGGCAGTCTGCAACGGCTTGCCTGCAGTCGGCGTCATGAAGATAGTGCCCGGATCATCAGGAAGTCCGCGCGATTCCGACGATGCGCGGCAGGTATTCCGGAGAGATCTTCATGGCAGTGAATGGCAGCAAGGCAGGTGGGCACCATGGTGTCGAACATTGTCCCGGCATTCAGGCCGGGGCAGGGAAGGCAGTGCGCCTGGCCCTGTTTCTGATGGCCTGTGCTGGTGCGGGGACCGTGCAGGCCGAGATCGCGCAGCACTCGCTGATCGTGGCCACGCCCCCGGTCGTGGAGCCCAACGTGATGTTCACGCTGGATGATTCGGGCTCGATGCTGTTCAACTATCTGCCCGATACGGATCTCCCCTACCAGATCTATGCCATTCACCCTCAGGAGCCGGCAAAGATCGCCTATTTCGGGATTGCAGGCCTGCTGGATTCGCGTGACGGAAACATCCTGTCGGCGCGCCGGCGTTCTTCGGATGTGAACCTGCTGTATTACAACCCGAAGGTGCGCTACATGCCGTGGATGAATGCCGACGGCACCCGTGAGCCGGACGCAGACCCGGGGGCCGTGCACTATTTCTACAAGCATGCAGGTGACACGACGCTGAACCTGAGAGGGCTGCAGCCTGTCGCGGGGAGCGCGCATCAGGTCTGTGCAGCCTCCGTTCAGCGGGGTTCGAAGTGCGTGCCCTTTGCCTGGGGACAGGCGCCTGCCCAGGTGAAGCCGGCCACCTACTATGTGCTGACGGGGGTGAACCGGAATGACCCGGCCAGCTATCGGCGCGTGTCGATTGCCGACCATCAGGAATTCGATATCGAGTCCACCGACCGGACCGAGTGCCGGCAGAAATCTCCCGGTGTGCGTACCTGCACCCAGGAGCAGGAATACAAGAACTTCGCCAACTGGTTCCAGTATCACCGTTTCCGCTACCTGCTGGCCGTGGGAGCGGTGGGCGAGGCCTTTGCCCGTCAGCTGGGAGGCGATGTCCGCGTGGGCTATGGCCGGATCAACAAGGCGGAAGGGTCGGTTGACGGCGTCGTCACCCGGGTTGTCGAGCGGGGCGTGCGCCGGTTCGATGGCCAGGACAAGACGGCGTTCTTCAGCTGGCTGCAGTCGGTGAACCCCTCCGGCAGTACCCCGTTGCTGGGGGCCAGCATTGCCGTGGGTGAGTACTTCAAGCGTGACGGGGCACAGGGGCCCTGGTCGGATACGGACAGCAAGGGCCAGACGCGTCAGCTGAGCTGCCGCCGCTCCTATCACATCCTGATGACCGACGGTCAGTACAACGACCTGGACAACACTCAGATCGATCGAATCCCCGGCATGAGCAATGCTGACAATGAGCTGGGTCCGGTGATTCCGGCATCTGGCAAGAATCGTGCCTTCCGTTACGATCCGAATGACCCGAACAACCGGCTCTATCGCAGCGCCACGGGGCGCACGCTGGCCGACGTGGCCATGTATTACTGGAACCGGGACCTGATGCCCAATCTGGCGAACAACGTTCCGGTGGATGCCGACAATCCGTCGTTCTGGCAGAACGTGACGATGTACACGCTGAGCTTTGGCGCGGACGGTACGCTGCCGGCTTCGACGCCTGAGTCGCAGGCCAGCACGCTGCAGGACATCGTTTCGGGCAGGCGGTCGTGGCCCGCGGTCGTGAGGAAGGATTCGGACGAGGCGGTGGACGACCTGTGGCATGCCGCCGTCAACGGTCGGGGCCGCTATCTGAACGTCAAGAACAGTACGGAGTTTCTGGCGTCGATGCGCCAGATCCTGGCCGAGATCGTCAACCGTTCGGGTTCGACCGCCGGGGTGTCGGTCAGCAACCGGGCACTGCAGACCAGTAACCAGAAGTTCGTGCCGTCGTTCATGACGCGTGACCGGACAGGCAACCTGCAGGCCTTTGCACTGGGCGTGGACGGCCGGGAAGGCAATCTGCAGTGGAGCGCCGCCGAGAAGATGCCGCACTGGAGCCGTCGTCATGCCATTGTTGGCAACGGCAGCACCACGGGGGTGCGTGCCAGCAACTTCTTCTGGAGTGCGGAGCGCAACGATGAGCTGCCGCAGACGCTGAAGCAGGCGTTGCTGGATGTCGGCGGTGCGCCCGGCCAGGGTGCGCAGCGTGAGGTCTGGGGGCGGCAGCTGGTGGCCTACCTGCTGGGTGATGGCAACTACGAGACCACGCTGTTCCGGCCTCGCCGGAACGTGCTGGGCCAGATCGTCAACTCTGCACCGGTCTTCATCGGCGCCGCCACCAACCAGGGCTATGCAAGCCTGCCGGAGCGCGTGGGCAGCGGGGGCCAGATGGTGGATTCCGGGGCCCGTTCCTACCGTGCCTATCTGAAGGAGCAGAAGGGGGCGGCATTGCGCCAGAAGCTGGTGATGGTGGGTTCCAACGAGGGCTTCGTGCATGCCTTCCGCGCCAGTGACGGGGTGGAGAGCTTTGCCTATGCGCCGAACGTGGTGATGAAGGAAATGGCCCGGCTGGCCAATCGGAACAATCAGGAGCAGCGCTTCCTGATGGATGGCCCGCTGGTGGAGGCCGACGCGCACCTGGATGGCAAGTGGCAGAACGTGGTGGTGGGTACCACGGGTGCCGGTCCGAAGGCGGTGTTTGCGCTGAACATGACGCGCACGGCCGATGCCGATCTCGGGACAAAGACGCTGATGTGGGAGCTGGACGAGAGCCATGCTGCCGAGCTGGGCCATGTGCTGGCCGCACCCGAGGTGGGGATGCTGCGTGATGGCACGTGGGTGGCCATCTTCGGCAACGGGTACGAGAGCAAGTCCCGTCGTGCCCAGCTCTTCGTGGTGGACCTGGCGACCGGCAAGGTGCTGAAGACGCTGGACACGGGGCGCGGCTCGATGGCCGAACCCAACGGTCTGGGCGGGATCAAGCTGCTGCGTGACGGCAACCAGGTGATCACCGCCGCCTATGCCGGCGACCTGCATGGCAACGTCTGGAAGTTCGACCTGGCGTCGGAGCGGGCCGCCGAATGGAAGGTGTCGCTGGGCGGTCGCCCGCTGTTCACCACGGCGGACCGGCGGCCGGTGACGGCAGCGCCCGCACTGGTGCCCCATCCGCGTGGCGGCACGATGGTGCTGATTGGCACCGGCAAGCTCTTTGAGTCGGGCGACGAGAAGTCCCGGGCACTGGAGTCCTACTATGGCCTGTGGGACAACGGCACGCTGGTGCAGAAGCAGGCACAGGCTGGCGGGACCGTGCAGGCCGCGGGCTGGCAGTGGCGTGAGGGCGAGCCGATTGCCCTGACGACGCTGGTGCGCCGCAACCAGACGCTCACCCAGAACGGCAAGCTGGCCTACGAGACCGATCCCACCAAGGTGCTGAACTGGGCCACGCACCGGGGCTGGCATATCCCGCTGAACATGATGAGCAACCGCGGGCTTCGGACCATTGCGCCGCCGCAGATGGTCTCGGGCATGGCGCTGTTCGAGGCGATGACGCCGGTGGTGGAGGTGGACTACGTCAGCAATCCCTGCGCGGAGCTGGTGAACGTGCCGGGCTTCAGCACCTTCGTCGAGCCGATCACGGGCGGCATGGCCACCAAACAGATCATCGACACGAACAATGACGGCAAGATCGACAGCCGCGACATGGTCGTGTCGAGCTGGGGGGTGGACAACTGGACGGGACGTTCGGCGGTGCTGAACGAGGAACCGGCCAAACCGTGCGCCGATGCCAACTGCACGCAGGCGCCGCGGCCGGGGTTGTGCCCGGAAGGCACGCTGACCAGTGTGGCACTGACGGCCGACAGCCGGCAGGTCCTGTGCGTGAGCATTCCCGGGCCGAACCGCTGGTGGTGGCGCGAGCTGGCCGTGCCTGACGTGACCTACAACGCCGGGGCCACGCCGACAGCCGTGCCGACGGGCACGGTGCCGAGCGCAGCCAAGGGGGGCAGCCCTCGTCCCTGATCAGGGCTGCCGGTTGGTGAAGGTGTCGCAGCGCTGTACCGAGCCGGTTTCGTTGCCGATGCGGAACCAGGCCTGGCGCTGCTGCGAGCTGCCGTGGGTGAAGCTTTCCTGGTTGACGGAGCTGCCGGCGCGACGCTGGAGGGCATCGTCGCCCACGGCTGCGGCGGCATTGATGGCTTCGGCAATGTCACCGGCATCGAACCAGCGGCGTGCCTGCTGCGAATGGTTGGCCCAGATGCCGGCATAGCAGTCGGCCTGCAGCTCCAGCCGGACCGACAGGGCGTTGTAGCTGCGCTGGTCCATGCGCTTGCGGGCTTCTTCCACCTGCTGCAGCGTGCCGGTGAGGTTCTGCACGTGGTGGCCCACCTCGTGGGCGATGACATAGGCCTGAGCCGTGTCGCCGGCCGCGCCCAGCTGGTCCTGCAGCACCCGGTAGAAGGCCAGGTCGATGTAGATCTTGCGGTCGCCCGGGCAGTAGAAGGGACCGGCCCCGGTGACGCCCACGCCGCAGGCCGTCTGGGTGCGGCCGGAAAACAGCACGAGACCCGGTGGCGTGTAGCGGGCGCCATTGGCTGCGAAGATCTTCGTCCAGACATCCTCGGTGCTGGCCAGCACCACGGAGACGAAGCGCTTGCCGGCGTCGCTCTGCCCGCTCACCTGCTGGGACTGGGTGGTGGTGGGGGTCAGGGACTGCCCGGTGCCGATATCGCCGCCGGCCAGCAGCCCCAATAAAGTAAGGGGGTTGATTCCCAGCAGCCACCCGCCAATGAGGATGACGGCGACCGTGCCCAGGCTGAGGCGGCCTCCCCCCACGCTGAAGGGCAGGCCCCCGCCGCCGCCGCTCTGGCCGCGGCGATCCTCGATGTTGCTGCTTTCGCGTTCGTTCTCCCAGCGCATGGTCGATTCCGTGCAGTTTCGTCATGGCGATGATAATCGGGACGCGGTGTTGCAACTGGTTGCGTAAGTTGCCAAACCTCACGATTTGTTCTGTAATGCAGACCAACAGGGCGGCGCACGATGCCGTCCGTGGCTTCCAGGGGGTCCGCATGGCTATTGGGTTTCATTCGGCATGACGATTCGCTGCGACCGGATCTGCCTGCGGGATGGAGGCAGGGACATCCTGCGCGCGCTGTCGCTGGACATCCCCTTCGGGGGGCCGCTGTCCATCGTGGGGCCGGCCGGAGCAGGCAAGTCGGCGCTGTTTCGGGTGCTGGCCGGGCAGTTGCGCCCCTATGCCGGTCGCCTGCAGGTCCATGGCCGTGAAGTGGCGCTTGATGGCACCCGCAACAGCCAGGTGGCGCTGGTGGATGTACGCAGCACCAACTATCCGGGCTTTACGGTCTGGGAGAACATCGCGGTCCCGCTGCGCATGGCGCGCAGCAAGCTCCTGGAAGAACAGGTCATCACGCTGGCCCGTTTCCGCTTTCGCGACTTCTTCCTGCCCGCAGGCGGCAAGCAGGAGTGCGCAACACAACATCCAGACAGATTTCATAACCTAAACCTCAATAAAAACGTAAACCTTAATAAAAAAGTAGCGGGCACCTTAGAGAAACGGGGGAAAAACGTCAACTGCTGCCGATACTTGTATTTTGACGAATAAAATTGAGAGAACAGGGGGACGCCGTTATACTGCGCCGCCCCCAAACGGGGACTTATTTCAACGTCATTCCGGAGAACAACATGGAACGCAGAACATTCATCGGCGCTGCTGCCGCCACCCTCGCCCTCACCGCCGCCGCGACCGCCGCTGCCGAAGAGCACACCCACGCTCATGCCCATGGCGCTGCTGCTGCCACCGGCAAAGTTAACGAAGACCTGCTCAAAGCTACCGCTGCCTGCCTGGCTGCTGGCCGCGTCTGCCTCAACCACTGCATCAACCAGCTTGCCGCCGGCGACAAAACCATGGAAGCCTGCGCCAAAGCTGCCAACCAAATGCTGGCATTGTGCGATGCGACCAACAATCTCGCCGCCCAAAACGCCCCCCTGCTGGCTGCCGTCGCCAAACAATGCGCCGAAGCCTGCAAACAATGTGCTGAGGCTTGCAAAGAGCACGCCGACCACCACGCTGAGTGCAAAGCCTGCCACGAAGCCTGCCTTGAATGCGCTGACGCTTGCAACAAAGCAGCCGCTTGAGCACCAAGCAGCACCTAAAACCCGCCGTCAGGCGGGTTTTTTTCTTGGGGCTGTACTAGATTAGCCCTAAATTTCACACCAATCACGCAGCGTTTTTAGCTGCTGGGACGGCGTACCGAAGTTAAACCGAAATTCACATTCTTTCAAGAACAGCGGGAAAGATTTGCGGTCAATGCCGTTGTATTTGCGCAGTACACGCTTCGCTTGGTTCCAAAAATTTTCAATGCCGTTGATATGATTCTGGCGCTCGACAAATGCTTTGCAATGGTTGATGCGGTGATGGATAAAACCGCTCACATCCAGTTTGTCATAACTGCTCAGGCTGTCTGTATAAACAATACTGTCAGGCATGATTTTCTTCTTGATAACAGGTAGTAAGCTTTCAGATTTGGCATTATCTACCACAACTGTATAGACCCGTCCGTTGCGTTTCAGAATGCCGAAGACAACAACCTTTCCTGCCGCACCGCGACCACGTCTGCCCTTGCGACGTCCGCCGAAATAGCTTTCGTCCAATTCGACAGAACCATCAAAAACTTCATCGGCAGCCAAGGTCAAACGATGGCTGATAACCATACGGATTTTGCGGTAGAACAGGACTGCCGAATTGGGATGGATACCCAAAATATCGGCGGCGGAACGTGCAGTCACTTCGAGCACAAAAAAACGGAGTAGTTCTTTCTGTACTTTTTTCTTTAATTTGCAGTGTGTTATCTTCATTTTTGGAGGGTAACATATCTGCTAATCTAGTACAGCCCCGAAAAAAAACACAAACATCCACAAAAAAGCCGTCATAACCACAACAAAACCACATCATGCTGCTACACTAGCCCTAACCTCGATAGCCAAGGAAAAGCCATGAAAAATGCCGCCTGCCGCGTCGCCTTTGCCGCCTTTCTGCATGACCTCGGCAAACTCGCCGAGCGCGCCCGCATGGAAGTCACGGACGATGCTCTCAACATCCACAAACAGCTCTACTGCCACCGCGTCAACCACCCCGACGGTAGCCTCAACTACTACACCCACATCCACTCCGCCTACACTGCCCTCGCTTGGGACACCATCGAGCAGCACCTGCCCGACCTCGTGCGCGGTGACGTTGCCCCCTTTGCCTCGCGCACGGCGGGCGAAAACAAAACCGACTCCCTGCAAAACGCGGCAGCGATGCACCACCGTCCGGACACCTTCCTGCAATGGGTCATCGCCACCGCCGACCGCGTCGCCTCCGGCTTCGAGCGCGACACATTCACTTCATACAACGACGCGCGCGACGATAGTCCTGAGAACGTGTTCATAGTCTTCGTAGCAGGACTCCCAAGAAAGCCAAAACGACCATTTGCAGACTGGTACTCAATTTACGCTCGCAGTTTTTCCAAAGCCGCCTGTTCTTTTCCAACCAGGAAAAACTGCGCTCTACTACCCATCGCTTCGGCAATACCGCAAAACGGTGCAATTCGTTTCGTTTGGCAATCTCTACCTCCGCACCAATCAACGCTTGTACCGACGAAGCAAATGCCTTACCCGTGTAACCACCGTCGGCAAGGACTTTTTGTACCGCCCCAAGATTATCCCTGTCACGTTCCAATGCCAGCAGACAGCCTTTTCTATCCGTAATATCCGCCGTCGTTACCGCAAGCGCATGCGGCAAACCCTGCGTGTCAACCGCTATATGTCGCTTGATACCGCTAACCTTCTTGCCCGCATCGTAGCCTTTTTCCATGGCGGTATCCGTGTTCTTCACACTCTGCGCATCAATAATCAGGAAAGTGGTTGCTTCATGGCGCCCCTGCTTGCGGCGCTCCGCAACTACCTGATTTTTTTAATGCTTCCTCAAGGATGCTGATGCCACTCTCGCGTGGCTCAGTCCATCTCTGGAAGTAGGAATGCACGGTGCGCCATTTGGGGAAATCGCCCGGCAAAGCGCGCCAGGAGCAGCCCGTGCGTTGCAGATAGAGAATGGCACAAAAGACATCGTACAAGTCCACCTGGCGTGGCGCTGTGCGTTTACGGGCACTTTCCAGCAGGGGAAGGAGAGGCGCAAATTGCTCGCGACTGATATCGCTTGGGTAGGTTTTTCTGTTCATGCCGATAGTTTACAGCAGAGACTGAGACAATGAACATGTTCTTAGCGGTTGCGCCCTTGCCAGACGATTGCTTCGTAAATATCCGGCGAAGTATCGCCTTCGGTGCTGATGAGCAATACCCTCGCTTGATCATCCAGCGCCAAGTCGCGGCAAATGGCCTGATATTGCGGGCGGGTTTTTAATTCATAGAGCAGCCCCAGGCCGATCGCGCCGGATTCACCGGAGGTGAAGGCCGGATCGGTGCCGGGGCGCGGCGCGGCGGCAATGCGCATGCCGTTTGCAGCGAGGTGGTCGTCGGCGGAGATGAAGGCGGCGGCGTAATCGCGCAGAATCGGCCAGCTGATGATGTTCGGCTCGCCGCAGGCCAGCCCCGCCATGATGGTCTGCATCGCGCCGCCGACGTTGTGCGGCCTGCCGTCGGCAGCCACGGCGGATTGGTAGAGGCAGTTCGCCTGATGCGGTTCGGCGACGATGATGGTGGGCGGATTGTCCGCCATCGTCGCGACGAAGTAGCCGGCGATGGCGCCCGCGAAGGAGCCGACGCCCGCTTGCAGGATGAGGTGGGTCGGCGCGGCGGGCAGCTGCGCGGCGGTTTCGTCGGCGAGGGTGAGATAGCCCTGCATGATCCAGGTCGGGATTTCTTCGTAGCCGTCCCAGGCGGTGTCCTGCACCATCACCCAGCCGTTGGCTTCGGCGAGGCGGTTCGCTTCGCGCACGGCGTCGTCGTAGTTGAAATCGGTGATGGTGCACTGCGCGCCGTGTTTGCGGATGTTTTCCGCACGCACTGGCGAGGAACCGTGCGGCATCAGTACCACCGCTTTCATGCCGAGCTGTTCCGCCGCCCAGGCGACGCCGCGCCCGTGGTTGCCGTCGGTGGCGGTAATGAAGGTGAGGTCGCCGAGCTGCGCCTTCACTTGCGGCGAGGCGAGTTCGGCGAAGCTGAGATCATGGATGTCGCGCCCCAGCCGCTGCGCCAGATAGCGGCCAATGGCGTAAGAACCGCCGAGACTCTTGAAAGCGTTGAGGCCGAAGCGTTCCGCCTCGTTCTTGACGTGGATGGAAGTAAGATCCAGCTTGTGCGCGAGATGCGGCAGGGCAAGCAGCGCGGTCGGCGCATAGTTGGCGAATTTCTGATGGAAACGGTGTGCGCTGGCGGCAGCGGCGGCGTTGACGATATCGGTCGCGGCGCCTTGTCCGTGCGCTTTTTTCATCGTATTGACCTGATAGAGGAGGGCGTTGTCGTGCATGGGAAAGTCCTGTGCGGTGGGGTTGAGGGCATTGTCGGCGTTCAACGCGGTGCGACGCTGCGTTTTTGCGGGGAAATCGGGTGTTTTGTTGTGAATATTGACTAAAATCGCAACACCGTTGCACAGACCCGGAGACCAACATGAAACTCGACGCCTTCGACAAGAAAATCTTGCAGTACTTGCAGGAAGACAACCGCATCGCCCAGCGCGATCTGGCAGAAAAAGTGAATCTGTCCGCCTCCGCCATCAACCGCCGCATCGCCGCGATGGAAAAAGAAGGGGTGATTAAAGGCAGCGTCGCCGTGGTGGATGCGGCGAAAGTGGGGCGGCCGATTACGGTGATTGCCGAAGTGGCGCTTGCCAACGAGCGCCTCGATTTGCTGCGCGAGGCGAAACGGTGTTTCAGCGAATGCCCGCAGGTGCAGCAGGTGTATTACGTTACCGGCGAGTTTGATTTCCTGCTGATTTTCGTGGTGCGCGACATGGCGGAATACGAGGCGCTCACGCAGGAACTCTTTTTCGCCTCCGATAACCTCAAACACTTCCGCACCCTGGTTGCGATGCAGCAGGTGAAACAGGGATTGAGCGTGCTGGCGGATTGATGGGTGGCCGCCAAGCGGCGCGGTTACTGGCTCTTGCGTAGGGCGGGCTTTAGCCCGCCATCAAGGAAGTGAAAGTATTTTTGCGGCGGGTTGAAGCCCGCCCTACGTTTTGGGAAGCCGCCAAGCGGCGTAAATACTGGCCTCGCCAAGCGGCGCGGTTACTGGGCTCTTGCGTAGGGCGGACTTTGGCCCGTCATTGAGGGAGTGAAAGCGTTTTTGCGGCGGGCTGAAGCCGCCAAGCGGCGTGGTTGCTGGGTTGTTAAAAAGCCCTTCCGTGCGGAAGGGCTTGATGCGGTGGCGTCGCAATCAGTAGCAGACGTTGTTGGTGCTGCCCATGCGGATGAAGATCGGCTGGGAAATGCCGCTGAGCGGGATGTCCGGCAGGGGTTGCATATGTTGCAGATCGTATCTGCCAAGCAGCGGTTTGTATTGCCGCCCGTAGATGACGGTTTTGCTATCGCCGCTGATCCACATATCGAGCACGTCTTCGTCGTAGCCGAAATCGAGCTGGGTGCGTTGGCTGAGGTCGGCGAAGGGGTGGATGCTGAGGTGGCGGTCGCCGCCGACGACAAGGTAGCGGTCCAGCCAGCCGGTGCGGAAGACGCGTGGGCGGTAGCCGAGGTCGAGGCGCTGCGGTTCGTCACTCTTGTCAGGTTCGTAGATGAGCAGGCGCCCGCTGGTATCGCCGAAGATGACGTGGCGCATGCCGTTGTCGATAAAGGGCTCCAGCAGCGGTTCGTTCAGTTTGCGCGATTTGTACATCGGCCCGGTTTTGATGATTTTGCCGCTGTCGGCGAAGTAGATGATGCCTTCATCGGCGTAGTAAGTGTTAAAGGCGATGAGGCGGTCTTCAAAGCTCGGTGCGCCGCGTCCCAGGCCACGCGTTTCGCCGATGTCGATGGTTTGCCAGCCCGCCTCCGGGTTTAGGAAGCTGTATTGGTAAATCAGCGGGGTGTTTTCTTGCAGCACCCAGAAGGTCTGGCTATACACGCTGAAGATGGTCGAGAAACGGGTGTAGAGGTTCTGGAAGGTTTTTTCCGGCACGCTCACTTCGCCGCTGCGGTAATCAACCATGCCGACGCGGTCTTCGAAAACGACGGCGAGTTTGCTGCTTTCCGGCACGAAGATCATGCGCATGGCGCGGCTGGGGATGGGGATTTCCCGCATGTCGCGGTTTTCGAGGTCGTAGAGGACGATGGCGTAGCGGCGGCGGTCGCTGACGGCAAGGTAGGGTTTGTCGGTGCTGGATGAGAGAACGCGGATGGCGACCGGCATGCGGATTTTGTCAATTTGCCGCCCTTCTTCAAGGTCAACGACGAGGACTTGTGCCACGCCTTCGTCGGCGGCGAAGACGTAGCGGGTCGGGTCGTAGAGGCTCACGGGCGTGGCAGCGGGCGTTTCAGGCGCATCTTGCGCCCAGAGCGGGCGGGCAAGCAGCGCCGCGCCGCCGAGGACGAGGTGACGACGCTTCATGGCATATCTCCTGCCTGCTTGGCAAGACACTGCGCATAGGCGAGAAGTGCATCACCGTCATGCAGGGCACCGGTGGATTTGGCGACCATTTTGCCGTCCACATACCAGGCGGAGAGCGGCAGGCCGACGCCGCCGAGTTTTTTCAGGAGGCCGCTGTCACCGCTATTGTCGCGCGGCAGTTTGTTGATTTTCAGGTCGGCAAAGAGGTTGTCGATTTGCGCGGCATCATCGCCGAGGTTGAGGGTGATGATGTCAAACGGCGCGTCTTCACGTTGCGCGAGCTGGTCGAGCAGCGGCAGTTCGGCGCGGCAGGGCGCGCACCACAGCGCCCAGACGTTAAGCAGCGCTACTTTTTGCTTGCCGTCGTGTTTGACCAGTTCGTTAAGCGGGGTAGCGGCGGAGGCAGGCAGGAAGCCTTCCGGCGGGATGCATTCCGCCTTGGGCGGCTCCGGCGGGTTAATGGGCAGGATAACCGCTGGCCCTGCTAGCGCCGCCGTGGCGGCGAGCAGCAGGGCGGCAACGGCATGACGGGTTCTCATGCCTTGTCTCCCCGGTCTTTGGCAATGGCTTTTTCAATGTCGCGTGCGAGTTTTTCCGCGCCGCTTTGGTAGTCGAAAACGTCAATCATCTCGCGTTTTGGCGAGAGCAGGTAAATCATGGTGCTGTGATAGACGGTGTAGCCTTCGGGCAGGTCGGGCGGGGTGACTTTTTTGCCTTGGTGGCGGTAGCCGAAGGAGGCGTTGAAACGCTTGGCGGTCGCTTCAATGGTCGGCATGTCGCCGGTGAGGCCGATGATACGCGGGCTGAAATAGTTGGTGTACTGGTTGAGCACTTTTGAATTGTCGCGCAGTGGGTCAATGCTGATGAACACGGGCTGGATGACGTCCGGCTCCTTCACCTTTTTCAGCATTTCGCCGAATTCGTACAGCGTCGTTGGGCAGACGTCCGGGCAGGAAGTGAAGCCGAAGGCGACCAGCAGGTATTTGTCGGCGAAGGGGGCATCGGTATCGGTAACGGGTTTGTCTTCCGGGCCAATCAGGGCAAAGTGGTAAGTATCGCCGATGACGGGCGGCGCGGTCGGCACGGCGGTACCGGTTGGCACTGCATCGGCAGCGGGGGCAGCAGGAGTGGCGGTTTCCGGGGCAGCTGCAGGGGCAGCTTGTTCCGCCAGTGTGACAGGGGCGGTGAGGGCGGTGAAGAGGGTAGCGGCAAGGAGGGAACGAAGCGGGTGGGTCATGGCTGTCTCCAGTTGAAAAACTGACTGCATTATAGCGGGATGGGCTTGCGCTTTGTTACCTGTGCTGGTAATCCTGCCGCTTTGTCATGCTGCGGTGAAAACGCGCGATTAACTCGGCGGATGAACACCAAATGGAACAAATCCTAACCAAGCGTAAAGAACGCGCTAGCACGAATCCGCTAAGATGCGCCGCCTCAATCCCCATCCACTAAGGAGACAACCATGAGAAAAATCCTGCTCTCGACGCTTGCCGCCGCCCTCACCGCCAGCGCCGCTTTCGCTGAAGTGCCGCTGAAAGCACTGCAAGACCTGCCGAAAGATGCCTACATTCCTGCCGACGTGACCTTCATCGAAGGCGCGGATGACGAAACCGGCGGCGTTGATTTCACCGTACAAAGCAGCGGTAAACTCGCCGACATTGCCGCCGACATTCAGGCCAAAGCACAGGAACGCGGATGGACCGAGGCGGCGAACGAAGTCGGCGAAGACAGCGCCAAATTTGAATACAAGAAGATGAACGGCGACGAACTGGAATACAGCATCAATTACGTCCTCCTGCCGGAAGGCGGCAAGACGCAGATTGAAGTCGTCTTTCTGGATGAACGGAAATAAGCGTCGCTTGATTGCATGAAGAACCCCGCTTGGCGGGGTTCTTTATTTTCAGACAGAGCGGCAGCCGTTTCGTGACATAGTGGCGAACGCATCACTCCTGAATTGCATACGATTTCCGCCAATGGACAGCCTGTTACTGTAAAGCGCCGCCCGGCCCCCACAGGCGCAAGCGCTATAATTGCGCGTCCCACGAACGCTGCACGAACCATGAACCCCCTTTACCTGCCCTATAACCTGCACCGCCACCTCTCCGGCAAACACGTCCACCTCCTCATCGCCGCCGATGCCCGCCAGGCCGAATACTGGTACCAGAACCTCAAATACTGGACGAATGACGCCGCACATCTCTACTGGTTCAGCGACTGGGAAACCCTGCCTTACGACCAATACACCCCGCATCCCGACCTCATCGCCGAGCGCCTGCGCGTGCTGGCCGAACTGCCGACGCGTGAACGCGGTGTTGTCGTCACCAGTGCCGCTGCACTCAGCCAGCGCCTCTGCCCGCAGACCCATCTCGATCGCTATGGCATCCACCTCAGCGTCGGCGACCGCCTCAAACGCGACGACCTCATCCACCGTCTCGAACAAGCGGGCTACCAGCACACCGTCCACATCACCAGCAAAGGCGAATACGCCGCGCGCGGCAACATCGTCGATCTCTACCCAATGAACGCTGCCGACCCTATCCGCCTCGAATGGTTCGACGACCAAATCGACAGCATCCGCACCTTCGCCGTCGCCGACCAGCGCACCATCGA
>ERZ773087.720-NODE-720-length-23702-cov-64.144416_pt1 | contig 23702 bp, 20 predicted proteins | sample MGYA00511375_ERZ773087 | MGnify/ENA primary metagenome ERZ773087 (study PRJEB29015, sample SAMEA2737995) | human oral metagenome | biome: human oral; feature: human-associated habitat; material: dental | place: China | collected 2063 ...
TTGTATTTAGCGATGACGGCGAGTTTATATTTAAAATAATTGATGATGATTTGCTTGCAAAAATTAAAGCTAATTTTATTAGTAAATCAGTTCTTTCATATACTATTAACCATATTCGGTCTTTCCTTGAAAAATGTAAAAGCGAAAGTGATTTGGAAAATGCGTTGAAATCAGAATATCAAGATAACTTTAGATTTAGCGAAACTAAGTTGTTTCGTCCATTCGAAAATTTGGAAAGCGAATTGGATCAGCTATTTTATCGATATATTGAATACAAATTTGATAATAAGCGGTAAGTAAGAAAGGTTAAAATGTTTCAAGCATTCAGAAATAGTGAATGAAAAAAATAAAGAAAACTATAATGTATGCAACAAATAAGCTTAATTCATAAAGAGATAAGCAATGAAGCTGAAGAGCTTATCTGATGTAAAGTTAAGAATGAAAAGCACAGACAGAATGCAGAGAGTCCAGTTCAAGTCTTTCCAACGACCTGTGCAAAGTTTCATTATGGCAAACGACAGAATGCCTAAACAAATTCCATCTGCAATGGAATAGCACAACACCATTGTTATCATAGTGATAAAGGCAGGGAAAGCTTCGGTCATATCCTGTAGGTTTATCTTCTTCACAGAATCGAGCATTAACACACCTACCATAATAAGTGCACCACTTGTTGCAGCACTTGGTATGAGCAAAAAGATGGGTGAAAGGAATAGAGACAGTAAAAACATAACGCCCACAACAAGAGAAGTTACGCCCGACCGACCGCCTTCAGCTATTCCGCTAGCACTTTCAATATATGTTGATATAGTAGAACTACCAAGCATAGCCCCACAAGTAGTTCCAATGGCATCGCTCATCATAGCTTCGCTCACGTGTGGAATGCTTCCATCTTCGCGCACAATACCAGTTTTCTCTGCCAACCCCATAAGCGTTCCTATGGTATCAAAGATATTTACAATTAGTAGAGAGAATACCACAAGAAATGTTTTAAGATTCAACAAGCCAGAGAAGTCGAACTTGCAAAAGATAGGCGATATATCTTGTGGAGCAGAAACAGGCAACCAATGGTCTGGGAATACAGTAACGCCCAATGGAATACCAATCAACGTAGTAGCTATAATGCCCCAAAACAACGAGCCTTTAACATTGCGCGCCATTAGTACACCACTAAGCAAAGTAGCAAAAATACCTAACAAGCAAGGTTAGCTTGTCATAAAACATTGTCGACTGCAGCTGGATACCGATGATGTTTTTAATGCGCCTAGGCTCCCCGGCAACATCAATTCCGTCGATAGTCGCCGTACCGCCATCAATCGTCCTCAGTGCCTCCAGCATCTCTAGCGTCGTCGTCTTACCTGCACCATTCGGCCCGAGAATACCGAAGATCTCGCCTTTCTTAACCTCAAACGACACACTGTCGACGACATTCTTATCCCCATACGTCTTGACGAGTTGGTCAACTGTTATGATTGGTTCGGGTTGAGCCATATAAATTCCTTTCTGCCAATTTGGCCGATCTTAATCCGACCATCCTCCGCTACTGCTGATTATAACAAACCACACTAGTGCTATACTATATCTATGCGAGTTCAAAAGAAAAAAGTAAACCGCCAAGCTAAAAAGCAGCAATCGACTTCTCCAAAACATCTATTTATCGGAATTCTTATAATTGTACTATTTTTGACAGGATTATTCGGGATATATTATCTCAATTGGCTAAATTCGCAGAGAACAACCGCGCCTTCCGATGAAAAATATTACTTTGCCGATTCACGCTATGCTGGCATCCGTTCCAAATTTGTAACCAGAAATACTGCTCGAGAGAAGGTTTCAATTGAATATCCGATCACGGAAAACAAGAAAATCAATCGTACCATCACTGATGTGATCGACAAGACTGATCGTGATTTTCGTAGCGCTGTTCTTTTGGCAACGACGTTTGACCAGCCGCTGACCGAGACGATTAGCTACCAAGTTACGCATAATAATTCGCTAGCTTTATCAATCATTGTCAATATTAAGCAAGACATGCACGGCGCGCATCCGGTGTCGCTAGCGCATTTTTGGACATTTGATAAGAAATCTGGCGAGGTGATTACTTTGAGCGATTTGACCGAGCAATCAGAGAAAGCGGCTGGGGAAATCGTGGCAGCTGCCCGAAATAATATCAATGAGACCATCAAGCAGCGCCAGCAGGCAGAACTGGATCTTAATGAAACGATTACCCAAGAAACGCTATCGAATTTCGTTATTACCGATGGCGGCAATAGTTTAGCTTGGCCAATCGGACAGGCGTCGCTCTTGCCGTCAGCCTACGGCGAAATGACAATCAAAGTGCCGATCGCCGCCGTTGCCAAATATCTGCAAAATCCGACAGCCCAGAAAATAGCTAATATCCCCAAGCCTCCCGAGCCAAAACCAACACCAAAACCAGCGCCCGCCGCGCCGCCAGCCGCGAATTCTGGCAATAAAGTGATTGCCTTAACATTTGACGACGGGCCGGGACCATACACCGCGCAGCTGCTGGATATTTTGGACCAGCATGGCGCTAAAGCGACGTTTTTCTTGATTGGCAGCAAAGTATCCGCGCAAGCCGATGTACTGCGGCGCATGCACGCGCGCGGCCATCAATTAGGCAATCATTCGTGGTCGCACCCAGAACTGCCTAAGCTGCCCATTGACCAAGTTGCTGGCGAAATCGACCGTACCAATGACGCCATCAAACAAGCCACCGGAATTAAACCAACTGTTATGCGCCCGCCGTACGGTGCAGTCAACGGCGTCGTTTTGGAGCAGCTTCGCCTGCGCGGCATGTCGTCAATCTTGTGGTCGGTCGATACCCGCGATTGGGCCGACCGTAATAGCGAAATCGTCTGCTCGCGCGCCGTCGCTGGCGCCCACCCCGGAGCTATCATCTTGATGCACGACATTCACCAAACCTCAGTCAACGCCGTACCGTGCATCCTCAGCGCGCTGAAGCAGCAAGGTTATTCGTTTGTGACGATACAAGGATTGATCGGCAATATGGTAGCGGGAGTTGGGTATCCGTAGAACCCGAGCGTTAAACAGCAACGACGCCAGTAAATTGCGGCAGCTATTCTATCTTGTCTATCTCAAACACTTTGTATTTCGAAGTTGCGCCGCGCACCAATTTTACCTTTGACGGCGCCACGCCAAAATGCTTCGCCAGTAATTTTACCGCCGCCAAATTCGCCCGCCCCTCAATGGCCAGCGCCTTGGTATAAATCGTCAGCGAGCCATCATCGTTCGGGACGACCTCTTCACGGTGGCGGGAGTTGGGCTTGAGGTGGATGGAGAGTTTTATGGTTGACATTAGATACTATCCTACAACATATCATGATTAATTATACGCCTCAAAATCAACTTCATTCGAGTCGCATTGCCACTTCTCAAAATTCTCACCGACCTATACGACACAAAATCTGTTATTTAATAAATAACACTAGCGTCTCTTCTTTGAAGTAAATTTTTCGATTACAGATCTCAATAAATAACCCATTGCCCACAAAACAATAATTGTCAATCCTACTTTCATAAACTACCTTTAATCCTTATTTAACTTGAAAATACCTCTTGCAATCCCGATAGTATCACAACCGAGACATAACAGCCACTTATCTATCTAGTAGCAGTGCGTATATGTTGATGAGCCTATTGAATCACTTGTGCAGCTTATACTAGACCTATAATTGTTGCTCGGTGTTTGTATATAGGTCGGTTGTTTTGATGCTTCAAGCCATGCCGTATATTTATCTACTTCTTGTTGTCTCTTCGTTTGATAATCTGCAATATATTCGTCGCTATCTGCTGTTCTATAGGTACGATAACAACTTATAGCGGAGTCAAAGTATGACGTAGATATGTCCGTCGCACCATCTTTGTAAGACACTTTATCGTCACCATCCTTATCTGCCGCCTTCCATGCTTTTTGATATTCAGCATAGGCACTGTCTAAACATTGAGATTGGTTTTCCTGTTGAGACTGATTCTCCTGTTGGCTATTGCCACTATTACGACTGGCAACGTAACTAAAAATAAAGATTACCGCTAATACTACTAGTGTAGTCGCCGCGACTGATGTAAGCGTTGTCGTCTTACGACGATCTGTATTGTTATCTTGTTCAATATCGTGCCACAGACCTAATTCGTCTCTTGTGATATTGTAGTCTCTAACATGTCTTTGAAATGCTACAGCTTCATCTCTAAGATCTGATAGCTGTTTTTCTATCTTTCCTCTGGCAGACTTACGATTACCCGTAATAAATGCTACCGCTATTGTTACAATAAGCAGCACAAGAGAAGCAAAGCCTATTACCTTTGCACTGACACTACTATTTAATTGTTCACTGGACATACTGCCCAATATACTAACAAGTATGAGCACACCAATGAGACACGAGACTAATGCGCCACCCACAACAAGTTCTTGGTGTCTGTCAATGAACTTATTATATTTTTCAAGCTGCTTTTTCTTATCTCTATATTCTCGTCTTATTTCTGATAGTACGTTATTGTTTTTCATAATATTTCTCCATTAGGGTGTTCTAATGAAAAAGAAAAGGACACCCATTACTCTAGGTGCCACCAGCTAAAGAGATAGAACCCGATAGTTTTCGAGATGGATGTCCATTCCTGGCTCTATCCATTCGAAAATGCAGATATGAAATATCGCTTATAGCTGATTTAGGCTCTTTAATTATATCACTTAGGAAAAATAATGATAAGACGAAAAGATACAAGATTGTTAAATGGAACAAACGAACTATCGGATAGTTTGAGTTTTATCACTTAAAAGATGTATAGCGGCTAAATATGCTAATACTACTTTATTGTAATCAAAACGACATCACCTCCAACTCCCGCGGCAAAATCTCCCGCACTTCCACCGAACCTGCCACCAAGTGGTAGCCGTGCAACTTTGACAGCAAATCACGCTCGGCCGAACGCCAATTGACTGGGTGATTTTTATCAAAATAATCCAGCAATTCTGCGTTCAAAAAATGGTCGCGCGGCAGATCCACCGAACCGTCCTGATTGACGACCAGCGCTATCGACAAGCCCGACGTCACGCCGTCCTCATTTTTGGCATACGCCGCTGTCACCAGATGGACCACTGGCTCAAACTTCAACACTGACTGATCGCTCGCCTCCACCTGCGCCTGACCGCGACGCGCTAGCTGCTGATTGATTTTTGTTGTCAATTCGTCAACACTTGGCTTACCGTCGCCCGCTCGGCAATAGTCGCAACCATCCGCCGCCTCGACATATTCCAGCAGCAAATCCATATCAACGTCAGCGTCGTTAACACCATGCTGTGACAATTGTTCCACTATTTCACGCAGCGCGCCCAGCAAACTATAGTCATTCGCATTTCTAGCAGCATCACCGATACGGATGATGGCGCGAGCTATGGTGATGGTTTTGTTTTGTTTGGTTTGTTCATGCATTCTCCTTAGCATCTTTACTCCGCTCCAAAAGCATTTGTAAGCACCCAGTAGCCAACAACGGGCGAACATAATAATTTGCGTGTGTATCAGGTGTCACAATTACCATCTCCGACCATAGTCAACGCCTGCCGCAAATTCCGCACTGGTGCCACATATGGTACATTAATTTCTGCAAAATGCTGGCGGGCAGCAATAATTTTACCTCGTTCATTAGAACTCAAGTGATTATCATTAATGTCCTCTGAGCCCTTTGTCTCCGCCACAAAGTAGATCCGCCTATCGCCATCAAACGCCACCGCCCAATCTGGATTATACTTACCGACCGGTGTATCAATCTTAAACCAACTTGGTAGTTTAACATAAAACTTAACGTCAGCATTATCCTCTAGCGACTGCATGAATTCACGCTCAACTTCTGAGTCAACCGCCACGTAATCGTAGATGGTTTTTGCCTGGTCGCCCACTGCAATTGCCCCGCTCTTCATCGCCGCATCATACAGATACGTTTGCAACTCATCATTATCAAACAACGTCATGTCGTAATACTCACCCGTTCTGTGATATTTAACACCGTCAACTGCCAAGCGCTGTTTGACACGATTAATCGCCTGGGCTGTTTCATCAATCACCTGTTGTGGATTAATAGCCATCTGCTCAAACATCCCCGCCCGATCAAGTACATCAAATATCACCCGGCGGGTCATCTGCGTCCGGCGCTGAATATCCGCTAATAAATTCGGTATCTTTACCTCAGTTTGGCGTGCCGCATACGCGTTAAAACCAGTCTCACGCACCATAAAGCCTTTGTCATTATTCATAGAATCAATCAGTGTCTTAGCATCGGCAATATGTGGTTTGCTAATAGTGACTTGTGCTAATTCACTGGCCGCCTCCGTCACCAACTTTTCTGTATCAATTGCCACCCGGTAGGTCGTCTTATGCTTAATCTTATCCCATAATTCCTTGAAAGCCGGGTCAAGCGCCCGTGATTTCTGAAACCTGACGACTCGCCGATTATCACGATTCTTGATTCGTCCACCAAAATGGATGCCTGTCTCTTCCTCAATTTCCGTCTGGAGCTTGCGGCTAAACTCTGCGTAACTCTCATTGGCAATCACTGTCAGTATATTGACGCTATCATCATATACTCGTTGCCCATCAATATTGACCGGCAAGCGCAGCCCTCGCCCGATTTCTTGGCGCTTTTTCATTTGGCTTGACGTTTCGTTAAGCGTACAGATTTGAAACACATTAGGATTATCTCAGCCCTCACGCAGTGCGGAGTGGCTAAAGATAAACCGCAGCGGCTCATTTATATCCAGCAGTCTTTCTTTATCCTTCATGATTAGGTTGTACGCCGTATCATCGTCCTTGGTGCGACCGCCCTCGCCTTTGGTATCGCGAGAATCCTTCCACTGACCACTCTTGTCTGCCGCAAAGTAGCCATCGTGCACTTCACTCGCCGACAAGCCATCCATCACGCCGGCATATTTTGGTTTAGACGCCACTTTAGCGTAGGCTTCTTCAAACCACTTGGCAAATTTGCCTTTCTGAGCGCCATTCGTCGTATATTCACGATAGTTCACGACTTTATCGATAAAGAATAGACTCAATACTTTGACGCTACTCCCCAGTCGGCGCTGTTTATCAAAGTGATCGTCAATCGTCAGCTCAATCTGTCGCTTGATGATGTCATCGTGCAGGCTTTCGTCGCGCTGACCAACGTAAATTACTTTACCATTACTAAACTCGACGCAATTATCACCATGATTGATCGACTCGATATAGTAGCCAGTGTAGACCGAACGTCCCGTCTTTGCCTCCAAATCGTCGCCCGGAAACACCTTGATGATCTTGCGCTGCAAGCCGTACTCGTCACTTGCATCCACTTCTATCTTGGCAAATGAGCGGGTCTTCGACCGCCGCTCCAACGACAGTACATTGATATACGCATCATTATAATTATCCTCACTCTGGACACTATGTACCTCAATCCTCTTGACCAAGCCTTTATCATAGGCATCGACCGGAGTCAGCCGATAAAGCAAATTGTATAGGTGCTTATGCGTGGCACTATAGCGCAACGTGCACAGCGGATTAAGGCTAGCAATAGCATTCCGTCTTATGTCAGTCTCCATATTCTGCGGTTCGTCGAGAATAACTACCGGGTGAGTAGCTTTGATGAAATCGAGCGGCCGGCCATAGTCGCTCTGCCGATTCATCACATTCTGTGCCTTGGCGAAGCTATCAATAGTAATCACCATGATCTGCAAGGTATCGTTCGTGGCAAACTCACGCGCCTGACCAGTTTTCTTACTGTCCCAAACGTAGTAGTTCATCTCTGGCTTGTTGTAGAGATCGGCGAAGTGCTCCCTGGTAATCGCCAAATTCTTTAGCACACCCTCACGAATCGCCACGCTCGGCACTACGATGATAAACTTCTTCCAACCATAATGCTGATGTAGCTCATGAATCGTCCGCAAGTACACATATGTTTTGCCCGTACCAGTCTCCATCTCGATGGAGAAGTCCATGCCGTGCTTCAGAGATTTTTCACTGGTTTCCAGTGGAAAAGTCATCGGCAAGTTAAAGCCACCTTCTTCAGCCTCACTTTTCTCGATACCATTTTTCTCTTGAATTTTATGCGTATTCTTAATTATCTGTGCCACATCTAGCGTCAAGTTATTTCCCTTGGCGATCGTCGCCTCCAGACTTAACTGTCCACTCTGATCCATATGGCGAGTCGCACCGTCAATGTCTTTTGTCTGGCCGACAAATATGTCGACTACTGATTGAATGGCATCGAGTTGGTATTGTTGATTAGATTCGAATTTTAACTTCATAACCCTGCCTCACATTTTAAACTTTCTTTAATAAAAAGCTCTTCCATCTTTGCGTATCTGTTTAATAGTAACAAACCACTCTTATCATCAGATGATTTATTCATTACTAACCTCCTCCTGATAGGGTTTTAGTCCGTAATCCCAAAAATCATTATAGAAATAGCCATTACGAGCAATCCTAGGTGGAACATCGTCATTGTAATATAGATATGCAAGGCCGGAAGATATAAAGCTTGAGCCAGGATTGCCCAGCCCAGTTTCCTTATCTATATCTACAACGCTCAGTTGTTCGACAGCATCACATATTTGGATAAACCTGTCCCAAGTAATTTTTTCTTCCAAAAGCGCTCTATATAAATGGGCTTGGATTTTAACATGCGCCACAGACCTCATACGATCAATACGAAATAATACCTCTTCTAGTATTTTTTCATCACCGTATTTTTTCTCTAATCTTTCATAACATTCCTTATCTAGATGTCCTTTTTGCAATGTTTCTATAAACTTCACAATTTTCTTCACCGTAGAAGCTTCGCGTATAGATCTATAAAACTGAGTTATTGCAGCTATATTTTTAACAACAGGTATGCTAGTTAGTATGTCTAGTTGCTGGTCTGTTAGCTTATCACCAGAGATACTCTTTGAAAAAATATCTATTGCAGCTTCCAAATTATCTTCTACAGCACCCTTCATGGATCAACTTCCTTTTCTTAGCACTTTTGTTGCCTTATCAAAATCACTCTCCAGCCGGCGCATTTCCTCGTCGCGGTATTTCTTAAACTCTCGCTTCGCCTTAACCATTGCTTGTTCGTGCTTAATTTTGCCAGCCCCGACCAGCACCGATGAATCACTAATCTTCAGAAATTCATCTAGTTTATCTATCCATTGCTGCATTGTCATCGCCCTCTGTCTGGTTGCTTGCAGCTCAGCGAAATCAAGATACTGCGAGACAATCAGGTTGAGAACATTCAGCTCTTCCTCACTCAGATAATTCTTGGCGACTTCAACATCGTCCGAAGTGATATAATCACCTTTGAAATTTGTCAGCCCCATATTAGGTTTCTTGGCATCTGCCCGCTCATAAACTAGCTCAGCCGCAGTCTTGCCGTGCGCCGCAACATGCATCTTATTTTGCACTGTTGCGAAGAATCGCCTAGTTAACTTAGCATCATTTTTATAATCAATGCTCGTCGCATAGATATCCGTCACCTGCTGATACAGATTGCGTTCACTGCTGCGAATATCACGGATACGCTGAAGGAGTTCTCTGAAATAGCGTCCGCCACCTTGTTTCAGCCTTTCGTCATCCATTGTAAAGCCTTTGACGATATACTCACGTAGCCGCTTAGTCGCCCACTGGCGGAACTGCGTGCCACGCAATGACTTAACCCGATAGCCAACAGAGATGATGACGTCAAGGTTGTAATAATTCGTTGGCTTTGTAGAAAATTCGGAATTTCCGAATTTTCTCATCGTTGCTTCTTCTGATAGCTCTTTTTCTGTATAAATATTCTTGATGTGCTCGTTAATTGTCGGCTTAGACTTACTAAACAGTTCCGCCATCTGCTCTTGTGTCAGCCAAACCGTTTCGTCTTGAATTTGGACGTTGATGGAGACTTTGTTGTCGGAAGTTTTATAGAGGATGAAATTGTTCATATTTATTATCTTTTCATTAATTATACCTTATATCAATCTATGATTTCTGCAAGCCTTTTTTCTAAAAATTCATCTATACCTAATTCGTTATTCTCTTTCTTGAGATTTAATAGACGAATAATATCACTATCCTCGAAAGGTATAATATAACCGTGACCGTCACGACAGATTGCCCGACATCTACTTATTAATCTAGCCCTATCTTCGATACTCCTTACAGTAAGTATGCCCAATCGACCCCTTCTGTCATTGAATCTAGTTGCTAGCTGATCACATTCAGGGTTAGATACATCATCTTGATAGTTTTTACACTCAACAAATATAAAGGGCGCGGGTATATTCTTAAGTCGCGAAAGACTGCTAAAGAATCCGTATGTAGCTGCATTTATATATCTTATATCTATACGTTTTAAATCATCATTTATGGGGCTCTCTTTTTTGGGATAAGTTAAAAGCGGATAAAATATGGCATTAAAAGCGCCAACGATAAAGTCATGATATTCTCCAGCTGAACCCTTACCCGGTGGTATATTTTTCAGTTTTTCTATTAACTCATTATACTCTTGCTGTCTATCCTTGTTTTTGCTTTCTATTTTCTGGTTTGATAAGCTAGGGTCTGCCGCGTCTGTATTTTTTGCTTCTCTATATTCATTCAGAATCTCCTCATGCTGAGAAGAAAACTCGTACAAATAATCTTTCAGACTTTTTTTTGATTCATCCTTCTTAGGGTCTCCAACTCTAGTTACCTCTTCTTTAATAATTTTCTTCGTAGGCTTTTTACGCACACCTTTTACAAGCTTACATAGGGAGTTGGCAGAATTGTATAGCTCATCCTGTAAGAAATTCAAGACATAGTGATTGTAAAACTCATTAGCGTTAAGCGTCGGAATAATACGCACTATATCTTTCGGGACAAGGATTATTGGCTTGCCATTGATATCCTTAGGGAGGTCATAATAATCATTCATCCATTCCTTTCTATCATTATCAAATACATTCTCAACCGGTAGCTTGTGTATTGGAATTTTATAAAGTACACACTGTGATTGAGTGTATTTTATTAAGTTGTATTTTATAATATTTGTCGTCATATCGGATATTTTGTCTCTGTCTATACCTGCGACCATAAGATTACATTCTTCAATATCCTTGAGAACTCCTGTTTCAACAGCCCTACTACCCCTTAGGGAGTCGTATAGTTTATTTGCCTGAATTTTTCCTATTGCCACACCCTGATTACTAGGTGAATATCCGAGCCTTGTTTCGTTTGACTCATGAAGTCCGCTCAGTAGATATAGTGCCTTATCTTTCTGATTAAGTCGTATTAAATTAATCAGTATGTCGAAAAAATCATAAACCTGTTCAGCACATTCAGCATACCAAGGTTGTTTACGCCTAGAAAGTGAATAGGGGTCAATAAACAGCTTAATGTCTGATCCACTAACTGGAACGTCCACAAAATCCAGCTCAAATTGTCCTTTTTTGAGATCATAATACTCCGAGAAAGTTATTACGCTATCCCTACTCATCACACCACCTCCACTTCAACACCCTGGCGTTCAGCTTGCAGGAGTAGGTTTGCTTTTAGATTTATGTCATAACCGAAGGCTCGGTCGAGGAAGATGATGGACGATGGTTTGACGGCGAGAATGGTCGTAAATAATTCCTCCGTCATGGAGTGCGCTAAGCAAATGGCCAACTTTTCGGACGGGATGAAGCAGAAATTATCGTGCTGTTCAATCTTCGCCAATGGTGAAACACCACGCTTGAGCAGGAGCTCGGTCAGCAGGTCATCATCAGTTGCGCCCTCCTCCAGAGGGTCAAGGTTGGCAAGTGCCTGCTGGCGAATCTCCTCTGGATCAGAGACCAGCTCGTTCCACTGCTTGAAATTACTATCACTCACCCGATACGCCCGGAATCCAAGGTCAAGTGGGGCATCACGAGACACTAGCTTGTCCGCCTGGTCAGCACGGATTTTGGCGCCCGCCCGGCGGATGCGCTCACGAGCAATGTCGGCGATGGTGCGGTAGCCAGCTTTGTACACCTCCGACTTCTCGTCAGTCAGCTCAGGCAACTGCACGCAAATCCAGCGACGATTGCCGCCATCTTCGGCGTTAAGCTCAGCAACAGCGTGAGCGGTTGTACCAGAACCGGAGAAAAAATCAAGGATGACAGAATTCTTGTCTGCCGATATAGAGATAATTTTCTTTATTAATCCCGTTGGCTTTGGATTGTCAAAAAACTTACCGTTCATGATATTGTCAAGTTCAGCCTGTGCACTACGTGTTGTACCAACATCATCCATGAGATTTGATGGTATTATTTCATTTTCATCTGTAGGAAATATCTTTTTTCTAGGGACATTTGCATATTCGGGGGCTGGTCCAAAATAGATACGATTGTCTCTGATTAGTTCATACATATCCTCTGGCTTTTCAACTTGCCATTGCCTGGTCCATTCCACGCCAGAAGGAGATTTTATTGTAAAATAGGTGTCTCTATTCTTATTACTCCTCTTCTCATCAAATGATATGCTTCCCGAAAACCACTCACCACGAGGATCGTTGTCGGGGTTTGAAAATATACCTTGAGCATACTGGACATCGCACCATTGAGGTAGTTCACTTTTGTTTCGTGCGTATATTAGAATATACTGCTGTGTAGTCCGCATCCATGTGTCCTTTTTTCCCTTACCGTGGAGCCACAATATTTGATTGACAAAGTTCTCCTCCCCAAATATCTCGTTCATCATCAGGCGGAGGTTGTGGACTTCGTTGTCGTCGATAGAGACGAAGATGACGCCGTCTTGGCGAAGCAGATTGCGTGCCAAGAATAGGCGTGGATACATCATGTTCAGCCAGTTACTGTGCTTGTGCCCGCCGGTATTGGTGCGCAAGCCATCGTCACGCACAACATTGCCCTCGTCATCGGTGATGCCCGCTTCCGCCTCATAACTGCGGCGTGTCTGCTTGAAGTCATCGTTGTAAATGAAATCATTACCAGTGTTGTAGGGTGGGTCGATATAAATCATCTTGACCTTGCCGTAATACGCCTTGTGCAAAATCTTTAGCGCCGCCAGGTTGTCGCCCTCGATAAACATATTGCCCGTCGTATCCCAATCGACGGAATTCGCCCGGTCGAGATGGAGCGTCTGGACAGTCTTCTCCTGGATGGCAGTAAAGACGTCGCTCTTACCCTTCCAGCCGAGCCCGTAGCGCTCACTCAAATCAACCGCCCCACCTAGAGTCGCCTGGAGCTTCTGCCAGTCGATTTTGCCCTCGGTGACTACCTCGGGGAAGAGTTGCGCCAGCTTGTCAATTTGTTGTTGATTTATGTTATCGTTGTAGCCGTTCATTTTATTCACCACTCCCGCCGTCCAGGCTTTCTTGCATATATCGATAGACCGTGGATACGATTTCTTTCACATCTTCGTTGATATTTTTATAGTACAGCTTATCGTAAGCCTCATCACCATACTTACGAATTGGATCACTAATGAGAGCATGAATAAACGACTGGGTTGCGCCATCGACACCTTTGAAATCTAATGTAACTCTTTTTCGCTGAGCCAGAGTTGGCATAATTTTGTTTACGCGCAGTTCCTTAGCCTTTTCTTTATTCTCGGCAAACGAACCGACGACTGGACGCAAATGGATGATCATATAAAATTTGGTCTCCTGTATTTTATTCTCTTTCGTTCACGAATCGCCTCGCCGTATACGCTGCCAATATGAGACATGATTGCCTTAAACTCTGGCGTATTATCCAACGCAATATCTACAGCAACTAGCGTACCGTGAAAATCTCCCAAATCATTAGTCCGCCTGTTATTATCGCGAAACGGATCGGCATATAATGTAATTGATTTTTGGTCGGTCCTATTCTTCAGCAGCGTGTATTCTGCCTTGCCGCTATATATCGTAAAATAACTGCGTGTAATCTTGGCAATTGATTTGATAAAAAACAATCCGGCACCAGCATTTTCACTAGTACCGCCCTCTCGCGAAGTTGTCCCTGTTATACCTGGAGTAAGACTATACCGCACCGCTTCCAGATCATCTTTTGGATGCCACGTTTCGTTCATACTTTTCCAGATTCCTATGCCAGTATCGCAGATGGCGATACTAACTTTATTCGTTTTTTTATAGTATTGAGCGGCGACGATGGCACCGCGTTTCGCTTCAGCATGCTCTAAAACATTGCGCACCAGTTCGCCAATGATGTATTTAATAACAATCGCGTCCTTTTCCGGCAGATGCAATAGCGGTATCATTTCAGCAATAAAATGAGATTGGTCTTCAGGCGTTTTTATGACAGTTAGCGGCACAAATCGCCCGGCTGATTCTTTTTCTTTATATGTAAATGGTGATGCTGTGCTTGTTAAGCCGTAAAGCCCCATTCTATCAAGATAAATACCAGTAGCTGGAACTTTACCGACAATTTTCGTATTACTCCTACCAACTTGCATGGCCAAAGCAGCCACCAAAGCAAGGTTAGCTGGGTGGACTGTTATCCATTTATCGTGCGTTGTAATTTCCAGTTCTCTAGGCTTAGACCAATCAATAGACCGCAAAAAAGTCTGTATATTGCGTAAATTCCCCTGGTTCGACAGAAATACCCTCATACTATAACCAGTATACCCGTAGGGTACATTTCCTGTCAATATGTATCCTACGGGTAAAATATGTGTTTTATATGATTGACTTATATGAATATTTTGTCAATACAATATAATCAACCAAACTAATACCTAACAATTCGCCTGCCTGGCGCAAACGGTTCGTTACTTCTCGATCAGCCTGACTCGCCTCCAAGCTCCCACTCGGATGATTATGCGCTACGATGACGCTGGCGGCACGGTCGGCGATGGCGTCGGCGAAGACCTCGCGTGGGTGTACCAGGCTGGCGGTCAGTGTGCCGATGGTCACTACCCGTTTGGCGATCAAACGATTCGCGCCGTCCAGTGTCAGGCAGACGAAATATTCCTGATTTTTATCACGAATGTCGGCCAGTAGCTCAACAGCTTTTTCCGGACTGTCAATAATTGGCTGATCGCTATCCAGCAAATACCGCCGCGCTAGCTCCAAACTCGCCACAATCACCGAGATTTTCGCTTCACCCAGTCCAACCACGCCGCGCAGATCATCATACAAAATATCACCGCCTTTTTGACGCACAATTTTCAGCACCTCGCGCGCAATTTTACCAACATCCGCCCGAGCATTGCCGCTGCCAATAATCGCCATCAACAGCTCCAAGTCACTCAGTCGCGCCGTACCGTAACGCGCCAATTTCTCACGGGGACGATCCAATGGATGACGGTCAGAGATCTTCATATCACTACACCTCGCTTAAGTCCTGACTATATACCAAACTATCCAATAAAACGACCATTTGCCAAACGTTATTTTCTGATAACGACAGGCGATGGTAATTGGACCTAGCTGTATTTTATATGGACATTGCTTGGCAGTTGGATCTTCCGCCTGAGGGTTAGCTGTCTTATTATCAATCTCTATAGTCGTGGATTTACCAACATACCCGTCAGCTTTCATACCCGTCACAGTAATCGTTCTGGTTTTTGATATATCAACATCGGTGATGTCAAGTTGTCGCTGCTCACCGACCGCCCAGCCGAGATTATTGTCATCCAGACGAATCAGCCAGCGCGAAGACAAATTATCAACCGGTTGCCAATTGAGCCGAATCGTCGCCTTAGTGCCATCTCGCTCAATAATTTTTGCCGAAACCCGAGGCGCACCAGGACCAACAGGTAGATTAGGCTTGATGCCAACTTTAACGGGCGCTGATATGTTTGATACCGTGTCGTTATCAGCACTCATTCTCACCTGCATGATGCCATCAAACTTTTCAGTGTAAACATGGCTAGCAACTGGGTTTGTCGTTGTTTGATCAATCTTACCATCGCCATCAAAATCCCATTCGTACTTTGTGATCTTGCCGTCAACGACATACGAATCACTGGCGTCAAAAGTAATTTCCTGGCCAATATTTGCATAATATTCACCAATCTTCAACTTAGCGTTTGGACGATTCTTGATTTTAGTTAAGGCTTTTGTTAGTGCGCCAATTGTATCATTCTCGCCACCACTAACAACGACTTGGCCCGAGGTTTGTTTAGCGACATCTGTGTACGAACTCGCCAGATGATGTTCCACGACCGGATACACATTTACTGGATCAATCTCCAGCGAACGCTTAGCCACAGCCGCCACGGTCGAACCATCAACCTTATCTGGCTCGTGATATCCCGCATCAGTCAACAGAATCATCGCTTTTGTCGCCCCTTTTTGCCACTTCATCTCATTCATGGCCACCATACTAGCATACAACGCTGCCTCTGGTGTGTCACCGCCACCATCAACTGAAATACTATCAAGTTTAGCAAGCAGGTCAGTGGTATCTGACTGTAAATCTGACAATTTTTTAGCAGTATATTCATCACCAGCATCACGATACACAACCAGTCCAACTCGTCCGTTCATTTCTTTGATCTTCGAGCTATAATTTCTGATAAACGTTTTCATCTGATCAATATATGGACGCATCGATCCAGTGGTATCCAAGACAAATACTACGTCAGTTCCGGTCGTGCCCATGTTATTGTTTGAAGGCTTGTCATTGATTATTGGACCTTCTTGTGGGGTAGATTTGATAGCCTTGTTCAACCGAATAGCCGCCTCGAAGACACCATCGTCGATTGGTCCATTGGTATTGGCGTATTTACCGTGTCCATCCGTATCCCAAGCAAATTTTGAGCTACCACATACATAGTCATGACCGAGACACCATAGTCCAGTCTTTACATTATCTTCATCTGGCAAAAATGGTTTTCGTGCACCAAGGGCACCGTTATCAACAAAACAATTAGCAATTTCGCGCCGATAGGTTGATAACTTTTTCTTAAAGCATGCTGGCGGCAAAATACCTTCACCCTCTGGCAAATATAATTTAGGATCGCCGAACAACATCGTAAAGACTATCTTCTGCTTGATGTCAGATGATATGCCAGGCAAGGTCTGTCCAACCACCTGCGCACCCTGTGAGTAACCTCCCAAAATGAAAAACTCTTTGGGACATTTGCGGTGGCGAGCAGTTAAATAGGCGTTCAATTCTGCGACACCTTGATCGACGCTTTTGCCATAATCATATCTCATACCACCACTCATCTTGGCGCCAATGGCGTTGCCATTCATAAGATTACTAACATTAACCGCTGGATATTGATTACCCCCGTAACTTTCGCTGCCTAGTTCGTAGAAATTTAATTTATCTTTACCAACCCTATCTTGAAGTTGTTTACGAAAAGCCCTAACCTCTTTAGCATTAAGCTCTTGTCCAGAACCACGAGCGAATATAGCTGTAGCCAACATACATTTGTCATCGACCTTCTTCGCCATGACACCGGTATCAAAGACAAGTACACTAGCAATTGCAGTTACTGCAGGTACCATATAGGTCAATACTTTTTGCTTAATCATAAATTTGACCCTTTCTCCTTATAAATAAATATATTTCTGTATCATTAGTTGAATTTTTATACTCAACCATCACACTAAACTGATAGCGACCTCTTTCTCCGACGTACTCGCATGAATCTAAAGCCGTACCATCATCATAATCTACACATTGGCTGTGACTTGTATTAACCTGCGAAAAATTTTCAATAAACTTCTTCGCATCATTTTGTGTAATTTTACCCTTTACAATCCAAGATTTAGACATTTCTGGACAATTTCCCATCAAACATAAGAACTGTGGCGGAACTACTTTATACTTAGTCTGCCGCCACCCCTCAAGCGGCTTAAAACTGTCAGCCACCGCCTCAATATCTTTCGTACTACCTCGCCAGAGTACCAAACAAATCACTAGCCCAGCCAAGACCATTAAGCCGATAACTACATATGCTACTATTTTCCTAACATTAATTTGTTTACCATTACTCATCTGATCCTCCTTATAATCAAAAGACGCCCTAAAGGGCGCTTACAAACTAGAATAATTGACATATTGACTGGCGGTGCATAATCACAAACCATATGCGGTTAGTATAGCTTATGGTTTTTATAATGTCTATTGTATGCTCAGCTTATTTTCGTGTGCGTTATAAACAACATGTACCGCCACCACCCCAACCAGTTTCGTCAACCATGCAACGACGCTGGCGCTACCAGTAGTTGGGGTTTTACTGTCTTCCGGATTCAGCCGACTGTCATCCGTCCATAAGCCCAATGATGGATGATGTTTGACAATCAATAAATCATCCGCGGCATTTACTTCGCTGTCATAACCATACCCATCAGCCACATCGTCAGTCACCAAATCATCTTGCTCGCTCAGTTCTGTTTCTGTCACCTCAGCCACCCTGTCAATGACAACAGGATCTTCTTGCTCTTCAGACAAATCACCACTTTGTTCTGCGTCGCTACCGTCCATAGCCATAGTCTCGGGCTCATCACTTCCAAGCCACACGTCGTTTCCTTCCGGTGTTGTCGTAATTACATTATCCTGCTTCTCACGAGGCAAACCATATTCCTCTGACATTTGTACCGGCGCCTCGTCTAATGTAGCATTAGACGCTGGTTCAATAGCTGATGAAACAGGAACCATACTCCGTTCCACCGGCTCATGGTCATCCTTGGTGATTTCGGGCACTGGTGTTGCCTGGAGATTATTCAACAAATCCACAGGCTCAATTTCAATCTCATCAGCCACAAAAACTTCCGGCTCATCAATTTCTTCGCTTGCCACAATCGTCACTTCCGTTAACGGCTCCGTTGTCACTGCCTCAGTCAAAGGCGCTTCTGGCTCCGCCACTGACGACTGTTCAACAAAGAATACTACATCCTCCTCGGCCCACACTTCTTCGCCATTACCACGAGAATTCTCTTCCATTACCACATCATCAAACTGCTCAACTGGTGAAATCTGCACTTCATAAACCGTCTGATCCACTGCCGCTTCCTGATTACCATCCTGTAGTAACTCAATCTGGAGTTCATCTTCATTACCAGCAGTAGCGACAGAAGGCTTTACGTCTATCACTTCTCGTTCGGTTACAGCATCGTCCCCGGGCACCACTTTCACCGCCTCATACACTGCTGGCGCATCAACAATAGCAGGCTTTGTTAGGGTGTCATCAACCGCAGACTCTTCGCCTACAGAAAGCGCTTCTTCACTATGTTCAACACTGTTTTGAATTGGCGACGGCACCGCCGCCGGCTGATCAGACTGCTTCTTTACTGGCATTGACGCGGCGGCAATTATTTCTTTGGCGGGTGTTTCACGTTTCACGTCTTTGGTCTGTATATCAGCTGATAGCTCCGATGCTTGGGCGGAGAGTTCTTGTTCAATAGCTGACAGTGCGCTCTTTTCTTCCACCTCACTCACCATATCATGACTATTATTATAATCTCCTGTGTCATTGGCTGTGGTGTTATGTGACGGCGTTTCTCTTGATGGCACCTCAACTGTTGATACTGGCGACAAACTGTCAGCTATATCCACCACCTTAACTAACTTTGGTTCTTTTACCTCAATTTGAGGTGACGCTTGAATATCACTCGCCACCGTGTCAGCAAAATCGTCATTTACCTTTTTCACATCCTCGACAATAGGCACGACTGGATCAGCTTCAATTCTTATCGATGTCGGCAAAACCACTTCATATTCTGGTGTCGATTGCTTGCTTATCTCAGCCGGTTCATCAAGGCCAGGATCGGTAGCTTGCGACTCCACCATGCGATTGTCTATTTCCATATTCTTCACAGTCTCAACATCAACATCCGCTATCTTAACGTCTTCCTCATCATGGATATTACTCTTCTGTTCTTTGGGGTAGCTATATTCCTCTGATATATCTTCACAATCCAGAACCACCTCCACCACCCCAGGACTTGCTACTTCCGACACTTCTTCAATTTGGCTTAAGTCGCCAGCTTCATCAGTCTCCGGCGCCACCTGTGCCCAAACGATCTCACCTGGCGCTTCGTCCTCTCGGAGTAATTGTTCCAGTGTACTCAGCTGTTCTTCAGACTGAGGGTTATCCTTGTTTGCCATCATTGCAGCTTGACGATCTTGGCATAATCCTAAGTTGACACAACCAAAACACGCCGCGCTGCCAAAATTTCGACAAAACTCAGGATTAATTAGCGTACAGTCTTCTTTTGTGTCGTTATCAGATATAGCAACATCAAGCTCTGCCTCACCGCCGGCCACCGCCACCAGGTCAAGTTGGCTTGCATCATTAGCCACTGCTTCACTAATGCCAGACGAAAAATACTCGCCACCAGCACCGTCTCTCAACGACGAAAACACATCAAAACCATCACCGTCAATTCCTGTCGGCGATAATTCTACTGCAGTCGTCGCCCCAATCATTGCTCAAAAAATGTCTCCGTTGAAATATGTGATTCATCAACACCAGCGGCGGTTAGTTTTTGCCAAACATCACGCACAAACGGTAGACTACCGCAAACCAGAAAGTGCGCCTCGTCCGGCGTTTCAGCGACGATCTTCGCCACCTCAAACCGTCCGTTATGCCAGCCGTCCGTTTCCTCAACCTGCTGGCGAGTACTAAACTTGTTGACCTGAATCGATGAGGCCGCCAACTCATCCTTAAACACCATATATTCTGGCGATTTTTGGCTCAAATAGAGAAAAGTCGGCTGCTGGGCATCCGCCAAAATACTCCAAATCGGACTGAGTCCGCACCCCGCCGCGATGCCAACCAGCGGCCGCTCAGTCTGCGGGTTGAAATCACCGTATGCCCGGCTAATGTGCAGCGTGTCGCCAACGTGACGCGAACACAAATAGCTCGAGAATTCGCCGCCAACATTTTTCACGGTAATCGACATCAGTTCCTCATGCGGGCGCGAAGAAATACTATAGGCCTTGCCTTCGCGCACCTGGCTGCCCTCAATAAACACCGTGATATATTGCCCCGCCATAAAGTCAAACGGCCGCGCAAAATACAGCGTCGTCACCTCAGGATTTTCCTGGCGCACCCGCACAATTTCAACAGTTAGTGAATCACGCATTCTTCGACATACCTTTCCATTATTTTTTGGGCAGCTCTGAATTCTTCGTCAGTAAAGGTGTGGTAATTGGCAAATTTCGGGCTAATGGTGGTACCGGTGCGAAAATGTTGCAAGGCAAATCGCTTAGCGCCTTTGACCAACTCGCCAATCTTTTCAAAATCCGCCACCTCCAGCTGTTCACGGACGATCGTCGTTCGAAATTCATGACCAATCCCTGAATCAATCATCAGCCGCACATTATCCTTGATGGCCTCCAGATCAATCGGCCGCGCCGCAATCTCCACATATTTCTCCAACGGACCCTTGACATCCATGGCGATGAAATCAATCGTCCCCTCCTCGACCATGCCGCGCACCATATCCGGGTGCGTGCCGTTGGTGTCCAGTTTGACATCAAAACCCAGCTTTTTAATCATCCGGCAAAGCACGGGCAGATCTTCGTTGACCGTCGGCTCGCCGCCAGAAATCACCACGCCGTCTAGCCGGCCAATGCGCGACTTCAGGAAGATCATTGCCTCCTCGACTGGGATGCTCGGCGCTAACCGCTCGGGTAGTACCAGCTCAGGATTATGGCAATAGCCGCAGCGCATATTACAGCCCGAGAGAAACAGCGCTGCCGCCACGTGTCCCGGATAGTCCACAAGCGACAGCTTCTGAATCCCGCCAATTGACACCTTAAGCTGGGACAGCGACGGCGTTGGCTCGCTGATGTTCGGCGGCATCGTCATAATGCTCCCTCATGTCAAATTCAGCTTGTTTGCCATTGTTCCACTGAGCAACCGGACGCAAGAAACCGACTACCCGCGAGTAAACCTCAGTCGCTTCGCCGCAATTCGGACACTCTGGATGTTCTCCGACGATATAGCCGTGATTGGTGCAAATCGAGAAGCTTGGCGTGAAGGTAAAGTACGGCAATTTGTAGTTTTCGCAAATTGTCTTGACCAATTTCTTGAGCGTTTGTGGATCATCCATGCGCTCACCGAGGAAGAAGTGAATCACCGTACCGCCCGTGTATTTGGTCTGCAAATTATCCTGCAAATCCATCAGCTCAAACAAATCATCGGTGTAATTGACTGGCAAGTGGCTGGAATTGGTGTAGAACGGATGCTTAACCGCCGCACCCAGGCCATTAGCAAAGTGTGCTCGATCAGGGAAGCTGGCTTTGTCAATTTGAGCCAAACGGTAGGTTGTACCCTCAGCCGGCGTTGCTTCCAAATTGTAATTATTGCCAGTTTCTTTCTGATACTCCACCAGACGGTCGCGCATGAAGTCAAGTGTTTTCTCGGCAAACGCCTTACCCTTCTCAGTGCCAATGTCAACGCCCAGCAAATTCAACGCTGCCTCGTTAGTACCGATCAGCCCGATGGTCGAGAAGTGATTTTTCCAGTATTCATTAAAACGCTTTTTGATATCGCGCAGATAAAACTTGGTGTACGGATACAGGCTGATATCCGAATCGGTCAGCTGCTCCAGCACCTTGCGCTTGGTCTCTAGGCTGTCGCGCGCCATATCCATGAGTTCGCCCAGGCCCTTGAAAAACTCTTTCTCATTCTTTGATTTCAGTGCCAAGCGCGGTAGATTGATTGTCACCACGCCAATCGAGCCGGTCATCGGATTCGAGCCAAACAACCCGCCGCCGCGATACTCCAGCTGGCGATTGTCAATCCGTAAGCGACAGCACATCGAGCGCGCATCTTCTGGATCCATGTCGGAATTGATGAAGTTTGAGAAGTACGGGATGCCATACTTGGCGCTAGCTTCCCAAAGATTTTCAATGACCGGATTATCCCAGTTGAAATCTTTAGTAATGTTGACTGTCGGAATCGGGAAGGTAAAGACTCGGCCGTTGGCATCGCCCTCAGACAGCACCTCCAGCAGTGCCTTATTAAGCATATTCATCTCTTCTTGGTAATCGCCGTAGTTGGTGTCCTGCATCTCGCCGCCGATGATCACCGGATTACCAGCCATGTGCTTCGGACATTCCAGATCGAGCGTGATGTTGGTAAACGGCGTCTGGAAGCCAACCCGCGTTGGCACGTTAACGTTAAAGACAAATTCTTGCAGCGCTTGCTTGACCTCGTCATAGCTCAGCTTATCAGCGCGAATAAATGGTGCTAAGAGTGTGTCAAAGTCAGAGAACGCCTGAGCGCCAGCCGCTTCGCCCTGCAAAGTGTAGAAGAAGTTTACTACCTGGCCCAGTGCCGAGCGGAAATGCTTAGCCGGCTTGGAGGCCACCTTATTTTTGACGCCGGTGAAGCCTTGCCGCAGCAAATCCATCAGATCCCAACCGACGCAATAGACACTCAGCAAATTGAGGTCGTGAATATGTAAATCGCCCTCTTTATGCGCCCGGCCGATTTTCGGCGAATAGATCTTATCCAGCCAGTAGGTCTTAGTAATTTCCGCCGAAACGTAGTTATTTAGGCCCTGCAAACTATAGCCCATGTTGGAGTTTTCTTTGACTTTCCAGTCTAGATTATTGACGTATTTATCGATCAAATCGACGTGCGCGTTGGATGTAATTTCACGCAGTTTTTTATGCTGGTCGCGGTAGATGATGTAGGCTTTGGCGGTTTTCTTGAACTTGGAATCAATCAGCGTGTCCTCGACGATGTCTTGGATTTCCTCAACACCCGGCACGAGACGCGTCTGGCGAGCTTCTAGCTGTTTAA
>ERZ773087.722-NODE-722-length-23677-cov-30.872661_pt1 | contig 23677 bp, 19 predicted proteins | sample MGYA00511375_ERZ773087 | MGnify/ENA primary metagenome ERZ773087 (study PRJEB29015, sample SAMEA2737995) | human oral metagenome | biome: human oral; feature: human-associated habitat; material: dental | place: China | collected 2063 ...
TAAGGTTTGATAAATTGGTATGCACTGTATATATCGGGTATCGCTGAATAGTTACTTTTGGCGTTGCTTGTTTCGTCTTGCAGTAAAGACGATAATGAGGGTAGCACCTCGTTAGACGGAGATTGGTATATTTACGTGGGCATTAACAATAACCGTAATGGTGGACGTAGTTGGTTCGCCCCCAACCAATGTTCCCAGAAATCGGTATGGCGCATCTCTGGAAACCGAATACATTACGATTGGTATGATGACAGGGATGGTACTTGCAAGCTTAAGTCCACATATTACGAATATACCGCCAACAATGGCGTGTTTGATATGATTGTTGCTGCAGACTCGCCTAGCGATAGGGGCAAGAGGACCTCCATTAACTATCGCATGATAGGTAAGGAACTTATACTTAGTTGGAAGGGCGGCTCATACGGAGACGAGATACAAGTGCTGCATAAAAAGGGAGTTGACTATGGTTACCTAGATCCGCTTGTAGGCTATTGGCGGTTAACTAAGGCAAGCGTGGGCAGCACCACGGTGTTTGTGAAACCTAATGAGTGTTTGTATGGCTCTGTTGTGGCCAGTGTGTTGGGGCTTACCATATATTTGAATTACCCAGAGAACGGCAGGTGCGTTAAGACAAGAACGAATTTTACCTGGAAGAAGGAAGGGGGTACTTATTCTGGCGTTAGCGAGAGTGGAGAACACGTTACGTTCGACATGAATTTCGAAAACAACAACCAAACGTTGATTTACAGAGAGAATACCCAAAATGGGCTGATGACACTATACTTTAATAAAGTTAGGTGAGACGACTGTTGTTGGATCACCGCCTAGATTGACAAAAGGCGGACCGCACGATGGCGTGGGGTTCGCCTTTTAGCTGTTTATTGAAGATGTGCGCCCTGTTCGGACCTTGCATGGGGTAAGCGGTTAGGGCACGCAGATGGGCTATGGCTGCATTCGTTGCAAGTGGGGAATGTCTTGGTGGTCGTGTTGGCCTGCTGTTTTAAGGAGAAAAGATGTTGTGTGCCGTATGGGCAAAGCCGTTCTGCGCCCTGCCACACGCTTAAACCCCAATTGGTGGTTATACCGCTTACCAATTATTTTAGGTTGTTTCCTTTGTTTCCTGTCCATCTTTCGTTTGGTTGTCGGCATCTTGCTTGTTTTATTATCTTGACGTAGTTCGCCATACCTTGAAGGAGACAGACAAGATGCCCTGCAAGACACAAAGCCTGCACAGGTTTTAGCGGCCAATTTAAGGTAAAGGCAACGGCCAATTTGGGATAAAAGCATGTTTGCGTTTGGTGGCGATAGCGGCTCAGCTACGATGTGGGCAAAGGAAAAAGAAAAAGCGGAACGGGCTGATGCCTGTTCCGCTTTGATATTGTTTTTAGCCCCAATGGGGCATGCAAGGGTGGGGGGATGGCCTTACTCTTGCTTATCTTTAATGGCTTGCATGATTTTTGCTTCCAGCTCTTCGCACAGTTCGGGGTTGTCTTTGAGCAGGTTTTTCGTGGCATCGCGACCTTGACCTAGCTTGGCCTCGTTGTACGAGAACCACGAACCGCTCTTCTTAATGATTTCGTATTCAACGCCGAGGTCGAGAATTTCGCCCACCTTAGATATGCCTTCGCCGAAAGTAATTTCGAATTCGGTTTTGCGGAAAGGCGGTGCAACCTTGTTTTTCACCACTTTTACGCGCACCTGGTTGCCCACGATGTTGTCGCCATCTTTGATGCTGGTTACTTTGCGAATGTCCAAACGAACACTGGCGTAGAACTTCAATGCGTTGCCGCCAGTGGTTGTTTCGGGATTGCCGAACATCACGCCGATTTTCTCGCGCAGCTGGTTGATGAAGATACAAGTGGTGTTGGTTTTGCTGATGGTAGATGTTAGCTTGCGTAGGGCTTGGCTCATCAGTCGTGCTTGCAGGCCCACATTGTTGTCGCCCATGTCGCCTTCAATTTCTTTTTTGGGCGTAAGTGCTGCCACAGAGTCGACAACAAGGATGTCGATGGCCGACGAACGGATGAGCTGGTCGGCTATTTCGAGTGCCTGTTCGCCGTTGTCGGGTTGCGAAATCCAAAGGTTGGCCACGTCTACACCAAGCTTTTCGGCATAGAAACGGTCGAAGGCGTGCTCGGCATCGATAAAGGCGGCAATGCCGCCAGCCTTTTGCGCTTCGGCAATGGCGTGGATGGCGAGCGTGGTTTTACCCGACGATTCGGGGCCATATATCTCGATGATGCGGCCGCGGGGATAGCCTCCCACGCCTAAGGCCACGTCTAGACCGATGCTGCCCGTGGGTATCACCTCTACATTCTCTATCTGCTCGTCGCCCATTTTCATTATCGAGCCTTTGCCAAAGTCTTTTTCTATCTTGCTCATCGCCGCTTGCAGGGCTTTGAGCTTGGCCTCATCGGGCGAAAGTTGTTTGCTTTCTTCTTTTGCCATTTGTTGTTGTTTTAGGTATGATGGGAGTGGTTTAAGGGTTACAATTCAAGGTCGCCGCCGAACTCTTCGTGCCACGGCAGTCCTTGTATGTTGAGCTGTTCCATGAATGGATCGGGGTCGAACTCTTCTACGTTCCATACGCCCGGCTTGCGCCAGAGGCCCTTGAAGAACATCATTGCGCCAATCATGGCGGGCACGCCCGTGGTGTAGCTAACGCCTTGCATGCCCGTTTCTTTGTAGGCTTCTTGGTGTTTGCAGTTGTTGTAAACGTAGTAAGTAAGTTCCTTGCCGTCTTTTACGCCACGAATGCGACAGCCAATGGATGTTTCGCCATCGTAGTTGGCACCCAAGTCTTGCGGGTTGGGCAGCACGGCTTTAAGGAATTGAAGGGGAACGATGTTCACTTTGACACGCTTACCCGAACCATCGGCTAGCGGTGCCTCGTATTCTATCTCGTCGATACGCGACATGCCGAGGTTCTGTATCACGTCGAGATAGGTGAGATATTGTTGTCCGAAGGTCATCCAGAAGCGTGCTTGGCGAATGGTGGGATAATTCTTTACCAAGCTTTCAAGCTCTTCGTGGTGCATCAGGTAACTTTCGCGCGGACCAATATTGGGGTAAGTGATGGGCTGATGAACGGCTAGCGGTTCGGTTTCGAGCCACTCTCCGTCTTTGTAGTACAAGCCTTTTTGGGTTATTTCGCGTATGTTGATTTCGGGATTGAAGTTGGTTGCGAAGGCCTTGTGGTGGTTACCGGCGTTGCAGTCGACGATGTCGAGGTAGTGAATTTCGTCGAAATGGTGCTTGGCAGCGTACGCCGTGTAGATGCCGCTTACGCCAGGGTCGAACCCACAGCCAAGTATTGCGGTGAGCCCAGCCTCTTCAAAGCGCTGTTTGTAGGCCCATTGCCACGAGTATTCGAAGTGCGCCTCGTCTTTGGGTTCGTAGTTGGCGGTGTCTAGATAGTTGCAACCGCAGGCCAAACAGGCCTCCATGATGGTGAGGTCTTGGTAGGGTAGGGCCAGGTTGATAACCAGTTCGGGCTTAAAGTCGTTGAACAGGGCTTTCAGTTGTTCAACGTCGTCGGCGTCTACTTGTGCCGTTTTGATGTCCATATCATAGCCTTTGGCATGTATGGCATCCACTATTTCGTCGCATTTTTCCTTTCGGCGACTTGCAATCATAAACTCGCCGAAGTGCGTTTTGTTTTGTGCGATTTTAAATGCGGCCACGGTAGCAACGCCACCTGCGCCAATCATAAGAACTTTTCCCATATCGTTTTGTTGTTTCTGTTTGCTGTGTTTGTGTTGCCGCAGGGTGTTGCGGGGGCTGTTCGGGGCGAACGCCGTGTGTGCTTATTGGGCGTTTATCTCGTCGCTCCTTATGCCGAGGGCGTTCATGAGCGAGTAGCCCAGTATCTCTTGGCGGAAGTTTCCGCCAGGGAGGGGCTGCATGGCGAAGATGGTTACGCGCTTGCTGTCGTCGTCTAGGCGATGCATCTGGTGGCGAAGGCCCTCGTATAGTTCGGCGTTTTCGGCGTTTGGCACAACCATCACGCGCTTAACTTCGGACTGGGCGCAGACTGTTTGCACCACGTCGAGAAAAAAGTCGGTGGCGTTAACCAAGTCTTCCACGGGATATGTGCCGATGGCGAACTCGCCCAAGCCGTCTTTGAAGGCCTTGCCGTTTAGCTCATCGGCGAAGTTGGCAGGCGCAAAGTTCTCCATTTGGGTTTTCGCCTTGCTATGAACCATCACCACTTGCAGGCTGTTTTCGCCGTTGCGCACACCTCCATCGAGGGCAATGCAGTCGAGCCAGCGTGCTAAGTCGGCCTGCGGAATGCGTCGGCCGATGATGCGTTCGAAGTTAACGATGAGGTTGAATGCCACGTTGTCTACGTAGTCGGCATCAACTACGATGACGTTTTCGCTCCAATTGTTTTTTACGGCTTGTTCCATTGTTGCAAAGATAACAAGAACTTACGTAAAAAAGGCAGGGCGGGGCGATTATTTTTAGTTTGAGGGGGTGAAGTTGTTTTTAGGAGTTAAGGAGTTGTTTTGAGGAGTTAAGGAGTTGTTTTTAGGAGTTAAGGAGTTACGGAGTTAAGGAGTTAAGCCAAATGCCTTGTTGCAGAGTTGCAGTTCTCCTTGTAAACTTGCTGGTTTGTGAGCCCGTTAACTAAGGTCTGACTTAATTTGGTTAGTTGACGAGTTAACAAGTTGACGACTTGACAAGCTAAGGGGTTAACAAGTTTAATGTGAAGAAGTTAACAGTGAGCAAGAAAAGACTTACCGTTGTTCGCAAGGCACTTGGCTTAACTCCTTAACTCCTAAAGATGAAAAGGTGAAAGAGTGAAAAGGTGAAAAGATGGCTAACGCCACCTATACATTTGGCTTAACTCCTTAACTCCATAACTCCTTAACTCCTAAATGATCTCCTCTCTTAATAGCATTTGATGCGATACATCAGGCCAAGTTCTAGTTTGTTGGTGTGGTAATCGGATAGTCCGCAGGCGTGGTTGTAGTCTACTTTCTTACCCATGTAGGCCAAGAAAAGGCGTAGGTTTTGCCCTTTGACGGGGAAGTATTCTAGGCTGGCCACATAGCTGTAATACTTGCGATAGTTCTTTAACGCCTCGTATTGGGGAATGCTCGTGGTTTCGTAACTGCCCCGAAGTTTGAAGTTGAAACGCGGTGCAAACTGCCAATTGGCCTCGGTGACGAGAGCGTTGTAGTGCACGTTGCCGAAGAATACGTCTTTATCGTTGTTTACAAGGCTGGTTAATTCGCCCGATGCAATGCGCAAACGGTCTAGTTCGTCAACGGCTCCATAATAGTCTATGTACCATTGCAGCTTAGGTAAGTTGAGCCTTTGACCAAGACTAAGCATGCGCGAATATTTGCCCTTGGCCTGCGTTTGCAGTCCCCATGCCCATCGGGCTTGTAGGCGGTCGTTGAAGAAATTGCCGTTCCAATTGGCGATATAGGTGAGGGGTATGTTGCTGGGCGTTAGCAGTTGGCGGTCGTTGGTAAGGTCGGGGCCAGCCATCTTGGCATCCTTGGCATATTCTTGCTCGAAGGTTCCGTTGTGCGAGTCGGTTATTTGTAGGCCGAACTCTTGGGTTGGTATGGGCTTGAACGTTACTTGCGCACCCGCAACGAAACATTCCATGTGCGCCACGAAGTCGCAGTATTTGTATATAAAGAGCGGATTTTCGTCGTATTCGTAGCCTCCCCAAATCTGTCCTATCTTTCCTGCTTGCACTTCCCACTTGGGATTGAAGGTGTAACCCACCATCATCATGTCGGTGGCCTTGGCGAAATTGTCTTCGCCTTGCGGTTCGTAGCCGCTGTTGAGGTGCTGTCTGAGGCGATAGAAGAGCTTGTCCGTGACGTGTCCTTTAATCTCCAAACGCAACTGACGGTTGGCAAACGCCCCCTTCCACGTGCCGTTATGTTCGGTGGCACGTGCTGCTGCTGCGAAGTTAAGGTAGAGGTTAAAGGCGTCGGTCTTCTTTTCTAGTTTCAACACCCGTTCGGCAATCGAGGGCGCGTCGTCGTCTTCGCCGCCCATACCCGTGTTGTTTCCCTGCGCCCGAGCCGTTAGGGGCAGGCATAGGAACAAGGACATGGCGGCAAGTAGATTGTTTACTTTCATGATGTTTTATATGATTTTTTGGAGCGAGAGGCTGTTGCTGAGGGGGGCTTTTGCCAATTGTCGTTATGCCATGTGCCATGTTTAGTGTGCAAGGCGGTTTGTTGTGGCAGGTGCGCGGGGTAACGCATACATGACCCATGCAGGCAACTAGTGCCCAAGCCCATTAGTTAGTTTGTTGCGATTAGTATTCGTTAAAATATTGTTGTATCCTCTTCCAGTCGCGCGTTTGGGTTAAGGCGAGCATCAGCAACACGCGTGCCTTTTGCGGACTAAGGCAGAGTGCGGCAACAAAGTGGTGCTTCTCATCGTCCACTTCGCCGTTAAGACAGGTTGGCCCAAAAGGCACTCGCGAGGCCCTGACGATGTTGATGCCCTTGGCGCGAGCCTTCAACGCCACCTCGAACACATCCTTATAGAAATTGCCATCGCCCACACCAGCCAGCACAATGCCATCAAACTTCGCATCCATAAAGGCCTGTATGGGCAACGCAGAGCAATTGGCATAACCATATACGATACCCACGCGAGGCAAGGCTTTCATGTTGTCGACATCGAAAGGGCTGCGCATGGTGTGCAAATTGGTGGTTTGGCGCAGATAATGGGGCTGTGCATTGTAGACATAACCCACCTCGCCAGCGTTGGCTGCACGAAAAGCGGCCACGTCGGTGGTGTGCATCTTCATCACGTCTTTGGCATCGAACAGCTTGTTGTTCATACAAACAAGCACGCCCCTGCCCGCAGTTTGACTACTGGCAGCAGTGGCCACGCCGGCAAAGATGTTGGCCGGACCGTCGGCACTGATGGCCGTAGATGGCCGCATTGCACCCACAAGCACCACGGGTTTGTTGCTGTGCACGGTGAGATTAAGAAAATAAGCCGTCTCTTCCATCGTGTCGGTGCCGTGTGTCACCACCACTCCGTCGTAGTTTTCTTGGTTGAGCAACTGGTTGATGCGTTTAGCTAGAAGCAGCCAAACGGCATCGTTCATGTCTTGCGAAGGGATGTTAACCAGCTGTTCGCCACTAACATCGGCCAGATCGCTCACCTGTGGCACGGCTTTTAGTAAAGCCTCTACGCCCACTTGGCCCGCATTATAGGCCGACGACGTAGCCGAAGCACTTACACCAGCTATTGTTCCGCCAGTGGCGATGATGCGAATGCGTGGCTTGGCCGTGGCACCTAGCGCAGTGGCGAGGGCTAAAAGTAGGGTTAAGGCAATGTTTCGTATAGTCATATATCTATGGTTTTTAATTGTTTACAATGTGTTTGGTCGTGGGTAGAGGACTGTTAATGCAAGTGGGTTTAATAGGCAAAGGCGATGATGGCATAGCCCACACCGATGGAAACGAAGGTGGTGATGAAGCCCGCCAATTGGAAAGAGTGGTTAAGAACGTACTTGCCGATGCGCGTAGTGCCCGTTCGGTCGAAGTTGATGGCAGCCACTTCGGTGGGATAGTTGGGGATGAAAAAATAGCCATTAACAGCAGGGAACATCGCCAACAAGGCCAACGGACTGATTCCGAGGCCAATGCCAAGGGGATAAAGTGTGGTGACGGTGGCCGCCTGAGAGAAGAGCATGATGGACATGAAGAACAAAGCCACGGCAAAAAGGAATGGATATTGCGTAACCACGGCGGCAATATGCGTCTTAAAGAAAGGTAGGTTGCCATTGAAAAAGGTGTCGCCCATCCAGGCAATGCCGAATATGGCTACCATGGCATTCATGCCAGCACCAAACACATTGCCTTTAACGGCATGCTCTACATTGGCCTTGCCCACTAAAAGGATAAGGGCAGCACAAGCCATCATCACAATTTCTATGGTCTCGGGCATGCCAAGGGTGTGCGTTTGGTCGCCAATGGTGAACTGGGGGCGCAATTGTGGGAACAAACCGAACGTAACAACAAGCACTACCCCCAATAGAAACGCCCACACAGCACGCTTGGCACGCGGGTTGGGAGCAGACTTGGCCGCCTGCATTTTCTTAGCATCTTCGGTGGGATTGATGATGCCTTCGCGCACGCGGCGTTGATATTCGGGGTCGTCTTCAAGCTTTTTACCCACAAAGTTTTGTACAAAGGCAGCCGCCAAGATGGCTACAAGCGAGGCAGGAATACACACCAACATCACATCTTTAAGGCCAATACCCTGTGCACCAAGTAGGTTGCTGCTGATGATGGCAGCCGTGGCAGCCGACACCGGACTGCCCGTAATGCCCAGCGATGCAGCAATGGTGGCAACGCTTAGCGGGCGTTCGGGGCGTATTTTAGAACTGGTGGCTATCTCCGAGATGATGGGTAGCAGCGAATAGGCCGTGTGGGCCGTGCCTGCAACGAGGCAAAAGAGCCACGTAACAAGCGGTCCGTAGAAAGTGATGTGGTGTGGATGTCGGCGCAAAAACTTAGCCGCCTGTCCCACTAGGTAGTCAAGTCCGCCTGCCGCTTGCAGTGCTGCTGCTGCCGTTATCACCGATACGATGATGAGCATCACGTCGATGGGTAGTTTCCCAGGTGGAAGTGAGAAGCCGAAAACAAGTATGAATACCCCCACCATGCCATATATACCCAAGCCGATGCCGCCCACGCGGGCGCCAATGAAGATGAGTGTGAGCACAATGGCCAGTTGAAAAAGGATGATTGCCGTAGCCATAGTCTGATTGTTTGATGGTTGCGTCGCACCCGTCTATCATTCGTTAATATATGATGATTGTGCGTACCAATATGCAAATATAGGAAAGTTTGCGCTAGTATGGTGCATAGATGGGATGTTTTTTGAGCGTGAGGGGAGGAAAGTTGGTGTCGCTATTGCGGAATGCTTGTGTTTTTGATTGAAGTCGTCTTGACTTTTAATATTTCTATAAATTGAGCGGAGTTTGTTATCTTTATGATGCCATCACAGATAAACACTCCGCTCATATATACGAATTGCAGTACAAATCAACTCACTGGCTTATAAACTCACGACAACCCAACAACTCCCAAATACATCAACTCACAAACCCATAAACTTAAAATTGTTTCTTTTATTTTACAATATCGCTTTAATTCCCACTCCGTTCTAGCGAAAGCATTGGTTATAAAGTAAGAAAATATCCACTATTTCTAATCTTTCACGTCTTTTGTTTTGTCTATTTTTATGCTCAGTGCCTGCATTTTGCACCATTTAGCCTTTCTAGTTTGCTTGCCAACCCGTATTTTTTCAACTCCAATTACGCCCTTTTTAGCCTCTAAACCCCCACTTTTTAATGGCTGTTTTGCCCCTTTCAGCCATGTCTCTCATGTCCAGAAGGGGCTTTATTTATACAATTGCTGTGGATGTTTATGCTTTTCGACTCGCATTTAGCAGCATTTTGCCTTGCGTTTAGCACCAAAACGCGCTACATTTAGCATCAAAACACCTTGCATTTAGCACCAAAATGCACTCCATTTAGCACCAAAACGCACTCCATTTAGCGGCAAAACGCACTGCGTTTAGCTGCAAATAGCCCCGAAAATGGTGCAAATAGCGGCTTTCTTAAATAAAAATTCATTTTGCTGCATTCATAAACTAACCCCTTTTTGCATCAAAACAAACCTTCGCGAGAATCGATTTTTTGCGGCAAGGTGAGCGGTTGGTGGGCAGAAAGGGCAGTTATAATGTTAAAATTCTTGCTGAAAACTGGACAAAGGCGGTTGTGTCGTATATGCACACGCATGGCAACGTCAGGGAAAGCACGTACGTTTACTACCGCCAACGCGAGCGGTTGCAGGGCAGGTTGCTTACGGACAACGGAGACTGCATCATGGAAACGCATAAGAAATCTGCCATTGACAGCTAGTTTTCAATTTGTACGAGAATGTATGTAATGACTTCCTCCAGGTCACTTTTTGAGATATAACCCTGTTTAGTAACAGACAAATGGGCCAGAATATCAGGTTACATCGTGTCTTTGCGGATTACTTCGTACATGAGCGGGGTGTTTATCTTGGTTTTACAGCACAAAGATAATAAACACCTCTCAATTTATAGAAACATTAAAAGTCAAGACAACTTCATTATGCTGTGTGGTTTTGGGGGAAGATAAAGGGGCTTTTCAGTAGTAGGTGAGGCGTGTAAAAGACAGGCAAACATATAACGCCTCAATAGCTTTTGTGGGCTGTTGAGGCGTTACATGCTTGTTTGTTGTTTCACTTCCTCAAATATATCCAACATTGATTATCAGTGATTTATACTTGTATGGTACAAAAATGTTTTCTCAATTTGAGTAGCATTGATTAGAAAACATCTTGGATGTTATCAGTCTTCAAATAAAGAGTATTTATTACGATCATTAAGCAATTTCTTCAACAGAGCCAAGTTTACTTTATTCGTAAATCGATTTTTTCTTAAAGGGAAAGCTCCTCTGTCTATCAAAATTCTGTTTCCTAAAGCAGATTCTGGTGGGATAGAATATTGAGGAACAAATAAGTATTTCCCTTGTTCTAACGTTTCCATTCCCGCATCAAAACTTCCTCCCTTAACTCCAGCTTCTATTACGATAGAAATGTCGCTAAGTCCAATAAGAGTTTTATTTCGTTGCATAGCTCTTCCTGCTGTCCATTTAGCATTTGGTAGAAATTCACTAATAACCAGTGTGCGATCCCAATTCCAGTCTGAAATTAAATCCTTTCGAATTCTAAAACTATTAATACCCTCAGGTAAAACAATTATTGTATATCCATTATTTTTCAAAGTATAAGAATGTGCTATAAAATCCACTCCAGCTGCATATCCCGAAACGACACAGATATCAGAAACTGATAATTGCTCTATTATATCACGAGTAATTTCTATTCCCTTTTCTGATACTTTTCTTGACCCTGAGAAAGCAATTTTTTTCATTAACAACAAATCCAAATTACCTCTATAGGTCAAAATAGGTGGCATTCTAACAGAAAGTCCTCTTTCCAACTCTATAGGATACATTTTGTCTAATATAGAAATAAATTTTACGTTGTTATCCAATAGGGAAAGCTCTATGGATGAATTCACAAAGTCCTTTCTTTGAATTTCACTTAAATAAGCAAATATTTGTTCATATACTAAATTAATGTTGTTTTCCCCACTTATTGAGCGTAAGAGGCGGTTAGTTTGAACATTACCTATTCCCTTTACACTTAATAATCGGTAGATTAACTTAATAATAGAATCATCACTATTTATCATCTTGCGCTATTGCTTCTAGATTTTACAATCGTTAACCCTAAAACTCGCTGAGCACCGGCTTCTTTCAATTTCATTGCTATATATTGCAGCGTTACTCCAGACATATACAAATCGTCAAATAAAATAACAATCTTGTTGTTAAGTTGCTCTTTATTATTTATGGTAAAGCCAGACTCTTCCAATATACTTATTTTGTCTTCTACATTCTCCGCATCCTTAACATTTCTTGTTTTAGAAGTCCATGATATAGTATTTGAAATATTTGTAGCGGTAATGTCTAGTTTATCAGCAATCCTTTGAGGTAAATTATCTAGAGTATTACTCGGTACTGCACAAATCAGATCAGCATCTTTATAATACGGAAGTTTATTTATCCACTCTTCACATAAACTTACTAACTGCTTTTCTGCATCATTATTACTGTAATACTTGGCCTGATATTCAAGTTCCCCTATTTCAGTGCGACTCTCATCTTCTATAATATTCATAGATAATGATAAAGATATGTCAAGACAGTCTCGCAAGAATACGATATTATTATAGCATGTAATAAAGTCATGCCATTTGCTATATTCTTCATTTGTTATAGCCCTCCATACTCTTCCACTTTTATACTTTGAAGCGAATAAGCTTATGTCATTACCTATTTCCTTCTTTATTATAGGTTGGATAGAGTCTTTAAATGGTAATGTGATCTTCCACTGGTCATTGTACTTCTTTAATGCCTCTGCATGACTTGATGAAAAATTAATTCGTTTAGTACTATTGCTAGATACAATCTCCTTTATATTTTCCAAGGTTATAGCCTTCTGTGGTACACCCATAAATGATAAATTCTTAAAATTAAACGCCATACAAATCAATTTTAATATTATAGAAAACTGTATTATAACACTCCCATATGGAACTTTTGTAGTTCTATTTCACTTTGCGTTAGCGACAATAATAGCAGAGAATGCAGATATGATAATAGAAATAATTTGCCCCATAATTTATAGATCTGATATTTTAAGATAAATATTACCTTCTTGCACAGCTGCTCTCTTTTTTCTTCTCAACAAATCAGGTAAAGGTATTCTTTGTTCCAAGACAGCCATTAAGTCCATACCATCCATCAAATACATTAATTTTTTGCCATTTGAATATGCTGTTATGGCATCTTCTGAAAAGCCATTTATGGAAATAAATAAGCCTAGAGTGTTATCCAATCTCCTATTTATTTTGCCCTCAAATGCATATAGGTCAGCATTCGCCGTAGGTTCCTTACGCCATTTGGCTTCTAATAAATACTCATCTTTGTCTAAAGAGAATGCACCATCTATCTGTTCTCCAACTATCTTAAAGGAAGATTTAGCATCGAGGTCATACAAATTAAACAAACCATTTAGAAATTTTTCTAAGGCATAGCCTCGCTTTTGGTTGTCATTATTAATAGATAAGCCAATAAATTCTTCTTTAAGTTCGCTGAGGATTTGATTAACTCTATTCAAGGAATCTACTTTATCCTTATTTGCTTGTTTGCGCTTTCTGATAACTTCTTCCTCTTCTTTGTAATTGATAAAGCCTTTCGTCAGTTGGAATAATACATTTACTGCCATTTTTGCATCATGTATCTTTTTCTCAGCATCATCAACTCTTTTCATGCTACTATAGTCATTAAAAGTTGCTACTGATATTATTAAATTTAACAAATCCCCTTGGACAGCTTGCTCGTTACGCTCAAGAATATTTACAACCTGCGATGCTATATTTCTCTTATAGTCATCCCAGTTTACCCTTGAAAGCACCTCTTTATGCTCTATTGACATATAAAGGTAATCTTTCAGGTCTTTCTTATACCAGAATATATGAGATAAGGCATTTTTCAATGCCATTAAAACATTAGCAGAAATCTTCTTCATATCAATTGATTGTCTTTTCTTATTATAGTAGTTATGGTTCTGCTGCCATCAGTATATCATCCTCATAGATTTCATACATCTTGGCTGATTTTGTTGAATAATTCTCTTGTTCATTATTCGTCCACTGCTCGCATTGCTTAATGACAGTTTCCAAAGCATTGGCAGCTTCTTCTGGTGGATAACGATATTTTTTAATTAATTGCTCACTCATTTTGTTCGTAATAATATGAATAGTCAATACCTTTCAAGAACATTTCTCTATCATCAATTTTGGTGGTGAGAGCTGGTTTTACCAAAGTCTTGATATGTGTACTATCAGCTACACTCTCACGCATGGCTGACAGATATTCGTTCTTGTCTATCTGACTCCAATCCACACACCGTTTGAGAGAACGCTTCAGCATGAGGTCAAGCCAAATACGAGTACTGCGACCATTGCCCTCCATAAAGGGATGTGCAATATTCATTTCAACATATTTGTCCATAATCTCATCAAGGGTAGTTTCGGGCATTCGTTCTATTGTTAGCAGAGTTTCAGGGAAGTGCATACAATTAGCGAAAGTAAAACCTCCTTTGGATATATTCTTAGTGCGGATTTGTCCAGCAAAGTCGTATAATCCTCCAAAGAGATAGGCATGAATCTGTTGCAGACACTTTAAACTACCAGGTTCTGCCGTCTGCAAGATTCCACTTTCAAAGAGTTGGTAGGCTTTCTTCTTGCTCTGTCCATCAATGGTGTTGTCGCTGTAGGTAAACCAATCAAGAAAGTCATTTGCACGATTGTTGGGATAGTTCTTTGCCAATAATACAACACCTTCGCTGTTGAGAACATCTGCCAAACGTAGTTTTCCATCAGGTGCTTCAAACTTGAAGCCGTGAGTGGCACTCACGAGTTCAATATCTTCTTGCTTTAACTTCTTTTTCAACCATCGCCAATAGTTACCAGCTTTAGTATAGTCTGGCTCGTTATTAATGGCACGAACAATGTCTGTTGCTGAAAACCACCAACAGTTTTGTTTCTCATCCCATACCGCCCTCACTTCACGGTCGTTGAAAAAGCGGATAGATTTTTTATTCTGTTCTTTATGTTCTGCCATAATGAAAAAGATTATTCATCTGGGGTGTTAATCAAATCCTTTGGACTCACCGATAAAATTTCTGCTATTTGGAATAACAATTTAAGACTTGGTTGGCAACGATTGCAAACGTATGAGTTCACGATAGTGTAGCTTTTCTCGTTTTTGCAAGTTAAGCTAGCCTATTCTCATTCTTGGTTAAGCCCCATTTTGTTCTACTTATGAAACGCTTTATGAGTGTTATGTAGTTATTTGCAAATATAGTAAATATTTTTGAGTAAGAGGTTAAGAAGGAAATGTTTTGTACAAAGAAAAAGAGGAAGAGCCGAAATAGGCACTTCCTCTTTTACGTTATTTGTTGTGACAGCTTTACTTTACTTCCTCAAAATCTGCGTCTTGCACATTGTCGCCAGTGCTACCGCCTTGTGCTTGCTCTCCGCTTGCGCCTTGGAAACCAGCGTTGGGATCGGGTTGAGCACCGCCTGCGCCTTGGTACATCTGTGCGCTAGCAGCTTGCATCACGCTGTTAAGGTTGTTGATGGCAACATCTATTGCGGCAACATCGGCAGCCTTGTGGGCATCTTTAAGCTGTTGCAGTGCGCTCTCGATGCCTGGCTTTTGGTCGGCAGGGATTTTGTCACCGTTATCTTTCAAGAAGTTCTCGGTGGTGAAAATCATCGAGTCGGCTTGGTTAAGCTTGTCCACCTTCTCACGCTCGGCCTTGTCGGCAGCTGCGTTTTGTTCAGCCTCAGCCTTCATGCGCTCAATCTCTTCCTTGCTCAATCCGCTGCTAGCCTCGATGCGTATCTTCTGTTCCTTGCCCGTGGCCTTATCCTTGGCAGACACGTTGAGGATACCGTTGGCGTCGATATCGAACGTTACTTCAATCTGTGGAACACCGCGACGAGCGGGAGCGATACCTTCGAGGTTGAACTGTCCGATGCTCTTGTTTTGTGAAGCCATAGGACGTTCGCCCTGCAAAACGTGGATGGTAACAGCCGTTTGGTTGTCTACTGCTGTAGAGAACGTTTCGCTCTTCTTGTGCGGGATGGTGGTGTTGGCCTCGATAAGCTTGGTCATTACGCCACCCATTGTCTCGATACCCAGCGTAAGAGGCGTAACGTCGAGCAACACGATGTCGCCCACACCGCTCTCCTTGTTGAGGATAGCACCCTGAATGGCAGCACCTACGGCCACCACTTCGTCGGGGTTAACGCCCTTAGAAGGCTCTTTGCCAAAGTAGTTCTTTACCAATGTCTGCACGGCGGGGATGCGGCTCGAACCTCCAACGAGGATAACTTCGTCGATATCCGAGGTAGACAGCTTGGCATCCTTTATGGCGTTTTGACATGGTACGAGACAAGCCTGTATCAAGTCGTGTGCCAATTGCTCGAACTGAGCACGCGTCAAAGTCTTCACCAAGTGTTTGGGTACGCCGCCCTCTGCCGAGATATAAGGCAGGTTGATTTCGGTCGACGTGGTGCTCGACAGTTCAATCTTAGCTTTTTCGGCAGCCTCTTTCAGGCGTTGCATGGCCATGGGGTCCTTCGTTAGGTCGATTCCCTCGTCGGCCTTAAAGCCATCGGCCAGCCATTTGATTATCACTTGGTCGAAGTCGTCGCCGCCCAAGTGGGTGTCGCCATTGGTAGAAAGCACTTCGAATACGCCACCACCAAATTCGAGGATGGAGATATCGAACGTACCGCCACCAAGGTCGAACACGGCAATCTTCATGTCCTTGTTGCCCTTGTCTACACCGTATGCCAGAGCGGCAGCTGTTGGCTCATTAACGATACGTTGTACGTTGAGCCCAGCAATTTGTCCGGCTTCTTTGGTTGCTTGACGTTGCGAGTCGGAGAAGTACGCAGGAACCGTAATAACGGCATCGGTTACTTCTTGTCCGAGGTAGTCTTCGGCGGTCTTCTTCATCTTTTGAAGTATCATCGCCGATATTTCTTGCGGTGTGTATTTGCGACCTTCGATGTCAACACGAGGCAGTCCGTTTTCGTTTACCACGTTGTAAGGCATGGCCTCAGCCTCTTTGCGGCTCTGCTCGTAGGTCTCTCCCATAAAACGTTTAATCGAGTAAACGGTGTTCTTGGGGTTGGTGATGGCCTGACGTTTGGCGGGGTCGCCCACCTTTCTTTCGCCGTCTTTAACGAAACCCACCACAGAAGGCGTGGTGCGTTTGCCTTCGCTATTGGCGATTACCACTGGCTCGTTGCCCTCAAAAACGGCAACGCAGCTGTTAGTTGTTCCTAAGTCTATTCCAATAATTTTTCCCATAAGAATATTTTGTTTTATATTTTTGTTCGTTATTTAATTATTTGCGGCTGTGGCCTTGCGGTTCGGCACACCATATATATAATAAGGTGTAACGGAGTATGTGGCGTATAGGCCGCCGCCGTTCGCTTACTTCATAAACAAAGCTTGTGCCAAGAGCGGATAACCGTCATGTTGCTGACAAATTGGCATAGGAAGGTGAGGAGGTGAGGTTTGTGAGTTTGTGAGATTGTGAGTTTGTGAGTTTGTGAGTTGATGAGTTGATGGTTTTTTAAGTGTCAGAGCTGGTTTAGACTTGTGGGTTGACGGGCTTGTTGGTTGATGAGTTTAAAGTTCGTGAGGTGTTGGGTTAATAGTTTGTTGCCCGACTTAAACTTCTAAACTTCTCTCCTTATCAGCTGGAAAATTCACAAACTCATAAACTCGCGAACTTACAAACAAAATAATTGCAATATATTTGTTATCTTTGCAGCTTTAAAGGCCAACCTAACAATAGCACCTCGAACGAATGGTGTTTGCGCGGCGCGCCTGTACGTTATATCTAAAACAATAGTAGAGAAATGACTTCATTGACATTGGCAATCGTCGTTGTCTTCATTATGGGCTATCTTTGCATAGCCCTCGAAAGCTTGACGAAGGTGAACAAGGCGCCTGTGGCGCTATTGATGTGTGTGGCTTGCTGGACACTTTTCATGGTTAATCCATCCGAATTTGTGCTGCCTGGCATGCCCGAATTGACTGGTAACGCCGCTGGCATATTGGCACATGTGGGCGAAAGCCTGAGAGAACATCTGGGCGAAACGGCCGAAACGCTGTTCTTCCTCATGGGTGCGATGACCATCGTAGAGATTGTTGACACCAATGGCGGGTTCAATTTCGTGCGCGATGCCATACAGACGCACAGCAAACGCGGATTGTTGTGGCGCATCGCCTTTATGACTTTCCTCCTTTCAGCCATCCTCGACAACCTTACAACAAGCATTGTGATGATTATGGTGCTGCGCAAACTGGTGGCCGACAAGCAAGACCGCATGGTGTATGCCGCGTTGGTGATTATCGCTGCCAATTCGGGAGGTGCCTTCTCGCCCATCGGCGACGTAACCACCATCATGCTTTGGATTGCTGGCTCTATCACCACGGTTGGCGTAATAACCGAGATTCTCGTGCCTTCGCTGGTGTCGATGTTCGTTCCTGCTTTCATCATACAATATATGTTGAAGGGCGATCTGCCTGCTATGGCTAAATCGGCAGAAGACAGCGCGCTGACCTTTACGCGCACGCAACGTCGCATTATCTTCTTCCTTGGTGTTGGCGGACTAATGTTCGTACCCATCTTCCGTTATCTTACCGACCTGCCTCCCTACATGGGTATATTGCTCGTGTTGGGTGTTTTGTGGACTGCCACCGAGATATTCTACCGCGGAGCACATCTGGGCGAAGACTCGATGTCGGCTCGCGTTATTGCCTTGCTGCGCAAGATAGACCTGGGCACCATCCTTTTCTTCCTTGGTATATTGATGGCTGTGGGCTGCTTGGCAGAGATTGGCGTGCTTACGGCTATGGGACGTGGGTTGGAAAGCATCAGCGGTGGCAACCACTACTTGGTAACGGGCATCATCGGTGTGCTTTCTAGCATTGTAGATAACGTTCCGCTTGTGGCAGGATGTATGGGTATGTACCCCATTGCACCAACTGGCGACATGGCCGCTGATGGCATTTTCTGGCAGTTGTTGGCCTATTGTGCTGGCGTTGGTGGCTCGATGCTCATCATTGGCAGTGCGGCTGGCGTTGTGGTGATGGGCTTAGAGAAGATTACCTTTGGCTGGTACATGAAACGTATCACGTGGGTGGCCTTCGTAGGATACGTTGCTGGCATCCTGACTTATTGGGTAGAACGCATGTTGTTCTTCAATTGATAGATACTTAAGCCAATAGACAAACGGGCCAATCGGGTTGGCTTGATTGGTCTGATAGGGGTCCGACTAGTCCGAACATTAATCCGACTAGTCGGACTTTTCTTTGAAACATAACAATTTCTCTTGCAGATGATAACAATAGAACAAGCGCAAGTAAGTCGAGCCTCCGACATTGCCCGCCTTATCATGGAGGCGATGAACCACGAATGTTGCCTGTATTTTGCAGGCGAAGAGCATGGGCTGTCGGGTTTTCATCAGCTGATGACCGATTTGGTGTGTCGCGCTGACAGCCAATATAGCTACCTCAACACGCTTGTGGCTCTCAACGCTCAACGCGATGTGGTTGGCGTTTGCACGTCTTACGATGGTGCGCACTTGCATCAACTGCGTGTGGCTTTTGTGCAAGGTTGCTTGGCGCGCTTTAATCGCGACTTCGGCAATATGGACGACGAGACGGCAGCAGGCGAATTGTATGTAGACAGTTTGGCAGTAGACGCGCGTTATCGTGGCAAGGGCATTGCCAAGTCGCTATTGAAAGCTACCATAGAAAAGGCCAAACAACTGCAGTTGCCTGCTGTTGGTCTGCTTGTTGACAAAGGGAACCCCAAGGCCGAAAGGCTATACACTAGCGTTGGCTTTCAATATGTGGATGATAACCAGTGGGGAGGACATGCCATGAGGCATTTGCAGTATGTTTTAGAAGTAGAGGAGTAAGGAGTTCTTTTTGAGGAGTTAAGGAGTTATGGAGTTAAGGAGTTAAGCCAATAGCTTTGTGATTAACGGCAGCATTTTATACTTCTTGTCAACTCATCAACTCATCAACTCATCAACTCATCAACTCATCAACTTGTCAACTTGTCAACTTGTCAACAACTCATCAACTCATCAACTCGTCAACTGGTCAACTGGTCAACTGGTCAACTGGTCAACTGGTCAACTGGTTAACTCGTTAACTTGTCAACTCATCAACTCGTCACCTGTTTTTCACTCTTCTCTAAAAACTCCTCCACGTCTTTCTTTATTTGTAGGAACGGAGCAGCATCCACATACACCTTACTCTTCCTCAGCATTGGTGCCATGTCTGCCACACTATGGGCATAAGATGCCAGTTCGTTTCGCATCTGTGTGGAATGCACGCTTTGCTGACGGATTTCCATTTCGCGTTCGCGCACAAGATATTCGCACACGCGCATAAGCATAGGGATTACGAGCGTGTCGGCCAGATGATGACCTTGTATATATAAATAGGTGGTGTCGGGTGTAACGCCCAACCTAAGCAAGTCGGCTTTCACCTCAATCCAACTAGCCTTGGCGTTGGGATGACGTTGGCGCAGTTGTCGCAGCTTGTGGTCAACCCTGCTTTGAAGTTTACCCAGCTGTTCTTCGGTACGATGAAACGAAAACCTGCCGAAGTCTATCATTCTGTTAAAATCGGTGATTGTAAATTCGCCATAACGCCCCATGCGATAGTGCCAAATGTTCCAAACAAAGAGTGGGAACACAATACGCGAGTAACGCGTAAAGAAGTCGGGGAAGTCGAAAACAAAATGGTCGTTCAGTGTGGCGGCCACACACACTTCGTGCAATCCGCCTGCGAAACATTGCAGGTTCTCGATGGAGTAGGCGTAGGTGTGGAACACGAAGGGATTGTTCAGTATGGCTTTCGAAAGTGGCGATGCCCCTTGCAGCAGGTAGTCGTAGTCGGCATCCACACAGGCTATCATGTCGTTGCCCACTTTTTCGCCAATCAAACTCATCAGTGCGGCTTTCTTTCCCCGCTCCAACTTGTTTTCTTTCGAAGGCAACATCACTTCAAAATATCGGTTAGCATTTTCAAAACTGCTTAGCACCGTGCGCCAAAAGAAGATGTCGTCGTAGCTTTCAACGTATGCCACGATGCGCCTGCGCGCCCTTTTGGGCGTCATCCTGTTGGCTGCCTCGAAGTACGAAGACGATAGGTGTTCTTTTAGGCCTTTGGGCATGGAGAAGTATGTTTTAAAGGTGAAAGGGCTTTTAAAGGTGAAAAAGCTTTTAAAGGTGAAAAAGTGAAAGGGTGAAAAGGTGAAAAGATGGCTTCGCCTCTTAGCTTGTTAGCTCGCAACCTTGTTAACTCGCAACCTTGTTAACTCGTGAACTCGTGAACTTGTCAACTTGCCAACTTGTCAACTTGTTAACCCGTCAACTCGTGAACTCGTCCATCCACCAGTTTTTTATTCCACCGTAATATCGCTTACTTCGGTCACCCTGTCCATCCATCCGTCCATTATTACGGCCGGACTATGCGTAGTAAGAATTATCTGCACATTGGGATTAAGCTGCAAAATAAGGTCGATAAGTTGTTTTTGCCATTCGATGTGCATGCTCACTTCGGGCTCGTCCATAAACAGAACGAAAGGCAGACGGTCTTCAACCAACACCGTAAGCAGCACCACCAATAATTGTTTTTCGCCGCTAGACAGTTGGTAAGGTTGCAGCGTTTCGCCAATCTGCGAGAAACGCACTTCGTTCTCGGTGCGTATGATGGTCTTTCCCGTTTCGGCAAACAAGCGGTCAATCATGTCTTGAAACATGCGCTTGGGCTCGTTGTGCGCTTGCGCCACACGTGCCGCATCGGGAGCACCGCTTTGCAGGGCTTGTATGATGCGATTGCCGATGTCTACCTGATAATCCAAGTATCGCCGTTGCAGCTGATAGAGTTGAAAGTCCAGTTCGGTAGTGATGCTCAGCCCCAATTTGGCGATAATCTCGGCGTTGAGCAGCGGCCGGTCGAACGAACGGATGATGTCGTAGCGTACGCACGTGGCGTCTTCGGGCTCCATCGTGATGTGCACGCCCTTCACATGGCTTTGGTTGGTGTCGCCCCCCTTGGGCAAACACTTCACCACTCGGTTTAGAATAGTGCTCTTACCCATGCCGTTCACACCGCTCAGCACGTTCACTTGCTTGTGCAGTCGCCACACAATGTGCCGCGTTCCGCTCCATAGCGAGTCTATCTCTATCTCTTTGATGTAGTCAGCATATTTCTCCATGTGGGCTTGTTGTTATGGCCTTCGTCCGTATCGCTTGTGCGGTGGCAGACTTGCGGCCTGTTAAACGTTAACGTGTCTCTATCAGTGCGAGTTCAGAAGAATGGCTATGCCACTTGAAAACGGCGACAAAACTATTCGTAAGAACCTGCCTTACAAATGTACGCATTTTATTCTGATTTTGAGTAACTTTGCACCATAAAAACTAAAAGAAGATATGGATAAAGCACACATCGGCGAAAGTTCGTCCACTTCGCCTGGTGAACCAACGCACAGCGCGATGCAGGATAACGCACAAAAAAACATTGGCCAACCCCCTAGCAGCAATCGTGGCGCACCGCCTTTGCAGGCCCATGCGGCCATGTTCCTAGCCTGTTTGTTTTGGGGATTGATGGCTCCTTTGGGCAAAGATGCCATGAGCCACGGCATCGACGGCATCACGATGGTGTCGTTTAGGGTGGCAGGTGGGGCGGCATTGTTTTGGCTTGCGTCGCTTTTCACCCGTAAAGAGCATGTGCCCCGCAAAGATGTGTTGCGCTTTGCGGGTGCGGCCGTCTTCGGATTGGTATGCAACCAATGTTGTTTTACCATCGGATTGAGCCTCACTTCGCCCATCAATGCCAGCATCGTAACCACCTCGATGCCCATCTTCGCGATGATTTTCTCGGCCGTCATCCTAAAAGAACCCATCACGGGGAAGAAGACCACGGGCGTGTTGATGGGTTGCAGTGGTGCATTGATACTTATCCTTACTAGCGCGGCGGCCACAAACCGCGTGCAAGGCGACATTCGTGGCGACCTGCTTTGCCTTGCGGCGCAGTTTTCTTACTCCTTTTATCTCTCGCTTTTCAATCCCCTTGTGCGTCGCTATTCGGTGATAACGGTCAGCAAGTGGATGTTCTTTTGGGCCACGTTGTTGCTTTTGCCTTTTACCGGAGTGCATGTCGCCGCCTTGCCTTGGGCACAAATAGGGGGCATTACGTGGCTCGAAACCGCCTATGTGGTGGTGATTTGCACCTTTGTTTGCTATTGCCTCATCATGGTTGGGCAGAAAACGCTTCGCCCCACGGTGGTTAGCATCTACAATTATGTGCAGCCCATCGTGTCGGTAACGGTTAGTGTGCTGATGGGCATCGGCGTGTTGAAGTGGGCGCAGGGCCTAGCCATCATCTTGGTGTTTGGTGGTGTGTGGCTTGTAACTAAGTCGAAGAGCAAGCGCGATATGGAGAAAAGAGGTTAATGACCTTGTCCCCAGCTCACTCTCTAAGGGGGAGTTGTATGTCAGGTTGATAGAGGGCAGATAGGCAGCATATCTGCATAGAAGTCTTTAACGTAGCACCAAAGAACTTATTCCTTTAATGATGTCGTCAAGCTGGTCTTTATAAGCTACTCTGTCAACATATTCCGATAAACTTACCAACTCATCAACTCACAACCTCATAAATTTACGATAGATTTTACAAATTGCGCTCTGCTCGCCACCCCATTCTAGCGGGAAAATGGATTAAAAGCAGGCAAATCGATGCTATTTCTGCCTTACGCACCGTTTCTTTTTGTCCGTTTTTGCGAACATCACGTGCATGTTTAAATTCTGATTCGGTAAAGCCATATTGTCCGATGCGATTCATTTCGCGGATAATTTGCGCCATAGCCTCTTTCTCTTTTCCAGGCTTAGGAACAACCACAATGCTTTCTGCTTCGCGAGTAATAGTTTGACCAGCATAGTCGTCTACATCGCCTTGCGCAACAGTAATGTTTGACTCAGGTGCTTGTGCTATTTTCTGCATACGGTTGTTAAACATAATATTCACAAGCGAGTACATAGGCTTAATGTAGAGGTACATAAGAGAGTTTTTCTCTTCTGGTGCGATATATTCTATTTTGCGATAGAGTTGGAATATCTCTTGTGATACCTCTTTATTGCTACCAAATGCATATAGAGTGTTGTTGTTATCATCTACCATTACAGGTGTTGCTTTAGTAGCTTCCTTTGATGGTTTCAAATCGTTGAACAGGCGTTTAATGCTCGCTTCAATCTTATCGGGGTCTATGTCGCCCACAATAATGATAGCCTGATTGCCAGGGAAGTACCATTTACGATAGTACGCACGTAGTGTTTCGGGGTTACATTTGTCTATAACGTCCATACTTCCTATTACAGTGCGTTTTCCGTATATACTATT
>ERZ773087.725-NODE-725-length-23653-cov-4.651623_pt1 | contig 23653 bp, 29 predicted proteins | sample MGYA00511375_ERZ773087 | MGnify/ENA primary metagenome ERZ773087 (study PRJEB29015, sample SAMEA2737995) | human oral metagenome | biome: human oral; feature: human-associated habitat; material: dental | place: China | collected 2063 ...
TATGCAAAATAATTTTTAGTGAGGAGAGAACAATATGAAATATACAGTATTTTATAAGCATGACGGCACGGTGGTGTCCATAGCATCTGAACAGGCTAATCTTGAAGAAATCAAGATTGGAACATTCGAGGTGCCGGATGGGTATGTCATAGACAGCATAGATACAAGCAAGGCAGAGCATACTGCTGTGTCACATGCTACGCCTATGACGGATGCAGCAGAGCTGGCAGCAGTAAAAAAGCAGGCAGAGCTTAATACAGCAAGTCTTGCAGAGCTGACCGATTTAGTTATGAACGGTGGTAGTTGAACATGAAAATGTTTTTCTATATATTATCAATTTTATTTTCAAGAAAGGAAAGAAAGTATATGTTTGAGAATTTAAGTATTTTATATGCACAACTGATCATCAGAGGTAAGAGAACTTTTAAGAGTGTACCTGCTAAGCTAAAGCCTTATGTAAAGCAGGCACTAATTGATTTAGAGGCTGGAGAACTTGCAGTAGAGGATGATGTTCCAGCAACGCCTTTAAATGCAGACTAAAAAATGATTAGAAGCACCTTAGCAATAGGGTGCTTCTTTGTTTTAAGATTTTAAGAGAGGGTCTAATCATGATTAAAATTGGACAAGCAAGCCGTGACGAGCGTGGAAAGTATAGTGGAGGCAGGGCTGGAGATCAGGACAAAAAGGAAGTAGCGGTTAGAGAGTGGTACAATCGTCCGTGGAATAAAGTTCTCAGACCGAAAAATCCTGCAATTGCAGGAAGGATAGCAGCAGCAATGGAGGATGCCTGCAGAAACGACAATATTGGATATGATCAGTATGAGCGAACTACTTTATATGACCTTTGCAAAGCAAATGGATGGAATATAAAAGCAGTAAATAAGCCATGTGAGACTGACTGCTCTGCACTGGTTTCAGTTTGTGTAAATGCGGCAGGCGTGAGAGTGTCCGGAAGCATCTACACGGGAAATGAAGCTGTTGCTCTTTTAAAGACAGGTGAGTTTGAATTGCTTGAAGCACCGAAGTATCTTATTACAGATGAATATTTACGAAGGGGTGACATTTTGTTGTATGAATTTCACCATACTGCCATTGTACTTGAGAATGGATCAAGAGCAGGGAGCGAAGTGCAAAAAAAGCCTTCATTTAAGCTTGGATGGAATAAAAATCATAATGGACAATGGTGGTACGCAGATAGTCCATACAGTTATATTGCAGGACGTTGGGCATTAATAGATAATCGCTGGTATGTATTTGATATGAAAGGCTGCATGATAGTCGGATGGTTTAAACAGGGACCTGAGTGGTACTACATGAATGTAGATGGAGCAATGCTAAGTGGTCAATGGATAGATATTGACGAAAGAAGCTACTATCTGCAAGAGTCAGGCCTTATGGCGAGAAACTCATACATTAAGAGCAAGGATAAAAATATGTATTATTGGGTGGATTCAGATGGTGAATATAAAAAAGAATTTGACACCACGGATCCTGACTTGTCAAAGTATCAATTAGTAAAGTAAAGGAGGAACTTATATGAGAGCAAGTGTTTTGTATTCAGCAGTTGGAGTAGTAGGAGGATTTATAGCAACTATGTTTGGCGGATGGAGCGAGGCGCTTATTACACTTATAATTTTTATGTCGGTAGACTATGTGACAGGTATTATAGTTGCCGGGATTTTTAAAAAGAGTAAGAAATCTGAAAGTGGAGCACTGGAATCACGTGCAGGATTCAAGGGGCTGTGCCGAAAGGGTGTTGCACTACTTATAGTTTTAGTTGCTGTAAGGCTTGATGTGGTGATGAAAACCACATATATTAAGGACGCAGTTATTATAGCTTTTATAGCAAATGAAAGCATAAGCATTATTGAAAATGCAGGACTTATGGGGATACCAATCCCATCAGTGGTTGCAAAGGCAATAGATGTATTAAAAAAGAGTTCTGATAGTGAAATGCTGAAGTAAACTTTAAAAGCCTTGTGATGAGAAATTAATCCCATTACAAGGCTTTTTGTTATTCCTGTTTTTCAAACTGTATGTGGATTGTTCTTTTTTCTTCGTCAAAAGTGGCTGTAACTTGCCTGCTATCAGGAGTTATGCCCATGGCATTGATCCAATCCTTTGGTAAGGATAACCTTGTTGATATAGAGCCTGAACCTGCTTTTTGAAACATGACATTTAGTGTTCGCTGATTACAATTTTTCATGTTGTAAGATTTCCATTTCTATGATATGTTATTCTTAACCATGTCGCCATTCGATTTCACTCGAATGGATAGAGTGACCAGTGATACTGCTCATTGGTAGAAGCATCGTTTCTAACTACACATCACCTAACCTTCCTCTGCAAAGCAGGAAACAAAATCAACAAGTTACAATAGGTAATCGGCAGTGCCAATAACTCCTCCTATTTTTAAGGCTTTCACATTAAAAACCAGTCAAACCTGTCAACCAACACTCAGACACGGCATAATTCTTGCTCCCCTCACACTTTTTCATTCCGGACTTGGGACCGAACAATGGTGGCTTAGAGTCAAAATAAGTTCTATATATCAGATGAAATATAAAATCTGGTTTAACCACCCACCAGAAAGGACTTTGACTTGTAATACTTTTAATTTTTTGGATTTACATCTATAAGAGTCATTGACCCATACAAGCATTTATCTGCGATAGCTTGTGCTTTCTTTTTAGCGGACCTTAAAGTGCCGGCCTGTATAGTTCTTGTGGTTTCATATCCTCCACTAGTTAATTGATTGTTCCTTCTAAAGTATGTAGCTGTAAAATCTTTCATTTTTAAACCTCCGTTTTTTTAGTTTACCTTTAAGGTGTCTGTATATTACCTTGAACTTGATATAACTTCAAGTTATATATAAGCTGAATATTTACCAATCTTTTGGCATAGCTTAAAGAGAATCTTTGTTGGTTATTTCATAAAGAAAGTATTGATTTTTTATAACTAGAGGCCATAATAATATAACTGATTGGAGGAGATGTAATGCGAAGGTTCAGACAATTAACAAGGTCGGATAGGTTGAAAATTGAAGCATTGGAAAAAATTGGTATTAGTAGAAGAGAGATAGCAGGACAAATAGGAGTACATATAAGTACTGTCTATAGAGAGCTTAGCAGAGGGAGATATATACATACAAATACAGATCTTACAGAAGAAGAAAGATACTCTCCTGATATTGCAGAAGAAAAATATAGAGCAAACATGCGAGATAAGGGACCGGATCTAAAGATAGGAAACGATCATGAGCTTGCAAAGTACATAGAGACCAAGATTGCAGATGATGGTTACTCTCCGGAGGCAACACTACTAGAGATTGGAACAAAGGGATTGCACTTTAAAACTACGATTAGTAAGCAGACATTATACAGTTACATAGATAAAGGTATATTTTTAAGAATTACAAATAAAGAACTCCCGGTAAAAGGAGTTCGAAGAAATAAGACTAAGAAGGTAAAAACGCAATCAAGAGCCAATGCTGGAGTAAGTATTGAAAAGAGGCCTGAAGATATAAAGACAAGAGAAGAGTTTGGGCACTGGGAGATGGATACCGTTATAGGTAAGAGAGGTGAAAGTAAACATAGCCTTTTAGTTCTGACTGAGAGAAAGACAAGGGCAGAAATTATTTGTCTGCTAAAAGAACATACCACGGAGCAGGTGTGTGAGAAGATGGATAAAATAGAGTCAAAATGGGGAGATAAGTTCAATCAGATATTTAAGACTATAACTGTAGATAATGGAACGGAATTTGCCGATTGGGAAAGAATGCAGAGATCATGCATTAACCCTGAAAAAAACAGAACAATGATTTTTTATTGTCACCCTTACTGTTCGTTTGAGAGAGGAAGCAATGAAAATCAAAATAGATTAGTGCGAAGAAAGATACCGAAAGGTACGAACTTTGATAGTATGACTGAAAGTGAAATTCAGAAAGTTGAGGACTGGATAAATAACTATCCAAGAAAGTTATTTGAGGGAAGAACGGCATCATACATGTTTGATATAGAGATTGCAAGTCTAACTGCATAAAATTATAAATTTATGGGGAAAGGGGAAGTATGTCCATTTTTAATAAAAAACAAATAAGAAATAGTGCAAAATAGCAAAAAGAAGTATTGCATTAAATTATTTGCATTTAATGCTTGACTTTTTATTCAGCCGTATAAGCTTTTCCGGTCATTTACATAAAAGCCTTATAAATGATATAATGCTACCTAAGATTGTGCTTGGCAGTCTTAATACTGCAAGTAAATCATTAAAGCGTCACAAAGAAAGGAGAATGATGGCTTTTTTTGAAAAACTGGAGAGGAAATTTGGAAGATACGCAATCAGAAATCTGATGATGTATCTGACTGCGCTGTACGCTGTAGGTTTTGTGATATCCTTGGTGAATATACAGATATATTATGAATATATGTCTCTTGATGTGGCAAAGATACTTTCAGGACAGGTTTGGAGGCTTATCACATGGATTATGTATGCACCGAAGCAGAATGTACTGTTTGCGGCAATAATGCTTGTACTGTATTACAGCCTCGGAACAAATCTTGAGAGAGTTTGGGGCAGTTTCAGATTTAACGTGTATATGTTCATGGGGTATATATTCCTTATAATAGGAGCATTTATCTTATATGCTGTATACGGTGAGGCTGCAAGCGGCTTTTTGCTTACACCTGACAGCCTGAATATGTCCATATTTTTGGCATTTGCACTTACATATCCCGATATGACATTTTATCTGTATTTTGTACTGCCTGTAAAAGCGAAATATTTGGCGTTTGTATATTTGCTTATTGAAGTTTATAGTTTTATAATAGGAGGCGTCATAACAAAGGTATCTATAGGGCTTAGCTTGTTAAACTTTGTTATATTCTATCTGATGACAAGAAATTGGAACAGGATATCACCGAAGAATGTGGTCAGACAGGCAAAGTTTAAAAAGGCGGTAAAGATGAGACCGGCAGGTGAACCTATACACAGATGCGCAGTATGTGGAAGAACCGAAAAAGATGACGATACATTGGAGTTTAGATATTGCTCAAAATGTAAAGGCAATCTTGAGTACTGTTCAGACCACTTATATACACATACTCATGTGGAATAAATGAGATAACCTGTAATGATATAACATTTTATAAATGTATCTTGATACATTTATGGATGAGTGGTAGTATTTTAGCTTGTAGAAAGATAAAGAGGAAAAGGAAAATGAAGAGAACAAAAATTATATGTACTATGGGTCCGAATACAAACGACAAAAAGCTTATGAAAGATATGGCAATCGCAGGAATGGACGTTGCCAGATTCAACTTTTCACATGGTGATTATGAAGAGCATTTGGGCAGATTGAATATATTAAGAGAAGTGAGAGAAGAAACCGGAAAAGAGGTGGCTGCACTTCTTGATACAAAGGGACCTGAGATAAGAACAGGTTTACTTGAGGGCGGAAACAAGGTTACTCTTGTTGCCGGAAATGAATATACACTTACAATAAATGAGTGTGTAGGAAATGACAAAAAAGGCTTTATCAACTACAGCGGGCTTAATGAAGATGTAAAGGCAGGCGATAAAATACTTATAGATGACGGTCTTATCGCACTTGAAGTTATAAATGTGGACGGACCTGATATCCACACAAAAGTTTTAAACGGCGGTGAACTTGGAGAAAAGAAAGGTGTTAATGTACCGGGAGTTTCAATAAAGCTTCCTGCACTTACACAAAAAGATATAGAAGATATAAAGTTTGCCTGTGACAACGGATTTGAGTTTATAGCGGCATCTTTTATCAGAAACGGTGATGCAGTTCGCCAGATTAAAGAAATTCTTGCAGAAAAGCATGCAAACATCCAGGTTATCTCAAAGATTGAGAACCAGGAGGGTATCGACAATATGGACGATATCATTGAAGCAAGTGACGGTATCATGGTAGCAAGAGGAGATATGGGTGTTGAGATAGACGCCGCAAGACTTCCTTTCATTCAGAAGAAACTTATCGAGAAGTGTTCAGTGGCAGGAAAGCCTGTAATCACAGCTACACAGATGCTTGATTCAATGATCAGAAATCCAAGACCTACAAGAGCCGAGGTTTCAGATGTGGCAAATGCTATCTATGACGGTACAGATGCAATAATGCTTTCAGGAGAGTCCGCAATGGGTAAGTATCCGCTTGAGGCACTTAAGATGATGGTTAAGATTGCAAAAGAGACAGAGATACACCTTGATCATACACAGTACAGAAACAGAAAAGTAAACAAAATGGATAAGAAGAATATTTCGAATCAGGTAGGATATGCTGCAGTTTCTACAGCGGACCAGCTTGAGGCAAAGGCGATTATCGCTCCTTCTATCAGCGGATTTACTACAAGAATGCTTTCAAAGTGGAGATCGACTATTCCTGTTTACGGAATGAGCCCAAGTATCACAACAATTCGTCAGATGCAGCTTTTATATGGAGTGGTACCTGTATTTGCAAAGAGAGCCGATACTACAGATGTACTTATAGAGTCATCTATAGATATTCTTAAGAGAGAAAAATATCTTAAGTCGGGAGATTTGGTAGTCGTTACTGCAGGTATTATACCTAAGAAGGCTGACAGAGGACCGGCAAGATACACCAATACAATGCAGGTTGAGACTGTAAAATAGTTTTGTCATATAGGCTTTAAAAACCATATTTTTTAGCAAAGGTCTCATATTTTTGTACAAAAACAGACTAAGATATGATAAAATATATATAATAAACGGTCGAAAGACCCAATCCATAAAGTCACAAAGGTGTTTACATCTGAGTGACTTTATTGAGATTAAAAAGGAGAAACATATGAAAAATCCAATAGTAACATTGACAATGTCGGATGACTCGGTAATCAAAATCGAGCTTTACCCTGAAGTGGCACCTAACACTGTAAGAAACTTCATAAGTCTGATCAAGCAGAAGTTCTATGACGGACTTACTTTCCACAGAGTAATAAACGGATTTATGATACAGGGCGGATGTCCGCAGGGAAACGGTATGGGCGGTCCTGATTATCAAATCAAGGGTGAGTTCAGTCAGAACGGATTCCAAAACGATCTCGCACATACAAGAGGAGTTATCTCAATGGCAAGAGCTATGAGCCCTAACTCAGCAGGTTCACAGTTTTTTATCATGCATCAGGATGCACCACATCTTGACGGAGCATACGCTGCATTCGGTTCCGTAATAGAGGGAATGGATGTTGTAGACAAAATAGCATCAGTTGATACCGACTACAATGACAGACCGAATACTGAGCAAAAGATAAAATCAATGACGGTTGAGACATTCGGCGAAGATTATGCAGAGCCTGAAAAGTGTTAATACCTGTGGAAGGCACTGTGATATAGTGATTTCAGATGAGAATGTGGCTCTTTGGGAGGCGTTTAACTCCCATAGAGCCACAGTTGCTATACTTGGCAAAGAAGATATAGATATAGCGGTTTCAAAGTATGCGGTACTTGACTATGCCGATATAGACGAAAAGTATTTGGAGAAAGTGGCTTGCAGACATTTGCATATACCTGTATGTATAGGAAAAGCGGATGATATAAAAATTCGCGAGCTGTGTACGGACGACTTTGACAGTTTATCAAAGTTTTGTGAGTTTCCGTTTAAAAATATAGATGGGTTGCGGGAGTATATAGATTTTCACTATGATTTTTACGGATACGGACTGTATGTGTTTGAAAATGAGAAAGAAGTGATGGGACTGGCAGGATTTTATAATGAAGACAACAGATGTTTTCTTTCATATATAACAGATGAAAAGTATCGAAGAAGAGGCTATACATTCAAAGTTTGTAAGTATTTACTGAAATATATTGAAGAAACAGCCGGAGTAAGGGATGTGTATACAAGAATAGATATTTCCAATACGGCATCTATAAAATTAGCCGATAAATTGGGAGTAAATATAATAAATTGACTGTAAAAGTATTTTTTGCGCCATAGGGTTAGAAAAACCTAACTGTTGTTTTTATACAGTTTTTAATGTATAATTTTAGATACAAAATTTTGGGCACTGAAAAGAACAGGGGTTAGTAGATGAAGGTAAAGGCATTTGCAAAGATAAATTTATGCTTGGATGTATTATCAAGAAGAGCTGACGGATACCATGATGTAGAAATGGTTATGACAAATATTGATATTGCGGATGTACTCGAAATAAGAGAACTTGAAGAAAAGAAGATATCACTGATATGTAACAATAAGGATTTGGCAACGGATGAGACCAATCTTATATATAGGGCGATAGTACTGTTACAAAAGGAAACAAAAAAAGATTTCGGTGTAGAGGTAATACTTGAAAAGAACATTCCTATGGAAGCCGGTATGGCAGGAGGAAGTGCGGATGCCGCGGCTACACTTAAAGCTGTGAATGAGCTTTTTAATCTGGGTATTACTACCGAGAGGTTAATTGAACTTGGAGCAAGTCTGGGAGCGGATATCCCGTTTTGTATAATGGGCGGTACGGTATTGGCAAAGGGTATCGGGGAGAAGTTGATACCGCTTAAGAATTTGCCGAAGCTTAAGCTTTTGGTTGCAAAGCCTGCAGCAGGGCTTTCGACAAAGCTTGTATACGAAAACTTGGATATTGAGACTCTTAATAAGACCGGATTTAAACATAAGGACGTAAAAGAGATGGTTTCAATTATTGAAAGCGACGATAAGGATGACATAAAGACTGTAAAGATAGCTAAAGCGCTTGACAATATTTTGGAAGTACCGTCTTTGAAACTTCTACCTTTTATTGCACAGATAAAGCAGATAATGTATGACAACAATTGTTTGGGAAGTTTGATGAGCGGCAGCGGAACCGCTATTTTCGGTATCTTTGATAACGACAGTGATATGCTTAGAACAAAAGCCGTACTGGAAAAAGATGACAGAATAAATTATATAGAGACTACAACTACTGTTTAGATAGATGGAGGATAAAATGACAAATTTTTCACATGCAGATGTAGATGAATATATGCCGCTAAGAGATGTGGTTTTTAAAACTTTGAGACAGGCAATACTCAGAGGAGAGTTACAGCCCGGTGAGAGACTTATGGAGATAGCGCTTGCAAAGAAGCTTGGAGTATCAAGAACTCCTATCAGGGAGGCTATAAGGATGCTTGAACTTGAAGGTCTGGTGCTTATGATCCCAAGAAGGGGAGCAGAGGTGGCAGGCATCACGGAAAAGAGCCTAAGAGATACACTTGAGGTAAGAAGGGCACTTGAGGAACTTGCAATAGAGCTTTCATGCACAAAGATTACGGATGATGAGATAGAAGAATTGAAACAGGCCGAGGAAGAGTTTGTTAATTCTATAGAAAATAAAGATATTATTGATATTGCGCGTGCAGATGAGAAATTTCATGATATAATATTTACAAGCACAGGCAATGATAAGCTGGTACAGATGATCAATAATTTGCGTGAGCAGATGTACCGTTACAGACTTGAGTATGTCAAGGCGGAAGCTACAAGAAATCAGCTTATGGATGAGCATGAGATGATACTTAGAGCATTGGAGAGTAGGGATAAGTCGGAAGCTAAGAGAATCATTGCCGAGCATATAAATAATCAGGAGGTCAATGTTTCCAGACAAATTAAGGAAGCACCTACAAGGTAATGAGGAAATTAGCAATAATATTCGGAGGTCAGTCCTCTGAGCATGAGATATCTGTAATATCCGCCACCAATGTGTCAAAGCAGGTGGATACGGATAAGTACGAGCTTATACTTATCGGTATCACAAAGGAAGGCAAATGGCTTAAGGTAGACAGTATAGCTTCAATGGAGGACGGCAGCTGGCTGAATTCAAAAACAGGCGCATATATTTTGCCTGATGCGACAAAAAAGTGTATAATGATAGAGACAGTGGGAGAGTACAAAGAGATTCCTGTAGATGTGGTTTTCCCTGTTCTACACGGACTGTACGGCGAAGACGGAACCATTCAAGGACTGTTGGAGCTGGCAAAGATTCCTTATGTCGGATGTGGAGTACTTGCAAGTGCCATAGGCATGGACAAGCTTTACACAAAACTTGTGGTTGACAAGCTAGGCATAAGACAGGCGGCATATGAGGCGGTGCTTGACTATGAAGTCAAGGAGGATTTGGCAGGTAAGATAAGAATAATAGAAGACAGATTTGATTATCCTGTATTTATAAAGCCTTCCAATGCAGGTTCTTCAAAGGGAGTTTCAAAGGCTTCAAACACTGAAGAACTTAAAAGCGGCATACTTGAAGCTCTAAAACACGACAGAAAGGTTCTTGTTGAGGAGACGATAGTAGGACATGAGGTGGAATGTGGAGTACTTGGAAGACCGGGAGATGTAGCGGCAAGCGGTGTAGGAGAGATAAAGTCCGCCGCAACCTTTTATGATTACGATGCCAAGTATAAGCTTGATTCACTTACATTGCTTGATTCAAAACTTCCTGACGGAGTGAGAGAAAAACTTCCTGAGTGTGCAAAAAAGATTTTTACAGCTTTGGACGGTTTCGGACTTTCAAGAGTGGACTTCTTTGCAAAGGAAGACGGAGAGATTGTATTCAACGAGATAAATACCATGCCGGGATTTACGGCAATAAGTATGTATCCGATGTTATTTGAGGCTGCAGGTATTGACAAAAAATCTCTTGTTGATAAACTAATAGAATTAGCTTTTGAGAGAGGGTGATTTTTTGAATTTACCTATAGGAGTATTTGATTCCGGTGTAGGCGGACTGACGGTCGCCAAGGAAATTATAGCTCAGATGCCGAATGAAAGTATTGTATACTTCGGAGATACGGCCAGAGTTCCATACGGCTCCAAGTCCAAGGATACGATTATCAAGTATTCCGGCCAGATTGTTAAATTTTTACAGACAAAAAATGTAAAAGCTATTGTGATTGCGTGTAATACCGCCAGTGCTTTTGCACTTGACATATTGAAGACAGAGATTGATATACCTATTATGGGTGTTATCCATGCAGGCGCCATAACCGCAGCCAAGACTACCAAGGTCGGTAGGATAGGTGTGGTAGGTACCAGCGGTACAATATCCAGCGGTATATATGAAAAGACTATTCATGAGATAAATAGCGAGCTTGAAGTAATACAAAAAGCCTGTCCGCTGCTGGTTCCGTTGGTGGAGGAGGGACTTATCAATGACAGTGTTACAGATGAAATCATTTCCAGATATGTCAGCGACTTAAAAAGCAGACATATTGACAGTTTAGTATTGGGATGTACTCATTATCCTTTACTATATAATACATTCAGAAGGATTATGGGTGAGGGAGTGTCCCTTGTGAATCCTGCATACGAAACAGCAAAGGAATTGAAATCTTTGTTGACGTGTGAAAACTTATGTGCCGATAAGGGTGAGGTTTTCCACGAGTTTTATGTCAGTGACATGGCAGAAAGATTTAGTGATTTTGCATCTTCTATTATACCCGGTGTTGTGAAAAATACGGGTGTAATCAATATAGAAGAATTTTAAAAAACATTAGGCTTTGCAGAATGCATACAAACAGATAGGCTAGATAAGGTATACAAGACGCAGACAGGCATTCTTTGTTGAGCATAGTTATCAGTTTTTTATTTAAGGTTATTTTATATAGAATAGTGGGGAGATACATTTTTCTAGTAAACTATCATTCTTTTATTTTAAACTTGATATTTGCATAAACAACCGGTGGTAGCTTAGGGTTGGGTAGAGACCGCATTGCGGCTTCTGCTATAGTTTTAAGGTAGAAGATTATGAAAGAATTTGTAGATATTGAGATTAGCGGCGCTCATCTTAGATACGATGAGACAGATCCTATTGCCGTGAATATTTCAGGTAATCACTATGTTGATGGTGATACACATAAGATAACTTACGTGGAAGAAGCCCAAGGTTTTGATGAAATTATCCTTAATACAATAATAGTAAAGAAAAATAAGGTTGAAATTATCAAAGAGGGTGTGGTGAATTCCAAGATGGTATTTGCCAATAACAGTAGGTTTAAAGCAATATATGACACTCCCTTTGGCAGATTGAATATGGAGACGGAGACGAAGCTCCTTTTGATCGATATGAATGAAGATGAGATAAATGTCTATATTGAGTATTTGCTTTATATAGAGGGAGATCGTGCATCTAATTCAAAAATGAGAATTCATATAGTTGAAGCGGTTGACAGAGTAGATAATAAGGGTGGGTGACTGCCCTTATTCGGCATGCGGAGGAGTATGGATAAAAAATTAAAAATTTCATTTAATTCACCAATCATTTTAGGATTTGTGATTCTAAGTTTTATAGTATATGTGGTAGACAATATGACAGGAGGGTTTTCCACAAGATTGTTGTTCAGTGTGTACAGGTCATCATTTATAGACCCGTTCACCTACTTCAGATTTTTCGGACATGTACTTGGTCATGCAAACTTGGATCATTTCCTCGGGAATATAATGTTGATACTTGTAATAGGACCTATGCTTGAGGAAAAGTACGGTTCTGCGAATATACTTTTTGTAATACTTGCCACGGCGCTTGTGACAGGTTTGGTTCACTTTTTTGTATTCCCGCATGTTTATTTGCTTGGTGCAAGCGGTGTGGTATTCGCATTTATTTTGCTCTCATCCTTTGCAGGATTTAGAGAAGGCAGGATTCCTTTCACATTTATTGTGGTCGCACTTTTATATATAGGACAGCAGGTATATCAAGGGGTCTTTGTACAGGACAATATCTCAAACCTGACTCATATACTTGGCGGCATAGTAGGTGCTGTACTTGGTTATATTATGAATAAGGGGAAGATGAACAGGTACTAAGGATTTTATGGAGAGAGAAATAATATGTAATATTTCTGTTTTGGAATATGTGTTATTTTGTATAGAAGGTGTTGCAAAAAAGCTTGGAAAAGATGGAAGAGAAGTATATCGGATACTGACAGAGGACAGCGATATACTAAACAGTTATATAGTACCTTCATATGATGTATTACATACACAGGGTAAGGACTATATTATTGAAGATATTTTGGATGTGATGAAGAAAAGAGGTTTGCCGGTATGAGATTATATCATGGTTCATATCTGGAAATTAAATCACCGGATTTATTACATTCGAGAAAAAATGTTGATTTCGGATTGGGATTTTACACAACACCATTGTATGAACAGGCCGTAAATTGGGCAAGAAAGTTTAAGAGAAATGGAGGCAGCGGGATAATATCATATTATAGATTTGATGAAAAAGTACTTCATAAATTAAAAGTATTAAATTTTGATACATATTCAGACGAATGGTTGGACTTTATTTTAAATTGTAGAGCGGGCAAGGATGCATCAGATTATGATGTGGTAATAGGTGGTGTTGCTAATGATAAAGTATTTAACACTATTGAATTATTCATTGACGGGCTGATTGACAAGAAAGAGTCCATAGGTAGATTAAAATATGAAAAGCCTAATCTACAGATATGCTTCAGAACACAAAAAGCGTTGGATTACAGTTTATTATATGAGGGAAGTGAGACTATATGAATGCAAACCCTGTGTTATTACAAAAGAAATATGCACGTATTATAGAAAAATTTGCACGAAAAAAAAATATTTCAATTGAGGAATCTTTAGATTTTTTTTATCACTCATTTACATATGAATTGATGAGCAAAGGGATTTCCGATATGCATTGTATGAGTGATGAATATTTGATTGAGGATTTGGAGCGAGAATATAGTGGTGAGTATGGAAACAGGAAAGCTATATGAAATATACTCAACAGATGATGAGAGTTTTAGCGTAGGATATCTGATATACCAAAATGACGATATCTGTATATTTAAAGCTTTTGATGATCAGGGAAGAGAAGTCGGGATTTAAGCTTTTAAAATATAAGATATACGCTTTATTGAGTTTAACAGCGTGGAAAATGATGTACTTTTATATACATACAATCAGATGAATAATTGAGACCGCTTGAAGCAATATTTATAAGATGATTTTCTAAAAATAATACAGGGACTGTGAAATAAGTCCATAAAAGAAATAGGACCATTCGTTCATGCGAAAGGTCCTATTTTTGTGGTAAATTTTTTTATTGTAAAAAGTTTAAGCAGGCATTTTTAATGGACAGCTAATATAGTAAAATAAAATTATCAAAGAAAAGATAAGAGGAGGAGATATGCTTGAGGCTTTGTGGGCAAAGAAAGAAGAAAAAGACGGACTGATGTATTGGTTACCGCTCACGGTTCATTTAGAAGATACGGGAAGAATTATGGGACTTTTGTGGGAACATTGGCTTAGTGAGGGACAAAAGAGAACCGTTGCAGATGATACGGATATTGGAAAGCAGATTGCAATATTTATAGGTGCAATTCATGATATCGGCAAGGCAAGTCCGGCTTTTCAGCTAAAGAAAGGATTTGCGAATTCTAAGGACTTAGATAAGGAGTTGACAGAAAAACTGGTAAGGGTAGGGTTTATAGGTATAGACTCACCGGATTTGCTCTCATCACCTGAAAAAACACCGCATGGACTGGCAGGAGAGGTGATACTAAGTGTATTAAGCGACAGATTTAAAAAGGAAAATGACATAGGTTCTATTGTAGGCGGACATCATGGCAGACCTATAGATAATAAAAGTATGATTTCCGATACACTTAGTTCATTTAAGAAAAATCTCTTCCAAAGTGAAAATGAGGACAGTGATATATATAAAAAATGGGTATCGGTGCATACGAAAATTCTAAACAATGCATTAAAAAGCAGCGGGTTTAAAAGATGTGAGGATATACCGATACTCTCTCAGCCTGCACAGGCAATGCTTCTTGGACTTTTGACAATGGCAGATTGGATTGCCAGTAATACATACTTCTTTCCTCTAATTGGAATTTTTGATGATGCCGATATGGATATGAATAAGAGATGTGAGCACGGTTTTACAAAATGGAGATATTCAAATCAAAGTGATATGTGGTTACCTGAAGTATATGCTGATTGTAAGAATTTGTTTAAAGAGAGATTCGGTTTTGAACCAAGGGATGTGCAATCAATATTTGCACAGACAATCAGTGATGCTAAAAATCCTGGACTTGTAATACTTGAAGCTCCGATGGGACTTGGGAAAACAGAGGCGGCACTTGTGGGGGCTGAAGAACTTGCTGTAAAGTCAGGAAGAAGCGGACTGTTTTTCGGATTACCGACACAGGCGACATCAAACGGTATATTTCCAAGAATAATCAGTTGGTTAAAAAAGCAGAGTGTGGAATTAGGTGAGAAAAGAGGATTAAGACTGGTACATGGCAAGGCTTTTTTAAATGAGGAATACAACAATCTTACTAGTGCTTCAAATATAGATGTTGACGGAGATAATGAAGGCAGAGAAGGCTTTGTAGTAAATCAGTGGTTTTGTGGTAAGAAGACGGCCATAATGGATGATTTTGTAGTAGGTACTGTAGATCAGCTTTTGATGATGGCACTGAGACAGAAGCATTTGGCACTAAGGCATCTTGGACTCAGTAAAAAGGTTGTAGTAATTGATGAGGTACATGCTTATGATGCATATATGGATCAATACCTGAATATGGCACTTGAATGGCTTGGAACTTACAATGTGCCGGTAATACTGTTGTCGGCAACATTACCGAAGAAAAGTAGAGTGGATTTTATAAAGCATTATTTGACAGGCAAGGGAGTTAAGCTAAGCAAAGAGGATATGAGCAGTCTGATGGTAGAAGATTACCCTTTAATCACGTACACTGATAATGATGAAGCATTAAATGTAAAGGACTTTGAACCGATAGAAGATAAGAGAATCGAGATAAAATATACGGATACCGAGAATTTGCCTAAGCTGATGGATTCCTTGCTTGATGGGGGAGGTAATGCCGGTGTTATTGTAAATACAGTGAAGAAAGCACAGGATATTGCCAAAGAACTGTCAGAAAAGTTTGGAGATGAAAATGTTATGTTACTTCATTCTTCATTTATAGCTACGGATAGAGTGAAAAACGAAGAAAAGTTGATGAAATATCTTGGTAAAGATGGAGATAGACCGGATAAGCTGATTGTAGTAGGAACACAGGTTATAGAGCAGTCTTTAGACATTGATTTTGATGTAATGATAAGTGATATTGCACCGGTGGACTTATTGATACAAAGAATGGGAAGACTCCATAGACATATAAGAGATAATAGACCGAAGAAGCATGAAAAACCTGTACTGTATGTTTTAGGTAATGACAAGAACTTAGAATTTGAAACCGGCTCCGAGGCTGTATACGGAGGGTATCTGTTAGCAAGAACCGGCTACTTTTTAGGTGACAGCATAAGACTTCCAAGTGATATATCAAGGCTGGTACAAGAAGTCTATGATGAGAATATAGAACCGGATCTACCTGATGAATTAAATGAGAAGTATAGTGAATATAAGGCAGAATATAAGGCTTTGGTTAACAGTAAGGAAAGCAGAGCCGGCACTTATAGATTAAGTAGTCCTGTATTAAAAAAGCGCATTTCTAAGGAACCGAATCTTATAGGGTGGCTTAATAATCAGTCAAAGAATTCCGGCGAGGAAGATGGTAACTCACAAGTTAGAGATACACAGGATACTATAGAAGTAATTGCATTAAAGAAGATTAAAGGCGGTTATACTACTTTTGACAGTGATGAGGATATGTCAGGAAGTATTGAAGATGCAAAAGCAGCAAAAAGAATTGCAAGTTGTACAATTAAACTTCCAAACAGACTCTCAAAGTCCTATAATATAGATAAGACTATACGAGAGTTAGAAGATTTTTATATAAATAATTTGCAAAAATGGGATAATTCAGCATGGTTAAAGGGAACTTTATGTGCAATGTTTAATGAGAATAATGAGTGCAGTATAAATGGAGTAAATATGGTATATGACGAAAAATATGGTTTGATATCAAAGGGGGATAATGATGCCAAGGTATAATTTATTGGATGAAAAGTGGATTCGGGTTGCTAGTAAGGATAATGTAGAAAAGGTTGCTATAAAAGAACTTTTTGCCGATGCAGCTAAGTACAAAGAATTAGCCGGAGATATGAAGACTCAGGATTTTGCAGTAATGAGAGTTATGCTTGCAATCCTTCATACAGTCTTTTCAAGGTTCGATTCAAATGGAGATCCATATGAGTTTTTTGAAGTGGATAAGGAGAGTTTTTTACAGATTGGAGAGCTTGAAGAAAATTATTTGGACGATTATGAAGATGCATTGTATCAGACTTGGATAGATATATGGAATGCTAAAGAGTTTCCAAAAGTGGTGTATGAGTATTTGGAAAAATGGAGAGAAAGGTTTTTCCTATATGATGACAAATACCCTTTCTTTCAGGTGACAAAAGATGTATTCAAGGAAAATACAGGTATCGACCCTGAGGGTAAGAAAGGTGGAGGAAATTTTTTTGGGAAAAATATAAATAGACTTATATCCGAAAGTGATAATAAAACAAAGTATGCAATATTTTCACCTAAAGATGAGTCTTATAAGGAATATATTGTTGATGATGAATTGGCAAGATGGCTTATAACATTACAGGGCTATATAGGTACATCTGATAAACAAAAGGTTGGATCTGCAAAGACATATTCTAAGGGGTGGCTGTATGATTTGGGAGGAGTATATCTTCAGGGCAATAATTTGTTTGAAACATTGATGCTAAATTTTGTAATTGCTCATAATGAAAACAACAACTTATTGAAAATGCAGAAACCATGTTGGGAAGCAGAAACAATAGAGAAAAATATAGAGTTGTATTTTCATAACGGAATTGACAATATTGCTTCACTCTATACTGCTTGGTGTAGAGAGATATTTATAGATCCGAATAGAACAAAGGAAGATAAGTTTGCATGCTTTATAGCAAAGTTGCCTGAGATAGAACATTCAGATGCCTTTTTGGAGCCAATGACGGTCTGGAGGTATAATGACACCGGTGAATATAAGGATAAATATAGGCCAAGAAAACATGATGCAAATAAGTCAATGTGGAGAAATTTCGGACTGTTGACAGGAGTGGGTGAGGGCACAAGAAAACCCGGAGTTATAGAATGGCTAAATAAACTGTGTGATATATCAGAGTCGGAAGAGTTGGGATTGTATAAAGAAAATATTAAATTATGTGCAGTAAGTATGATTGACGATGGGAATTCTTCATCATGGGTACCGATAGATGAGGTGAAAGATACTCTTAATCTTAAGGAAAGAGTATTGGTAGACACCGAAGATACCGGTTGGATAATCAGAATAAATAAAACTATTACAGATACAAAAGTAACCATTGATAGAGCATTAAAAATGTTTATAAAGGATTTGTTAGAGATAAGGAATATGGAGAAGTCGGATGTATCAAAATATTATGTTGAACAGTTTTATTTCAGAATAGACCTGTCATTTAGAAATTGGATTGAAAGCATTGATATTGATAATGACAAGGATACAAAAGAAATTGAATGGCGGAATATTTTGAAAAAATCTATGAAAGAGTATGTGGATGAGTTGGTGCCAAATGCCGGATTAAGAGACTATAAAGGGATAGGAAAAGGTTCCGGTGTAAAGAATATTGCAACGATATATAATTCATTTTTATATAGATTAAATCAAAATTAAGGAGGTTAGATGGAGAGTGTAAAAAGTGTTATCGGGAGAATTCTTAAAGAGCTGTATGCTATGCAGGAATATTCCACAGGAAAGGCAATACTTTCCAGGCTAAGGAATTCTATAGGAAGAAATTATGCCGATATGGCGGATATAATGCCTGTTGTTTTTGAGAAATTACCTGAAAGCTTTCTTGGAAACAGTAAGAGGATGACTGATGAGGAGATTTGCATATTGAGCTGTTTACAGTTGTATGCAATACATCAACAGGGGGAAGATCTTTGCGTCAATACTGCTGAAGACGGTTACAGTAATGTAGGAACAAGTCTAAAGTTACTTAGAGTGGGTGATGATACTACGGCACCGGACAGAAGATTTAATGCAATGATTACATCAACAGATTTTGGTGAACTGACAGTACATTTAAGGCATTTGATCAGGTTATTAAAGTCAAAGCAAAAAGGTGTAAGAATTGACTATGGCAGGCTTGCAGAAGACTTGTACCTGATAAGAAAGAATAAAAACAAAGAAAATATTATTTTAAACTGGGCAAGGGAATATTATAAGCTCAACAGTAAAGGAGAATCAAATGAACAGTAGATTATTTTTGGATATGCATATTATACAGACATTACCACCTTCAAATATCAATAGAGATGATACAGGAAGTCCAAAGACAGCTCTATATGGTGGGGTAAGAAGAGCAAGAGTGAGTTCACAGTCATGGAAGGCTGCAATGAGAAATTACTTTAAGGAAAATGGAGAAGCGGCTAATGTAGGTATAAGAACGAAAGATATAGTAAGCTATGTTGCAAAGAAGATTCTAGAGATAGATAGTACAATTCTTGAGAAGGAAGCACTAGATAAGGCGGTACAGGTTATAGAACTTGCCGGAATAAGTCTAAAAGAAAAGAAAGATAAGAGTGGTAAAGAAGCTAAAGCACTTTTTTTTATTGGAGATAGCCAGGCAACTGACCTTGCAAAAATGGCAGTAGACGCAGAGGAGGGCAATAAAGGTAAATTACTGCTTGATGCAAAAGGAGTGAAGAATGTTTTAAAGGATAAAGTGCCTATTGATATAGCTTTGTTTGGAAGAATGGTAGCGTCAGATAAAACAAGTTCAGGTTTAAATGAAGATGCCTCTTCACAGGTAGCACATGCGATTTCTACACATGCTGTGCAGACAGAGTTTGATTACTTTACGGCTACAGATGATTTGTTACCGGAAGATGAAAGTGGCGCAGGTATGATTGGAAATGTTGAATATAATTCATCAACACTTTATAGATATGCAAATGTTGCACTTCATGAATTTTTACACCAACTTAAGGACAGAGGTAGTATGATAAATGCTACTAAGCTGTTTGTAGAAGCTTTTGCTAAGTCATTGCCTACAGGAAAGGTAAATACATTTGCTAATCAGACATTGCCAAGTATATTGGTGATTAATTTGAGAGAGGATAGACCGGTAAGCCTTGTAAGTGCATTTGAATCACCTGTAAAATCAGAAGAAGGATATGTTGCAGGTTCTATAAAAAGAATGTCGGATGAGATGGAAAAGATACAAAAGTTCGTACAGAAGCCTGTAAAGACACTTTATTTAGCGATAGACAATGTGTATATTACAGATGGTGAGGAAGTGGAATCATTTGAGGAATTACTGGAAAAGCTTGGAGCAGAAATAGAAAATTATCAATTTAGCTAAGAGGTGAAAATGTGAAAACTATATTATTGAAGTTTGCAGGACCTATGCAGTCTTGGGGAACCGACTCACATTTTGAAACCAGACATACAGATCTTTATCCGTCAAAAAGTGCTGTTATAGGTATGATAGGAGCGGCACTTGGAATAAGGAGAGATGATAAGTCGATTGACGATTTTGACAGTCTTAAATTTGCAGTGAGAGTTGATCAGGAGGGCAGTCTTTTGAAAGATTATCATATTGCGAGAAAATATAAGACTAGTGGAGATATTGAAGGAACTTATGTTACGGAGAGATATTATCTTGAAGATGCTGTATTTGTAGTAGCTATATCACACGAGGATTATAATCTTATAGAGAAAATATATGAAGCGTTAAAGAGACCATATTTTCAAATGTTCTTAGGAAGAAGATCAATACCTGTTTTGGCAGATTTTATTCTTGGGAATTTTGATGGTGATATAAGGACTGTATTAGAAAAATGTGAGTGGCAGGCAAAAGATTATTATAAGAAAAGATATAATACAAGTCAGAAATCACTGGATGTATATTGTGACAAGGGAGTTTTTGATAATGCTGACAGAGAAATATTAAGGCAGGATAAGGTTATATCTTTTTCAAATAAGAACAGACAGTTCAGTTTTAGATATGAAGATCATGCAAAGATTTATGTAAAAAACAGTATATTTGAATCTGAAGATACAAACCACAATATTTTTGATTTGGTAGGTGAATGATATGTATATTTCAAGAGTTGAGTTAGATATATACAACAGGCGGAAGATAAGAGATTTGACACATCTGGGAGCTTATCATAATTGGGTGGAACAAAGCTTTAGAGAAGATAACGGAGTAAGAAGCAGGAAGCTTTGGAGAATTGATAAGATAAATGATAAAAAGTATTTATTGTTGGTAAGTGAAGAAAAGCCGGACTTAAAGCTGCTGGAAAAATATGGTGTGACCGGCAGTGCAGTAACAAAGGAATATGATGCATATATAAGCAAGATAAAAAACGGTATGAAGCTACGCTTTAGACTTGTAACAAATCCTGTACATGCGGTGATGGAAGATGGTAAGCGAGGTAGTGAAAAACCACATATTACTGCTGAGTTTCAAAAGAAATTCTTTATGGAAAGAACTATAAAAAACGGTTTTGAAGTAAATGAAGATGAGGTGAATATTGTAGAGAGGGGATTTGAGCTACTAAGAAAATCAGGTTCAAAGCCGGTAAAAGTGGTAAAGGCGACATTTGAAGGGGTGCTGACAGTAGTTGATGAGGATAAGTTTAAATTACTATTGGAGAGTGGCTTCGGTAAGAAAAAAGCTTATGGATTCGGACTTATGACAGTAATACCGATGTGACAGTAGGTGTGAGTATGGAAAAAGCTGAAATAAACGAACTTCCCAGAATAAGTGACAGAGTTACATTTATCTATATAGAGCATGCCAAAGTGAACAGACAAGACGGAGCTATAGCGGTATCTGACAGTAGAGGTACTGTCAGAATACCGGTAGCAATGATTGGAGCATTACTGCTTGGGCCGGGAACAGATATTACCCATAGAGCTATGGAGCTTATAGGAGATATGGGCACAGGCATAATATGGGTAGGAGAGAAAGGTGTAAGACATTATGCACATGGTAGAGCATTGACTCATTCTACCAGATTTTTAGAAAGTCAGGCAAGATTAGTTACAAATGTTAGAAGTAGAGTGGATGTTGCAAGGAAAATGTATATGATGAGATTTCAAGGGGAGGATGTCTCATCATATACTATGCAGCAGCTTAGAGGACATGAGGGTACGAGAGTCAGGAGATTATATACGGGATTGTCAAAAAAATATAATGTTGAATGGACCGGCAGAGATTATAAGGTTGATGATTTTACAGATGGAGATGTAGTGAATCAAGCATTGTCGGCAGGTAATGTAGCATTATATGGACTTGTATACAGTGTAGTGTCAGCACTTGGGATATCTCCCGGACTTGGCTTTGTACACACAGGTCATGATCTGTCATTTGTATATGATATTGCAGATTTGTATAAAGCAGATACAACGATTCCATTAGCATTTGAAATAGCAAGTGAGTTTGGAAAAGAAGATGATATTGGAAGTATTACCAGAAAAAAGGCAAGGGATATATTTGAGGAAAAAAAGCTTGTAAAGCAGATTGTATCAGACTTACAGTATTTAATGGATATAGGTGATGACGAAAAGCTTGAGGGGGAATTTCTTGCACTTTGGGATAATAAGGAGCAACTTGTAAGTTATGGTGTAAGTTATACTGAGGTGATGTGATATGCCGTTTACAGTAATTACATTAAAAAAGGTACCACAGGCTCTTAGAGGTGATTTGACCAAATGGATGCAGGAGATAACTACAGGAGTCTACATTGGAAATTTCAACACAAAGGTAAGAGAAAAGCTTTGGAAGAGAGTGAAGGAGAATGTTAAGGACGGAGAGGCGACTTTAAGTTTTGCATATAGAAATGAAATCGGATATCAGTTTGATACTCATAATACAAATTTTTCAAATATTGATATGGATGGTATTCCTTTAGTTTTTATTCCGAATGAGAATGTAGATGAAAAAATAGAAATAAAACATGGCTTCAGCAATGCGGCAAAGCTTAGAAATGCTAAAAAATATATGACACATAAGAGTAAGCTTGATTCTAAGGACTTTGTTGTAATAGATATAGAAACTGACGGTTTGGATAAAGAGAAAGACGTTATTATCGAAATAGGAGCAGTAAAATCAGAAGGTGGAATAATAAGTGAGTTTCAAAGCTTGATAAGCTATGAAGGAACATTACCAAAACATATAGTGGCAATGACAGGTATTACCACTAATATGTTACAAAACAATGGGAAGAGTACAAAGTCTGTATTAAATGAGTTCCTGGATTTTATAGGTGATATAGATATTATAGGGTATAATGTGAACTTTGACATCGAGTTTATAGATATTGCTCTATCAAAACTTCAGCTTGAAAAATTAAAAAATAAGCGATATGATCTAATGAAGTTTGTAAAAAATGAAAAACTTTTTCTGGCAAACTATAAATTACAAACTGTAATAAAGGAATATGGGGTTGGTGATGAAGTACCACATAGGGCATTAGAAGACGCAAGGTTAATGTACAAGCTTGCTGTAAAAGTAAATAAATTCAGGGATTTATATAGTCTGACATAGCTTGTTTAAGGGATCTTATTACAGTGTTCCCCGCGTAGGCGGGGGTGATCCCTATTGCCCTGTCGTTTACATACTGTGAATTGAGTGTTCCCCGCGTAGGCGGGGGTGATCCTGCATTGGGTTTATTGTAAGTATTGA
>ERZ773087.732-NODE-732-length-23451-cov-8.216362_pt1 | contig 23451 bp, 39 predicted proteins | sample MGYA00511375_ERZ773087 | MGnify/ENA primary metagenome ERZ773087 (study PRJEB29015, sample SAMEA2737995) | human oral metagenome | biome: human oral; feature: human-associated habitat; material: dental | place: China | collected 2063 ...
TCTTCTATCTTATAATCAAACCTATTTATGAATGAGCCATTAGAATGATAAAATGTAACATGATATGTGTGAAGAATTTCACTCAAGCATTCAAACTTTACACGTGCTTTTGTATAATCATTATTATAATTGATGAAATTTAATTTCTCATCATTTTCTTTAAGTAGTTCGATAAGTCTAGCTTGGTTCTCTTGTTTTTCTGCAACAATTTCATATGTACCAACCCATGTTCCTACTAATTTACTTTCAAGAGACACCTGATTAGTAATATTATCCCCATCATTCCCCCCCTTATTATCAAGAGTTTTGTTGTCATCTTTTGAGCAGGCCACAACACTCAAGGCTGTAACCACAAGTAATAAAATTTTCTTTATCATAATTCAAAAATTTAAAAGATTAATTAATCATTTTTCTTCTGCAAAAATAAGCATTTATTTTTTACTATCAAGTATTTCTTCTAATTTTTTATTACGTTCTTGTAATTCCTTAAATTCCTTTTCTCTCTTGGTTAGTATTCCCAATAACACCCTTACTTTGTTGATTAATAGTCCAAATATTGCAGAAAAGAAAAGGAATATTAAAGTCAGTACTAAAAAATACTTTACCAATACTTTCATCTCCTGATAGAATATAAAGTGTTCCCGAAGATATTCTAAGGAGTAAAGCGGTCTAATAAGTACCCATAGAGAAAATCCTAATAGTAGTAGAAACACTATATATAGTATAAATTCCCCATTCTTTTCAAGAAATTGCTTTAGTTTAGTTCTTTTTGTCTTCATGATATTCTTCTAATATTTTAAGGGTGAGTTCCAATTTTTCTCTATACATTTGTACGACAAAGGTTAACATTTCCATATAGGTATCTATTGTATCACTACCATTCCTATTATCCTCTGCAAGAGCTTCTATTTTGGTATGAACAAGTATGTCAGTTAAGAGATCTATATCTCCCTGAGAAAGGTTGCTTTTCATATCTAAGCCAACCCCCTCCGCTTCTTTTGCGAGTTTTACAGAAAATCCTATTTCTTTAAACTCTTTCTGTGGTGTTTCTTTTATTGTTTTCATTGTTTACTAAAATTCGTTATTTTTAGAAAGTTACTCATCTATTTGCATTTTGGCTATCCATTTTTTCACTATGTAGGAACCTTTAATAAGTTTTCTTGAAAAGCCTTTGTACATGTTCCCTGTCAAAGGACTTTTACCTACATCAATGGTAGGAAGTAATTTATTAACGATTTGTTCAAGGGTATCCAAATCAATATTCATTTCGTCTATAAGGATATTTTCAATTTGTTCTGTGCAGTCGTCTGCCTCGCCGTAGTCATCGTATTCAAGCCCTAAAACAGTACAAGCGACCTCCTCGATATCAATTCTCATTTTATTTTTCATCATCAATTAATTTAATTATTTGTTTTAATTTCTCTTGGTAGGAATTTACAATGAGGGCAAGCACTTTTATATAAATATCAATTGTATCGCTCCCCTCCTTTCCCTCTTGGCTTCCCTCGGAAAGGCTTTCAATCTTAGTTTGTACAAGTATGTCAGTAAGCAGATCTATGTCTTGACTGCCAAGATTACTTTTCATTTGTAAATTGTGTCCCTCGCCCTCTTCCACAAGGTAAATAGATAATCCTATATCAGAATTAATCGTCTTTGATTTTTTGGTAATTTCCATGTTCTACAGATTTAAGTCTTAATGTTCAATATAAAGTATTACTCCAAAGAGAACAATAATTAAAAAGACAGTTATTTTAATAAAAATTGCTCTCTTTTTACTTTCTTCTTTGTTTGGTTCATCTATATCATTTAGTACAAATGCTCTTATGAGAAAAAGACATGCTATTATTAGAGCATATATAAATATCCTAACTATGTTTATTTTTTCTATGTGTGTCATGGTTTTTAGTCATTATTGGGTTATTTAATTGTTCGTAATACAATTCAGGAAATGAAAAATCAAAATAATGAGCTTCTAAATCATTGTTATCAAAAGAATAATTATGTTTCTTCATTATTTCTTCTATTAAATCTGTAATGGCTGTTGGTGTTTTATCATATCCTTTTTCTTCTTTGAATCGAAACATTTTAGAGGTTGTGTAATCGATATTGTTATCTTCAAAAAGATTTTCAAAATAAAGTTTTGGGTCTTCTTTTAATGTTTCCCAAATCTGTTGTAATTCTTCTTTATCTGAAATTTTGATTTCCCCTCCTACTTGCATAACTACTAAAGAACCTGTTCCATATCGTTTGTTATGATAAAAAGAGATAAGGCAGTGTTTTTCCTCTTCTATAAATGTATACGTATCTATTAAATCTAAAACAAGTGCTTCTCTGGCTTCTTCGTAAGTATTGAAAGCTGGTATATGTCCCTTAGTATTTCCTTTTTCATTTTCTATTTCATAATAAAAAAGAGAATCGTATTCTATATCAAAAGCAATTATTCCTAATAAATTGCGTTCTCTAAACCATTTAAAGACTTGTTCCCAAGTAGGAATAGATGTACAACCTTTCGTCTTATTATAATTGAAATACTTCAATTCTCTCAGTTCTATAACATTGGGATCCTCATTATGTATTCTTTCTTCTATTTCTATACACTGATATCCCATACCACTTATTGCTTCAGAGTTATAATACAAGCAAGGTTCATTAAAACCAATTTTTTTGAGTTCCTTGGCTATCTCTATAGGGACAAGCCAAGTGGGATAATTTTCTTTATTCATAATTTTACCAAGTTAAAGTTGCATCATACAAAATACTAAAAGCTCTTACTTCAGATTTATCAAAATCAGGATTGGCTGATCTTACAAGATTATAATGTTTTTCGCACAACCAAAGAGGAAAGTTTAAAGAAATGGAGGAAACTTCATTTCCTTTCAAATCTATATTGGCATTGTACTTGTTGATTAAAGAAGTTATATATTCTACAATTTCACTATAATCTTCTACTTCTCCTAAGAATTTTTTACAATCTTCTTTATTAGAAAACGCCTGATCTATTGTAAAAACATATGGCACTTTGTCTATATCCAAATAACCTGTGTCGTACTGAAGTCCACAACTTATTTCCTCCTCCATTAGAGATATTAATTTTTTAAGCTCTTCTTTGTTAGAAATCTCTAAGTGAGCTACATCTCTAAAATGTTTTATTCCTTCTTCGGTTTCTTCCATTTTAAGGAATTCAATTATACAATGTCTTTGATTTGTTCTTTGTTCCTTGTTTAAAATCTTATTAAATATTTTAAGTTGTTTTTTGTCGTTTGTATTCATATTTTTTCAATTTTTACTATGTATGCTTTGTAATATTTGGTTGAAGTTTCAAGGTCTTCTAAATATTCCGATTTTTCTAAGAATTGACCTTTAATTTTTTCGTTGGTAAACAAAGTAATTTCAACTACAGGAAGTAATTCCCTATTACGCTGTTTTGCTTTTTCGAATAATTCCTTCTGTTCTAATTCATACCTTTTATTATCTTCCTTTTCTTTACGCTTTTCTTCTTCTACTTCTTCAGGTAGCTTAGTTCGCTTATAATTAGTTAAGAATTCCATTCCAATAATGAAAATAATACCAGAAACGAGCGCTGAAAAAAGAAGAATTCCAAATCCAGGTTCAGATGGTTTTTGTCCAAAAGTAATTCCTTTGTCCAAAAGGTATTTAAAAAAATAGATAAATACAGCTAATCCTATAGCAACTAATGTTTTAATAATGTAAAATTTACGTTTTGTCATGGTATTATGTTTTTTTGTTTATATATAATTACATAGTAGTCTTTGTCAGTTAGATTGTTGGTTTTTTCTAATTTATTCATTTTTATAAAGGTTTTTAAAATTAAAAACTGCATACACAGCCATCAGCTGTTTCAAATGGAAAGGATAGCTGTATGGGTTCTTGGGCTAACCTTACCAAATCCTCTATACTCCTGCGATCCCTAAACATTGTACTCTGATAGGTGCTTTCCATTTCCTTAAACCAATCGATAAATCGGGTGCCGTATCTGATATTATCTATAAGGTTAGGAGTACTCTTTTTCCAACACAACTCGCAATTGCCATACTTGTTATGTATGCCGAGTTTGAATGGTTGGCTATCCCAAAACTTGTTGAGTTCCTGCTGTCCGATAGGCACTTCAAAGTCTGTCAGCAGCGGAAATATACGCTTAGTGTCGACTTTTATCTCGGCCCAGCTAATACGCTTGGGCATATCCTCCTTGCGGTAACCAATAGCTAATTGATAGCTATTCTTTCCAAATACATCATCGGCAAACTTCTTACTTGGGAGGCTTTTAAGGTTCTCAGAGCAATAAGGAGCTTTCATATTGGGTAACCCACTGAATATGCCTTTATTCTTGTTAGCTATCATTTGAGCAAATACTTTGGCTTCCATATCCATTGTTTCAAAATCTACTACCTTATAGCCTACTCCTACACCTTTCTCAGTGGAATATACACCCTCTATGATTGTAAGAGGTATTTTCCAGTACTTCACTATGTTCTTCAGAAAGTCAATGGTTTCAGGTCTTTCCATTCCTGTATTGCAGAAAACAAAGGCTTTATTATAATCAGCATACTTGGGGTAGGTCTGTATATGCCGAGCCATACGTGCCGAGCTGCGCCCTCCTGATACGGTTACAAGTAGGTTTTTCATTCATCTTCGTCTTTAAAAATTACTCGTTCACCTTTTAGTTTTTGCTTATATGAGTAAAGAATTTTAGCTAATGTCTCTACAATAATTTCTATAGTTTTACCAGCTTCTCCATCTTTTCCTAAATAAAATACATCTGTTAGCATATCTATTTGAGCATTATTTAGCCCTGTTTTTATATGTGTAACATACTGATTATTTCCTTTCTCTACTAACTCTATAGAGAGTGCTCCTAATATTCTATTTTTTTTCATCTTTGATAAATTTTTAATTAGACATTTTAATTTTGATAGTATTTTTTAATTTTAGATTTGTATTTCATCAGTGCATATATGTTTAAAGCTGCTCTTAAAATCCAAACCACTGTTATTGCTCTAATAAGTACAGATAACACGTAATAGATAGTATTTCCTAATTCACCATATACAATTATAGGAAAATCACTTGTTGCGAACCTTAAATGATAAAAAACAACAACTGTTATAATTGATTGAATAATTATTTCCTTTATTACAAAACTTTTTGCTACCTTGTATTTTTTTTCAATCTCTTGAATATTTTTGTCGTTTATTTCTGTTTTATAAAAGTCTTCCCCTAAAAAACTTTCTATTTCTTTTCTTTTGTTCATATATAAAATTTTAATCGTTTAGCAATCATTGTTACTATATCCACGGTTACGGCATTGCCTATGAGCTTGTATCGTTGTGTCTTTGAAATGTGCCTTATTCTCCCATTATAATCGCCATATTGTGTCCAGTTGTCTGGGAACCCTTGCAGGCGCTCGCATTCGATTTCCGTGAGGCGGCGCATTCTACTAATGGCATAATTACTATTGTGCCTTGTTAGGGCAGGACTTATTCCCCTTTCATCAAATACTCTGTTTTGTTGAAATGGCTGCCTGCCGTTGGATTCCTTAGACGGATTTAGCTGTATCACGGTCATGTCTGAGTGCAAACCTCCTGAATGTCCGCCGCCTGTGAGGGTGGCGGCAACCTTTGGGACTATATAAGTATCATAACTCCCCATCTTGGAGTAGCGGGCTGTTATTGTTCGTGCAAGTGAAGTTTTGAAATTTCCACCTCTCCAACCTTTTTTCCTTGTCTTTCTGTCAAGTAATTTATCATCTTTTCTGATAGGAAATACTCCTGGGATACTTCGTCCTGCAAGATGTCCGATAAGGTAAATCCGCTCTCTATTTTGGGGTAAAAGCCAGCTTGTATTAAGCAGTTGAAATTCAAGTCTATAACCCCCAATGTTGGCAAACGCTTGGATAATTGCCCAAAAGTCTGCACGAGCATTTGAGGAGAAAGTTCCCTTAACATTTTCCCAGATAAAAATACTTGGTCTGAGCTGAGCAATGAGGGCAATTGCGTGCTGGATAAGGCTACTTTTGGAGCCTGCAAGCCCCTTTCTTCTTCCAGCAAGTGAGAAATCTTGGCAAGGCGATCCAAAGGTGATAATATCAATTCCTGTAAGGTCTGTGGATCGAATAGTGGTAATGTCTCCGAGGTTGATTGCATGGGGAAAATTGTGTTTATAGTTTGCGATTGCGTGTTTGTCTATCTCACTAAAATAGTGCTCTGTAAATTGGTAGCCTGCCCGCTGAAATCCGAGCGAAAAGCCACCTATGCCGCTGAATAGGTCAATGATTTTCATGTTTCATTTTTTCATAGTTTTCATAGATAAATCCTAACAAATTTAGATATTCGATATCTATTAATTCTTCCGAGTAGGTCTTTTCTTTTTTGAACTTTGTTGCGCAATTAATATGAAGTAAATTGCCTTCTTCACTTATTCCTGTAATTTCAACAATACTATATCCTCTATAGTATTTGATATAATCTTCTATAAGAGCAAGAAAATTATCTTTTTTTCCAAATTCTATCATTTTCATATTTTTATATTTAATTCAACTATTTAAAAAGGTTTTATATTTGTAAACTTAGAAGTAGGCATATTTACTCTGTAACGTTCTGAGAGAATGCCTCCATGTCTGTTTTTCTGTATAATAACTTCTACCTGGTTATCTGTCAATTCGTTGTTGTATTCAGGCACATCCCAGGTCTTGATATTATAATATTCGGGACGATAAAGAAAAAGCACCTCATCTGCATCCTGCTCTATGGCTCCTGAATCTCTTAGATCCGATAGTAGAGGACGTTTATCGTTGCGTTGTTCTACATTCCTTGAAAGCTGAGAAAGGGCAATTACTGGTATATTGAGATCCTTGGCAATCCCTTTTAGACTGCGGGAGATGTAAGATATTTCGTTTTCCCTATTCTTGGCTTTTTCATAGGTTATCAGCTGTAAATAATCCACAAAGAGAATATCTATATTGTGTTTGAGTTTCATCATTTTAGCTTTGATTTTTAGGTTTTCTATGGATATAGCCGAGGTATCATCTATATGTATATTCATTTCTAACAGATTAGGTTTCATTTGTGTATATCGCTGTATTTCTATATCTTTCAATCCTTTCCTGAGAATGGCTGAGTTGGGTATATCTGTATAATTGGTGATGATCCTACCCGCTATTTGCTCTGCGGACATTTCCAAGGAAAAAACTCCTACAGACTTACCTATCATAACCATATCCACCACTTGTTGTACTAAGAAAGCCGTTTTACCCATCCCAGGGCGACCCGCCACAATTGTAAGATCTGAATTTTGCCAGCCTCCGAAAGCCTTATTAATGATAGCAAGTGAGCTTTCAAGTCCCATAGGTTTCCCTCTCATTATGTTCTCAAAATTCTGCTGTACCTTTTCTACAAGTTCTGAGAATGGCTTTTGCTGCTTATTATTTTCGATGAACTTATCTACAAATAGAGTATCAAAATATTCAAAGGCTTTGTCTCTAATATCCATTATATCCCTATCTGGGTCGTTGGCAAAGTGCAATAATGTAGAGAATTTAGTGATAAAGTCCCTCTTTACAGCGTTCTGTACCAAAACCATAAGGTGAAATTCCATGTGTGCAGTAGTCGTTACCTTGGATGTCAATTCTACACAATAAGGAGATAGTTCCTTGGATAGACCTCTCTTTCTTAGTTCCTTACTTATCAGTAGTAGATCCACAGCCTCATTCTTGTTCCAAATGTCCATTATCACCTCAAAAAGTGTCTGATGAGCAGGTGCAGAAAATAAAGACACATTGAGAATGGTGTAATATTTCCCTATTAACTGGCATTCTACAATAAGATTTCCCAGTACTCTTTGTTCTATCTCTATGTCTATAGTATCATTCATTGTACGTTGATTTAGGTCTGTTTATTTTAGGAATATTAAAAATATTTCCTTGATTAGAATTTTTCAAATAAGGCATGGTACTTTTCAAGGTTGATTTCCAATTAAGGATAGGTTTACCATATCCATTTACCCAATTATTTTCATTCCACGTTTCATATTTTGTCTTCAAATGAGGTATTAAACTTTCCTCATATAACTCTAATGTTTTAGCATATTCAATGAATTCTTCAAGAGTAGGAGGCTCTATATTTAGTTTAGGTTTGCTCTGTGGTGGAGGCGTTGCTACAGAAGACGCTGTAGGTGGTACTTCTATAGTAGGAGGTGTATCTATAGCTGGCACTATCACTTCTTGAGATACTTTTTTCTTTTCTGCAATAGGAAGCTCTTTATTACTTTTTCTGATACTATAATCAAGAATTATTTTATAGAGAGTGGGATAACCATTTATAATTTGATAACTAATAAGTCCTAAGTTCCGCAATATATCCTTATTGACCTTTATAGTCTTTCTGTTTAGTCTTAGCATTCTGCTCATTTCCTTGTCAGAAAGTTCAAAATCATTTTGGTTTCTATCATTCCATTTTTCTAACAGAAATAAATAGATACTTATGGCAGGCGCATTCAACGGATATTCTTTTATGAATAGCCAAAATTTCTTTATCAATTCGAGATATTCCATCATTTCTTATCTTTAATGTTATTGAATAGCTCTAAGGCCTTGTCCTTATCTATGATTATCATCTTTCCATTTTGAAATATAGCCTCATCCAAAATTCCTGATGCCTTTATTCTACTTGCTTTTGAGCGAGAACATCCTAATGTTTTAGCCAATCCTTTAATACCATATTCATACTTACTATTCTTTGCAGAAAATAAAAGTTTTATTTGTGCGTTTTGTAATTCTAAGAACTCGCCTACTGTTAGTTTAAATAGTGGTGTATCATTATCCATAGTTTAAAATACTTTTATTCCCTTATGATAGCCGTTCCAGTTTTTAGGAGGATACAGCTGTTTATTCCTTAATAGCTCCCGAAGTACTTCTACCTCATCTAATAGATCTTGGGAGACTTCCTTTAATTTCTTACGTTGTTCTTTCTTTGCTTGCTCCTCCTGACTACCTTGTAGCATACCAATGAGTGTCTGTTTGTCAATATCTGACAAATCAAACTGGGTTATGGTATTATATGCTATTTGTACAAGAGGGTTCATGAGATCCGTTTAACGTTTGAGTTCGTATATCATTGTTTCAAGTTCGTGACGAAGTTTGTTTTTATTGAGTAATGCTTTTTGGTAAAGTGCTTGTACTATTTCGGGGTTATAAGTATTATAATACAGAACACTCTTTACTGTATTCTTATTAAAGCCATATTCTTTGGCCACAGCTACTAAATCTCCCTTGAGCAGGTTGGCACGGATAAGGTCAAATAGCTCTAGCTGCAAGTCTTTATTTTTGTTTGAGGGAAGTAGTTTGCCTTGGAGGGCTATTTTTTCCATTTCAATAAAATATCTACGCGCTTGCTTGCCTTTTTCTGTTTTCTCTACCATGGAGAGTTCTTTTGCCATGTCAAGGGTCAGAACATATTCTATTTTGTTATGACCTCCTCGACTTGTTTGCTCCCCCATTTCGGGGAGCAAAGAGTAGTCCTGTCCCTCTATAAATCCATATTCTTCTATACGATTTTTAACCCAAGTACTAAAATCTCTACCTACTTCTAAGAATTGGTGAAGTTCTCTGGCAGATACAGCTCTTTGGCCGTCCCTTTCTGTGATTTTTATAAGCTCATTCATAATTCTGTATTTTCTATATATTCCAATAAAATATCTCTATTTTTCATTCCCATTTGTGAAATGAAAGACAACCACAGATAAGGTGATATAATATTTTCTGCTGGAATTTTATCATACAACCGCTCATATCTTTCTTGGAGGACTTCTTTTAATTTCATAAGATCTTCTTGAGGTATCTTCCCTTTAAAAATGTCCTCTATTGTGTCTATGATATCTTCGTGTTTTAAGAAGAAAATAACCTTAAAAAATTGTTCCCTATTCATTTTTTATGTCTTTTATAATGTTCTGACTCTCAATATAATCACTAAAGATTTCTTCCTCGGTATAGCCTTGTTCTTTGTAGAACATCACGGCTTCCCAGAGTCTGAGTATGCGGCTATCCCTGTTCCTGCGAATAGAACTTAACAACGATCCCTGCTGAATGCCTATTTTCTTAGCAAGCTCCATACTGAAGTTATTATCTGTCAATATCTTTTCTGTAATAGTGTCACTAATTTTCATGTCGTTTCAATTAAATTTGATGTTATTTTTTCTATCAATTTTTCTCTCATGCATTTCTATACCAAAAGGTATATATAAGCCAACTAAAGAGATAATAGCGAGTTTCTGTATATTGTAACTCACCAATTTTATTTAGGTGGTAATACTTCTTAGTTTTTACAAACTCAGTACTCAATTTTTCTAAGGTCGGGGCTATGACTTTCATATTTTTTTATTATTTTTGCAACTTGATTTATACTTGTAATTGTGAGTATATTTATGAGTATATTTATACTTACATTTCTGAGTGCAAATATATAGATTATTCTATAAATAACAAAGAAAAATATAGAAAATTCTAATTTTATTTTGTAAATTATTTTATATGACTGAAAATCAAAGACTTAAAGAGGTTCAAAAAGAGCTTTCTTTTAACTCTCAGGCTGAATTTGCTGAGTTTTTAGGTATAAAGCAAGGAAGTTTAAGTGATATTTATAGAGAAAAAAAGGGGGTAGGTGTATCTAATTCTATAAAAATGAAGTTAGAAAAGGAATATTCTATAAATATTAACTGGCTTGAAACAGGGGAAGGAGAGATGATAAAGAAAGAAGTAAATATAGATAATTCTCAAGTTAGGGCTAATAATAGTGTCATCGGGAATAATATTACTGGAAATAAAGGAGACGTCATTATCTCTTTCTCAAATGAAGATATTTCCAAGATAATTGAGTTACATAAGGATTTAACTGAGAGACTAAGGACTAGCCAGGAACAAATAAGTACCCTATTAGAAATTTTAAAAAATAAATAAGATGAAAAAAATAATATTTTTTGCAGCACTATTATTTACTGCTTTTAGTTATGGTCAATTAAAAAAAGTTGAACTAACTCCTGATGAGATAGATTTTATTGCTAATAATAAGGCTAATATATTTGGAGAAAGCTTAGATAACAAGGATTTTGATAGGATAATGAATTTAAATAATACTATTTTCGTTTTTGAGATTCTTTATAAGGACAAGCCTCTATATACAGGAACTATCAATAAGTGGTATTACAAATATGATCTAATAGGAGATGCCCAAAGAAAGAAAATTAGTTTTTGTTTTAGATATTCTGATTTAGATAATGATATTATCACTGAACTATTGGAAAGTAAAACTTGGGACGCTGAGAAAACGGATACCTCAAAGTATATATGCAAAGCTAACCATGAACTTTTCACTCTTAATAAAAGCAAAAAATATATTCTCAATGATGTGGTAAAGGATAAGATAAAAGTAAAATTGTATAAAATAGTTGAACAATAAAAAATATAGTGCAAATGATTGATTTGCACTATATTTTTAGCTATAAACCGAGTATATAACCGAGTATTTTTATTGGAGATTTGATAAGTAGTAAAATAATAATTACTTGATTATCAATTATTATTTTAGTGTGGTTTAAATTGTGGTTCCGAAGGTCGTGGGTTCGAGCCCCATACTCCACCCAGAACTCCTTATAAGTTGTCGCTTATAAGGAGTTTCTTTGTAAAGAAAATACTTCATTGGTTCTCTTCTAGGGATTAATAAATTGTCAAATTAATTTTTTTATCTCAAAAAAACATTGTAACTTTGCACAAGAAAAAAACAACAACATGCAAGTAGATTTTACTTTTCAAGAATATTTAGGCTTTTTGGCCTTTTTAGGTATTGCTACTATGGGATTTTGGCTTATGATTTTCTTGCTTTCCTATGTAGTACCTTATTGGGTATTTGGGGCTGCTATCGAACGCTTTAAGGAAAGTCGTGCAGCTAAAAAACAGCAAAAACAAGAACAAGCTGCCTAAAATATCCCTATTGCAAAAGCCTACTCTTACAGGGGTCACTCCTCTGTAAGGGCTTTCGTGTATCTATACTAAACCATTTATAATATGATGAACTCCACTACAAAGAAGCTCATTGACCGTGTTCCCTTACTGAACAAGCTAGTGGCTTTGCTAAAGCGTATCCCACTGGGCAAGGGACAACAGTTTTCCTTATATGACCTTTTGGAACTCTATACCATAGGGATTGTAAGGGGGGCGCTTACCTATAGAGCAAGTGCTATTTCCTACAGCTTCTTTGTAGCGATTTTCCCCTTCCTCTTGGTGGTCTTGAACCTAATTCCTTATATTCCTATCAATGACTTCCAACAGGATTTTTGGGCATTCTTAGACAATCTACTCCCTCCTGGCACACATCATTTTTTTGAAGACATCTTCATGGACATCGCAGGCAAGAAGCGTGCAGGCTTGCTCTCTACCGTTTTTATACTTTCTATCTTTCTCACTACCAACGGAATCAATGCCGTTTTTGGAGGCTTTGAGTACTCCTATCACGTGGTGAATACCCGTGGAGTAGTAAGGCAATACTTTATCTCCATGGGGGTGGCCATGCTACTGGTGGTACTGATACTTTTTTCAGTAATCTTTTGGCTTGCCTTTGAGTACATCAGGGGAATGCGTATCTTTGAGTTCTTTGAGGGCAATCCATATTTCTTCCCTTTGGTCAAGAAAATATTCTTTATTTTCATCACTTATCTCTCGGTTTCTATTCTCTTCCATTTTGGTTCGCCCCAGAAAGGTATGCGCTTTTTCTCTGCAGGTTCTTTCCTTACCTTAGTGCTTTTTATTCTTACGACCTATGGTTTTGGAATCTATATAGAAAACTTTGCTCAATACAACCAACTCTATGGTTCCATAGGGGCGCTGCTGATCTTCCTATTATATATATGGCTCAACGCTACCATTCTCCTTTTGGGCTTTGAACTAAATGCCTCCCTGATGAAACTCCATCTTTCAGTCAAAAGTGAAGAACAGAAAGTGATTGATACCAACCACTAACCACTAATCACCATAGCGTTAAAGTCCCTTAAATATCTTTTTATATTCCTTTTTTTTTTCTATCTTTGCGAAAAATCCACAATTTTTAAGATAAAATGATTATACAAGACTTTAGCTTTGGTAACTTCCGTTCTTTCAAGGAAATACAAACACTAAGCCTGACGAAGGCCAAACTAACCTCTAAAAAAGATAAGGCTTTAGAGGGCACAAATACTTTTGCTCACCTGAAAGAATCGTTTCTAAAATCAAAAGTACTCTATGGTGCTAATGCCAGCGGAAAGAGCAACTTGATAAAAGCCTTGTCTATCTTTCTGAAAATCATCTCCCAATCGGTCAAGGATGAAAAGGTACTAGAGCGCATCAATAGCTTTAGGCTCAGCGCCGACACCATGGAACAGCCTTCCTTCTTCCAAATGATTTTTTGGATAGATGAGAACAAATATCGCTATGGCTTCCAAGCAAGCGACAAGGCTATACACTCCGAATGGCTCTATGAGAGGAAGGGCAAAAAAGAAACTTGCTACTTTATTCGCGAACAGAAGGGGATAAGCTATCTGAATGAAAACTTCTTCAAGGAAGGTGACATATACATGGGGTTAGCACAACAGGAGGACGGCAGTAAGGAGTTTCTATTCCCTACAAGCCTTTTCCTTAAGATGTTGGCCTCCTTTCCTTTTGCCAAAATCTCAAAGAGTATCATAGAGGGCTTCAATCAGATCAAGATTCTCAGCGGTTTGGGCGATGCTACTATGGCCGCTTATGCGAGAGAGGCCTTGCGTATCCCTCAGAAGAAGTCTTTTATGCTGGAGGTGCTCAAGCGTGGCGATACTTCAGTGGAGAAATTGGGCTTTTTGGAACTCAACAACGAACCTTCTGAAAACATGGAAGCCCCTAAGAAGCGCTCTGTATTGCTTTCGGCTAAGAAATTGCGCGGCGGGGTAGATGAGGACAAGATTCCGCTTTCTCTCTTCGCCTTTGAGGAATTCGAATCCGAAGGTACCCAACGACTTTTTGAGTACGCTGCCTACCTATATGATGCTTTCTATGAAAAGAAAATCCTCATCATAGACCAATTTGACGCTCTGCTACACCCTCTACTGGCTAAAAAACTCGTAGCCTTATTCAACAGCTCAGCCAATGAGCAAAGCCAATTTGTCTTGACTACCAATAATACCCAACTACTTTTGGACAACCTGCTAAGGCGCGACCAGATTTCTTTTGTAGAGAAAGACAAAGAAGGTAGTAGCCACTTATATGCCTTGGCTGAAATAGCTGGGGTTAAAGGCGATACCTATGAGCGTGATTACTTGCATGGCAAGTATGGAGCTACTCCTATAGTAGGTGATTTTAATGAACTTTTTGAAAATTAAACCATGGCTAAAAGAAGAAAAACAACCCCCAAACAAACCAAGGCTATCAAAGCCTCCCGATATACCCGACAAACCGTCTCCCCTGCTATTACCCCCGCATGGGAATTGGTGAAGGATACTTATGAATATACGGAGAAAAGAACCCTGCATAAAACTATTTTAGTGGTATGTCAAGAGCAGGCAGAAACCTACTATTTTAAGCATTTCCCCCTTACCTCTCTGGTGGTGGTAGGCCTAAGCGGTGAGCAGCGCACTCCTTTGCAAACGGTGCTCTATGCTCAGGAGGTAGCCAAGGAAATGCACTATGACTTTGATGAAGTCTGGTGTGTGTGTGATGCTGGTCCCTCCGAGGCAAATAATCTAGAAGCAGCTGCCAAAAAAGCAAATGCTCTGGGGTACAAGTTTGTCTATAGCAATGATAACTTTGACCTATGGGTATGGCTGCACTATGGAGATCCTCAAGAGAATTATGCCTCTGCCCTGAATGAGACACTACAGATAGATCCAGAGGAAGGAAAGAAAGCGGATTTCTATAAGCTGCTCTACAACCGATTGGAAGAGGACGAACGAGCTATACGGGCAAAAGCCATCGCGCGCGCTAGGAAACTATACTCCCTACAAGAAAAACGCGCCTATGCTGACCAAGATCCCCTTACCAATATATACCAACTCGTGGAGAGACTCTCTTCTTAATGACTCAATTTCGCAAGTTGATGCAGATAACGCTTTTCATTTGTTGAGGTGACTATTTAGTTATATATCCATTAACTTTGGAAAACGGGAGGGTATTCAATATTTTTTCTAAAAGAGGACAAAGATGATCTCTGTATATACAAAGACCTTGCTATAAGACTAATAAAACCAATCCAATACCCCACAAACACTAACCCTATAATGCTTGCGTTTTTTGTCTATTAAAAAATAAATGTTTATCTAAAAAATAATTCCTATCTTTGTACTCTAATTTAATATTAATAATTATGGGTATTATCGCAACACTTATTATTGGAGCCATCGCTGGATGGCTAGGAGGAACTATCTACAAAGGTAGTGGATTAGGTCTTATTGGGAATATCATTGTGGGTATTCTTGGAAGCGGCGTCGGGTCTTGGCTTTTAGGGAGTGTGTTTAACATCTCACTTGGAGACGGATGGATTGGTTCTATCTTGACAGGAGCTATTGGAGCTATTGTTATTTTATTCTTGATAAATTTGATATTTAAAAAGAAATAATAAGCAATGAAGAGCAGATATTTTAGTATCTGCTCTTTTATTTTTTAAAATTCTCCCATCTGATAAGTGAAAAGCCCTGAAATAAAATATTTCAGGGCTTTTCCGTAGACGTTTTCTTAGAATTACCTTTTTGCGTTAGCAGTCCAAGTCTTTCCATCTGTAGTATACAGAATGTACAATGAAGATGCCGTTATTCTAATTATTTTTAGACCATCTTGAAAATCAACGTTTACTAAATTGTTATCTCCTTCTTTTTTGAAGCTAACTCCTTTTAGGTCTTCAATTCCATCTGAGAATCTAAAATAGTAATCGTTTCCTGCCTTAACAACAGTTACTGAACCATTGTCAAAAGATTTTTTCTCATTCCCTTTTAAGTAAGAAATACTACCTTTGTAGGTTCCTACAAAAAGGTCATTGTCTGCTGGGTCATCTTTCTTGCTACAAGAAATGGATGAAAAAGCTACTATTGATAAACAAATCAAAGTAACTAAAGTGAAAATTTTTTTCATGATTAAAAAATTTAAAAATGATTAATGTTAAGTTATTTTTTAGCCTCTTTTTTAATAGAAGCCAATTTTTCTTCTAATAGACTAATTAGGTCTTCAGATTTATAGTTCGATTCTGATAAAAGATTGTCTATCTTTTCTTCCAAAGATCCTTTTATCTCCAATGATTTTTGACGCAAATTCTTGGTAAGACTTTCTAGTTGTTCTTTCAATTCATCAACTTTATCGCTTACAGAATCTTTAATTTTTTTACGTGTGTTTTTTCCTTTGTCTGGGGCAAAAAGAATACCCAAACCTACTCCTACAGCTGATCCAGCTGCTAGTCCTAATAATGTGTTTGCTATCTTTGACATGGTTAAAAAATTTAATTTATATCTCTTTTTAAATTCTAATACAATGCAAAGTTACGAATTAAAAACGATAAAAACAAATTTTAAATCATTTTTGTCGCAAAAAGATACAAAAAATAAAATTTTAGACTCAGATATCTATAAATATCACCTTTTACTTTCCACACAGATAGCCAAGAGATCATAGCGCTTGGGTATAGCTTATTAGTTCTTATCTTTTACTTTTTATTTTCTAAGGAACTTCCACTGTATTGATAATCTTATTGATAATTTCTACAGAGGTGATGTTTTCAGCTTCCGCCTCATAGGTAATTCCGATACGGTGACGTAGTACATCAAAGATTACCGAACGTACATCCTCTGGAATCACATACCCACGATGGTGTATGAAAGCATGACACTTGGCCGCTACCGCCAAGCTGATACTACCACGAGGCGAAGCGCCAAACTGTATCAGCGGACTAAGTTCAGCCAACTGGTATTTTTCAGGATAACGGGTGGCGAAGATAATATCAAGGATATACTTCTCTATCTTCTCGTCCATATATACCTCATAGGCCACCTGCTGGGCGTGTAGGATCTGCTCCAAGCTCACCACCTGATTCACAGAAGGTTGTGTACCCTTGAGGTTGTTGTGCATGATCTGCTGTTCTTCTTGTAGCTTAGGATAGTCTATGACCACCTTGAGCATAAACCTATCCACTTGAGCCTCAGGCAGAGGATAAGTACCTTCCTGCTCCACAGGGTTTTGAGTGGCCATCACAAGGAAAGGCTTATCTAGAGAAAAAGTCGTATCTCCTATAGTTACTTGCTTCTCCTGCATGGCTTCGAGCAAGGCTGATTGCACTTTAGCAGGAGCACGGTTGATTTCGTCGGCTAAGACAAAATTGGCAAAAACAGGCCCCTTCTTGATCGCAAATTCGTTCTGTTTAATATTGTAGGTCATCGTACCGATCACATCGGCAGGAAGCAAATCGGGGGTGAATTGTATACGGCTGAAAGAACCATGTACCGCCTTGGCAAGGGTATTGATAGAGAGGGTTTTTGCCAACCCTGGTACCCCTTCCAAGAGAATATGTCCCTGACCTAAGAGACCAATGAGCAAGGCATCCACCATATGGCGTTGGCCTATGATGACCTTGGACATCTCTGCCGTAAGGGTTTCTACAAATACACTTTCGCGCTCTATTTTTTCATTGATTTGACTGATATCAACACTCATAATTTTGTAATTTTCTTACATATGGTTTCAAGACGCTAAATTATTATTTTTTTCTTGATTAGCGCGTTAAAAGAAAGTGAATTTCTCTTTTTCACTTTTCACTCTTCACTTCTATACTTGACTGGCTCTCAAAGGGAATTACCTTTCCTTTTTGGTGAGAGAGATCCCCTTCTACTTCGGTTTCTCCAGAGAGGGTTTGCTTAGCAGTGGCTTTTTTGATCCATTTGGTGGCAGGGTCAAGCCATATCTCTATGTCGGTTTGACCATTCATGGTAAAGAACACATACTGCCCTTGCTGGAGGATTACCTTCTCGTGATTGGTGGCCATCACTGCTTTCCCACGGATATAGATATACTCAGGGGTTACCTCTTGTAAGGTATATTGGGTTTTTACATTTACATTCATCTCCTTGGAAAGGAAAGAGGTAATCTCCCACTGCTCTCCTACCGCTACCCTTTGGCGAGGCAAGACAGAGAGCACATTGGAGAGGTTGGACTGTAGTGTAGTCTCGGCAAAAGCCGCTTCCAATTGTGCTTGTACCTGTTGGCGCTCGAAGGGAGTCAAGGGGTTTTCCTTGGCATGCTTTTTCTCCAACTGCTTCATAGCGCGTTCCATAAGCGGTTTTACAGGGTCTAATTTTACAAACTTCCCCTTTACGCTTAGCTCACCTTTGAATGGCTGATTGCAAAGTTCCTTAGCTGCCTCGTTGGTATATTCTGGAATTTTCTCCAAGGGCATGTTCTTACCTTGTACTTGGGTTTCCATTTGCAAAGTAGCCTCTTCATAGCGCAAGGTTACAGGATAGATCTGCTTGTCTTCCTTGCCAGGAGTAAAGCTCAGGCGTGTGGTACTGACCGCCTTGGCCTCTACGTCCAAGTTGTCCACCCGCTGCTTGGACGATACCTCCGTAACTACCATAAGCCTATAGGCTTGTTTAGGCTTCAAGTCAAGACTCAAATCCACTGCTTGAGACCAGCCTAAAAAGGGTACAAATAATAATAAATATTTCATATTCAATAAGATAGCAAAGCAACGAATAAGATTATCCAATGCTTATGGTTATAGGGGCAAAGATAGTGAAATAATGACAAATGACAACTCATTTTTCATCCACATATCCAGCCCCAAGTATTCGCTGGCTTTACTTTTCACGCTTGGCTATCATTGTCGCCATCACTACTGCAAGTACCACCCAAAAGAGTTTCCACCAAAGCTGTTTGGGAGTCTCTTGTTCCTGCTGTTGAAAATGGTGCTGGTGTAGCTTTTGGTGTTGCTGCTGATGCACCTGCTGGATTTGCTGTTGGTCTTGGGCTTGCTGTTGGGTCACTCGCTTGATTTTTAGAGAGAGATGAGGGGCGCGCATGAACACCTTGTGTGCTTTACCCTGCTTAACCTCCGTAAAGGTAGCAAGAGCGGGAAAGGGCGAGAGCGTATCGGTAGGAGGTGTTATGCTGCCTGTGTCCATTTCCCATTCCACCTCTTGCCATTGGTCAAGGGTAAGCGTTTGGGTTCGCCTCTCTTGAGTATATTGGACAAGGCTATCGTGCTGCTGAACTTGTGCAGTGCTCTGGATATCTGGGTGTGTGGTCTTGCAAGCTGCAAAGAGCAGAAGCAAGGCAAAAAAACATATAAGTCTCATAAATAAGGGGTTAAGAGAGTTGGTCAATGATTATTTTGAGTTTGTAGGCATACTTGGGATCAGTGGCATAGCCTGCGGCGGCAATCTCCTCAGCCAAGCGATATGGGTCGCTCTTGTAGCGCATTGCCTTTTGGTAGCGAGGGTGCTGACTTAGCAGGCGAGCATGGTCGGTAAAGGACTCTTCTGGGCTGTTATACTTGCGGAACCAATCGTGTACCTGGCAGTAGTACTGGCCATTGGCAATTTTTCTCACACTTATAATTTCAGGAAAGTCCCCTATCTGAGGCACTGCCGGTAGTACCTCCTGGGTTCTTAAGAGTTGCCGCTTCTCAGCAGGTGTGGTAGCAGAAGCTTTTATACCAAAAAACATATTACCAGGGGCATACTTCCCCCAACCTGTTTCCAAGGCTGCTTGAGCGAGTATAAAAATAGCTGAAATTCCCGTCTTTCGCTCACTCTCCATGGCATACGGGAGATATTTTTCTTTGAAAGTATTCATTTTTTACTTTTTACTTTTTACTTATTCTCTTTCTTATATTCCCACTACAATTGTCGCTACATGTTGGTGTATTTCGGGTAGTGGCGTAAGGCTTTGCTTGAGGATCATCAGGTGAGGCTTGGCTCCTTGCCAAGAGGCACGAATGGCTGTGATGACCTCCGAGGCGATAAACCGCAGGCGATACCGAGCCGAGATATACTGGGTACCCTGTACACCCTTATACACGTATACATCGGGCACATAGACGAGGATTTGCGCCACACCCGTAGTGGCTCGCTCCTGTACGGTCGGTTCCCTATCTTTGGAAAACTGACACTCAAGGCATTGCAGGACAATATCTTCCTTATAGGAATCCTGTGGACGATCATTGCCTAAGTAGATATCTCCGGTAAGTCCCAAACGGTTTTTGATATCATATTGGGTAAGTAGCTGATACAAATGGGTTTCTACATCAAAGGTTAGCATATTCAGTTACGTATTAAGTCTTTGTTTATCACACCCACAATCGGGAATGAAATTGTCCGATGTCGCACTTTTGGACACTGCCCATAAGTCGCACCTCTTTGCCTTCGGGGTCATCGCTCACAAGTATTTGTGCACCCACGGGCAGACGCGCTACCCCTTGGGGAAAGTAGATAACCGAGGCAAATCGGTGAAACGAAGCATTGCCCTTTTGGACATGGTGATAGAGGCTATTGGCCAAGGGTACTTCCTGCCCCTTGCTATTGACCTCCTCTCTACAGCGACAAAGAAGCACAGGCACCATGGTCGTCTCCGTCCAAGTACCATCAGCACGCCGCTGCGAGGTTGTTGTGGTCATCACAAAAAGATAATGGGGATACTTCATGTTACCATATTTCTGCTCTACTTCTTAGTTTGGGCGCGTGGGAAGGGAAGAGCACATTTTTCTCTCCCAGTTCGTAGCATAGGGCAGTGTAGTAAGCCTCTATGGCCTGCAAGTCCCAGCTCTGTGAGAAAGCACCTTCGGTACGTTTGTGAGAGGTAGAGGCAAGTATAAGCGAAAAATAACGATAGATCGCCCTATCACAGCGCACTATCTCCAAGTCCCCCGCGGGGGAGAGTTGACCCTTCTTCAGGAGCAACTCTATGGTCTGTGGCTCTATCCCCATAGGAGATAGGCTCAGGGTCAAGTATTCTAGATTAGTCATTAGTTGTTAGTTGTTAGTGATTAGTTGTTAGTCACTTGTCACTTGTCACTTGTCATTAGTCACTTGTCATTAGTCACTTGTCATTATATTAGTTTTTATTCCAAGTCGTATTATTTACCTGCATAAGCAGAGAGCGTGCAGCCAAGTTCCACGCTGGAAAGAGGTTAGCAACCCCTTCGGTGATTTCCTTCACGGGTGATTCTTGGGAATACTTCTTAATGAGGGTATGCCCATGAAGTGCCCTGAGCGCATTGGAGGAAGGCATCTTCATATCTATAGGCGTTTTCCAATAGGTGTTGCCCAAGACCTTACTCTCGGAGAAGAGAATTACATCATCTTCAAAAGGATTCTGGGTCTTGTGTTCTCCAGAGGCCACCTGCAAAGTGATTTCTTGGTCTATGACGATGATCTGTAGCCCACTATAGGTTTCGGCATGCTTAGCCAAATAAGCATTGACTGTACTAAGGTCAGGTGCATCGGCAGGGGACGCCCCTACGGCATAGGGCAGACAGCGCTTGCCTACTTCCTCTTGGGAGGCCAATTTGAGGAAGGTATCCACATTCATAAAAGCATACTTATAGCTCACCCCATGCTTTTGTTGTCCCAGGCGTATCGCCCTAGGTAAGTCCTTGGTTAGGGGCTTACCTGCTGTACCGTTGTAAGAGGCCTCTACCCCTATCTTCTGTTCCTTAGGAATTTGGTAGTCCATCTCATATTGGCTAACAACAGAAAAGTTGTTTTCTTGATCCAAGGAAAATTTCCCTAAGGAGATTTGTCGCAAGGCAATCCATTCGGCACGGGCGGCGATTCCATGCCAGCAGTATTTGGTATCATCTGCCCAGAACTGCACCAAGGAGAGCATATCGGGGTTTTGAGCCGACATGGCTACCATCAAGTCATATTCGGTAAGCTCGTCCTCATTTTTCTCCCGTGCTATGGAGAGCTTAGGAATATCCCCTTGGAGCTTGGCCAAGTTCTTACGCACCTTGGCAGGCACCGATGCCCCACGTGCCACTATATCGGCCGCTACCCTAAGACCCGATTGTGCCTCCAGCATACGCCAAGAGAGCGTAGAGGTTTCCCTAAGAGGAAACAAAGTAGGATAATAATACTGTTCGAGGTTGTAACTATTTACAACAGCTTGCAAGTCGGCCTGATTAAGACCCACCATAAGAGAAGAATTTATCATATAAGTTTTGAGTTTTGAGTTTTAAGTTTTGAGTCTCTTGTCATTAGTCACTTGTCACTTGTCACTAAATAAAGCTTATCAGCTTGAGTTGTTCTCTGAGTGTTTTGGCTATGGGTTGGGAACGCTCTTCCTTGACTACCCCTATAAGCCAAGCGGCGCAGTATAGGTCGCCTTCGCGAGGGACAAGTGTCGTATGGGCAATCAAGGCCACGGGTACTACCTTAGGGATTTTGTTATGACCTTCGCTGGCAAAAAGGGGCGTATCCTTAGGAATATCCACTGCAAAGGCCTGTTCCAAGGTCAGGGTATCATACTCGGCATGTTCCTTATTAACAGCAGCAATCCGCTGTCCATCAGCTATATCAGCCGCTATATAGTCTCCTGCCAAAAAGTGGTGCCCCTTGGCCACCTTCAACTCCTTGGACGCCGTAGGGGTTACATAGAGCGTATAGGCGATTTTCTCCACCTCATAACAGCCGTCGCTTCCCTTGCCTATGGGTGTCCCTGCATATAGGTAAGCCCCACCCAAGAAATTAGAAGCTATAGTTACGCCGCCTGTGAGGTCGGCCAAAGTGTGCATAAAGAGTCCCGATGTCGGAACCGCTGGTGTGATATGAATCATTTTTTTAATTGTTAATTGTTAATTGTTAATGATTTGTCATTATTATTAGTCACTTGTAATTAGTCACTTGTCATTAGTCACTTGTCATTAGTCACTTGTCATTAGTCACTTGTCATTAGTCATTAGTCATTAGTCACTTGTCACTTGTCACTTGTCACTATCTGTTAGACTTCTTTTCCCTTAAAGGCTATACTTTCTCCTTGTTGTAATTGGATAAAAGTAGCCACGGAGGAGGACACGCCTGTTTGTTGGGGATCCTTAGCATAATGAGGAGGGTGTTGTAAAGAAAGATTGCGATTGGCCAACAGCTGGTTGGTTTGTTGTACATCTTGTTGTTTTTGTTGTAAATACTGAGCGAAATCATCTGCCGAGGCAAACTGCATTCGCTTAAAGTCCCTAAGGCTCTGCTGGCGGAACCCCTGGTCTTCACAGCCACTGAGCACCTCCTGTAGCTGACTGTAACGCTGCTGTTGGCGCTGCGTAGTTTCGAACTTGCTTAGGCGCTGCTCAAGGGTCTCTACCTCTCGCGCTACGCGCTCCTGTATGAGCTGTTCCAAAGAGGGTGTCAGTGCCGCTGATGCTAGATGGGCAAAGGCTTCTGTGTTGAGTGCTTCCTGAGGGACAAAGTCCT
>ERZ773087.736-NODE-736-length-23411-cov-32.414069_pt1 | contig 23411 bp, 10 predicted proteins | sample MGYA00511375_ERZ773087 | MGnify/ENA primary metagenome ERZ773087 (study PRJEB29015, sample SAMEA2737995) | human oral metagenome | biome: human oral; feature: human-associated habitat; material: dental | place: China | collected 2063 ...
AAGCATACTACTCTGAAGTTTTCCTTGAATAAACAGCATTTCTTTGTGGCATTCATTTTCCCCATTGGCTTGGGTGGGGGATTTTATGCGCCTGCAAGGACTAATACCAGTCTAAGGTCGCTTCCTATCACATGTAGAGGCAAAAAGACGCCTCAACACACAGAATCATATCACAAGAAAAAGTGCCGCGAAATTAATGTATATAAGGATAACACAGCAAGGTAACAAAAAAACTGTAATCACTGATCTGTCTCCCGAAAAATATGTATATTTGCTTGGATAATCAGTATAAATAACATTTATTGCATCCTAACATGAATAGACAATACATTCTAACCCGCTCTCTTGTTTGCTGCCTTTTGGTAATTGGTGTTACAGATGTTGCCAATGCACAGAGACGACATAAAGCGATCACTACAGAGCAAAGGCAGCCATTATTCCTTGTCAATGACACCTTTCCTGTTATCGGCTCAATGGCAAAGGTGGGTGAAAAGCAGATGAATAAAGGTTTAGTTAATTCTGCTATCAATGCCCTTTCAGGACAAGCTGTCGGTGTAAATGTCGTTACGAATGGTCAGGACCGTATGGCAATGTTGACGAGTGTGCGCGTTCGTGGTACCACATCACTTACTGGTGGTAACGACCCTCTGGTCCTCATTGATGGTGTTTCAAGTGATTTGGCAACGCTATCTACTATTTATCCAGCTGATATAGAGAGCTTTACTATTCTTAAAAATGCGTCAGAAACATCTAAGTATGGTTCACGAGGAGCATCGGGTGTTATTGAGGTAAAGACAAGGCGTGGAAATGGCAGTAAGTTTCAGATTTATTATGATGGAGCAGTAGGCTTTGATAAAGTATACAAACGTCTTCGTATACTGAATGCAGCAGAGTATATTAGTGCTGCAAAAGCTTTAGGGTTAGATTACGTTGACAAAGGTTATGACACTGATTTTCAGAAAGAAATAGTACGAATAGGATTTGTCAATTCACATCATGTGGCTTTTAGTGGAGGTAGTGACAAATCCAACTATCGTGCCTCATTAGGCTATGTGCGTGGACAGACGGTTATAAAAACTAAGGATTACAATAACTTCATGGCTAAGTTGGATATCTCGCAACTTGCCTTTGATGAGAATTTGAAAATAGATTTTGGCGTATTCGGTTCTTCCCAGCAAGATGAAAAGATATTCGATCTTCAGGCACTTTCCTATTCTACCGCCGCAATGAATCCAACACTTTCATTCCATAAAGTTGGAAATGGATGGCAAAGGAACAACAACGCTTCACAGATTGCACCGACTGAACCACTGCTCTTTGAACGAAACGACGAGAAGAATCTTACGTTCAATTCACATCTACAATTATCCCTGCAGCTTCCTCATAACCTGCAGTTGTCTGCCTTAGGTTCCTATTCCTATACCTCAACGGAGAATGGGAAGTTTGCTCCTACATGGGTATGGGCACAGGGATTAGCTTATAGAGGAGAACGAAAGGCAGAGGAAATATTAGGTAATATCTTTCTTGATTGGAAGCATCGTTGGGGTGCAAACAACCTCTCTGCCACCATTCTTGCCGAATATCAGAAGAAGAAGATGGCTGCCTTTTGGACACAAATAAAGGGATTAGCCAACAATTACTTTGGTTATAACAACCTTGGTGTAGCTTCAGATCGTCCTTACGGAGGTACGGGGAGCAGTTATGCCGACCCAAGTCTTGCCTCTTTTATGGGTACACTTACCTATACATTGCTCAATCGATACACACTTAATCTGACAACACGTGCAGATGGTTCGTCAATGGTTGGTAAAGACCATACTTGGGGTTTCTTCCCTTCTATCTCAGCAACATGGAATATTAAGAAAGAACGTTTCCTTCGTGATAACAATACGGTTAGTCTTATGGACCTACGAACAGGCTATGGTCAGTCAGGAAACCTTGGTGGAATCAGTTCTTATCTGACTTTAAAACAGTATATTCCGGTTGGTTTAATCTCATATAATGGAACACCAACGGTCACAATGGGTACCTTACGAAATAGTAATCCTGACCTACGTTGGGAAACACGTAGCACCTTTAATATTGGTGCTGACCTTGATTTCTTTAAAAATCGATTATTGCTCACAGCAGAGTATTACTATTCTAAGACAACTGATATGCTTTATGAATATGACGTACCAGTACCAACTTTCGCCTTTGATAAGCTGCTGGCAAATATCGGTTCAATGTCTAATAGTGGTTTTGAGTTGGGCATAGGCATCGTTCCTATCTCAAAGAAAGACATGGAGCTCAATGTTAACATTAATATGGCATGGCAAAAGAATAAACTCCTCTCCCTCAATGGCAAACTCAATGGAAGGGATATGACAGCATCAGATATTACTCCTATCGGTGGCATGAATGGTGCCGGTTTCCATGGCGGTTATAATGATATTATTTATCAGATAGCAGGTCAACCGTTAGGTGTTTTCTATCTTCCTCATTGCAAAGGAATCGTTGACAACGGACATGGACACAACAAATACGACATTGCAGATTTGAATAATGATAACGTAATCGACCTCAGTGATCATGGTGACAGATATGTTGCAGGACAGGCTACACCAAAGATGACGTTGGGGTCAAACATCAGTTTTAGATACAAAGACTTCGATGTCTCCTTACAGATGAATGGTGCTTTCGGGCATAAGATATTTAACGGCACAGCCCTGTCTTATCTGAATATGTCGAATTTCCCAGACTATAACGTCCTTGCAGAAGCTCCAGCACGAAATATCGTTGACCAAAACGTGACTGACTATTGGTTGGAACGTGGTGATTATCTGAACTTCGATTATCTTACAATCGGTTGGAACACACCCGTTAGAAACAAATATATCAGTTCATTACGTGTATCTTTCAGCATCAATAACCTCGCAACAATTACAAGCTATAGTGGTTTGACACCGATTATTAATAGCTATGTAGTTGACAACACGTTAGGCATTGACGACAAGCGCACCTATCCCCCTTATCGTACTTACTCTTTCGGAGTAAGCATTAAGTTCTAAGCAATTGATTACAACAAAGCATACTATTCTAAATGAAATACTTACTTCGACCTCTATTTTTTTTTAGCATCCTCACGTTAACTGGCTGCCTGGACGAGAACTGCAAAGATTGTCTCGATACACAGCATGTCTATACAACAGACAATGACGTTTATATTAATGCTGTCGCTACCTTGTATAACTACATAGGAGGTGACAAAGATAGCGAGGGGCTACAAGGTACTTATCGTGGTGTGTACGACTATAATACGTTCACAACAGATGAAGCTATCATACCGGTCCGTGGTGGTGATTGGTATGACGGAGGCTTCTGGGTAGACTTATACAGACACAACTGGGCAGTAGATAGTAAACCACTTTACGACACATGGAAGTATCTCTATAAGGTCATTGTTTTCAGTAATGAAGCACTTGCTACAATCGACAAGAACAGACAGCTACTGACCGACAATCAATACAAGGCTTATCGGGCTGAAGTCAGAGCAATCCGCGCCTTATACTACTATTATCTAATGGATATGTTTGGTAACATACCATTGGTAACAACAGTAAGCGAAGATACTGAGAACACGAAACAAACAAGTCGCCCGGAGGTATATAAGTTTATTGTAAAGGAACTACAAGAGGCAATGCCACTGCTTTCCACTGGGCATAGCAACCTTGCAGGCACAGACTATGGACGTGTAACGCGCTCTGTGGCTAACTTCTTACTTGCCAAGTTAATGCTGAATGGTGAGGTTTATTCTGATTCAGATTGGACAGATAGTCAGCAACCTAATGGTAAACAAATTTACTTTACCGTTGATGGTCAGCAAATGAATATATGGCAGGCTTGCAAATACTACTGTGATAAAGTCACTGCTGATGGATTTACGTTAGCACCAGATTACCTCAGTAACTTCTCAGTTCACAACGAGACCTCACCAGAGAATATATTTATCATTCCTGTTGACAAGCACCTTTATAAGAACCAATTCCAATATCTCTTCCGCTCTCGTCACTATGCACACGGAAGCGCTTTAGGTACAGGGGCTGAGAACGGGGCTTGTGCAACGATATCTACTGTCAATACCTTTGGGTATGGGACGAATAATGTTGACACTCGATATGCCTATAACCTTTATTCAGACACAGTTCGAGTAGATGGGAATGTTGTATATTTAGAGAATGGGAAGCCACTTGTCTATATGCCGCTTGCCGTAGAGATAAACCTTACCAACAGTTCATATATTAAGACTGCAGGTGCGAGAATGGCGAAATATGAGGTAGACCGCACCTCATACAATGATGGAAAAAATCCTAACAATGACATTGTTCTCTTCCGTTATGCTGATGTTTTACTTATGAAGGCAGAAGCGGCTGTGCGTAACGGAGAGAATGGCAACACAGAACTGAACCTTGTTCGTAGCCGTAGTGGAATGGGAAATAGAACAGCAACATTAGAGAATATCCTAAACGAACGTATTATGGAACTAATGTGGGAAGGCTGGCGTCGTAATGACCTCATCCGTTTCAACCGATTTCATAAGTCTTACGACATCCGTACAGCACCCGCAACGGAAGCCGACCGACATACTATCGTCTTCCCTATCCCATCACGTGCATTAGACCTCAATAAGAACCTAAAGCAAAATAAAGGCTATAAGCGGTAGCAATTAGATGAAGGCTTGTCAAACGATAAATAACTTCCAAGCTATAAGTATAGCCTCCCTTAATTCCGCAGCATAAATTCTTGTAAGAACTCCAAGTGTCTTAGAAACAAAGTTCTCAAAACACTTGGATATGTCAGAAATTTCACCTATCTTGGTGCTGCAAACATAACAAGTAAGCAAAAATCTGACATGACAAAGGTAGCAATTAAAAACGAGAATATCACTTCTTTCGGTGGAATTTATCACATTATGGACGTTTTCTCAAAGTTGGGCTTTGAAAAACTTACCGAATCCGTATTGGGCAAACGTGGAAGTAGCGGCAAGGCATTCAGCCATGGAAGTATTTTCGGCTCTCTCTTCTTCAGCTACCTTTGTGGTGGAGAATGCCTTGAGGACATCAATGCACTTATAGGGCAGTTCAAGCAGAGACCTGATACGCTGTTACCCGGTGCCGACACAGTTGGGCGCGGACTGAAGGAGCTTGCTGAAGAGAACATTATTTACAAGAGCGAAATCTCTGGCAAGTCTTACAGTTTCAACACGGCAGAGAAGCTGAACACCTTACTATTACGGATGATACGGAGAATGGGGCTTATAAAGGTGGGCAGCCATGTTGACCTGGACTTTGACCACCAGTTCGTTCCAGCCCACAAGTTCGATGCAAAGTATTCTTACAAGCAGGATTTTGGCTATTTCCCTGGTTGGGCTTCCATTGGGGGAATCATAGTCGGAGGTGAGAATCGTGACGGAAACACCAATGTGAGATTCCATCAAGAAGACACGCTCCGTCGCATTATGGACCGTGTAACCTCAGAACTTGGTGTGGTAATAGAGCGTTTCCGTGCCGACTGCGGGTCGTTCTCAAAGGATATCATCCAAACCGTAGAGCAGCGCTGCAACACGTTCTACATTCGTGCTGCCAACTGCGGCAGTCGCTACGAGAATTTCCAACAGTTGAAGGAATGGAAAGACGTTGAGGTTGGCTATGAGAAATGCGATGTCACATCCATCAGCATAGACAGCTTGATAGAAGGAAAGTCATACAGGCTCGTCGTACAGCGTAGTCCTTTGAAAGGCAAGGATGGCAGTGAGCAGACGGATATGTTCGGAGTAATATACACATACCGCTGTATCCTCACCAACGACTGGGTGTCTACCGAGAAGGACATCATTACGTTTTATAATGAACGTGGAGCGGGTGAAAAGAACTTCGACATACAGAACAATGACTTCGGCTGGTCACATCTTCCATTTTCCTTTATGGCTGAGAACATGGTTTTCATGATGGTTACCGCCATGCTGAAGAACTTCTATCTCTATCTCGTCCGTCATATCAGCGAAAAGGTCAAGCCATTGAAAAAGACAAGCAGGCTGAAAGCCTTTATCCTCCATTTTGTCAGCGTGCCAGCAAAATGGGTGAGAACGGGAAGGCAGAACGTTCTGAACCTGTATACAAATAAAACCTACTACTCAGAAGTCTTCCTTGAATAAACAGTATTTCTTTGTGGTTTTAATATTCCCCATTGGTTTGGGTGGGGGATTTTATGCTTAGAAAAAAAACAAGAAACACCGAAGCACCTCATATCAACATATAGAGTCCCAAAAAGACACCTCAACATATAAAATTTTCTCACAAGAAAAAATACTGCGGAATTAAGGAAATATATAAATCAGGGCAACCGCATCAAAATGTCAATAACCTGATAATCAATACTTGTCGATTTTGTATTAATAGGGATAAGTGGGGTGGATACAAGGATGAGAAGTTTCAACAATTTACAATATCCCCCCTTAAAAATGCATAATTTTGTATTTGTCTGAATAATAGCCTGTTGTCAAAAATCATGTTTCTTAAAAAATATTACCCGCAAGGGAAATTTGAATTATATGGGGCAAAAAATCAATTTTTATGGGGTAGTAGTTTCGATTTGGACCAATGGTTTTTTTAGGAAAATGGACAATAAGGGAGAGGAGGAGGTTGAAAACTACGTTTGTTTCCTAAGCTAACGTTATTTTGATGCGGTTGCCCTGTATATAAATAGACAGCTGTGGGGAAAATGTGGGGAAAAATTAGATAATTAAAAAGGCTAAATGACTGGAAATAATCACTTAGCCTTTTAATCCGTACCCAGACCCGTACTTCGTAATTGCTGCGCCCATCATTCAAGACTGTCAAATCGGGTCTTTCCTGTCAAGCCAATGATGCCTATGCGTATGCCAAACACATGGATTACGGATTTCTCGTTCCGTGAACAAACACTTTATCCGCAACTCTGCTATGTGGTGTATTGGCTTAACTCCATTTCTATGGGCAACACTTTTGTTGCAGATTTCAAGCAGCTTTTATCGAAATACCCATCAGTAAGAACTCGTTTATTAGGCTTTCCTCATAATTGGGAACAAGAGCCTTTGTGGAGATAAAATAATTGCCCTGTTTCTTAAAAAGCACTGGGGCAAACCAGCTCCGTCTTTAATTGTTTCCAATAAATGGATTGTTTCAAGCCCCTATAGAAAGAGAACAAAAATTCCTGTGTGAAAATTAATCTACGACAAGGAGCAAGCAAGGAGCAATATCAAACAAAAATCAATACCTTTGCAGTACATATGAGATAGACCAAAACAAAAGTGGAATATCGGAAACGAATAGCAAGGAAAAGAGAAGAAACGACCCAAGTTGATGTCCTTTTTGAGTTAATAATCAATAAAAGCGTTAAATCTTCACCTTTTAGAATGTGCAATTAAAAATAACAACCATATTTCTGACTTATTATCTATAAAATATTGAGTAATAATCGGTTGTAAATACACTTTCTGCAAGGCACTGACGGACATCACCGTGTCTTGGGACGCTTCACACATCCCTAACATCAACCCGTCGGCCTTCGGCGGCCTCACGTTGCAGGAGATCATCCTACACGTGCCCGCAGGCATGACGGCAGCTTACCGTGCGGACACTTGGGATGTATGGAAACACCTCTTCATCATGGATCAAACGACCATCGGGGACAACTTCACGACCGGAGTGCACTGGGAGTATAACGACAACACCCGCACCCTCAGCTTCACCGGCGCAGGTGCCATACCGGACTTCATTGGCGCGGATGATCGGCCCTACACGGGGATCCGGAAGAAGCTGCAAGCCGTGACCATCGGGGCCGGTGTGACCGCGATCGGGAGGGGCTCCTTCTACATGTGCGAGGCGCTGACAAACATCACCCTCCCGGCCGGCGTCACTACCATCGGAGAGAACGCCTTTGCCGGTTGTGAGGCGTTGCCCAGCATTACCCTCCCGGCCGGCCTCCAAACCATCGGGACGAACGCCTTTGAGCATTGTGCGAAGCTGACAAGCATTACGCTCCCGGCCGGTGTCACCACGATCGGAGAGTCGGCCTTTCAGCGATGCTGGGTGCTGGCCCAAGCCACCCTCCCGAGCAGCGTCCAGACGATCGGGAATAACGCCTTCACCTCATGCACGGCGATGACGGACATCACCGTCGGATGGACCAGTGCGGCGGCGATCCCCGACATCAGTTCGCTGGACGTCTTCGACGGCATCACGCGACCGGACGTCACGCTGCATGTGCCCGCCGGCATGGCCGCGACTTTCGGCACGAAGGACATCTGGAAGGATTTCCACATCGTGGCTGCTCCCACGCCTCCCACACCTCCGACGCCGACACCGACACCTACACCTACTCCAACGCCGAGACCAAGAAGACCGAGGCCGACGCCCCTCCCGACGCCACAGCTGCCCGAGACGCCACCCGCCGGCATGAAGATCCGCAGCCTCACGGTCGATCCCTCGAGCATCACACTAAACGGCGAACGCTCCTTCCGCCTCACAGCCACACTCACGCCGGCCGACGCTTCGGACAAGCGTCTCGTTTGGAGCAGCAGTGACGAGTCGGTTGTACGTGTGCGCGAATTGCCGGCCGAGGAGATGCGTCGCGGCCTGCGCGCGGCCTCCAGTCCGACGGTGATCCTGGCCGAGGCCACGATCCACAACGTGGGTAAAGCCGTGGTCACCGTCAAGACGACCGACGGCAGCAACCTCACCGCCACCTGCCTCGTCGACGTCCGCGCCCTGCCCACGGGCAACATCGAGGTCACCGCCACGCGTCTCTACGCAGCCTACGGTCGCCTCCACCTCACGCTCCCGACGGCCACCGTGATGCATATATATACGGTGTCTGGCGCACTCGTCCGCACCTTCCTCGCCCCCGCTGGCACGTCGTCCGTAGCGCTCCCCCGAGGCGTCTATGTGGTTCGTGCCGGATCGATAACCTCAAAAGTGGCGGTGGATTGATGTTGAGTTGTTGAGTTGTTGAATTGTTGTGCCGGGTACCTACCAACTTCCCCGCCCCACCACATGCACAAGACTACTTTATAAACCATTTATAGTATGAACACAAGAAGAATTCATTCGAGACTGCTCCTCGCCTTGCTGCTCCTTGCGGCGGGGCTTGCAGGAATCATGACGCCGCAAACGGCGGCAGCAGATGAGAACGGCCCCATCGGATCATCCGGGTTGAATTACAGTTACACCACCGCCGACAAGACCCTCACCATCACCGGGTCGGGCGATATGCCGGACTTTGGCTTCCTCGATCATCAGCCTTGGGATGCTTTCCAGACCCAGATCGAAACGGTAACGATCGGCGCCGGCGTGACCTCTGTCGGAGAGAATGCCTTTTTAGGTTGCACGGCGCTAAAAAGCGTCACGCTGCCCGCCGGCCTCCAAACCCTCGGAGAGTCTGCCTTTTCCGGTTGCGATGCACTGACCCGCATCGAGCTACCCGCCTCTCTCGAAACGATCGGAGTGAATGCCCTTGACGGTGGCAGCTTAACCGAGATCAAGGTGCAGACCGGCAACACCCATTTTGAAGCCGAGGATGGTGTGCTCTATAACAAGGGGCAAACAGCGCTGCTCCTCTATCCCCGCAAAAAGCCAGGCACAACCTTTGCCGTTCCCGCCAGCGTGACTACGATCGGGAAGTACGCCTTTACGAATTGCGCGAAGCTGGCTACCGTCACGCTGCCCGAGGGGCTCCAAACGATCGGGGAGAACGCCTTTGAGAAGTGCCGTGCGCTGACGCACGTCACGATCCCTAAGAGCGTAACCACGATCGGAAAGGGCGCCTTTGTTAATTGCGAGAAGCTGGCAAACGTCACGCTGCCCGCTGACGCGCAGCTCGGCACGATCGGAGAGAGCGCCTTTTCTGGGTGCAAGAGGCTGACAAGCATCAACCTGCCCGAGGGCCTCAAAACGATCGGAGAGGGCGCCTTTGCTGCTTGCTTTGAGCTCTCCGACCTCACGATCCCGAAAAGCGTGGAAACGATCGAAGAGGGCGTCTTTTATCAATGCCATGCGCTGACTAATGTTACGCTGCCCGATGACGGTAAGCTCACCACGATCGGAAAGAACGCCTTTTTTCGATGCAGGTCGCTGACTAACCTCACCATCCCGAAGAGTGTGAACACGATCGGAGAGCAGGCCTTCTCCGAATGCTCGGCGCTGAAGAGCATCACCATCCCGAACAGCGTCACCACGATCGGAAATGGCGCCTTTGCTAATTGCACGGCGCTGAAGAGCGTGACCGTACTCTGGAATACGCCGCTCACCATCCCGCCGGGTGTCTTTGATGGCATCACGCCGCCGACAGGCGTGACGCTGCATGTGCCCGGCGGCACGGGGGAGGCTTACCGAGGGAATGCGGTGTGGGGAAAGCTCACCATTGAGGAGCTGCCGTGGGGCGACCTCAGCACCGGCCTGCACTGGGCGTACGACGACGCCACCCGTACCCTCACCATCTCCAATCCCAACCCCGACTCGCCCCAGCCGATGCCGGACTTTGCCGACTTCAACGATCAGCCTTGGAAGGATCTTCGGGATAAGAAAATCAAAACCGTAGTGATCGAAACCGGCGTGACCGGCATCGGAAATGAGGCCTTTGCGAATTGCAATGTGCTGACAAGCGTCAAGCTCCCGGAGAGCGGCCTTAAAACAATCGGAGAGAAAGCTTTTATGGGTTGCGAGGAGCTGACAAGCATCACCATCCCGAAGAGCGTCACCACGATCAAAGAGCAGGCCTTTTACTCTTGCTATGCGCTGGGGGGTGTCACCGTGGGGTGGACGGAGGCCGGATCCATCCCCAACCTCCCCGCTTCGGCCTTTAGCTACCCCAATGGTAAAGTGCTGCACGTGCCCGCCGGTACCGCTGAGATTTACAAAGCGAAGGACGAGTGGAAAAAGTTCTTCATCATGGATGGAAAGACTGCAGGGGGCAACCTCAGCACGGGGCTGCACTGGGCGTACAACGACGAAACCAAGACGCTCTCCATCACCGGTGCGGGCGAGATACCGGACTATAACGACCCGAAAGAGCAGCCTTGGTGTGCTTTCGGGGGGATGGCGCAAACCCTAACCCTTGGAGAGGGCGTCACCAAGATCGGGAAGAAGGCCTTCACGAGTTTCCAGGTGCTGCCAAGCATCACCCTCCCGAAGAGCGTCGCCGAGATTGGAGAGATGGCTTTTACCTCTAGCAAGTCGCTGACGAACTTCACCGTAGCGTGGAAGGATGCCGGATCGATCCCCGACATCCAAGCGAATGTCTTTGACGACGTCACGCTGGGGTATGTGAAGCTGTACGTGCCCGAGGGCATGGTCGATACCTACAAAGCGAAGAACGTGTGGAAGGATTTCGATATTCAGGAGACGCCGCCCACACCCCCGACGCCACCGACGCCACCGACACCGCCCACGCCGCCCACACCTCCTACACCCGACCCGACGCCAAGACCCAGAAAACCGAGACCGGGCCCCGTGCCGACGCCACAGCTGCCCGAAAGACCATCTGCCGGCACGAAGATCGGCGGCCTCACCCTGAGCGCTACGAACTTCACGCTGAACGGCGAGCGGACGTTCCGCTTCACCATCACCATCACGCCGGCCCATGCAGCCGACAAGCGTCTCTCCGTCTCCAGCAGCGACGAGACCGTGGTGCGTGTGCGCATCCTGCCGACCGAGGAGACGCGTCGCGGTCTGCGTGCCGCCCCCGACCCGGCCGTAGTCACCATCGAGGGCACGGTCTGCGGCCTCGGTAAGGCCAAGATCCACGTCAAGTCGACCGACGGCAGCGACCTTACCGCCACCTGCCACGTCGACGTCCGCGCCCTGCCCACAGCCAACATCGAGGCCCCGGCCACGCGCCTCTACACCGCCGCCGGCCGCCTCCATCTCACGCTGCCCACGGCCACTGCGGTCAACGTCTACAACCTGACCGGCACGCTCGTCCGCACCTTCATCGCCCCCGCCGGCACATCGTCCATCGCCCTGTCCCAAGGCGTCTACGTGGTCCGCGCAGGCAACCGCGCGGAGAAGGTTGTCGTGGATTGATGTTGAGTTGTTGAGTTGTTAGCGCCTTTGGCGCGTTGAATTGTTGAGTTGTTATGCCGGGTGCATGTGGCGGCAAGCTGCATGTGCCCGGCATTTTTTGATTTTAGCAAGTGGTGGTTCAATGACTAATTGCTAATTATCAATTGTCAATTATTAATCATTATCAGTAACAGCAATGGGAAACTTAGTACACGGCTACACCCCGACCCATCCCGGGGAGGTGCTTAAAGATGAAATCGAATATCGCGGCATCACGCTTTCGCGGCTGGCGCGACAGATGGGCATATCCTATCATGCATTGAGCGATATACTCAACGAGCGTCGGTCGCTCACGGCACGGACGGCCATGCGGTTTGAGGCGGCTCTGAACGTGCCGGCCGACTCGCTGATGCGTCTGCAACTGAAATACAATCTGCACATGGCGCAGAGGGATAAGAAGCTCCGTGACAGCCTCGACAAAATCCGTAAGGCGGCAGCCATGCTGTGAGCAGCTTCTAATAACTCGAGACCTCTGCACGGCGATTGGTGTGTATTTTGTTCGTTAATTCATTGTGTAACAGGAAGTTGTTTTGCGTATTTGAACATTAAAAACAGCACAATATTCCTCTCATGGCATACCAATCCAAGAATACCGATCTGAGCATGTAACATTTGCAGACGCACTCCTTTCAAAGCGTTATCGCAAAGCACAAAACGACTTCCTCAATCAGGTTGACCGGCTTATCGATTGGCGTCCGATTAGGGCGCTGATCAACAAGAAATACACGAAGCGACAAAATGCCATTGGCGCCCCGGCTTATGACGTGATTCTCTTATTCAAGATGTTGCTTTTGGAGACATGGTACAACCTCAGTGATTGTGCTCTGGAGGAGCGCATCAATGATTCAATCACCTTTTCCCGATTCTTGGGGCTGAAGATGGAAGAGGTATCTCCCGACCACAGCACCATCAGTCGATTTCGTTCGGCACTGACACAGTTGGGTCTCATGGACAAACTGTTGGTGCAGTTTAATAAACAACTTTCCCGCCATCATATTTCAGTAAGGGAAGGGGTGCTCGTCGATGCAAGCCTTGTGGACACGCCACACAAATCCAACGGAACCATTACGATTGAAGTCGCAGACGACAGGGAAGACAATCGGAGCGAGGCGGAAAAAGAGGCAGAGGAGGATTATCAAAAACAGGTTGTCCGTCAGCGTAAAGGGACGGATGAAGAAGCCCGTTGGGTTTACAAACAAAAGCGTTATCACTACGGATACAAAAAGCATTGTCTGACCAATGTTCAAGGCATTGTTCAAAAGGTGATAACGACTGCAGCGAACCGCAGTGACACGAAGGAGTTTATTCCGCTATTGCGGGGTGCAAACATACCTCAAGGCACAGCTGTCTTGGCGGACAAAGGATATGCTTGCGGGGAAAATCGCTCCTACCTGCAAACCCATCACCTTCAAGACGGCATTATGCACAAGGCACAACGCAACAGGGCATTGACTGAGGAAGAGAAGCAACGAAACAAAGCAATCAGTCCGATACGGAGCACCATCGAACGCACCTTTGGCAGTATTCGCCGGTGGTTTCATGGCGGACGATGTCGATACCGGGGACTTGCCAAGACTCATACTCAAAACATTCTTGAATGCATCGCCTTTAATTTATACAGAACCCCGGGGATAATTATGTCCTCATCTGTAGGATAAGGCATAACCACCCTTGAGGAGCTCAGGGCAAGTAGCTCCTCAAGGGGAATTTACAACTACTTTCACTCCTTACTACCACCCCTTTCACTCGCTCCTTTTATGCGAAGAACTCCTCTTCCCTCCACCTCTTTATTTTTCAAAGGTCTCCTTATGAACAAGAGTAATACGAGTTAGATTTTAGTAAGATATTCTATTTTTGCCAAAATCCAACTATTTAGAAGCTCACTTGTTTTTGTCCAATAGAAAAGGCTCCGGGAAAAGCTTTCTCGAGTTTGTTTAATTTATCACTTACGGATAAAGTGAATATTTGCTATTTTAGCATAAATGCTCTAGACATTCATACAAGTGGGTGGCACCTTTATAAGTTCTTACCACTCTCTTACTCTGAACCAGATTAACGCCATAATATTGTTTTATAGATTCCACAGCCTTAGGCATTGCCACAACGATCCATCCTTCGCCAGACTCAGTCCATCGCAAACCCATGTTCTGGGTGTTACCATGATTCCAATAGATTGACTCCACCATCAATTCATTATCTTTATTCTTCCAGCCGAATAGACAATCCTCCATAGGTTCCCAATTTAGCTCTCTGGCCAACTGAGGATTGAAAGCTATCCATGATGTCTTATGTGAGAACTGCACAAAGAAGCTTCTCCTTATTACGACTGGAGGCTGACATTCGTGGCATCTAAGATGATAATAGTCTTTGCTCAAACGATGATAAGGCATGTCGCCGAAAAAAGATCTTCCTTCATTAGCAAAACCTTCCGGAACTATCATTTGCAGATACTCTTCACTCGGCAGTCCATCATTGGTTGATGTCAGCAAAGTTGATTCGCCGATAACCACTTTGCTTGAATAGACAGCAAGAGTAGTATTCAGCTTTGAGCATTTCGAGGCTTCATTTTCCCAATTTTTGGGTAGAGTATGATATTCGCCTATCTCAATATGATGAATAAAAGTCGGTTTCTCTTCCACAGGCCATGTCAACACAGCATAATCGTAAAGGGTGAAAACCGGCCTCAATGCGTCAAGAGTCATTGAACTACTGTCCAGTAACTCCCCTGCCACCTCCATAATACCATTCAGAACGCCCTCAGAATAGGTATGCAGGAACGGCATCTTAAGATATATCTTATCTAAATGAGTTCGAAGACGGCTGTCTGCCTCGTCAGTCATATCCTGTTCAGAGGTATAATGAAGAGCCAACTGATTTGCTCGATAATAAATGATGTCTTCCGATACGTGAAAATTCTCACATAGAAAACCAACGAACGGCGAACCAATTTTGTGGTCGTTTCCTTTTCGCTTTATATTTTTTTTCTTGTCATCCAATAGTTTATAGTCATTTTCCTCGTACAGAAGATTATATATGGCAGGTCGGTTTATTCTCGGCACGTCAGGAGTATCAAGATGAAGTGCATTCAGTATGTCCACTGCATACATTCGCCATAATATATTACGCGAAAGAGCCAATGGTTTAACCATATATTCGAACATAGTCAGTTTAGGAGAATTCTCTTCAATCAGAAACTTTCCAACATCAAGGGTCAGTTTATTGTTACATTCGACACTAAGATAGTCTACTATCTTATCGTAGCCATGATCAAGAAGTAAAGCCAACAAATAGGAAGCACGTTCTCTGACCGGGCTCACTAAAGAACGTCCAAGAATCAAGATAAATCTGATAATGATGTCCGAAACGCCGCCTGGCTCGGTGTTAATAGTCGGATAATCGCCCTCTACTATGCTTTCTTCACGCAGCAGTCTATTCATGTAACTCTGCCATTCGGCATATACCTTACTTTTATCAACCTCGTCTGTCACCAACGACAATATTTCATCAATATGCTGAGTCATACCATAGGAATAGCCATGGGCAAGGTCGTCCACCAATGTTTTCAGGGCTAATTCCTGAGCCTTGGCCTTATCTATCATGCCCATCAAACGAAACGTAAATATTCTGCTGCCACCATCGTAGAACTTTATCCAGCCCGATGAACTTGACAGTCTGATAGCCTTTTCAGCACATTTCCATGCCTCTGTCATATTTCCATCCCTATAAGCATTCTCACCCTTGTTTATCCAGGTAAACGCGTCATTGTCGCCAGAGCCTTTCGGAAGTCGTTCATTATCTAAAGGAGCATCGCCGAGTTCTATCTTTGAATAAGACTCCTGAACGCTCTCAGTGCATTCGGTTTTTACAGCATGGTCTATCTTTCTTTTTATTTCATTAGGAAGTTTACCGTTATACAAGGCAATTCCCTTCTTCAGAATCTTTTTCAGAAGATAAGGATGCCCATCCTCATAATCATCAACAAACAGGAACAATCTACAGAACAGTTCTACAAGCATTTCGTATTCGTCTTTCGTTTCAACTTCCGTCAATATACCTTCTATCATATAGGCAAAACCATTGACAAAAGTGGTAAACTCTCGATCTAACATCCACAAATACATATTCAAACCGAAGGCAATATTGTAAGAGAATACAGCCTTGAGCAGTTCATCTACAATATCTGAATGGGAAGATTGATCTGTAATGGTATCTACATATTTTAGCCTCAGTGTTATCCACTTCAGCCGTTCAATGCTTCGCTCCGGTTCTATCCTGTTTATTTCTCTTGTATATTCCGTAAACCAAGATACTTGGTAATCCTTGCTATAGCCTACACAGAAAGTGTCATTCAGCACTCTTTTGAAGCAGTCTATACCCTTATCCTTGTCACCATATCTTAGCCAGGCTCTGCCTTGTTTTGTGAATTGCTCCATCCTGCCGTTCTGATCCTGTCCGTCCAGCATAGTGGTTTCCACCTCCAGAAGGCATTTTCTTAACAATTCAGAATCGTCGTCATATCTGAACAGCATCAATGCGACCTCTCTCTTCAAGTCCGAATAGGCATTTGTTTCGGTAAAAACTTCGTGTATTACCTTTCGGATATGGCCAATACCTTCATTTCCAAATCGGGCAGCCACACTTATCGCGATTTTATAATAATCTATACGATATTTATTCAGTACATAAAGATGCACATCCCCATTGTCGATGCTCCTAAAGAAAAGTAGCAGCGACTTCATTATCTGGTTGAAATCATAACTCAAGCCCTTGCCAAGTTCACCATCAGCCGCAGTCTTAGCAAGAATGCAGAGATTACGAGCAAATGTTGTTATCGTCTCATTACCTCCATCCTTGATATCCGCCTTAGGCACCGCCTCCACCACGCTATCATCATATCCGCATAGTCTACGCAAGAATGCGAGTCTGTACATGGGACGGAAATTCACAAGCGGAGTTTCCATCTCCAGCTTTACGGGGGTTGAAAGTTGCCCGAACTCCAAGCCTTCGATAATTGCTTTCACCTCGTCAACATCGTGATATAGCAGCCAACTATCATAGGCGATGATTATTCTCTGATGTGGGTCTGTGTCGTCGTATATTTTTCTGAGAATCTCAAAATATTTTTTAGCATTTTCCATATCGTCCATCGCCCGACATCCATTTAACACGTGCCTCAATATGCTGAATGGCGTATATGGGTTTTCCTCAACATTTAAAATTAAGGCTTGCAGCCGCGACTTAAACCTGTTGGTATCTCCTTTATCAAAGAGACCTAGCATTACCGATTCTTCCAGAGCAGCATAAATGCTCTCAGAAGAATAACGTTCATAACTTCTTTCCTGCGAATCAAAAAGGTTCTTGGTAAAGGATGCGAGATGGCCGTTTAGCTGTTCGTCACCATAAAAATAAGATGCAGTCCGCATCCATTCCTTCAACACTTCTAGGCGATGGTTGAAATTATCGGTATATCCCAGTTTGTCATTTCTCACATACAGAAATCTCGGATATGCTAAATCCAGCAGAAGTCGGGCTTCCTCAATGTCTCCTGCTGCATAGAACTTTCGTGAGCTGATCAGCGCACCGGTTTCATTACACAGCAAGGAGTTTCCCCTATGCAGAAGATTCTTGGCAAGTTCATATTCACCAAGATCGATGAAATCATCAGTGAAAGTCAACGCAGAATAATCCTGATTCTTGCGCTGCTCCACTTCCGACTTTGCCAGCATATAACGCAGCACAATATAGGGGTCGTTTAGGTTTCGACCTATATAAAGACCATACAAAGCGTCTTTCTCTATCTCACTGAGCGGACGGAACTGCAACACCTCTTGGCTGAGTTCTGACGGTGTTGCCATATTAAGGAAGTCTTCATATCTGTTCGCCAGATAAAGATACTGAAATGCCAGCCAATGCTTTTCCACTCCCGACTTCAGATATAAGTCAGCAAGCTCAGAATAGTAGCCCTGTGCCTTCTGCTTATCCATGTCGCCTGTCATGGCATCACGTCCGGTTTCTCCTAAAAGGAATTGTCGGAAGGAATTATGGAAGAAACTTAATGAATGCGACTTCTCTTCATAACGCAGTAAAGGCTTTATACTCGTCACAAATGTTCTGACAACGTTCTCCGATGGGCTCCATTCCTTTATAAACTCCCAGTGAACTTCATCATTGATTCGTGATAACAAGCCTAACAGATGCGTCAGCTCGCAGCTTTCAGCAAGAATCTTCGATGTAATGCTGCGATAATAGGTTTCAACATCCTTATTATATTCAGGCAAGTTCTTCAGTGTTGATGCCAGGTCACCTGATCTCCTTAGAGCCTCAATAATATAAGTAAGGTATAGCGGATGGCCCTGTGATTTACTGATTATTTCATCCGTATTCTCTTTGGAAATGACTTCTGCGGGTAAAGTTTTATCTATCAGCGCCACCATCTCCTCACCCGTCAGAGCGTCCATCATCACTACTCTGGTTTCATCTTTATATTCCGCATGAATATCTTCTGGCAATGTTAGCGATTCATTAAAATGTTGACTGCCCAAAATGATGGTTATGCCTTCAAGAATGCTCTTGGGCGATGGCAGCAATGCTATAAACTCATGTTCACAGTCCTTGTATTCCCTGATGATATGGTCAAGTCCGTCTATGACGATAATTGTTCTGTTGCCATCCTTAACATAGTCATCGTGCATCTGGGATAGCTGGGCAAAGAACATATCTCGAAGTTCCTTCAGGTCATTGCTTACTATATGTCCTAAGTAATGGTAGCCTCGCTCATTGAGAGCCAGCACCAAGTCATGAAACAAGCTTACGGCCTCACCACGAAGGAATATATTATCAGGACTTGACGGATTAACAAAGTCAAAAGCATAGTATGTTACAATATTGTAACGGGAATAGCGTGCGAACTGACTTAGCAGCGAGGACTTGCCAGAGCCAGGCATACCTTGCAGAAATATGTAGCCCGAGTGATGGGTCTCTATCGCAGCGTTTAGTTTTTCCACAGTCTTATGGATGGGCACATAATGATCCTCATCCACAAACAGGTCGTGATTAAAACGCCGATTGAAACGATACTGCCAATTTAATTTTTCAATAAGTTCCGCACATGTGAATTCCACTCGCCTTTCATTTCCTCCGGCTGTTTCTTCTATCAGTCTATGTAACTTCAAAACATCCGAAGTGCGGATATCTGTATCAGCATTAGTTACTAGGAATTCCTCACATCCACTTCTCTCTACAAACTGAAATACCTTCGCGAACTTGCTGAATTCCTCATCTGTTAATTCGGTTTCATCCTTTATACCCTTGATTTCAGCATCAATATCATATTTATCGCTGACATGACGATTAGTAAGCAGGAATGGCATCACAGGTTTTTCTTTGCCCTGTTGAATGCGTTTCCAGCTTTTTGCTATATCTACTACCAATTCTTTGAAATCGGTGATGCTCATAATAGCATCTTTGTCTATCGACCACTTTATCTGGTAAGCGAAAATTGCATTCCTTGTCTCATAGAATATATCATCAAGTTTCCCTACTTCATCAGAAGCCACACTGATCCTGACGAGATTGTTGTTTATCATCTCGTCATATATGCGTTGAGCGAACAAGTCATATTGATGCTTATATCCACTCATCGCCGCACGTTCTCCTGCAGCTGAAACTTGGGCCATATTATAACCTTAATTCCGTAGTTATATTAGTTTGATATTTTTATAAGTACATGGACACAATAAGTTGCCAATGATTTTGTCATGTCGATTATTTCACTTAGCTTAGTGCTGTAAATCAAATAAGATAAAAAAAACGCACGACATGGCAAAGATAGCAATTAAATCCGAGAAATCAACCCCATTTGGCGGTATTTTTCAAATCATGGAGGCATTTAACGGCCTTCTTACTCTTTTAGTATAGATTACTTTTCTCCTTTGAGGATAGAGGAATCAGAACTAATGTTGCATTATCCTATTTGCAATATTATAGAAAAAATGCGAATGACGAACGAGTTAAGAGTAATTCGTATGCGTAGGATACAAAAAATGCTTGAATCTGCTTGAGAGAAATGATTAATTCCTCTTTAGCGCTTTATTCTTTGTTGACGAATGTGTGATTATGAAATCATAGATGCCTGATTGTCATTTAGTCTTCACGTGACGATTTTTCTTGGATAGTCTGATAAATCTCCTTATTTTCACTGCACAAAACCGCGTAAATACGCACATATGTAAAGTGATATAATAGACAAGAAGAGTGAATTTGCAAAACTCATTACTACCAAGCACAATGGGTTGATTAAGACTGTAATAGAGATACTTATATTCCACTCCTATTACTTTTTTAGAGAATACTTTTTCTACAAATAAAACCCTATGTTCTTTTGGTTAGATTGGAGGAATGAGATACCTTTGTGGAGAGTAGTTAAGTGTTCTTTGAGTTGTAGCAGGACGTAGAGAGAAAATGCAGTTCGCTCGTTTCCAAATCGTTCCCCTTGGACTAATCGACAGCCAACTAATAACTTGTAATCAATAGGTTAAGGCTCATAAACACACTTTTATGGGGAAGTTCAAGTGTATCTACAACAATATATTCTTTCCTTCCTTTGATCTTCTTGCCCAGAGCAACCGCATCAATATAAGAGTCTGATTTTCAGAGATACTTTTCAGTATCTAACATTGAATTCTCATAGCAGAATCCTTAATATATCACTCATTATTAGGTGGTTGTGTGTGAATTTTAATACACTTATCAAGAAAAGATACGGCTTTTTGACTACCCTTAACTACACCTCAGTTCCGCTTCTTTCATCGCTTTATACCTGTTGTAGTCATGTAGTAAGATCTAATCGATGAAAGGAAAAAAGTCTACATTCTCACCTTAAGCCAGCCATACAGGAATCACTTTGACGCCGCTTGTTGCTTCCGGATCAGCTTGTCCATGTCTTCTGAGATCTTTTTGTCCGTCACCTGCGCATAGATCTGAGTGCTGGATATGGACGCGTGCCCCATCATCTTGGCGATGCTCTCTATCGGGATGCCTGCGCTGAGCGACAACGTCCCGAACGTATGACGAGCCATGTGGAAAGACAGGTGTTGCCTGATGCCACAGGCTTTGCCCACAGTGCTTAGTTTGTTATTCATCGTACTGCGGCTACAGCTGCAAGGAAAGACTAGGCAGTCACCTTTCTCTTTCACCGTTTGTTCCTCTTGGCATCTGCTAAGGATCGCCTCCGCAATCGGATGTAACGGGACAATAGACTCCACTTCCGTCTTCTGCCTTTCCTTGCGGATATACCTCCGTCCGTCTGCCGCCGTTTGGATGTGCGAGAACTTTAGGCACTCCATATCCGCAATGGCCAGTCCGGTGAAGCAGGAGAAGAGAAACATCTGTCGAGCCTGCTCTGCTTCCTTGTCGTTTACTTTCAGCGCCATGAGCTTGGCTACATCACTCTTTTGCAAGAAGCGAATCATCCTCTCTTCCTTTTCATAGATGGCATCCTCAAAAGGGTTGTAGCGAATGATCCTTTTACTGGCCGCACGATACATCAATCGGCTCAGCCAGCAGAGGTGTCGATTAACCGTCTTCGCTGCAAACCGTTTCTTTTTTAGATAGAAGCGGAACTCTTCAAACAAGTCTTCTGTAACAGCGTGGGTGGGCATATCCTTTCGCCCTTTGTCTTCTATCCACTCGCGAAGCATCTTGTCTGAATAGGTGTGATTTCGATAGGTGCCCTCAGATCTTGACTTACCCACGCATGCTTTTACAGATTGCAGTTCTGCCTCGCTCATGGTCAAAAGGGTAGTCGGTGCGGCGGCGACACCCCGCAAACGGTTCTTGAGTAGTTCTGCACTGACCACGCCGTCCTTCGTAAGCATTTCTGCGTAAGTCTTTTCCACAAGCTCCCTGAATGCAGTGAGGCGTTGATTGATTTTCTTTTCGCCGGTTATACCCTGTCTGCTGTTCCATTCGGCCGGCAGACATTCCTCGCCGGTTGTCATGACCGTACTCTTACCATCGATGGTGATACGGCAAAAGATGGCTGTCTTACCGTCTGCTTTTGTCTTCTGTCTGTTGATGTAAAACAGGATCTTGAATGTACTTCTCATATAGGTTTCAGTTAAATGGTCAGGTGTAAATCTTCGGTGAAGGTGATCAAGCGATCAAACTCTTCAAATAGCTTTTGGGGAGTCACTTTCGCATATCGCTCGGTCATGCGCACCGTGCTATGTCCAAGCATCTTGCTCACGGTTTCGATAGGTACGCCCTGCTCCAAGGTGACGAGTGTTGCGAAGGTGTGTCGGGCCGTGTGCGTGGTGATCGGCAAAGACAGTCCGGCCCTTAGCGAGATCGCTTTCAGACAAGATAAATAGGTGGCATAGTTCATATAAGGAAGCAGTGTTTCTCTGGCATCGCTGTGTAGCAGCTCCAACAATCGAAGAGCTTCGGGCAACAGCTTTACGCGGCAGAGGACGCCTGTCTTCTGCCTGCTGAACTTCAGCCAAAGATTGCCCTCATCGTCGCGAACAAGATGCTCACGGTTCAGTGCCATCAGATCGCAATAGGCCGCACCGGTATAACAGGCGAAAAGAAACACATCGCGGGAGGTTTCCATATCCCCGTCCAAACCGTCAAAACGCAGCGCCTTCAACTTGTCTAACGCGCCCTTGTCGAGCGCTTTGGGTAGCCGGTTATCTCCCTTGTCCACGTGTACATTGTCGAATAGCAAAGTGTCAGCGGCCCCTTCTCGATAAGCCAGCTTGCAGACCTTCTTGATAAGGACAATCATGTTGTAGCAAGTGCTTTGTTTCAGACCAACTTCTCCGATTACATACTGCTCGAATTGTTTGATGAAGTCCTCTGTGAGCTGCGAAAAGGCCAAGTCGGAAGCGTTATGCTTCGCTCGAATGAACTGCTGCAATCGTGCCCTTGTCTGACGATATGAGGCCAAAGAATTTTCCTTGATGTCTACACCGACGTGATCCTTCATTTCCTCGATCAAGCCGTCAAACCGCTCCAAAAGCATAGTTCGACTCTGCACGCTGCCTTGGAAATCCTCCTTGATGTCGGTTGCGTCAAACGGCGATCCTTTGGCAAGCAAGGATTGATAGGAGGCCTGAACGGCGAGAAGGAGGTTGTCCAACTTAGCATTGACCTCAATGGCCTCGCGGCTCTTTCCGTCCATCCGACTTTCGCGCGGGTTCCACAAATTGGGATTGCAGAACAGCTTGCAACTGAACTGTGCGATGGAACGCCCCAGCGTGATGCGTCCCATGA